>Ga0208102_1000064_pt1 | contig 64172 bp, 66 predicted proteins | sample CryBogmetaGMA17M_FD_184549 | JGI IMG/M metagenome (GOLD analysis project Ga0208102, IMG submission 184549) | Freshwater microbial communities from Crystal Bog, Wisconsin, USA - MA17M (SPAdes) | ecosystem: Environmental > Aquatic > Freshwater > Lake | place: Crystal Bog, Wisconsin, USA...
TCTGTTTACTACCCATATACTCTTTATTCTCAATAGCTTCGATAATTCCAACGCCTTGCGCCGGATAGACTGCCACATCTCCCACTTTAAACATCTTGTCCACCCACTAATTATTTTGAAACTATTCCTTGTATCACGCTTTTAAGTAATAGTCAAGACAACCATTATCTGGGTAGTGACTCATTTTGAAGTATAAAAATATCTATTGAGTTTTCATAGTATTTCCCTATGATTAATACAAATAAAACAAGGGAGGGGAATTATGGATACAAAAGATGCAAAATTAATAGTGGCCTCTAATTTAGTAATCGCTGCCCTCATTAGAGAATTAATGATGAGCCAACGTGGCGGCGATCCCGTTGTAAAAACAGACAAGGTTATTGCTGACTTATTTAATCATTATTTGTCTTTTTTGGGAAAGGCGTAATAACAGGGGCTGTATTAAGGACAATCCTTTTAGCCTCTTCTAATATTCCAATGGCCCTATTTGCAGACATTTCCTTTTTGCTAAGGAGACAAACAACTTCGTCTGCCATTTTCTCCCACTTATTTTTTTTGCTCATGCGATATTGGGTTCCTTTCTAAAATTATATTCTCTTTATAGAACATCCGTTCTAATGTCAAGATAAATCTCACCATGCCGTTTTTGCTATTGCTTTTATAGAACATTTGTTCTATAAGAAAAAATGCACGGTCAAACATTTTTACCGATCAATAAGAGCCTTCAAGGAGATATAACATACACAGAAAGTGGCTTGACTTACACGGAAGTTATAAGACAAGAGTATGCGGGGAATGGTTGTATTATATCTGCTGGCTTTGTCGAAGGTAATAACAAGCCGGACGTAGATATTATTTATGTGAGATTAGAAAAAATCAATGTTGAACCTACCGTCTTGTTGCTTCGGCCCGATGAGGCCCAGGCTCTCGCATGGATTTCATCGGGTATCATATGGTCATATTTGATGAATGAAATGAGAATAAAGCAAGGGGGCTGACTGAAGATTTATTCTCACCTTTTTTTAGGATCAGTGGGAATTTCTATTTTCCATTTTTCTCCAGCTTCTGGAGTTGGTGGTGCTTTTTCATTCTTGTCTAACGTTGTTCTTTGGTGAGTCCTTGTACTTTTATAAATGCCGGACTCTTGAGTTATTTCTCCTGGCTTTATTGGTGCTATCTTTTCTTTTGCCACAATGTTTCCCTCCTTTTTTCTAATGTAAAGCGGTTGTAGCCAGCCCCTTGCTATTATTTTAGTAGTGCGACAATTTCCGCAATTTCCCATACGTGATCTGTAGTCCCTGCTTCCATTGCAGGGGTTACTCTCAAAGTTTTATGAACCCGGCAAAAATTATAATACATGTAATGAAGTGCTAAATGATAAACATGGTTCTCAACCTTTTTGCTAAACCCATTTGTTAAGCGGGTAAAGCGTCTCATATTCATCCTCATAGTAAGGTTCTGCCGCTCAACATAGCTTGTGGAGATGTGCTTAGGGTCAGGATTTCCAGTGATTGCTTTCCTGTCACTGCCGGTGCATCTTGCAGGACTGTAGCGAGTTTCCTCTTGCGACGATTCATATATTTTTACAAGCATCGCATAGTCTATATCCCCCGCGAAAGCGCCCTCAACTGCGGTAAGATAAACACGATGCCCATCAGTTGTAAGCTGGACGCGATTAGCAAGGCGCGATGCAAGATCGTCCATGAACATCTTCCCGCATTCTGCATCGCGGTTGCCAACAAAAAACGAAGGAACAAGTTTTGTATCTGCGTCCAGTGCTACCCATGTCCATATATCTCCATAGCCGAATTGGCCGCGCTTGTCTTGAGGAACATTCTTTTGCTTTGCGTAGCAGAATGACCAAATTTCGTCACACTGAATATGCATACATGTTAAGTTGCGGAAAATTTTATCTTGATATTCAAGACAGGCTCGTCCGATTTCAGGCAACAACTTAAGGACGGTATTAAAGGCAACATCACATATCCGCGCTGTGGCCCTGAGCGAATTGCCCTCTACAAGACAGCCTATGATCTTGGTTCTTTTTTCGATGCTTAGTTTGTTCATATTCGCCCCCTCAAGTGTCTCTTAATTACACCATACTTGAGCGGCTCAAGCATGTCAAGTAAAAAATTACCGCTTGACAAAAAAAAATTAGGGGTGTATCTAAAAAGACAAATGTGGCCCCGCCGGGAGTCGAACCCGGTATCGATCAGGTAGCAACTGACTGTGATATCCAATTCACTACGGGGCCATTTTGTCGCATACATGTAAAAGTGGAATGCGGGATAAAGGCAAGTGATCACCGGCCAAGGTTAACCCACTTGCCTTTATTTTTGTATTTGTGTCATAGCACCCGCCCGCTGTGGTGCTCTACGATTTGGCGGTCGCATTTTTCTCACCTCCTTTTTAATTATACTGCTAATTCGTAGTAAGCCTCTTTGCCCCTAAACGCCTTAATAAATTCTTTTGAATTTCTGATCACTATACCGCGCAGGACTTCCCGCCCGTTCACCTCGCTCAATTTCCACTTTCGTTTGTGATATTCTTCAACCAGTTCTGATAATGACAATGCACGTCCAGCATCGGCGATGATCTTCTTAACACTCTTTAGGTGTGTTAAGGGCTGCGTATTATCGTCAGGAAATAATGACGTGGGTGCGGCTGCTTCAGTTTTTCCCGCAGGTTTCACTTCAATACCCCAGAGGGCTTTACCTGTATTGATAAACGCATCAAGCTGTGACAGCCTTGCCTTGATTTGTTCATGCTCTCGAAGTTTTTCAATCAGGCTGTTATATTCTTCTTGCGCTTCTTGAATGGCTCGCCTCTTAAATTCTATTGATTCATTGGACACCTTATTCACCCCCTTTCTGGGTTGGCCTTTTAATACACCAACAACTTGTTAGGGTAGATTAAAACACATTTTTAGGGGAAGTACAAGCGAATTTATGGGGGTTGTTTGGTTATCTGAGGGTGATAAGTCTAATATGGCGGAATAATTAAGATTATATTTATTTTTTCCACCTGGCTTTGGCGGCTTTTTGGGCTATAGATTTGCGTTTTCGAGCTGAAAGCTTTGCGGCACGGGCTTTCCCGCCCTTTAGTCCTCCCTTGCGCCCGATCTCGGCAAGGTATTTCGAGATTGCAGATCGTTCTTCCTTGTCTGGTTCCTCTGTAGAAAGTCGGACAATCTCATGCGCTAACTTATTCGGGTCTTTTGGGAGTCTGCTTGAACGCCTCATGCATGCAGTATATTAAATGCAACCGGCTATGTCAAGCGTCTTTCTGGCCTTGTAATTTCAAAATGAGTCATTACCATTATCTGCGGTAAAAAGTCATTGTATGTATCTATTCATTATTTTTACTAAATCATTATCCAGTTGATCCCGGTCTTGTGTACTATATTGATCGATAATGCTCCTCACCTTCTTATACATGCCCTCATCTGAGAGATCGGCCAATCCCCTGTAAGTGCCGATTCTTCTTCCAATCCTGTAAACGAGCCTTTCATCATCAGGTAGAGAAAAATATCTGTCAATTATTTCCAAGAGACTGTCTTTATCTTCCGGAAGTGTCCCGTTCAATTCTTCGAGGAGATTCAGGATATGATCGCTGACTATGGCAGTTTCAATGCCATGAAGACATTCAATGAACCTTCTTATCTCTCTCAGTATTTCCTCATCGCCAATGGGATTGAACTCACCCTTGTGCACCATTTCAAAAAGATTCGTTCCCGGAACAGCATGAAATGTCCGCAATCTAACGAAGTCAGGATTTATCTCATTGATGACGCGCGCCGTTTCCTCGGCATGTTCAGTTGACCACCGATCACCGCCAAGGCCCGGCATCACATATTCACAGAGTGAAATCCCTGCCTCCTTAATATTTCGCCCTCCCTCTATTTGCTCGGCGGCTGTGACGCCTTTCTTTATAAATTTTAGAAGGGGATCGTATCCGCTTTCCATACCTATGTGAATTCGTGAAAGGCCGGCGCTCTTCAGCATCTTGAATTCTTCCACGGTTTTTCTTGCCGCTGTTTTCGACCGGCAGTACGAGGTAATCCTGTTCACAGATGGAAACTTGTCCTTAATGAACGATAGTATCTCAACCAGATCATCCGTTTTCATGATGATCGAATTCGCATCCTGGATAAAGACGGACTCACCGCCGTAATAAAGCCAGGCAGCTATTGATCTCACAGTGTCACTGTACGCCTCGTCACGACCGTATATTAGATTCACTGTGCTTTCGCTGATACGCCCGCCCTCGCCATGCTTCCACGAGAGTTCCTTTATTTGGTCCGCCACATCTTTCGCCTTTTGAATATCTTCCTTGATTTCGCGAACAGTTCTCATTTCAAATTTTGTATTGCGATAGGTATGGCAAAAGGCGCATTTATTCCAAGGGCAGTTCCTTGTTGCCCGAATGAGAAGGCTTGTCGCCTCACTGGGCGGTCTTATCGGTCCCTGTTCGATGTCGTGCTTCATTTGCATTTTCTTGATTCCTCACGGACAATATCTGTCATTTTATTTATTTCCCCGGATACCCGGAATCAGCCATCCGACATGTAAAGTTCATTTCCTTTCAAATCTCTGATGCTGAAATGCGTCTGGATAACGAAATACGACTGAATATCGGCCGTGTAATCAATCTTCAAAATCACGGAAGAAAAAATAGGGGGTTGCGGGCCTTATTCCTATGGCGGATTTCAAATCTTAAAGAGGCTTCACCTTTTTTCTCTGTTTTGCCCAGGAAGGCTATACGACTACCCTTTTTGATCTTATCATCTACTTGCGCTATTCTACCGCTCAAATTGGTATATACAGTTGCGTAATTGTCTTGATGCTTTATGATAATTGTTTCTCCGTAATCCTTCAAAGAATTGGAAAAGATTACCGTCCCACTCGCCGCAGCCAGCACCGGCACCCCTTCCTTTGCCGCTATGGTGATCCAATTATTATACGTACCATCGCGCTGAAAACCAAACCTTGACCGCACCTTTCCCTTCACCGGCCATATGAAGCGCTCCTTGTCGAACGTTATCTTAGCAGATTCTCCCCCGCTATCCCTCTCCTTACCTTTTTGCTCAACCTTTCGTCCTGTTTCCTCTCGCGGTGACACCCTTTCAGCTAATGAGGATCCTTCCTCTGCACTTTTGGCCTTGATCCCCTTTGATTCTTCTTTAGCCGCCACCCCGTCCTTGCCCTTTGAAGCATCACTCATTGATAATATCTCAGGTTTCACCGGCACCTTTTCACCCGGGCGTTCTCCCTTAGGAGTCTTTGCTTCTGATGTCTTCCCTTCCTTCTTTGCGATTTTTTTTGCTGACTCCATTTCGCCGACCGCAGTCATGACATCATCGATAATCTGATCTGCGTCAGGAATAAACAGGACGGTGTCGGCCCCTATCAGCTTCGGATCCGTGATATTATTCGCCTCAGCGAGTTCCTGGATATCCATATTATAGGCATTGGCAATGCTCCAGAGGGTATCACCGCTTTTAACTCGATAGTATATGCCTTTAGTTTTTACATTTCTGGTATAATGCCCGGTACATGCATACAGGAGATTTATTAGGAGGAGGGGGATAATGATCAGGCGCCAGAACATATTAGTATTAGTTGCATCAGTTTCAAACACGGCGAATAAGTAATCTCAATTCTGACTGCACAGAAACAGTTACTTCATCCCACATATTTTCAAATCTTTTCGAGGCCGTCAGAATTACCATCCGTGTTCCCCGATAAGATCCACAAAACGGCATCCACCCAGGTCTTCTTTTTTCACATCATTTACATCGTCGGATAATCTGGTCAATTTAATGAGTGCCTGAGAATGGCGGCTGCCAACAGGGATAACAAGTCTCCCTCCGGAAGAAAGCTGTTCCACTAAAGTTTTTGGAATGTTCGGAGCACCGGCTGTGACAATAATGGCATCGAAGGGAGATTCTTCCCGCCAACCATATGTACCATCCCCGACCCTGATTGCCACGTTAAAATAATTAAACGATTCCAGAAGTCTTCTTGCTGCACTTGCCAGCGTTGCAACGCGATCGATGGAAAACACATGGTCCGCGAGTACCGCCAGTATGGCAGTTTGATAACCTGAACCTGTTCCGATTTCCAGAACCTTGTCATTCCCCGTAAGTTCCATAGCTTCCGTCATTAGAGCCACGATATAGGGTTGAGAAATAGTCTGCCCCCCGTCTATAGGAAGTGGATTATCATTATACGCCTGGTCTCTCAATGCCTCATTGACAAAGAGGTGCCGTGGAACCGTTTCCATAGCCGTGAGTACGCGGTGATCCCTGATCCCCCTTACTCTTATCTGAGATTCTACCATCTTCTTTCTTTGTTTTACGTAACGGTCCATCATATGTCCCGAAAGTGCGGTTTCCTCGGAGGAATTCTGTACCACTCGTCTACCCAGTGATGACGCCGCATGCCCATGGCTTCCCTGGTTACAATAAGGTAGTAATATCTCAACTTGGCATATTCTCTGGCGCGGTTGAATTTACCAATCTCCCGATTGATTTCTCCCAGTATATCCTGCTTCAAAGAGGCAATTTCGTTGTCGCCGCCTCTTTTCTCACATTTCTTCACAACCAAGCGAAAATGCTGCAGCCGCTCATCAATGCCCTGCTCTATGATGCTCATCTTTTCAATAGAAGTTGCTAATCTTTCACCAGCACGACCGAGGACTTCCGCCCTTTCCTTCAGCATCTCCTCGCGTAGTATGTTTTCGGGATCTTTCTCCCTGCCCATTTTTAACATAGCAAACATTTTCCATTATTTAATCAATTCAGTATATCATTGAGACACGGCCTTTTCAATATAAAAGGCCTTTTCATGAAGGAATCACGAAGTTTCACTTTACAGTTTTTCGATATTTAGCTAAGAAATCAAAAGCCATCATGTATTCTTGCCAAAACATGATGCACCCCGGATTGATGCAAAAATCTTTATTTGCCAAGAGAGAAAAATCCGTGGCGAGTATCAGGTTTATCATGTCTCGTGCAGTTAGAAATGCTTTCAGGAAAGGTAGTCTCAGTCATAGGTCGGTATTGGTCCATGGACAGGGAGGAAAACTGGGGCAGAATCGAAAAGGCATATCGGATGCTCGTCCATGGGGAGGGAACCCCCGTAACCGAAAGGAGTTGAATCATGGAAGTGAAGATTAATAATTCGACATTATCCCTCGTTGAAGGAGACATAACAAAAGAGGAAACAGATGCAATCGTCAATGCTGCTAATTCGAGACTCGCGGGAGGTGGAGGCGTAGATGGCGCCATACATCACGCGGGCGGACCGTCCATCATAGAGGAGTGTCGAAAAATTGGAGGATGCCCCACTGGACAGGCGGTTATCACCACTGCGGGGAATCTCAGGGCAAAACATGTCATCCACACCGTGGGACCCGTTTACCAGGGCGGCACAAAAGATGAAGCAACACTCTTAAGAAGCGCCCATGTGGAGAGTCTCAAGCTCGCTTCATCAAAGAAGCTCAAGAGCGTCGCCTTCCCGGCAATCAGCACCGGCGTCTATGGCTATCCGGTGGACGAAGCGGCACACATTGCCCTCACAACAGTCATAGATTATCTCAAAGAACACGCCGATATTGAGCTGGTTCGTTTCGTTCTTTTTGGTCGCAAGACATACGAAATCTTTGCGGAGGAACTGAGAAAAATCACATAGAGATAAATCTCGGATGAAGTCATACATTCTTGACCTCGTTACGGGACCATGCAATTATAAGTTATGCGAAAAAGAGGCAAACAGGCAAACCTACAAAGACTGGGCAATGTCCTTCAGGGCATACTGAAAGAGCACAATATTTTCTTTGACTCTGAGGAACAGCGCCTGCTGGAAGTCTGGCAAAAGGCTGTAGGGCCGCAGATTTCAGTCCAGACTCGCCCCGACAGGCTTAAAAGGAATACTCTTTTCGTCAAAGTTTCTTCTTCCGTATGGATGCACCAGCTTCATATCCTTAAGCAGGATATTATCGAAAAGATCAACCAGCTCCTCGGGAAGGAATTAATAACAAATATCCACTTTTCCATCGGTGAGATCCCCTCGGCGATGCCCACGAATTCATATAGTTCATCATTTTCACCTGACTCCTATCCTCTGAGGGATAAGGACAAAAAATTGATCGAGAAAAGTATTTCTTCTGTGGCAGACCCGGAATTGAAGGAAATCCTAAGAAGGGTAATGACGAAAAATATCATTCGGCGGAGACTTTCGGGAAATCGGAAAGCTCTCTAAAGACGGAGTCCATCGCTTCCGTATATTGGCCATCCTCGGAATAGACTGTCAGAGGCGGCAAGACTTCCAGCTCTTCCCGCCCATTCTTTATCCCTTCCACCAGGACGAACTCCCCGCGGGACGCACTATGTGAATGCACTATTCGCAATCTCTTAGGCTCCATACCGGCCGTTCTCATGGAAGAGAGAAGCCCGACCATCCTGGTCGCAGGGTATATGATGTAGACGCGTCCTGATTTTTTTAAAAGATATATCGACGCTTTCAGAAAATCGTGCAGCGTTCCCCTGATTTCATGACGCGCTATAGATTTCTGATTATTCGGATTAATTCTGCCTGATTTCAGCTTTCTATAAGGAGGGTTAAAAATTGATATATCAAAAGATTTCGGTTTAAAGAGGGTTTCGATTTTTCTGATATCTCCATGGCAGATATTAACCTTCTCCTGGAGATCATTCAGCATGACGCTTCTTGTCGCCATGTCAACGAGTTCTTCCTGAATATCAACAGCGACGACTTTACCGCAGCCTTCTCTCTGTGCCATGATGATGGCAATCACACCACTGCCTGTTCCGAGATCAACAATCAGGTCTCCTCTTTTCAAGCGAACAAAATGAGCTAAAAGAAGGGCATCAACAGAAAACCGGTACCCCTTCTCTTTCTGAAAAATCTTCACACGCCTGCCAAGAAGTTCATCGGCGGTTTCTCCCTCCCTCCGTAACTTTGAGACGTGGGGACCATTCTTTTTCATGCTGTGAGGAGATGAACAAATATGCCGCTGCGAAGTTTTGGTTCAAACCAGGTGGATTTGGGAGGCATGACTTTGCCGGCATCTGACACAGCCATGAGTTGTTCCATACTTGTCGGATACAGAGAAAAGGCAACGGCAAATTCACCTGAATCGACCAGCCTCTCTAATTCTTGCACCCCTCTTATGCCACCTATATATTCTATCCTTTCGTCTGTCCGGGGATTCTGAATTCCCAGGACAGGCTTCAACAGATTATCCTGAAGAATCGAGACATCAAGGATATTAATGGGATCATCTTTATCATAGCTGGCATCTTTCGCGTTTAACTTGTACCACCTAGCGCCCAGATACATTCCAATTTCATGGCACTGGGCCGGTGACTTCCCTGCAAAATTCTCAGATACAAAAAATTGTCCGCGAACCTGACGAAGAAATTCGGCTTCATCCAGACTGTTCAAATCTGTCACGGCTCGATTATAGCTCATGATCTTGAGTTGATTATGGGGAAACAGGACGGCCATTACATATTCATATGATTCATCTCTGCCGCCTCCCGGATTTTTTTCCTTTTTCAATTTTCTCACAGCTGCGGCTGCGGCAGCCCGGTGGTGGCCATCGGCTATGTAGAGTGTGTGCACCTCAGCAAATGCCTTTCCTAAAGCTGCGATGTCTTTTTCGGCGCTTATAACCCATACCGTATGAGAGATGCCATCATCGGCAACAAAATCATATTCGGGCTCACTCTCGACCATTTTTTTGACCATCCGGTCGATGGAATCCTGGGCTTTGTATGTTACAAATACCGGTCCTGTCTGGGCATCTACTGCCATGACATGCTTTATCCGATCAAGTTCCTTATCTGCCTTTGTAAGCTCATGTTTCTTGATCTCGCCAGATTCATATTCAGCGAGGCTGACCGCAGCAACAATGCCGTACTGCGCGTGGGAACCGGCTCTTTGTCGGTATATATAGAAGCAATTCTTTTTCTCCTGAAATAAAACGTTCCTCTCTATCAGTTTATCAAGATTTGATTTCGCGATCTCATATTGACTCTCGTCATTTGCTCCTATCGAAGATTGCAGATCGATTTCCGATTTCTCCACATGCAAGAAATTCAAGGGATTATCTTTAACAATATCTCTTGCCTCCTCCACGCGCACCACATCATAGGGGCAAGAGGCAACGGCCTTGACGAATTGCCTGTGCGGTCTTAGCGCCTTAAAGGGAGTGACAACGGACATAACAGAATCTCCTCTTGCGAAATTTCTAACATACTGCCATATTGAAATCAATTCAAAAGCGCCATTGGGAAACCGGCCTATTTCACTCTGAAGCACAAGACAATAGGATGGTTGATAAAGGAATCTACATGAAGCCAACGAGAGTTTTTATCCACGGACTGGAAAGTTCCAGTATGGGAACAAAGGGTGTATTTTTCAGGGACAAATACCCTGACATGATCATTGAAGATTTTGTCGGTCCTTTCAAAGATAGAATGGAAAAGTTGAACAAGATACTCTCTGGCAAGGCCCCTTTGATATTGGTTGGCTCGAGCTATGGCGGATTGATGGCCGCCGTGTATGCATTCAATAATGAAAAGAGCATCAAGAAGCTTATTCTCCTGGCCCCTGCCCTCGATATATATGAATTTGAGCCATACCTGGGCAGGCAGCTTCTTCTTCCTGCTGTTATTTATCATGGCAGAGATGATGATGTGGTTTCCCCTTCATCCGTCCAGAATATCGCCCGGATGGTCTTCGTAAACCTCGAATATCATCTCGTTGATGATGACCATTCTCTCCACAGGACTTTCAGTCTCATGAACTGGGATGATCTTCTGGAAACTTTATAAGCAGTTTCAAATATGTAGGTATTGCGGGAGCCAACTAATTCCTTGACAATATTTCAGCGTTCTCTTAACATCTGTCAAAAGATGGGAGTTTAAAGAAAAGGTATGTATTCAAAGAAAGTCGTTATCCGGTATGCAGCGGACAATGTGGACCAACCTATTATATGCCAGCTCGTGAAAAGACACGATCTCGAATTCAACATTCTCAAGGCCCAGATCCTGCCCAGAAGGGAAGGAATTATTGTCGTTGAACTAAGTGGTACAAAGGAGAATTTTGATCAGGGTATTCGTTTTCTCAAAGAAAAGGGCCTCCAGGTCGAACCCGTTTCAAAAAATGTGAGCCAGAATATGGATAAATGTGTGCATTGCGGTGCCTGCACCGCTTTCTGTCCGACTGATGCCCTCTCTATGGAAAAAGAATCTATGAAAGTCGTCTTCGATCCGGAAAAGTGCAATGGCTGTGAATTCTGTGTATTGGCCTGTCCCCCGAGGGCCATGGAAGTTAACATTTTCTGAGCAAGTTCCTTTTTTGAATCTGTAACTCTGACTCTCTCTTGATGACCGACAAAGTGAATTGAAGCTCTCCGCAGCAAGCTGCGGAGAATCTTCGGTTCTTAAGGGACAGTGTCGTTCGGCATTCGCTCGCTACCGAATTCAATCCCACGGTGAACGCTTTTTCTTCTTGGCGGCTTCTTTGTCCTGTTCCGTAATCTTATCAATGTAATCAGTCACAGGTTTTCTGCGCTTGTCGAATATTGACATCACATCGTTATATACACCCCTGCCCTTTTCCACCGCCATTCGGGTTTCTTCCTTGGCCTTCTGCAGGACTTGCTGTATGCTTCTCGGCATTCTACCGGACTCCTTGAAATATGCATATCCAGTCAGCATTATGATGACGAGAATAAGCAACAAGGCAAGTTTCATGACTTTCTTGAAAAGAAAATATATGATGAGGATAGCAACAAAAATGCATACCCCGGCAGTAAATTGATGGGCAGTAAAGTAATCTATAATGCTGTTCATAGTTGATCCTCCATCATGGACATGGACATAGTCTAATCTATTTATCGACAAAAATCCAGTAATCCTTTAGCCTTGACAAATAGTGTACGGAAGCTTAAATTCGACAACGTGGTATAAATAGAGGCATTGAAATTGATTAAAGTAGCCATATCAACCCTCGGTTGCAAGGTTAACCAGTATGAATCCGCAGGTATTTTGGAGATGCTCGATGAGAGTATCTATGTGTCTGTACCATTCAATACGAAGGCTGATTGTTATATAATCAATACATGCACTGTTACAGGCCGGACGGACTACCAGTCAAGAAACCTTATCAGAAGGGCTATCAGGACAAACCCTGAAGCATGCATTATTGTTACAGGCTGTTATGCCCAGGTCGCACCTCATGATCTTGCCAGAATTCCCGGTGTAACCCTCATCGCGGGAAATGCGGAAAAGGAGCATATCCCCCGGCTCATGGAGGGCTTGGTAAAAGGAGCCACTCAGTTACTCGTAAGCGACATCTGCAAGGCCGGGGATTTTTCCGGCCTCAATCCTTTAAAGTTCGCCGGACACACGCGGGCATTCCTCAAGATCCAGGATGGCTGCGACAGCTTCTGCAGCTACTGTATCGTTCCTTATGCAAGAGGTCCCAGCAGGAGTCTTTCACAAATGGATGTTTTGAAAGAAATCAAAACTCTGGCCCGGTCCGATTACAGAGAGATAGTCCTCACAGGCATTCATCTGGGAGTCTATGGTCAGGACCTGGCGCCCCCGTCAAATCTCTACGAGATAATGAAACACGTAGATAAGAATAGATTGGTGGGAAGATTGCGCCTGAGCTCCATAGAAATCACGGAAATATCAGATGACATGATGCGGCTCATAGCAGAAGGGTCCACGTTATGCAGACACCTGCATATTCCTCTCCAGAGTGGGGATGACATGATTCTTTCCGCCATGAAAAGGAATTACGACTCAGCATTCTTTAAGAATCGCGTGCAGGTAATCAGGCAGGCTATTCCTGATATTGCCCTCGGTCTTGACGTTATGGTCGGGTTTCCCGGCGAAGGGGAAAAAGAGTTTGACAATACACTGCGTCTGATTGCAGAACTCCCCGTTGCCTACCTCCATGTATTCCCTTATTCAGAACGTCCGGGCACAGTCGCGTCGAGTCTCCCCGGCAGGGTTGACGAAACCGTCAAGAAGAGACGTGGTAAGATACTGAGGAAACTGGGGCGGGAAAAAAGAAATGTCTTCGCCCGGAGGTTTGTAGGGAAAAAACTGAGTGTTCTTATTGAGGACAAGAAAGACAAAGATACGGGCTTTATGAAAGGATTTTCTGACAACTACATACCCGTCGTTATAGAGAATGGCAACTCTTCACTGGTAAATCGCGTCCTCTACGTGATACCGGACTATTCTCTGGAAGGCAAACTGTGCGGAAGGATTACAAACGATGACCGACGAAAGGTTTGCAAACCTCAATAATTTTCAGCAGATACTCGGCTACCGCTTCAACAAGATCGATCTGCTTGATAACGCGTTGATACACCGCTCTTTTGTAAATGAGAACCCGGCTCTCTCCTGCAAAGACAATGAGAGGCTGGAATTTCTGGGAGACGCTGTTATCGGGCTTTGCCTCAGCGATTTATTGGTACGAAAATTCCCCGACTATGCCGAGGGTCAGCTCTCCAAGCTCAGGGCCTATGTTGTGAACGAACAATCACTCGCCGGTCTTGCCCGGAAGCTTAACATCGGAGATTACCTCCTCCTCGGAAGGGGAGAAGAAAGTTCAGGGGGAAGAACAAAGGCATCCATTCTTTCGAACGCCTTCGAAGCGGTTGCAGCTGCTATATATCTCGATTGCGGATTTGAGAAGACATATAAATTCTTGGAAAACATTTTTGAGCCCATGGTTGAGGAAGGAATAAAAAGTGTTATCTACAAAGATTATAAGACGGCACTCCAGGAAATCTGCCAGAACCGCTTTAAAGAGACGCCGAGATACGCACTGGTCAATGAAACCGGTCCCGACCACGATAAAGTTTTTGAAATAAGTCTGACTATAGCAGGCATGATCACGACCACAGGCACTGGCAAAAGCAAGAAGGAAGCGGAACAGCGGGCGGCCCGGAGGGCATTGGAGGAGTTTTCCAAACTGCAGGATACTTCCTCTCCCCTGAATGGTGAGTGAGGCTGAATAGCAATATATGGTACAGATGATTATCCCTTTTTTTATCGTTTATCAAGGTTGTCCGAACCGCTGCATCTACTGCAACGTACATAAGACTGCGGGAGACTTCTCTGAGAGGATTACAGAAGATACTTTCCGGAGAACGGTTCACAAGTATCTCAATCACCCGAAGAGAAAGGGAAATGGCGCTGAGATTGCATTTTACGGCGGCAATTTTACGGGCATGACGAAAGACTACCAGACTCTACTGCTCGGTTTTGCCAGTTCGTTCATAGAAAAAGGGTTGGTGTATGGAGTGAGGATCTCTGCAAGACCGGACAGCATAAATAACGAAAGCCTGGATCTAATGAAGCGATTCGGTGTAACGACTGTTGAAATCGGCGCACAATCCATGGTGGATGAAGTGCTCCACATTGCCAACAGAGGGCATTCAGCGTCGGATGTGTCTGCCGCCATGGAGATGCTGAAGGAACGAGGGTTCAAGACGGTGATGCACCTCATGGTGGGCCTTCCGGGAGATAATCGGCCGGGATTTGAATATACAATTGCTAAGACCATTGCCCTTAAGCCGGATATGGTCAGGATTCATCCCACAATAGTCCTAGAGGATACAGGCCTGGCAGAGCTCTTCTTAAACGGAACTTACCATCCGCTCAGCATGCCTCACGCCATTGACATGTGCAAGTATGCTTTGAGAAGATTTGGAGAAGCCAACATCGCTGTGATCCGTGTCGGTTTGCAGACAACACGGGAAATGGAGATGATGGGCAGCATAATCGCCGGCCCTTATCATCCGGCATTCCGTTCACTCGTTGAGGAATCCATGTTTTTCGATATGGCAGCAGCAATGCTTGCGGCCGGACAGATGGGTAAACAAGAAGTGATTTTTTTGCTCTCTCCCAAAGATGTCTCATGCTTCCTCGGCCACAAGAATAAAAATATGCACACACTGAAAGAGATCTTCGGCCTCACAAAAATAGACGTATCCGTTGACCCTGTTCAGGAAAGAGGAACTCTTGCCATGATCGCCGATGGCAGGAAATCAATGACAGAAAGGTTCCGTCATTAATGGGATTATTGGCTGAGACGGCAGATATAATCATCAGGCAGCACAGAGACTAATTCTACAGAGAGAAATCGCAGATGTTCAAGTCCGGTTTTATAGGCATCATTGGCAGACCTAATGTAGGAAAGTCAACGCTTCTGAACAATATTATAGGTGAAAAGATAGCCATAACCAGCCATAAGCCGCAAACTACGAGAAACAGGATCACAGGCATCAAGAATATCGAAAGCGGGCAACTGATATTCGTCGACACGCCTGGCATTCATAGGGCGACGACACCGTTAAATGAGTTCATGGTGGCTGCGGCGAAGGATGCCTTCAGAAGCGCTGATATTATCCTCCTGGTTGTGGAGGCCGCGGAAGGCGTTCACAGGGACGATCAGCTCATTGTCGAATCCCTGAGGAACACCGGACTGCCTGTTATACTGCTTATTAATAAGATCGACCTTGTCTGGAAGGAAAATATCCTTCCCGTTATGGACCAGTTCCAGCACCTCTTTTCTTTTTCCGGGATTATCCCCATCTCCGCCCTCACCGGTGATGGGCTTTCCGCTCTGATGGAACAAATATGGAAGCTTCTGCCCGAAGGTCCGCGGTACTTCCCTGATGATATGATGACAGACAGGACCGAGCGTTTTATCGCGGCAGAGATCATCAGGGAAAAAATTATCATGCTAACCCATCAGGAAATACCTTATGCAACAGCCGTTGTTGTGGATTCGTTTAAAGAAGATGAAGATAAAAATCTGCTGGTCATACAGGCAACAATCAATGTGGCGAAAAATTCTCAGAAAGGCATACTCATAGGCAAGAAAGGCTCCATGCTTAAAGAAATTGGCAAACGGGCAAGACAGGACATGGAGATATTCTTTGCCACCAGGATTTACCTCGAGTTGTTCGTTAGGGTAAGAAAAGACTGGACCCACGATGCAGGAATGCTCAGAGAATTCGGGTATTCAGAAAAAACATGAAAGCTGTAAGGTATGAGGTAAAGATCAGGTGAAACCCGTAATCGCTATCATCGGCAGGCCCAACGTAGGAAAATCAACACTTTTCAATCGCCTGTCTCAGAAGAACAAGGCTATCGTTATCGATGAACCCGGTGCCACGAGAGACCGAAACTATGCGGACTCCACATGGTATGGCAAGGATTTTATCCTTATCGACACCGGCGGATTTGAGCCGGCATCCGCGGAAACAATCCTGATACAGATGAGAGAGCAGGCACATCTGGCCATGGAAGAGGCAGACATCATTATTTTCCTCATGGATGGCAGGGAAGGTTTGACCCCGTCAGACAGGGAAATCACGAATATCCTCAGGGGGGTTGAAAAACCGGTTTTCTTTGTTGTCAACAAAATAGATGGTCCTAAGCAGGAAACCCAGACCTATGAGTTTTATGAACTGGGAACTGAAAGGATTTACAGTATCTCCGCGCAGCACGGACTCGGTATTCATGAACTCATGGAAGATGTGGATTTGCATATTGCATCTCCCGCCGAAGAATTCCCCGCGGGGGAAAGGCCAATCAAGATAGCAGTGATCGGAAAACCGAATGTCGGAAAATCCTCGCTCGTTAATAAAATCCTTGGATACGAAAGAACTATCGTCAACCCCATACCGGGCACCACGAGAGATGCCATAGATACGCCCTTCGAATTGAACGGCAAAAAATATCTGCTCGTTGACACGGCGGGCATCAGGCGAAAAAGCAGGGTCACTCACGTTCTTGAGAAATATAGCATTGTCCAGGCCCTTAAGGCCATAAACCGCTGTGATATAGCTTTGCTCGTCATCGATGCCGAGGAGGGAATGACCGAGCAGGATGCCAAGATCGCGGGGTTGACCGTAGAAAAAGGTGTTGCCTGCGTCATCGTTGTGAACAAGTGGGACGTTATAGATAAAGACAACTCCACGGTGGGAAATTATGTCAGAGACATCAAAGAGACAACTAAGTTCATGGATTACGCACCGATCATCTTTGTGTCAGCCCTCACCGGGCAGAGGGTATCCAAGATATTTGACGTTATTGAGACTGTCTTGATCCAGTACACAAAACGGGTAAGTACCGCCGAGATTAATCGACTTGTCAGGGATGTCCTCGTATCAAACCCTCCGGCCCGGCATCAAAACAGGGCAAATACTTTAAGCTATGTAACTCAGGTATCTTCCGCCCCACCCACATTTGTTTTTTTTGTCCGTGAACCCCGTGCCATTCATTTTTCGTACAGGCGCTTCCTGACCAACCGGATCAGAGAGACATTCGGGTTTGATCAATCGCCAATCAGGGTTATATTCAGGAAGAAAAGCAGATCAACGGAAGAGTGACCGGCATGAAAAAAAGGGATCTCTATGAATTTGATGTTCATAGAGATCCCTTTCTATTCTTATTCGCGTGAAAACCGACGGAAGATGAATCGCACTCGCCGATCAGGCGCCATCCAAACCCGTGTTCTCCTTCTTTCTGAACCAGGAGACAGGATCGGTTAGGTATTCCTCCGTGTCCTTGAGAGACACGTAGTGTTCGTGTTCTATATTGGCAAGAAGATTAAAAAATGCCTTTTCCTGCGGGTCGGATACTTGTTCACGGAGTTTTGCATAGTACTCCGCTCCTTTACCCTCAAATTCTATGGCTATGCGGATGGCTTTGAGGTCATCGGCATCGCCCTTGATCGTCTTGGGCGCCTTCTGCGCCGCATTCTTCAGGACGCTCTTAATAGCCGTATCTTTAACTTTGAGGGGAACAGTTTCGGGCCATTTCTTGTCCTTTTCCCAGTTCGCATGTAGCTGTTTCAGCCTCTCGTAGTGCTCCAATTCCTCCCCACCTATTTGCAGAAACATGGCCTTGCCTACCGGATTCTTAGTCCTCTCGGCATTCTTAAGGTAGAATTCATGTTCCTTCATTTCGTTGTTGAGGGCAACCTGCAGTGCATTAAGTCGTTCTTTCATAATCATTCTCCTTATCGCTGTTGATTAACTGCATTATCATACTTTAAATGTAATCTATTATTGCAATACTTGATTGTCAAGACCGAAAGCAGGGAATTAGGAAATATTTTTACTGGCCCCAAAGGCATAAGCGATCAAATATCTTTTAGTTCATCTACGTATTCCGCGACATTCTCACAAAGATCGGATATTCTTTCCAGATGAATTAACATTTCAATAAAGATGGGACCGGCCTCGGCCTGACATATCCCTTCGTAATATCTCACGAGGTGTCTTTCCCGTGCCTCTTTCACCCTCACATCAATATCTTCCTCGCGCAGGGAAATATTCTTTATTTTTTCCACATTGCGCTCTCCGATCAGTGATACAGCATCGCGAAGGTTTTCAGTCGCCTGCTGCTCAATTTCTCCCAGTTCTTTTTTACCCATTTCTGTAAAGCTGACCTCCGCCTGATACTTATTACTCGCCAGTTTCGCCAGTATGACCGCATGATCACCAATCCTTTCAATGTCGTTTGCCATGGCTGTATACGTGAAGAGTTTTTGTGACAATTCAGGTGACAGTTGCTGACAGGAAATTTTGCGCAAGAAATTCACGATCTCACGCCGTAGGACATCGACAACAAATTCAACATAGATGATATTTTGCCTCTTCCATTCTTTGTAGTCCTTTACCAGCAGTAAGCTCTCGACAAGTATCTTCTGTACGAGGGTAATTTCCCGTTGCAGCTCTTTTCTCACTGACGCCAGGGCCTTTTCGGGACTTGCAAGATATTTTTCATCCAGAAATTCTGGCCACAACGGCAGGGTCTCTTCCTGGCCGGGTATGATCTTTTCGATCAATCTGGCGTATGGTTTGAGAAGAAAAATGAAGAAGGCGACGATGAGGAAATTAAACAAGAAGTGACCGAGGACAACCTGCTGCGCCACATTGGAAGAAAGACTCTTCAAAGTGACGATCAGCCACGGAAGGGCAACCATGCAGGCAAAAGCGCCAAAGCATTTAAAAAAGAGGTGGGAAACTGCACTTCTTCTACCACTGATGTTGGCAATCGAGCTGGCCATAAGAACCGCGACGGTGGCCCCCACATTTGCTCCGAAGACAACAGGCAGGGCGTTTTCAATGGTGATAAGACCCTGTTGCGCCAGAATGGCGAGAATGCTGATGGGGATGACAGAGGCTTGTACTATTCCTGTAAAGAGCATACCAATGCCCAAACCCAGGAGCGGATTTTCTGTTTCCTGAAAGAAGCGGATGACCGCCTGATTGTCTTTCAATGGCGCCGTGGTCATCGCCACCAGGCTTAATCCAAAGAATAAAAGGCCGAAATAAAAGACGGCCTCGCCGACAGCTTTCCATTTTTCCTTTCCCGTAAGCCAGAGAATGCCGCCTGAGACAACAATAAGGGGAGAAATATCAGTAAATTTCCAGACGACCAGTTGAACGGTCAGTACCGTGCCTATGTCCGCGCCCAGAATGATGCCCAGGGAATGGTAAAAGGTCATCAACCCCGCGCTTACCATGCCAACGGTTAAGAGTATCGTCGCCGAGCTGCTCTGAAAGAGAATTGTTGTTCCTATACCGGTCAGCAGTCCATAAACCGGCTCTCTCACTGAGTACCTGATATATTCTCTTATCCGTGAAGTAAAAAGCTGTTGCACCCCGGCGCTCAATTTCCTCATGCCGAATAAGAATAAAACGAGACCAGATGCAAAAATCAATACTTCTTTCATGGCAGTTATTTTCCCGAATATAAGAAACTCAAGTCCCTATAGTCTATTTTACGACCCAGACTGCACCTTCAACAAAATCTTTAGTACTGACCCGGAAAATTCGGCTTTCGTTTCTCCTTCTGGGCGAGAATTCCCTCACGTGCATCCTTACTCCCGAATACAGGCAACCCGATCTCCAGTTCCCTCTTAAAGGCATCGGCATAAGACATATCCCGTGTTTCCCGGAAACATCTAATTATGCCCTGAACGGCAAGGGGGCCATTACTCGCAATTCTGTCCCCTAATTCCATGGTTTTCTTCATGAGGTCCTCCTGTGCTACCACGTGATTGAGAAAACCCCATTCATGCAGAGTTCTTGCGCGGAAGTTGCCTGCTGTCAGAAGGATTTCAAGGGCCCGGCAGGGCGACAGTTGCCGGGGCAGATAAACATTCGAACCGCCGACCGGCATGATTCCCAGACTGGCTTCTCTCATCTGAAAAACTGCATTTTCCGAGGCGATGCGAAGATCAGCTCCCATGACCATCTCAAAGCCCCCTGTCAAGCAATAACCGTTGATGGCGGCAATTACCGGCTTTTTCACAACGTTCGGTTTCAGCATGGCTTCCCCAACATGCTGTCCCACCTGCACCAGCCATCGTTCTGAGTCGCTCTCAGGTTTCCTGGCCCTCGTGAGAACCGGTATGGCCGTCTTCAGATCCATGCCGGAGCAAAAGATGTCCGGCAGGCAGGAATAGAGAATAACGACGCGCACCTTCTCGTCCTGATTGACATCCATCCACGCACGATGCAGGTCCATCAAAATATCCGGATCAAGGGCGTTCTTTTCCTCGGCACGATTTAGCCCTACTCTTGCGATGTGCCCCTCTTTCTCATAGACTAATCCCATGGAGTTCTCCTTTCAAGGTACCATTAAGTAAATCGCGGGGCTTTCTGGCGAGCCCCTCAATACAGAAACTATATACAAGAGACGCGGCTTGAATATTAAGCCTCCGCCAGTTGCCGTAAATAAGGTGGTTACAAGGGTTATTATCAAATTTACTGGGTAACCTCAAGGCTAATGTATTTTGCTTTCTTGACCTTCCATGAAAGGACAAGCACGATTCACTTGAGCAGCTTCCCCCAATGTTCCGAGTTCCTCTGCAGAAGTCCATATAAAATTTGACATGGAAGGAACTTTTAGTATATAAATTATCATTATTCTTTTCTCAGGGAAGGAAGGGTGGCGCTTCCGGATCAATATTAAGCGGTCTTCTCCGATCCGGCATCTCCTCAATCTGTCTTGCGGAAATCGCATTTCTGCCTTCTATGCTGTATTTGATTTCGAATCCTTATGGCCGAATACGCTTTTTAAGAAAAGCGGCATCCTGAACATTTCTCGCCAACATGGAATAACTGCCGCAAATTTGTTATGTCGAAAAAATTCTAGGCCTTCGATAAATGGAAGACAAAAAAACCAGGCAACCTATTCTTGTTGATATCGGGAAGATAAGAAAGACTCCTGAGGAACCATTCCTACCTCTGTGGTTTTTCCAGCACGATGATCTGATTAACGCAATCGATGCCGGCAGGCGCATCAAGAAAGAAAACCTGATAAATACTCTAAACCGCATCCATTTTATGGGCGATTCTATCTGCGCCCTATTGCGCCATCCCAGGTATGACGAAGCAATTCTTGTAAAGGCAATTCCGGAGACTATGGATGGAGATGAATTAACATGTTCGTGGGATGAGAGTCACAGGAGTTTCGGCCTCGAAAATTTCCAGTTCAGTTACCTGATAGTAATAGATCAACAGTCTATCATCCTTATTCCTGCAAAACTTCTGAGTATCGACAGTACAGGATTCAAGGCACTGCTGCCGGAAGAGAGCTATGTTATAAGCAAGCGGGAGACAAATCGCTTTCCCTGCCGGGATGTCATTGCGGAGTTGACGCAGAGCGGTTTCCTGGCCAAAGGCAGCCTTATAGATTTCAGCCCGCAGTCTTTCCGCATAAAGGTAAGCCCTGAAATGCCCGCTTCGCATCATTGTTTCAGTCCGGATACCACGGTTACGATCAGGTTAGCAAGCGACGGCAAAATGATTTTCTCCGGAAACTGTCGCTGTTTAAGACAAGAACGCGAACGTGACAGCTGGGAAATTGTGCTTGCTCCCCTATCAGAACGGATTAATCGCTTCCAGTCCAGAAAAAGGCGTCATCATCGCCGCCAGATATTTCCTCCGCCCGTCGCTGTGTTCGAGCATCCCCTTTTTAAAAAGAAGATTCAGATTGAAATTTTTGATATTTCCTCTACAGGTTTTTCTGTCTATGAAGGCGTGGAAGATGGCGTACTGGCACCCGGCCTGGTCATAAATGAGTTATCAATAATTTATGCTGGTGAGTTGAAAATGACCTGTACGGCTCAGGTAATCTATCGTAAGAGGCAGGAGGATAATAAAGTCTGCTGCGGCGTTGCCATCCTGGATATGGGCGTCCACAGTTACAGCCGTTTGAATCGGATCCTTACATTAAACACAGACCCTCATTCCTTCATATCCACCGAAGTGGATATGGACGCACTCTGGGAATTCTTCTTCGACACCGGTTTCATCTACCCCAAAAAGTATAAATTGTTACAGGATTACAAAGAGGAATTTAAAAATATCTGCAAAAGACTATATCAAGAATGCCCCGAAATTGCCAGGCACATTACCCATGAGGAAAACGGAAGGATCTACGGACATTTGTCGATGATACGGGCCTATGAGTGCGGGTGGCTGATACACCACCACGCGGCGAGGCCAATGGGGCTAAAACGCCCGGGACTTCTCGTTCTAAAACAAATGGTGCAGTTTTTGGCCGGCATGTTGCATCTGCCCTCCGCAAAGATGGATTATGTTATGACTTACTTTCGCCCCGAAAATAAATTCCCCGACCGCGTCTTCGGAGGCTTCGCAAGGGAGCTGAACAATTCTCGCATTTGTTCGCTTGACCTTTTTTCTTACATGTCATTCCACGTCGGAACACCGCAGCATCTGCTACCGCAAGAGTGGTCATTGCATGAAAGTACCCATTCCGAATTGTGGGAACTGGAGCAATTTTACAAACATCAGTCCGGCGGCCTCCTTTTGGACGTATTGAATCTTTCGCGGAAAAACCCTGGAGATGAGCCTCTGGAGGACGTTGCCCGACGGCTTGGTTTCGTGAGAAAGTGGAAGGCTTATTCTATCGCCGATAAACGCAGCCTGAAGGCTGTCTTAGTTGTTAACCAGTCTGATGTGGGCGTCAACTTATCAGAGCTTCTAAACAGCATTAAAGTGCTGGTAATCGACCAGGAAGGTCTGCCGTGGGAAGTACTTTCCCTTGCCGTCGCACAACTGACAGGGGTGTATCACCTCGACAGCATTCCTCTTTTAATCTATCCTTCTATTTATTCCGACGTTATAAAAATTTCTCCCGATAAAAAATATCAACTATGGATTTTGAATACATTGCCTTATCCAAATGAGTTTATAGATTACATGCAACGTAGGTACCAAATTAAATTATGATCATTAGTGCAAAATAACGGAATCTTGGAATGAAAGACGTCCCCTTATACAGCAGTAGGCTTATTAAAACCTACGTAGAATATCTTGCTGAACACTACCCTGACGTCGATACACGTCCCATTCTCAATGACGCGGGAATTGCTTCCTACCAACTCGAAGACGGAGGCCACTGGCTCAATCAGAGGCAGATTGATCTGTTCCACGAAGGTTTAGATGAACAACTGAAAGATCCGGATCTGGCTAAGAATGTTGGCCGCTACGCGACACTCTCAAGAACTTGGGGTGCAATGCGACAAGTGGCAACTGGGTTTATAACACCATCGGCCGCCTATTCGATGCTTGGGAAAGTCATCCAATACTTAAGCCGCGCCCACACCGTTCATACGAGAAATCTTGGATCGAACAGGGTTGAAATCGTTTTCACACAAAACCCGGGTGTTCAGGAAAAGCCCTTTCAATGTGAAAACCGAATGGGAGCGCTCGAAGCCGTTGCCAAGGTCTTCACCGCTGAGCTTGCCAGTATAGAACACCCTGTCTGCATACATAAAGGAGGAGATAGCTGCCGCTACATAATAAGCTGGGAAACAAGCCATCTTTTAACATGGAAGAGAATCCGTAATTACGTTGCGCTCTCAGCTTTTGTGGTCTGTCCGGCCTTATTTATTCTTCTCCACAAAACCGCGTGGGCATGGGCAGTGCCTGTTTTGATTTATATATTGCTGGTGTCGTTCTTCTTATATTACTCCGAGAATGTGGAAAAGAGGGAGCTCGAAATAAACGTGAAAAGTCAGGCTGAGTTGGCTAACAACCTTCTGGATGAGATTAACATGCGACACAGCAACGCCCTTCTTATTCAAGAAATTGGCCAGGCGGCCTCCATGATTTTGGACAGCGAAAAGCTGATCAAGCTGATTATGGAAGCCATGGAGAAACGACTGGATTTTGATCGTGGTATGATTTTGCTGGCCGACCAGGAGAAGACCCATCTGATTTATACTGCTGGTTACGGTTACAACCCTGAGTATGAGGAATACCTTACAAGTGTGGAATTTAACCTTGACAAACCTCATTCCAGAGGACCCGCCGTGGAATCTTTTCGTATGCAGAAACCTATCCTGATTGATGACATATCTAAAATAGAGGACAACCTTTCAAAAAGGAGTCAGAAGTTCGCCCAGATGATGGGCGCCACGTCGTTCATAAGTGTTCCCATTATTTTCGAGAATGAATCTCTGGGAGTCTTGATGGTTGACAACGTCAGGTCAAAGAGGCCTCTCAGGCAGAGTGATGTCAGCCTCCTGATGGGGATAGCGACCCAAATAGCCATCAGCATGAATAATGCGACATCCTATCAAAAAGTACTCGAAAGCGAAGAGCGGTTCCGATCCTTAAGTGAAAATGCCCCGGACATTATTTACACTCTGGATCTCAACGGTTCCCTTACTTACATAAATCCCGTCTGGGAGAAAATTCTGGGGCATCGCCCCGATGAAGTTTTAGGACGAAAGTTTTTTGACTTCGTCAGGACGGAGGACATCGGAGCTTATACTCACCTTTTTGAGCAGATCAGGGATGGAAAACTTGTTCTAAGGGACAGAGTTGGCGCCATACTGCACAAAGATGGATCCGAAAAGGTTTTTAATATAAGTGGAGCCCCAAACCTCGATTTGGAAGGAAATGTGACTGGTATAGTCGGAATATTCAAAGACATCTCCGAGCAGAAGAGGCTTGAATCACAGCTGCTCCATGCCCAGAAGATGGAAGCCGTGGGCACCCTTGCCGGAGGTATTGCCCATGACTTCAATAATCTCCTCATGGGCATACAGGGGTATGCCTCTTTAATGTTTCTCGATATGAACATCACTCATCCTCTTTATGATAAACTAAAGGGAATTGAAGACCAGGTGAGAAGTGGCGCGGAGCTGACCAAGCAGCTATTGGGATTTGCCCGTGGCGGCAAATATGAAGTCAGTGTGACCGATTTGAACGACATCATCAAGAAGACTTCATCCATGTTCGGGAGGACTAAGAAGGAAATCACTATTCACCGTAACTACGAGCACAATATCTGGACGGTGGAAGTTGATCGCGGACAGTTGGAGCAGGTGCTTTTGAATATTTATGTAAATGCCTGGCAGGCCATGCCTGACGGCGGGGATTTGTATCTGGAGACGGCTAACGTTTTCCTTGATCAGAAGTCTGCCAGACCGTATGGTGTAAAGCCCGGAAAGTATGTGCGTGTTAGGGTGACCGATACGGGTGTAGGGATGGATGAACAGACGAGAAAGAGGATCTTCGAGCCGTTCTTCACGACAAAAGAGATGGGAAGGGGTACGGGCCTCGGGCTTGCGTCTGTTTACGGTATTATCAAAGGCCACAACGGTATAATAGATGTATACAGCGAGAAGGGACACGGGGCGATCTTCACCATCTATCTCCCTGCTTCGGAAAAGGAGCTTGTGCGGCAGGAGCAGGTCGCCACAGATATTGTGAAGGGTGAAGGCACTATCCTTCTCGTGGACGATGAGGAAGTGATCATCGATGTTGGCAGCGAGATCCTGGAGGTGCTGGGGTACAAAGTTTCTGTGGCGAGGAGTGGTAGGGAAGCTATAGAGATATACAAAGAAAAGCAAAATGAGATCGACATGGTTATCCTGGACATGATCATGCCGGAGATGGATGGGGGAGAGACTTTCAATGTCCTCAAGTCCATCGATCCAGGCGTCAAAGTGATCCTTTCCAGCGGATACAGCGCGGATGCACGTTCAACAAGGATGATGGAACAGGGTTGCTGTGGCTTTATTCAAAAGCCCTATAGCGTGAATGCCCTTTCGCAAAAGGTAAAGGAGGTGTTGGATAGGAGAATATGATGACCCCTTGCTCTATGTTATCCTGCATGATCTGGCGCAGCAGCATTCGACTCCAAGAAGAACAGTAGAATAAATGAAAATAATCAAACTCAACATTTTTCAATGTAGCACTCCCTTTAGATTTTCTTTTCATTCCCCACACACCATTAGAATACAGTCAGACTCGATAGTTGTCGAATTGCAATTCGATAACGACATATTAGGATACGGGGAAAGCGCCCCGAGACCATATGTCACGGCAGAAACCCCTTCAACCGTTGCTAATACGATTCAAGGTTTCTTTTCGAAAACACTTTTTCGAAGCGAGATAAACTTCATCAAGGACGTTAAGAGAACTTTAGACGCACTGGAAAGGGAATGCCTTGACAAGAACCTGAACACATACAATTCCGCCCTCGGGGCCATCGATATTGCGCTCTTGGATGCATTGGGAAAACTTCAGGGTGTACCCCTTCACCATTATCTGGGCCCCATTGTGAAAGAAAATATGCCCAGTTCCCTCCCTATTCCATTTTTGCATGAGTCCATCATAAAAGAGCTTTATAACGATCTAAAGAAGCTTGAGTTTGATTCTCTGAAAATTATAATGGGCGACGTTGAAAAGGACAACATCGAAAGGGTGAGGATGATCAGGTCTCTCTTTGGTGACCACATGGACATACGCATAGAAGCCAATGGAAAGTGGTCCACGGAGCAAGCAATCTCCCATATTGAGAAGTTGAAGAGATTCAATATATCCGGAGTGGAACAACCGGTAGCAGCAGGTGATATCGAAGGATTACACGAGATCAAAAACAAAACCGGCACACCTGTTATCGTCGATGAATCTATGTGCAACCTCTCAGACGCGAAAAAATTGATTGAAGCCAAGGCCTGCGACATTATTAATATAAAAATCTCCAAGTGTGGAGGTTTGTTGAAATCCAAAGAGATCAGAGATTTCGCAGAGTCCAAAAATATACCCTGCCAAGTGGGAGCGCACGTGGGAGAGACAGATATCTTAGGCAAGGCAGGTAGATATTTCGCTATAACTACCCGGAACCTCTTTTGTTTCGAGGGATTCTCACATCTACTTTTTGAAGATTCATGGGAAGATCACGCGGGCAGGCAAAGCAGTGACGAGGACAATTTTTCAAATTCCGGTTTGGGAGTTGACTTAGCGAAACAAAGATTAAAACTCCTTTGCTCGCTTGAGACTGATCAGTGAATAGCCTGTTAGATATTTTGAGCCTTTTGATAATCTGATCGTATTTAAATGACCCCTGCTATAATTCCCGATTCAATTGGAAACTGGGGGGAAATGCGTTTAACCGCCTTTGCTCCCGCTCGGTCAAGCATCTTCATTATTTCCTCCTCAGAGTAAGATCTGCCGTTTTCCGTTCCTAAAAGCATATTAAGGGAAAAAAGCGCCGGCTGGAGCGGGCCGTCCATGGTGTTGTCCAGGATAAATTCGTGGATCATCAGCAGACCTCCCGGCTCCAGAACTGAAGCCGCTTTCCCGATTATCCTCTGACAATCCTCTGGACCTTCCGCATGGAGAATTTGAGAAAGCCAGGCCACATCATAGCTTCCGGGAATATCTTCTTTCAGGTAATCGCCTGCCACGAAATTAATGCGGTCAGTAAGACCGAAGTTCTCGATCGTTTTCCCGGCATAGGGTCCGGTTGTGGGAAGGTCATAGACAGTTGCCCTGAGCCGGGGATTGTTGAGGCAAAAGTGGATGGCATATGTGCCAGGCCCGCCGCCAAGATCAAGCAGATGACGCCGATCAGAGATATCTATTGTATTGACCAGCCGGGGAGCCAGATTCATGGCAATGTTGAACATGCCCATGAGAAAACTTTCCCGCCCTTCTTCGTCGCTCCCGGATGACCGCGTCCTCATGGGGCCGCCTGTCCTTACTGCCTCATCCAGCTTCGACCACGATAGAGCAAGATGATGATGATGCATGATTATGTGGCCTATATATTCCGGGGAATCTTTTGAGAGAAAAGATATACTGGATGGGGTGTTAGAGTACCTGTCACCCTTCTTTACAAGAAGATTCATTGCCGCCAGGGCATTGAGCAGCATCACAACGCCTCTTTTTTTTGCACCCAATCTCTGGGCGATGTCTTCACCTGTAAGTTCTTCGCTGACTATTATTGTAAATATCCCGAGTTTAATTGCAGCGTGCAGAGCAAAAGATTTCCAGTAGTACCCCGATACCTTCAGCAGTTTATCAGGACTCCATGCTCGTGTGTCCATACTGGTCCCCTTCTTACTTGGAATCTTCTCCGTAGTGCTCGTCAATCCACGCCTGGTATTCGCCGCTCCTGATATTTTCAATCCATGCCTTGTTCTCAAGGTACCAGGTTACGGTTTTTCTGATACCTGAGGCGAAAGATTCCCGCGGAGTCCAGTTCATATCCCTTTGCAGCTTGCTAAAATCAATGGCGTACCTGCGGTCGTGCCCCGGTCTGTCTTTCACAAAAGTGATCAGCTTTCTCCTCGACATCCCGTCAGAGGAAGGAAATACCTCATCGAGGATATCGCAGATCATTTCCACAATGACGATGTTTTCCATCTCTGAATTGCCGCCTATGTTAAACGTCCCTCCCCTTTCCCCGGACTGCATGATTGTCCAGATGGCCTCACAATGATCTTTGACATACAGCCAGTCACGCACATTCCTGCCATCTCCATAAACGGGCAGCGGTTTGCCCTCAACAGCATTGATGATCATAAGGGGGATGAGTTTCTCCGGAAACTGGTACGGCCCATAATTGTTGGAACAATTGGTAATGACAACGGGGAGGCCGTAAGTTTCATGATAGGCGCGGACCAGGTGGTCCGAAGCCGCTTTGGAGGCTGAATAGGGACTGTTAGGCCGGTATGGGGTCTCCTCCGTAAAATATCCTTGCTCACCGAGGCTGCCAAAGACCTCGTCAGTGCTCACATGATGAAAGAGGAAAAATTTATCCGCCCTGGCCCTGGCAATCTCAAGGAGATTAAAAGTTCCGATAATATTTGTATAGATAAAGCTCTCGGGCCTCTTGATCGACCTGTCGACGTGAGATTCCGCCGCGAAATGACATACTGCATCAATATCGTTATCGCCGAAGATTTTTTCCATCCCATCGATATTACAAATGTCCATCTTCTGAAAGACGTACCTGCCGCCAAATTGTTCCCCTATGCCTTTGAGGTTTTCAGGATTCCCCGCATAGGTCAGCTTATCGACATTAATTATTCTGCCTGCGAATCCTGTTTCCTTCAGTACGTAGTGTATAAAGTTACTGCCGATAAATCCGCAGCCGCCGGTGACCATCAGATTATTAATATTCACGTTACTCCTTTTCCTCTGATTCTTACATCAATTTTGGCGGTAAAGCTACGGTTTTCCCCGCCTTGGCAGATTGGCATCAACAGCATCCACGCTGAAATCTTCCCCTGCATTGTATCAACCAGCCGGACCCGGAAGAATATTCTGAGACACTATGAACCCCTCTGCAAGTTTCTCGATGCCATCATATGTATGCCCTTCCCCCGAGATACCTCTTTTTGTAATAGCTACTCGACAAGTAATCTACACGGATATTCTTGCCTCTGCCAGCTGCATGGATAAATCGGCCGTCTCCGACATATACGCCCACGTGCGCGACCTTGTCTTTGCCGGAAGTGGCAAAAAAAACAAGATCACCTTTCAGAAGGTCGTTCCGTTCAACGGGGGTGCCTCTTTCGTACTGCTCCTTGGTTGAACGGGGAAGATCGAAACCGTTTAGCTGATAGACAGTCATTGATAAACCGCTGCAATCAAAGCCGGTGTTTGGCGAAGAGCCGCCCCAGAGATATGGAACACCGACGAAGCTCTCTGCCGTCTTTATCAGTTCCTCCCGGATATACATGTCGCCATGCTTTTGTTGTTTGGCAACAGCGTATTCATCGGGGTTGACAATATAATATTCATCAATCACCCCCGACGACTTGAGGCTTTCTGCCTTTTGGCGGGCTACGGACTTTGAAGGATAGTTGCCAAACCGCACCTTGTACAGCCCTGCGCGGGCCACGAAATAGGTGGCATCCAAACCCCGGGCCTGGAGTTGGTCAATCAGCCGGGCGGCATTTTCGACATCGGAAAAGGCGCCAACCTGAATGGTATAGCCCAGACGCGCGAGAGGCTTCTCTAGATTACTGTATGCCCGCCGTCCCGCACAGCCTGCAAAAAGTGAGATAATTAGAAAAAGGGCGACCGTGACTTTCAGGTAGCATCGCAGTCTCAGAGCACATTCTGTTTGTTCCACATGCATAGGAATACTTGTCAGTCAATTTTTCAAACGTCTAAAACATCATCCCGGCAACTTATCCGCCCAACGAGCAATGACCAGCCTGCGAGCCTCGTCGGACGTCGATATCGTCCCGTCTAACTGGGCATCCTCAACAGAATCAAGTATCTCGCCAAAAAGAGGGCTCGGAGGAAAGCCCATGGCAACAAGATCATCGCCGGTGAGTAAACGCGGAGGACGCAGCTCACCATCCGCCATTTCCATGAGATTGCTCCTGCAGAAGTCATGGTTATCAAGGAACCCATGGCTCGCAAGGCAGTCCAGGCGATGAAGTTCAAGGTGCAATCCGAAGTCGGGCATCCTGAGGAAACGTTTTAACCTGTTCGGTCTCATATCTGTAACATTCATGAAGAGCATATGAAAATGAATGAGGGCAAGGATTGTCTCCATGTCTGCACGGGAGAACCTGAGGCGCCGCATCAATGCCTCCGCAATCCTTTCCCCCTCACGCACATGGCCATAGAAGTGAATGCCTGATGCATCTACGGAACCTGTGCAGGCTTTGCCAATGTCGTGCAGGAGGATGCCCCAGGCAAGGCCCAAGTCATTCTCCACGCCTTCTCCAGGCATCAGGTCAAGCATTCGGAGTGTATGTTCCCAGACGTCGCCTTCCGGGTGGAATGCCGGTGGCTGTTTGATACCACGCAGGCAATCTACCTCGGGTAAGATTTCGGCAAGAAGCCCGGTTTCCGCCATCATTTCCATTCCGCGGCGCGCACCACCGCGCGTGAGGAGCTTCGTCAGTTCATCACGGACGCGCTCGGCGCTGATACGCTTTATCTCGAAAGCATGTCGTTTTATGGCACGTGAAGTATCGGGATCAATTGCGTACCCAAGGTTGGCGGAAAAACGGAAAGCGCGAAGCATTCTCAAATGATCCTCAGCAAAGCGTTCGTCGGGATTTCCGATTGTCCGGATTACACGATCCTCTATATCCTTCTTGCCGCCGACATAATCGATGATCTCGCCCGTCATCGGATCCATGAGCAGGGCGTTGATGGTGAAGTCGCGGCGGTACACATCCCCATGTGCGCTGGTGAATTCGACATGAGACGGCCGACGTCCATCTTCATAACCACTCTCGGCACGAAATGTAGCGACTTCATAACTGTGGCCTTCCTCAACCACAAGCACGACGCCAAAACTTATACCCACTGGCACTGTATGAGGAAAGAGCGAACTGACCTCCTCGGGCCGCGCTGAGGTAACGATGTCATAATCTCCAGGCTCCACTCCGCGCAGGAGATCACGCACGCATCCACCCACGAAGTAGGCTTCATGGCCGACGTCTCGCAACCGATGAACAATGCTTGCCGCCGTATCTCGAGATGCTTGGAATTTTCCTGAACTATTAACTAACAAAGATCAACTTCCCTGTTCACTATCCTGGTGCGCCAAAACACGGATAGCATTTCTATTCATCCGATGAAGCCGGAAAAAAATGCGTTATCAATCTGTATCCCGATCCAATACCGTATGACGACTTTATGGCCTGAGTTATATAGATCTTCGCCTTACCTACTGCTTCAGATACGCTCTCACCTTTGGCCAACAGGGTAGCAATGGCAGCAGAAAAAGTGCACCCTGTGCCGTGCGTTTCCTTCTTATCAATTTTCTCGGAGGAATATCGGCGAAATTTCTTGCCGTCATAGAGGATATCTACAGCATCGCCTGTCAGATGTCCTCCTTTAATGACAACATTCTTTGCGCCAAAGCCGTAAATTACCTTCGCAGCTTTTTTCATGTCCGACGTCGAGGTTATTTGCATTTCGGTCAAGACCTCGGCCTCAGGTATATTCGGAGTCACGACGAAGGCCAGTGGAATCAATTCTCTGATCAATGCCTCCCTCGCCTCGCCTCTTACCAATGCCTCCCCTCCCTTGGCCGCCATTACCGGATCCACGACGACCTTTTCAATGCCGTATTTCCTGATCATGCTCGCTACTGTCTTTAATATCCTGGTGTTCGCCAGCATCCCCGTTTTGGCAGCATCAACGCCCATATCGGTCATGACAGATTCAAACTGCTTCTCCACAAATTCAGGCGCGATCTCATAAATATCCTGGATGCCAAAGGTGTTCTGAGCGGTGAGGGCAGTTATAACGCTCATTCCCAAACCGCCTAATGCCATGATGGTCTTCAGATCTGCCTGTATTCCTGCACCTCCGCAGGAATCCGAACCGGCGATGGTTAAAACCCGGACTAACTTCATTTGTCCCCTCAGGGTAGGACCCCCGCTCTGAAATATCTGATTACAAGAAGATGACCGGTTTTGACAGAAATGACACCTCTTGCGGCAATTAAGCGATTGCTGACCCCATAAGGTGTCCCGATTTCCATTGCTCCATCTTTAAGCGGATATTCAAATCCATCGATTGTTATTCCCGTTACCATATCCGAAAGAGGGAGAAGAGATACCGTCTGCCCCGGTTCACCTTCAATGGTACACTTTCTATTCACAATAAAAGTCTCACACCATTCATCAATCAATTTAATTTGTATGCCTTTTTTCAGGCCCAGAGCCAGGAGTGATACATTGGCAAGGGTGTGATCGATCCTGGTTCCGAAGGCGCCGAACACATAGATTTCATCAGGGGCAATACCAAAAGCATATTCCAAAGCAAGTTGCGTATCAGTTTCGTTCTTGCCCGCCGGAAATCTGATAATTCGGCTCCCCCGCTCCTTGAAGTACTCCAGCATATCGGGTGACAGAGAATCCATATCGCCTATTATGACATGCGGGACCATACCGATTGCGCGAAGATAGCCGGCGCCGCTGTCTGCACAGATTATCTCGGCAGGTTTCAACTCGGAGAGCTTTGACCGGAAGAACACCAGGTCCCTGATCTCGCCACCGGCAACGACTAATAAAACTTTATTCATGGGATTAATATGAGAACTTGTCAAAAGGATTATCTAATGTTTTGCCAACAACTCTTGGGCTCTCTCTATATAATACCAAAGACATCCTTTGTATTCTGATATGTCACACTGGCCAATTCTTCAAGGGATAGGCCTTTTATCTCCGCCACCTTTCTTGCCGTATGAACAACATAGGCAGGTTCGTTCCTTTTTCCCCTATTGGGATGAGGGGTAATGTAGGGTGCATCTGTCTCTACCAGAAGACTCGTTACTGGGATATATCTCACCACTTCCTGAAGCTTTTCTGACTTCCCGAAAGTAATAGCTCCCGGTATAGAAATAACAAAACCCATGTCGAGACATTTCGCAGCCATCCTTTGGTCTCCAGAAAAGCAGTGGATAACTCCTTTTTGCTTCCGCTTCCACGTTTCCAGCATGTCTACGGTTTCCTTATGGGCGTCACGATCATGTATGATTACGGGTAGTCCAATCTCGCTGGCTACCTCCAGCTGTTCTCCGAACCTCTTTATCTGCGTCTCCCTGGGAGACAGATTGCGGAAAAAATCAAGACCGATTTCCCCGAAGGCCACAACTTTATCCATTTTTGCCAGCTTCTTGAGAGAATCGTAAGTCCCATCATCAATTTCCTTCACATCATGGGGATGAATACCAATCGCCGCATACACATTCTTATACTTCCCGGCAATGGAAACCGCCTTTCTGCAATCGTCCAAGGTCGTGCCAACCGTTACAATCAGGTCAACACCCGCGTCTTCAGCCCTTTTTATAACTTCGGCCCTGTCGCGGTCGAAGTCCTTCATCTCCAGATGTGCATGCGAATCAGCCAGCATAATCACCCTTCCGTGCAAGAACGTCATCCACCAGCCGGATTACTCTATTTCTATCTCATCCGCACAGGAGGACACGTCGGGAAGTGCCTTAAGGTAGGATTGCAAATCCTTCTCTGTAATCTCCCCATCAAGCAACATCCTTGTAAGAATTCTCTTATCAGTCTCACCTTCGCAACCAGACTTTCTTTCCTTCATTATGACTTCCTCCCTTTTCTCAAACATTGATCAGGACTGAATATCTATTACACTTTTTCTTTTTTTTCAACAAATACTCAAAGAAGAGCGAACAACTTGACAGGCAAAATTAAATTGGATAAGTTCTTAGAGGTCTGTAGTGGCGTGAACTTTTCACCATAATTTCTTTCTTTTCCTGTTTTCTATTTTCTTGCATCAAGTTGCAAACAGGTCTTGCGATGGATATGAAATTGACATCACGTGTTTGGAACTGGCCAGTTTATGGGTGGCTCGGGCTGGGACTGGTCATCACATTCTGGATTCTGAACTGGTCCCTTTCCGGACTGCGCACTCACTGGGGATTTTTCCCCATGTGGCTTGGATACTGCCTCACTGTCGACGCCATGGTTTTCACTCGGAAAGGCCATTCTCTCTTGACCCGCAGTCCCGGCGCCTATGCGGCGCTCTTTCTAATTTCAGTGCCGGCATGGTGGCTTTTTGAAATTATAAACATGCGCACGCAGAACTGGTACTACCTTGGCGAGCAATACTTCACCGATGCTGAGTATTTCCTGTCTTCTTCGCTGAGCTTCTCGACGGTCATGCCTGCGGTATTCGGCACGGCCGAGCTGGCCGGTACATTCACCTGGATCAACAGAATAAAATCCAGCCTCCGATTTGGGATAACTCCAGCCAGATTGATTGCCCTCTTCGCTACAGGCTTCATTATGCTGATATTGATGTTGATCTGGCCTATTTACTTTTTCTGTTTTGTCTGGCTGTCAGTCTATTTAATGCTCGAACCGCTGAATGCCTGGCTGAAGAACCGAACACTTCTCCAGTACATTTCCGCGGGCAACTGGCAACCGCTGCTGGCCCTATGGGTCGGGTGCATCATATGCGGTTTCTTCTGGGAGATGTGGAATTTTTACTCATATCCGAAGTGGATATATTATATACCCTTCTTCAATTTCCTCCACATTTTTGAAATGCCCCTGCTCGGATATTTCGGATACCTGCCATTCTCCATGGAACTATTTGCCCTGTATCACTTCACGATTGGTTTGCTCAAACCCGCCCGGGTAGAGGACTACATCCAGATTTGACAAGATAGCGATGGAAACGAAGTGACGTGGCTGCGATCTGAAACGGTAGCAGAGGCGAGTCAGTGATTTATTGTTCCGGCAGGGGCGGTGCCGAGCGTCAACATTTCGGAACAAATTCCTCGACCCTATGTCTTACGTCTATCTATAACAATCCCGGCCTTCCCTTCATGCCTGGCAATCGTGTTGGGCGCCACCAGCTTCACTGTAGCACTTACTCCGATTACGGACCTTATCCTTTTTTCAACCATCTCTAAAAAAGCTTTTTGCCTTTTCATTTCGTCAAAGAAGGTCCCTTCTGCAGCCTCAAAATGAACCTCCAACAAATCGTGGGCACCCCTTCGATCCGCCACAATCTGATAGTGCGGCGCAGTTCCCACAATAGCGGCCAATACGTACTCTATCTGCGAAGGAAATACGTTAACCCCCCTGATTATAAGCATATCGTCTGATCGTCCCGCTGTCTTATTCATGCGCACCATGGTTCTCCCGCATCTGCATGGCCCATATTCAAGAGATGTCATGTCTCCCGTGCGATAACGGATCATGGGAAATGCCTCTTTTTTGATGGTCGTCAAAACGAGTTCCCCCACGCGCCCGGCTGACAGCTGTTCACCCGTCTTGGGGTCAATAATCTCCGGAATAAAGGCGTCTTCAAAGATGTGCATGCCGCATCTATATTCACATTCGCCTGCCACGCCCGGACCGATAATCTCCGATAAACCGTAATTGTCTGTGGCAGTGATGCCCAGTCTCGATTCAATCTCCTCGCGCATGGCCTCCGACAATGGTTCTCCGCCAAATAGGCCGACCCTCAATGACAACTTCTTCGGGTCAACGCCGATACGCTCCATCCTCTCTGCCAGTGTTATCGCATAGGTCGGTGTGGAAATAAGCGCTGATGTTCTATAGTCCTGCATGATCATTATCTGCTTTTCCGTGTTGCCCGTGCCCATGGGTATGACGCTTGCCCCGATGGCCTCCGCCCCGTAATGAAACCCGAAGGCTCCCGTATACATACCGTAACTAAAGGTAATCTGCACCATATCATCGCGGGTAACTCCGGCAGCAGTCATAACGCGGGCTACGAGATTCGTCCATGCCTTGATGTCATTTCTTGTATAGCCAACGACAACAGGTTTTTCGGTCGTTCCCGATGATGAATGCACCCGTACCACTTCACGAAGAGGAACCGCAAACATGCCGTAGGGATAATTCATCCTCAAGTTCTCCTTGCTGGTAAAAGGAAGCTTCACCAACCCGGAAAGGGACTGCATATTTTCAGGAACAATCTCTAACTCGTCAAACATCTTGCGATAGAACGTCACATTTTTGTAAACTCTGTTTAAAGTTGCCTGTAGCCTTTCGAGCTGAAGTTGTTCCAGTTCTTCGCGTGGCATACATTCATATTTGGCGTCCCAAATTTTCATAAGCACCTCACGTTTATTTCGTTAACGCTCCCAGATTTCCTTTCTGTCTTTTCCGAGATATGCCCTCTGCACATCCCTATTCGCCAGAAGCTCCGATGCCGTCTCTTCGAGAATTACCTTGCCCGTTTCCAGCACATATCCCCGATCGGCAACCCTCAGCGCTACCCGTGCGTTTTGTTCTACGAGAAGGATGGAAGTTCCCTGCTCCCTGCGGAGCTCCTCGATGACCCGAAATATCTCCTGCACCAGCAGCGGAGCAAGTCCCATCGCAGGTTCGTCAAGCAGGAGCAGCCGCGGTTTCGCCATGAGCGCCCGCCCTATAGCCAACATCTGTTGCTCACCTCCCGACAGGGTTCCCGCGATTTGTTTACGTCTTTCCCCAAGGCGCGGAAATAGAGCATAGACAGCGTCCTTATCTTTCATTATGTCTTTCCTTCTTTCTCCGGCCCCGCTGCGGAGATATGCGCCAAGTTCAAGATTATCCTCAACGGAAAGGGGTTTGAATATCTGCCTTCCCTCAGGAACCTGGGAGACGCCCATCTTGACTATGGCATCCGGGGAAAGTCTGCTGATCAACATGCCGTCAAAATGTATTTCGCCATTTGCGGGAGGCGTGACAGCAGAGACTGTATTTAATATTGTCGTTTTCCCGGCGCCATTAGATCCGATTAGAGCCACTATCTCTCCGGCACTGACATGGAGGGAAACGTTTTTCAGGGCATGCAGTTTACCGTAATATGTGTTGATGTTTTTAATTTTCAACATTAATAACAAACCACCATCAACCCTCTCCCAGGTAAGCCGTTATTACCTGTTCGTCTTCCTGAATCTGTCGTGGTGTCCCTTCCGCAAGTTTATGCCCGAGATTGAGAACTACGATGCGGCTGCATATTTCCATAACCAGCTCCATATCATGTTCCACAAGGGCTACCGTGATCCCCGAATCCTTTATTCTGGTAATCAGCAGGGCAAGATCGGAAGTCTCCCTGCTATTGAGCCCCGCTGCCGGTTCATCCAGGAGGATGATCCGTGGTTCAATGGCCATTGCGCGGGCAATCTCGAGGAGTCTCCCCTTGCCAAAGGGTAAATTAGCCGCTTTCAGATGAGCCAGTTCTGCGATACCTGCAAATTCGAGCCAGGAAATCGCCCGTTCCCTGATATGGCGTTCCTCACGCAAGTGGGCAGGTAATTTTAAAGCCGAAGCAATGATGCCGCTTTGTGACCTTGTATGAAGACCAACCATGACATTTTCCAGAACCGTCATTTGACCGAACAACTCAATACCCTGAAATGTGCGCACCATGCCGAGTCTTGCAAGCTTCTCCGGGGGAAATCCGGTTATATCTTTCCCGTCATAGTAGACCTTGCCGGATGTAGGATCATAGATACCCGTTACAATATTAAACAGCGTCGTTTTGCCCGCTCCATTCGGACCAATAATGCCGGTAATCTCGCCTGCTGAAATTGAGAAAGAAACGCCCTGCAGGGCAGTGAGGCCACCGAAGATCTTCGTCATGTCTTCAATTCTAAGCACCTGAAAATCCCCCCTAAACCCTTTTCTCAGAAGGGAGACCAGACTTAACCTTTGCAAGCAGGAATCTGGCCAGAAGCGGCACGCCTCGTACGAGGCCGCCCGGCATGAACATGGTTATTACTATCAGAACAATGCCGTAAACGACAATATCATAATCCTGAAACGTCCTGAAAAGCTCCGGCAGTAACGTCAGAATAGCAGCGCCCAGAAAAGAGCCGTAGATACTGCCCAGTCCCCCGATAATCACCATAGTAAGCAGTTCTATGGAAACATTGAACCCGAAGGATGCAGGCGAGATAAACTGGACTGTGTGGGCATAGAGACTTCCGGCAAGGGCAGAAAAAATGCCCGAAATGGTAAAAATCTGCACTTTTAAGAGTCTGACATTCACTCCCAGGATACGGGCCGCCACCTCGGAGTCGTGAAGTGCCCGAAGAGCCCTGCCGATCCTTGAGGCGGAAAGATTGACAGATAAAAGTATGGTGGCCATGGCAAACGACCAGACCAAATAATAATTTTTCATGTCCGTATTGAAGATAATGCCACAGATGGAGAGATTCGGTATGCCCGACAATCCCGAAGGGCCGCCCGTTATATCGACAGTTTCGTTGAAGATAATGTAAACGATAATCCCCATGCCGAGCGTTGCCATCGCCAGATAGTGTCCCTTGAGCTTGAGTATGGGAAACCCGAGGACGAAGGCTATGATACCAACAGCAATGGCGGCGATGACCATGGCCACCCAGGGATTCGCGGCATGTGTTGCCGTCAACACGCCGGATATGTAAGCGCCAAGGCCAAAAAACGCCGCCTGCCCCAGAGAGATTTGACCGGCAAGCCCCAACAGCAGGTTCAGAGCCACGGCTAAAATAGTATAAATGCCGACGAAGACCAGCACATTCACAATATAGCCGCCCTTGAAGAACACAGGCGCTGTGAAGACTGCGGCAGCAAATACAAAAAATTTCGCCAGTTCCTGTTTCATTGATCCTTCCAAGAACTTCATACCCTTTCCGCTTCCCCCTTTCCGAACAACCCCTGAGGCCTGATGAACAGGATGATGAGGAGAATGATAAAGGCGATGGCGTCTTTATAGCCTGACGATATTAGGCCTGCCCCAAGAGACTCCAGAACGCCTACAATCAAACCACCGGCAACGGTTCCCATGCCGCCGCTCATACCGCCGATGATGGCGGCACAGAATCCCTTCAATCCGAGCATGACACCCACGTCATATGACGTCATGGTAAGGGGTGCGATGATGATCCCCGCTGCGGCCCCCATGGCCGAACTTATGACGAAGGAAAAGAGCATCATACGTTTGACATCTATCCCGACAAGCCTTGACGCTATCCGGTTGACAGAACAGGCGCGCATCGCTTTCCCGCTTATGCTGTGGTGGAAAAAAAACCTGTTTGCTGTGATAATTATCAGCGTAATACCAAAAATCCAAAGGTTCTGCGGCATCATTGCGGCGCCCATTAAAATGATCGGCTCATTTCCGGAAAACATAGGCAGGGCATGCGTATCCTTTCCCCAGAGGAGCATGGCAACTCCCCGGATAAGTATGCTTCCGCCTATGGTAATGATAACGAGAATAATCGGTTCAGCATCCTTAAGGGGGCTGATGGCGAGGCGTTCAAATAATGCGCCCACTGCCGTAGCAACCACAACAGCAAGGACAACGGCGAGCGGAAGGTAAAGCCCCAGAGTGATGTGGAAGAATAAGGTCAGCATACCGCCCAGCATCACAAACTCGCCCTGAGCAAAGTTGATTATGCTCGTGGAATTGTAGATGATGGCAAAACCAAGCCCGATGAGGGCGTAAATTGCCCCTGTAGAGAGACCGGACAGAGTATATTGCAGTAACTGCTCAAAAAGTTCCATAGGAATTAAGACTGATATGCAGCATTCAAAGCGTTACTTTACCAGCATCCACCCCTTGTTCTTTATCGTCACAAGAACGAAGGCGTCCTTCGTCAAGCCTGCGTGGTCTTGAGGAGTGAAGTTGAATATACCGCCGATCCCTTTAAAGTTGCGGGTGTTTTCGAGTTCATCACGAATGGCGGCAGGCGAATCGCCTCCACGTTCAATCGCACCTTTGAGAAGCATAACCGCATCCCACGCGTGCCCCCCGAAATGATCCCCTTCTATCTTGAAATGATTCTTGTAATCATTTACGTAAGCAAGAAGTGACTTCTTCTGCTGGTCAGATTTCGGAAGCACATTTGCAACAATAACCCGTCCCGAAGGGAGAGTTATCCCTTCCGCTGCATCTCCGGCCAGTTCTATAAATTTTTTCGAAGAAATGCCGTGGCTCATATAAAGCGGCAGATTAAGCCCCAGTTGCTTGGCGTTTCTTGCAACCTTGGCAGGTCCCGGATTTGTTCCCCAGCAAATAATAGCCTGTGCCTTGCTGCCGCGTATCTTAACCAGCTGGGCTGTCATGTCTGTATCGTTGGGACTATAGACTTCATCAGATACTATGGTGATACCGGAATCTTTGGCGCGGAGCTTCAACTGTTCCCTGCCTGACGCGCCGAAACCGTCGGATACTGTCAGTATGGCAACACTATTCATATTCCGTTTCTTGAGGTTATCATAAATACGCTCCACGGCCAGAGAATCATTCTGGGCTGTCTTAAAGACCCATTTCTTTACCGGTTCTGTAATCTTGATTCCGGCAGCGCAGGATATCAACGGAATCCCTGCGGCTTCGATCGTCCCAATAATGGCCATTGTCTCGCCTGTCGTGCTGGGACCGATAATCGCGCTGACCCGGTCTTCCTTGATGAGTCGAGTAGCTGCCTGTACTGCCTTGGTGGCATCACCCTGGGTATCGTAGAATACCAGTTTCAGCTTCCGCCCCTTGATGCCACCTGTCTTGTTAATTTGATCCACCACCATATTGGCCGTATTACGTTCCGGTTCACCGAGAAATGAGGGCGGGCCGGTAACGGCAAACAATCCTCCGATCTTAATCGGCTCCTGCGACCAAGAGTTTACCGTAAAAACAAGGAGAAGGCAGAAAATGCAAATTGATTTGATGATTGTTTTAAACATGTTGTACCTCCTGATAAATTTATTGTTTTATTGTAATCCTTAAATTAAGAAAGTGTTACAATTCTTTTCTTGCTTCTTACTTTTTGGGATTAATTCTGTCTGGAGTTGATTCGGATTAGGCCTGCATGCCCGCCCATTGAGGCGTACAGCAGGCATCAATATGTGTATTTGCAGCGGGTCTGGTCGATAATCAGTTGCAGGAATTCTTTTTTCATTTGCTCGTCACTGTTTCTGATAGTGTGCGAAATCTAAAAGTATTTGATGATAATGTCAAGGAATATTTTCCCATCTTCCTTGAATCCTCTTCCTTGAACCATACATTCATTTTCTTTTCTTAACTTTCACCTTGCCTGAACCTTAATTCTGTGTTATGTTCCTGCCTAATATATGACAGATATTAGTACCTTACAGCAATTATTTCAACCTCGGCAACTTATAGTTGAATTGCCAAAACAGGAGGTCAGGTCATGTCATTGCTAATTGGCGGTGCAGTCTCAGTAATTGTTGGACTCTTAGGTCTCATATTCTGGTGGAGTGATTTTGTCATAATCCTGAAGGGCGGAATCCCCATCATTATTGTACTTAGCGGTATTCTCGGCGTTTATATCGGTCTCGATGAGATTCAGGACAAGCTAAGGGAAGAAAGGCAAAAGCAGGAGGACGGTCTGGCAAAGGCACGGGAAGAAATCGAAATGGTGAGAGCCCAAGCCGAAAAGTATAAGGAAGAGCTCGACAGGATGAAAGAAGAATCAAAAAAGAAAGATTAAGAAAAGAAGTCCGGGAGTCCAATAAAAGCTATCTGCTGTCCGGATCTAATGATGCCGGACATGGACGGGTCAAGTGTTGCACATGAAATGAAAGACGACCCCAATACATGTAACATTCATGTAATTTTTCTTACCGGCGCCGTTAAGGCAAGCGAGGTACCGAAGAGCCACAAGATAGGTGGTCAATACTTTCTTGCCAAGCCTTTCAAGGCCGAAGAGCTGCTCAAAATGCTGCAGCTTGTGCTTTCGGAACAGTGAATTTTATGCTTCAGATAGCACCGGTAGCCGATACAGAACCATAAACTGCTTTGATAGCATGCTCATACCAGATGGGATACTGAAGGCTTCCCGATCAATAAGATCCGAAAGCGACAATGAGTTAGACATCTCAAGTCATTGACAATTCACTTGCCGCGACCCGCCTGTTCCACATATTTGAAGATTCTTAAGGAACAGTATCGTTCGGCATTCGCTCGCTTACCCCGCAGCAAGCTACGGGGAATGCGCTCGCTACCGAATTCAATGTACCGCCGCGAAAAATCAGAGCGTAAATGAAATCGCCCGAGCAAACAAAAAAACTCAATTCATACAGTGATACAAGTCAAAATTCGCATCATTATTTTCATTTGACACCATCTTTGGCCTATTTTATAATATTAAGTAATGGGTGCCGAATTAACTATTACAAACCTCAGCAGACATTTCAGATACATCATTCTTCTCGACGGACACGAGGGTGGAGAGGTATTTTCACTACAAACCACCTCACTGAAAATCGAGACCGGAAAACATGAACTATCCTTTAAGGACAGTGATACCGACAATCTCCCCACGAATTGCAAGACCATACAGATAACAATCGCGGATGGCAGATCGCTCCACTTGAAAATTCTCACCGAGGATTTTTCCATAAGAATCTATGATGAGCAGGGTACACATCTTAACGGGAAACGTGGCTTTCTCTGTGGTCAGGTCGGTGACGGCATTCATGTTGAAAACCCGATAACCTGACTAATCTTACCACACATCAAGAGTATAATCCGGACAATAAATCTACGGCACAAATAAGACTCTATGAACTCTGACGATTCGGGGCATAAAATAAAATTTGCTGAGAAGTTGCGCCGCAGATTGATCGGGCCGCCTCGAGATATCGACGAGCCTTCAATATTTCACAAGATATCTCTCATCCCTGTCCTCGCATGGATCGGCCTGGGAGCCGACGGCCTTTCTTCTTCATCATATGGCCCGGAAGAAGCCTTCAAGGCGCTGGGTCCTCACAGCTATCTTGCCGTCTTCCTGGCCTTGGCTACTGCTTTGACGGTTTTTATCATCTCCTATGCTTATACACGTATCATCGAGCATTTCCCCCATGGAGGCGGCGGATACATTGTCTCCACCCATACGATCGGCAAAAACGCGGGGGTGATATCCGGATGCGCCCTCCTCGTCGATTATGTACTGACCATCACCGTATCTCTTGCTTCCTGTGGCGATGCCTTGTTCAGCTATCTACCTGTCACATATCTTAAGTACAAGTTAATCTTCGTGGTCTTTTTAATCCTCCTCCTTGTTGTCATGAACTTAAGAGGGGTGAAGGAGTCTGTAACAGCCCTCGCACCGATTTTTATAACATTTGTAGTAACCCACATTCTGTTGATCGGTTATGGCATTCTGAGCCACGTCAATCAAGTTGGACCGGTTGCAAGGGCGTTCGAGGAGAATTTCAAATATGACCTCTCCACCATAGGCTATGTAAGCATGTTGGCCATTTTTCTCAGGGCTTTTTCTCTGGGGGGAGGTACCTATACGGGGATCGAAGCGGTCTCTAACGCCATGCAGATCATGCGTGAGCCGAAAGTTCAGACAGGCAAGCGCACGATGGTGTACCTGGCCACATCGCTTGCAATTACGGCAGGAGGCCTTTTGTTCTGCTATTCGCTTTACCGAATAATGCCTGCCGAGGGCAGAACGTTGAATGCCGTCTTAGCCGATATCACCTTTGCCAATTGGCCCCTCGGCGGAACACTAGCGCTGATAACGATTCTCTCCGAAGGAGCCCTACTCATGGTTGGCGCTCAGTCAGGATTCGCAGGGGGACCAAGTGTTATGGCAAATATGGCCATCGATTCCTGGCTGCCTCGTCGCTTTGCATCGCTATCGGAACGTCTCTCAATGCAGGACGGCGTTCTGCTCATGGGCGGTGCAGCCCTTCTACTCTTACTATACACCGATGGTTCCGTTTCAGCCCTCGTTGTAATGTACTCCATCAACGTGTTTCTTACCTTTACACTGTCACAGTTCGGAATGGCGACTTTTTTCTTCCGCAACAGGGAGAAGGATAAGGCATGGAAAAGACATATTGCTGTGCATGTGGTGGGCTTGATCCTCTGCCTCACAATCCTTATCGTTACTGTTGTAATTAAGTTTGAAGAGGGCGGCTGGCTGACCCTTCTAATCACCTCGGGAGTGATCGGGCTGTGCTATTTGATCAGGGGGCACTACACGAAAGTCCGCAGGGGGGTTCGGCAACTCGAAGAGATTCTATCTGAACTCCCCAAAGGCAGTCATCCTAATAATGACCCTCTGGATCCGAAGGAGGCCACAGCGATACTCCTCGTTAGGGGTTACAGCGGATTTGGTCTTCATGTATGGCTCTCCGTTGTCCGTGAATTTCCCAAACTCTACAAGAATTTCATTTTTGTTTCTGTGGGAGAAATCGATTCCGGTTCATTCAAAGGCATAGCGGAAATAGATGCCTTGAAGAAATCCGTAGAGAGCGATTTAACAAAATACGTCCGTCTTGTCCGTTCCTACGGTTTCCCCGCTGACTACAGAATGGAGATAGGAACCGACGTGGCTGATACTGCAACGGGGCTGTGCGAATCTCTCGTAAAAGAATTCCCCAGAGCAACTGTCTTCACGGGAAAACTGATCTTTCGTGAAGAAAACCCTTTCCAGAAAATACTCCACAATGAAACGGCCTTTGCAATTCAGCGGCGTCTGCAGTGGAACGGTATCACCACCGTCATATTGCCAATCCGTGTTGATATGTAGACGTTTAGGAATCCAATGGAAATACCGGTGCAAAATAGCCGCTGACAATTTCATCTACCTAAAATAATAATCCGGAAAATTGAGATGAGAAATACTAAATGAGTTCAAACTTGCCTTGAAATAGGGGCCGTCGTTATGGTAGCTTGCCTCCCAGTGTCGTGTCTCATAAATTATTGTCATATCGACCGAAGGGAGATATCTTTTTATGTTGACTTACCCATTAGGATTTCTCGTTTCACTCGAAATGACAATTAATCCAGTTATTAAAGGGACACAGCAATAGACATCATCAAGATTTCAGAGAATCATGATGCCACGTTTACAAAAAGTCTTTTTACTTGCGCTAAGTATTTCTACTCTGTGCATCATCCTTGTCTCCGGATGCGCCACCATTCCCCGTGGATATGGCAAGACAGAAACGCGGAAGATGCTGGTTACTGCCTATGACGCCGGCAAGAAATCGACGGGCTGGAAAAACAAATACGGCTGCTTCCTGATGCCGCCGGTTTATGCGTACGGACCGCACGAGGGAGAGAGGAAGAAGGTCGGCATCACCTCTGACGGATCCAGGGCAAAAAAGGGGACAATCGCAGCAGACATCAGCAAGTATCCTTACGGCACGAAGATGTATGTCCCCGGTTACGGTTGGGGAGAGGTGCACGATATAGGCGGCGCCATCAAAGGAGACCACATCGACATTTTTTTCCCTGATGAAAGGGATGCTAAGGCATGGGGCAGAAAACATCTCGACATTATCATCAATAAGCCATAATTTTCTGATAAGGAGCTTCTATGAATTTCTTTTTTAACCCGGACGGAATCGCTGTTGTCGGTGCAACGCCGAACCCTCTCAAGGGCGGGTATTCTATCTTTAAGAATCTCGTCATAGGCTATAAGGGGAATATATATCCTGTCAATCCCAGTTATAAGGAAATCGAGGGTATTCCCTGCTATCCGTCCGTAAGCGCCATCCCCGGTAATGTTGACCTGGCCATCGTCTTTGTTCCGGCAAAACTCGTACCGGCAACCATAGAGGATTGCGCGGCCAAAAGTGTCCCTGGTGTCATGATAGAATCCGGGGGCTTTGCTGAAACGGGACATGATGGAAGTTTTCTGCAGCAATCTCTGAAAGATATATGCAAACGAACGGGGATTCGCCTATGGGGGCCCAATTGCATGGGTCTCGTTGATGCCGTCGGCGGCTATGTTTTTTCCTTTATGGATCCACGTTCATTGCAGCAAGGACTCCTTATCCCCGGAAACGTATCACTTGTGGTACAGAGCGGATTGCTATCCGCCGGCTTTCTCGTTGATATAATGAGTCACCGCGTGATGGGCATCAGCAAGGTATGCTCCATAGGCAATAAAATAGATGTCAACGAGTGCGATCTGCTATCTTACCTTATTCAAGATACTAACACTGAAGTTATCGGCCATTACCTGGAGTCTTTTTCCGATGGCAGGCGCTTTACGGAACTGTGCAGGAAAAGTACAAAACCCATTGTCGTCCTCCATGGAGGGAAGAGCAGAAAAGGGGCAGAAGCGGCAATGAGCCATACGGCATCCATGGCGGGAAATCATAAGATCATCTCAGGCGCCCTGGCCCAGGCCGGGGTGACTGAAGCCGGAGATTTTCATCAGATGATGGACCTCTGCCGCTCACTTTCTGCGAGACCCCGACCGACTGGCCGATATGGTCGCATTGCTGTTCTCACGTTCAGCGGCGGTTCCGGCATTGTCGCCTCCGATTTCATGGAGGAACATGGCCTCACGATGGCGGAACTTTCCCGGGAAACCAAAGACGCCTTGGGACGTCTTTTCCCGGACTGGATGCCTGTCGGGAATCCCGTCGATCTGTGGCCGGCCATAGAAAAACATGGTGGAACGAACGTCGACGTATACAGCACGGCGCTTGCGGCCGTGCTCAACGATCCGTGCGTCGATGCCGTTTTCCTCCATACCTTTGCGGGAAATTTCCGGATTGGAATCAATGTCACAGATATTGCCGAACAAACGCGTGCGGCTGGCAAGCCCGTATTCGTATGGCTCCTGGGGAGACACGAAGAGGCCTTTCGTTTTAAGGCAGAGGCCCTCTCCTCTGGTATTCCTGTATTCCAGGAAATATCCCGCGCCGTGGAATGCTTGGCGGCTGTTTTCCATAGACAAAGATATTCTGAAAATTTTAAGGGACTGCCGGAAAAAGAAAAGACTATACGCCTCCCCCGTAAGCTCTGTGATATCCTGGAAAAAGCGGTGGGACCTTTGGACGAGTATGTCTCCAAGACTATTCTCAGACTTCACGGTATTCCGGCTGTAGAAGAAGAAATCATATCAGATGAAGCGGAGTGCAAAAAAATAGCAAAGCGGCTCGGCTTCCCGCTTGTCATGAAGGGCCTGCAAAAGGGAAAGGTACATAAGACCGAACTCGGCCTGGTCCATTTAAATATAGCAACGCCGGAAGCCGCCCTGAATGCTTTTGATTCCCTGAAGAAGAAGATGGACCATTCGGGTCAGGTACTTGCCTATAGGCAGGTAAGAGGAAAAATTGAGATCATCGTCGGACTTGTCAGGGACGTTCATTTTGGCCCCTGTGTGATGCTCGGGCTTGGGGGTATAATGGCAGAGATATTGAGTGATGCAGTCTTTGCCCCGGCTCCACTGACCGTGGAGGACGCTTTGGCACTAATAGGTCGTTTGAGGGGGCAGAAGATATTCGACGGCTTCAGGGGAGAGCCGCCGGTTAACAGGGAAGAACTCGCAGGGATACTTGTTGCACTGGGCGACATCGGTCAGGAGTATCCACGAATTTACGAAATTGATGTAAACCCCCTCATAGTGTGCGAAAAAGGCGCTATGGTAGCCGTTGATGCCACAATTGTCTTGAGATGATGCCTATTCCACAGACCTGACTTTCTTCCCCATACGCAGGGACGAGCCTTGCCTGCAGTCCACTTTCATTGTCATATATAATCTCGGGCAGTCCTTCTTAAGCTCCTCCATGCAACGCTTTGCAACAAGCATGACCTCATCCCATTCTCCCTCTATTGATGTTCCCATCGGGCCTATATGATGAGGGAGGCCGCTGTCCTTAATTATTTTAACCGCCCGCGATGCGTATTTACTCACGCTCTCCTCTTTACCAATAGGGAAAATGGAAAAATCAACGATGACGCTCATAACAACCCCCATTCGCACGCAGCGTCCTTCTTAAATGGCCAATCATTTAATCTTCTGAATATCCTTTTCCTTGGCGATAACTACGAGTATCTCTCCGTCCTTCAGGATAAAATCGGCGGCCGGTACCATGTGAACCTGATCTGTCAGCACGTCTTTCACGGCGATGACCTCGATGTGATATCTGCTCCTCAACTCAAGTTCACCGATGCTTTTTCCCAAAAAACTATTAGGAGGCGCAATTTCAAATATCATATAGCCCTCAGAAAGGGGAAGGCAATCGAGGACACTCGGAGAAATCAGACTTTTAGCAATTTTGCTGGCAACTTCCTTTTCAGGAATGATAACGTCAGTTGCGCCAACCTTTTCGAGAATAAGTTTATGCTCTTCGTTGGGGGCTTTGACGATTATATGCTTGACCTTCATCTTTTTCATGTGAAGGGTTATGAGGGTGCTGGCTGCAAGGTCCTCGCCGAAGGAGATGATGACCACATCATCCTCCTGTATGCCGATATGATCCATTACTTCATTGTCCGTACCGTCGGCAACTATTGCCTTGGTGGCAAAATCTTTTAAACGATGGACGGCATCCTTATCCTTATCGATGGCAATGACTTCGAATCCATTTTCATACAATTCTTTGACGATATTGGAGCCAAAGATACCGAGCCCAACCACAACCACGCGCCGCGTTATTGAAGCCATTAGCTAACCTCCTTAACCAACCATAACAGACTCTTCCGCATATGTTAACCCCCTTTTCGTTGAATACCAGGAAAAAGCGAGGGTGAGCGGTCCCACCCGCCCTGCAAACATCGTGAGTATTATAGCGAGTTTCTGACCGGTGTTCAAGTTTGGCGTTATACCCATGGACAGTCCCACATTGCCAAAGGCGGATACTGTTTCAAAAAGATACTCCACAAAGAAGTGACGGCTCTCAACGGGAGGCAAATCTCCTACACCCCCTAACAGCAGAAGAACGGATGTGATGAGAGTAACTGAAAAGGCGGAGGCAAAAATAATTGCAATAGTACGTGTTAGAACCTCCCCAGGGATGGTCCTGTCATAGACGTTCACCTGTTCCTGTCCTTTCAACCGATTCCAGATCATCAGGAGGAGCAGCGCGAAACTGGTTGTCTTAATGCCGCCCCCCGTTGAACCCGGGGATGCGCCGATGAACATCAGCATGATTATAACAAGGATTGTGGGATTTGTCAGCTGACCGATATCAATCGTATTAAACCCTGCCGTACGGGGAGTTACCGATTGGAAAAGAGATGTAAGGATCTGCGTTTTGACAGGTGCGTCTTTGAGAATGTGATTCATCTCAAAGAGATAAAAAAATGCGGCGCCACCCAGGATCAGGCTTGCTGTCGTTATCAGAACGATATTTGCGTGTACGGACAGTTTTTTTTGCAAACCCCTCCACAGTGAGATAATTTCATACTGAACGATAAAGCCAATCCCTCCGAGAATAATCAATGCCATGATTGTGATATTGATAATTATATCATTTTGATAACGCGCCAATTTATCCGGGAAGAGTGAAAGTCCGCAATTGTTGAAGGCAGAAACAGCATGATACAGAGCCTGATAGAAAGCCCGACTGGGAGAAAAATCTTGTGAAAACCTGAGAAATAAGAAAAATGTTCCTGCAGCCTCGATGATAAAGGTGAGGCCGAAAACCCATTTCATAATAACGAAGAAATCTCTTCGTGGGGTATGAAGAAATGTCGACTGGAAAATTTCCCTGCCCTTAAAGGAAATGCCTTTGCCCATGAGCCCGAAGAGAACAACGGAGAATGTAATAATTCCGAGCCCGCCGATTTGAAAGAGACACAGGGTCACAATCTGCCCGTTTATAGATAGATCCTTGCCGATGTCCAGAACCGTAAGACCCGTGACGCAAACCGCCGACGCAGATGTAAAAAGGGCGTCAATAAAGGATATATTACTTCCCGCGGCTGAATAGGGAAGCCAGAGGCCGACGGCTCCTATGATTATAACCGAGGCAAAACTGATGATGAAAAACCTCTGGGGAGATAACAGCTTCGAAATAAACCGCTTCATGGTTTACGGTCATGCTCCTTTGGGCGTCTAAACAATGCAACAAGCATAATGAAGGCGCCAACGGTTATGGCCGAATCAGCAACATTAAAGGCGGGCCAGTGATAGGCGCCTAAATGCACATCAATAAAATCAATCACCTCTCCAAGACGCACCCTGTCAATGAAATTCCCCAATGCGCCGGACAGGATCAGGGAAAGGGCAAATATCATGAACGGTTCTTCAGTCTTGCTCTTGGCGATATAGTAGAGAACGAGTATTATGGCTAAAATCGTCACTGTCAGGAAAAAGACTGACCGAAAACCCGGTGAGGCACTGGCAAGAAAACTGAAGGCTGCTCCCGGATTCCTGACATATGTAATATTCAGAAAGCCCCCTACGACGACAACCGATTCATGAAGAGACATGTGGGAGTCGATGTAGGCCTTCGTAATGATGTCGAGAAGCACCACTGCCACCACTGTGACAGAGAGAATAACATACTTTTTTTTCAAATAATCTCTCCATGAAACTTCCCCTCTGCCTATGTCCCCCGTTAAGGCAAACAGAGGGAGAGGAAATACAGTGATCAAAGGTTCCCTAAGCACCTTTCGCAGATCGTCGGGTGTTCATCCTTCACACCCACTGTCTCACTGTATACCCAGCATCGGTCGCATTTCTTTCCCCGCGTCTTTCTCACCCCGATTGTCAAACCTGCAAATTCAGGACTTGCATACGGGTTCTTGATAATATCCTTTTCCACTATAGCGATCTCAGACACGATGAGCAGGGCTTTCAAATCCTCAAGATGTGCCTCCAAAAACGCGCGGAGTTCACCTGATGCAGAGATATCCACACCGGCATCGAGGGAGTGCCCGACTACTTTATTCTTCCTTGCTGTTTCAATTGCCTTCGATATCTCTCCTTTGAGGGCAATCATCTTATTCCAGCTCTGGGCCAGATCCGCATCCATATACTCCGGATTCACTTCGGGGAATTGAGTGAGATGAACGCTGATTTCCCTGCCCTGATGCGGAGGCAAAGATAACCATATCTCCTCCGCAGTGAAGGAAAGTATGGGGGCAAGCAGGCGTGTCATGGCATCAAGAATTACGAGCATGGCGCTTTGCGCAGATCGTCGCTGCCGTGATTCCGCCCTGGATGTATAGAGCCTGTCTTTCAGGACATCAAGATAAAGGGCGCTCAGGTCAACGGTACAGAAATTATGAAGAGTGAAGAACGCATGATGAAAATGATACTCATTATAAGCTGTCCTTACACGCTGTATAACTTCCTGGAGCCTGTGAAGAGCCCACCGGTCGATTTCTTCCATATCCTGATAGGATACTATTTTGCTGGAGTCAAAATCATATAGATTGCCCATAATGAATCGACTGGTGTTGCGAATGCGCCTGTAGGCCTCTACAAGGCGTTCAAGGATTTCGTCGGAAATCCTTATATCCTGTGTATAATCTTCCGCAGCCACCCATAGTCTCAATATCTCAACACCATGCTTATCGATGATCTCCTCCGGGTCAATGACGTTGCCCATGGATTTGGACATCTTCTTTCCCTCGCCGTCGACGACGAAACCGTGTGTTAGGACAGTCCTGTAGGGGGCGCGCGCTCTCGTTCCCACAGACTCCAGCAGCGAGGAATGGAACCACCCTCTGTGCTGGTCGCTACCCTCGAGGTACATGTCTGCCGGGGAACCGAGGTAAGATCGCTTTTCGAGCACCGCAGCATGACTCACACCGGAATCAAACCACACATCGAGTATATCCGTCTCCTTTGCAAATTGGTCGCTTTGACATACGGGACAGACCGTTCCCTCTGGCAGCAGATCTTTAGAATCCCTCTCGAACCAGACATCTGCACCGTATTCATTAACCAGCTTCACTACGTGCCCGATGATATCCTTTGTCAAGAGGTCGCTCTTGCATCGGCTGCAGAAAAACATGGTAATCGGCACCCCCCATAATCTCTGCCGGGAGATGCACCAGTCAGGACGACTTTTAATCATTCCGGAAATCCTGTCACGGCCCCACGCCGGCAACCACTCGACGGCTTCGATAGCTTCAAGGGTTTTCTGCCTCAGGTTATTTTTCTCCATGGAGATAAACCACTGTTCCGTAGATCTGAATATGATGGGATTCTTGCACCGCCAGCAGTGAGGATAGGAATGTTGAATGTCAAGACGCCCAAGCAGGGCGCCGACCTCGGCCAATTTCTTAATGACCGACTCGTTGGCATCGAAGACAAACTGTCCCGCGAAATCCTTGACATCGGAGGTGTATCTGCCGTCATCATCAACAGGGGCGTAATTGTCAAGACCATACTTCATGCCTATTTCGTAATCTTCCTGCCCATGCCCGGGCGCGATATGCACACAGCCCGTGCCCGCGTCCAGGGTGACAAACGGAGCCAGGATCAGGAGGCTCTCGCGTTCGACCAATGGATGTTTACATTTCAGACCCTCCAAGACCGATCCTGGAAATTCGTCCACAATCTTGTAACTCTTGTAGCCGAAGGCATCCATACAGTAATCCAGAAGTTCCTTGGCAATTATCAGAGTCTCACCATTTACTTTGACTGCCACATAGACGAATTCCTCATGCACGGCGATTGCCTGGTTGGGCGGTATAGTCCAAGGAGTCGTCGTCCATATTACGACGCTGACTTTTTCCCCGGTCAGTTTCGGACGGACCTTTGATATATCCGAGATCATCGCGAATTTGACATAAATGGACGGCGTCGTATGATCACTGTATTCAACTTCGGCCTCCGCCAGGGCAGTCTTGCAGGAAGCGCACCAGTATACGGGCTTTTTCCCCCTGTAGACGTCACCGTTGAAATAAAGCTTCGCAAATTCCTCCACAGTCGCTGCCTCATAGTCGTAAGACATGGTGAGGTAGGGGTTTTCCCATTCTCCAAAGACCCCCAATCGCTTGAACTGCTCCCTCTGGATACCCACATATCTGTCTGCAAACGCCCTGCAGAACCGCCTTATATCAGCATGGGACATCTCATTCTTCTTCGCGCCCAGTTCTTTCTCGACCTGATGCTCTATGGGAAGACCGTGACAGTCCCAGCCGGGGACGTAAATACTATCGAAACCGGACATATTTTTTGATTTAATCACTATGTCCTTAATCACCTTATTCAGCGCCGTACCCAGGTGAATGTTCCCATTTGCATAAGGGGGCCCGTCATGAAGGATATACGTCTTTCTTCCCTTCAAGGACTGTCTGATCTTTTCATAAATGTTCATCTCCTCCCACATCTTGAGCATTTCCGGTTCCTTCCGGGAAAGATTAGCCTTCATGGGAAAGTCAGTTTTCGGCAGATTCAATGTATCCTTATACTCCATGGGGAACTCCTCAACTCCTTGTAATCAATGATAATTTATGCATTTAACTAAACAGTGGGCAAATTGGTAGTCGCAGAGGCTATCACATAAATTAACCTCTTTCAAGCAGAACTAAAAAAGCCCCCTGCCGCAAAACAGGGGGCTTTTAAAAATCAGATAAGATTAAAAACCTCTTACATTCCCATGCCACCGGGATAGCCGCCGCCGGGAGGCATGCCGGGCATAGCATGTTTTTCTTCCGGTTTCTCTGCTACCATGCACTGGGTAGTCAGCATCAAGGCTGCCACACTTGCCGCATTCTGGAGGGCAAAGCGGGTAACCTTCGTCGGATCAATGACACCGGCTTCAATCATGTCTTCATACTCATCAGTTCTCGCATTGAAGCCGAAAGCGCCTTTTTTCCCTTTGACTTTTTCGACGGCAATGCTGCCTTCCTGACCGGCATTCGTAACGATCATTTTCAACGGTTCTTCGAGGGCCTTCTTTACTATGTTGACCCCCACCTGCTGATCCCCTTCTAATTTCAGCTTTTCCAGGGCAGGAAGTGTCCTGATATAGGCTACGCCTCCACCGGGAACTATTCCTTCTTCCACAGCCGCGCGGGTTGCGTTGAGTGCATCTTCAACACGCGCCTTCTTCTCCTTCATCTCGGTCTCTGTCGCCGCGCCAACCTTTATTACGGCAACACCACCGACCAGCTTTGCCAGCCTTTCCTGAAGTTTCTCTCTGTCGTAATCAGATGTCGTTTCATCTATCTGCGCTCTGATCTGTTTCACCCTTCCTTCGAGGGATGCTCTTGACCCCGCGCCGTCGATAATCGTCGTATTGTCTTTATCTATTGAAAGCTTCTTGGCCCTGCCGAGGTCTTCTAATTTTATATTTTCCAGTTTCATACCCAGGTCTTCAGAAATCACCTTCCCACCGGTCAGAACGGCGATATCATCAAGCATGGCTTTCCTTCTGTCACCAAAGCCAGGGGCTTTTACTGCTGCAACCTGCAGGGTGCCGCGAATCTTGTTCACCACGAGGGTAGCCAGAGCCTCTCCTTCGATATCTTCGGCAATGATCAGCAGCGGCCTTCCCATTTTTGCGATCTGCTCCAGGATGGGAAGAAGATCCTTCATGGTGCTGATCTTCTTTTCGTTGATAAGAATCAAACAATCCTCGAGGTGTACCTCCATCTTTTCTGCATTGGTCACAAAATAGGGAGATACGTAACCTCTGTCAAACTGCATACCCTCTACGATCTCCAGTTCGGTTTCCAATCCCTTAGCTTCCTCTACAGTGATGACCCCTTCCTTACCGACCTTCCCCATGGCCTCGGCAATAATTGCGCCGATTGCCTCATCGTTATTAGCGGAGATTGTACCAACCTGCGCAATTTCCTTCTGGTCTTTAGTCGGTTTGCTTAACTTTGCCAGTTCCTTTACAACGACTGCGACGGCTTTCTCAATGCCCCTTTTTATATCCATGGGGTTACTTCCCGCGGCTACGCTCTTTGCCCCTTCTCTGTAAATGGCCTGGGCAAGAATAGTAGCCGTAGTAGTGCCGTCACCGGCCACATCACTCGTCTTGCTGGCAACTTCCTTCACCATCTGGGCACCCATATTTTCAAACTTATCCTCGAGTTCAATCTCCTTGGCCACGGTAACGCCGTCTTTTGTAACAGTCGGGGCACCAAAAGATTTATCAAGAAGTACATTCCTACCTCGCGGGCCGAGGGTTATCTTAACTGCATCTGCGAGGGTATTTACACCCCTCAGAATCGATTTTCTCGCTTCTTCATCGTATTGAAGTATCTTTGCTCCCATCTAAATTATCCTCCTTATGATCATATTATTTCTTTTCAATGATTCCCAATATATCGTCTTCTCTCATGATGACATGTTCTACACCATCGATCTTGACTTCCGTACCGGCATACTTACTGAATAGGACCCTGTCTCCGGCTTTGACATCAGGCTTTACCAGTTTACCGTCTTCCGTTGTTTTTCCCTTGCCGACGGCTACAACCTCGCCCTCTACTGGCTTCTCTTTGGCCGTGTCGGGGATTATGATCCCGCCTTTTGTTTTCTGCTCTTCCTCTAACCTCTTGATAATCACACGATCCTGTAATGGCCTAATCTTCATGATATCATCTCTCCTTTCCTTATTTTTTATATTTTTTGGCATTTTATAAGGCAATTATATCTGTTAATCGATTTTTCCCTAACATAAACACAAATTCCCTCATGTCAAGACATTCTGAGCAGATTTTTTAAAAAAATGAGGGAAAAGAGCATTTTTTTGGTAAAAAAGACCCTTTCCCCTTCAATTTTCTCTGATTTTTATGCTTTCGGCACCCGATTGATAGGAAAAGAAAGAGAAACCGTGGTACCTTTTCCCACCTGACTTTCGATATCAATGCTGCCGTTATGGGCTTTCATGAGATGTTTTACTATTGACAATCCTAAACCGGTGCCTCCCAACTCTCTCGAACGTGTCTTGTCCGCCCGGTAGAAACGTTCTCCGAGCCTGGGAATTTCACTTTTCTGTATACCCATGCCCGTGTCGGTCACTTTCACGGCCACAAAGCCACTGTCATCTTGAACCGCAGAAATGGAAATCTTTCCGCCACTTGGCGTAAACTTGACGGCATTATCAAGGATGTTCACAAGAATCTGCTCCGTCGACCCCCAATCACCTATTGCCTGTCGACTGAGAACTGTGATAAATGGCCTATGTCCGTCAAAATTCTTAGGCTCTGAAAGGATACGCCATGAACGCTGTTGCAGGGAAGCGCCAAGTGTTAATCACTGAACTATTTTCTTTCGGCATCCCCAGATTGTGGTGCCCTCTCCTCACACACTACAGGCCTGATGGCGGCATCGACTTTGACCGGATGCATGTCCATTTCAACCATGTAGTCCCGTGGGTAAAAGGATTTCTCATTCCCGGATCGACCGGTGATGGCTGGGAACTGACAGAAGATGAAACATTAGAAGTCGCGGACTTCGCGATACAACAGGCCCGGACGCACGAGATCAGTCTCCTCCTCGGTGTCCTGAAAGCTGATGTTGAAACCATGAAGCGGACGATCTCAAGCATGATTAAGATGCTTCAAGAAAATCCGACGGGAAAAGAGGATGCCGGCCAAATCCTGCAAGCCAATCATGTTTGCGGTTTCACTGTCTGCCCACCTCGGGGAAAGTCGTTTACACAGCCTGAAATCGAAGCCGGTCTTTCCGCTATCCTTGATATGGGCATGCCTACAGCACTGTATCAACTTCCCCAGGTGACCGGAAATGAAGTGGCGCCTGAAACCTTTGAAAGGCTCGTGCAGAAATATTCCAACCTGGTTTTCTTCAAAGACTCAAGCGGTCAGGACAGCATTGCAATTTCCGATGTCTACAAGGGCGGCGTTTTTCTCGTCAGGGGCGCTGAGGGCAGCTATGCGCAATGGCTCACAGGCACAGGTGGCAGCTACGACGGGTTTCTTCTCAGTACGGCTAACTGCTTTTCTAAAAATCTTTCTTCCCTCATCGAAAGTCTTGAAAAGAACGATCAGGGAAAAGCCCGGGAGATATCAGAAAGGCTGACCACTGTTGTAAGTGAGGTCTTTGCTCTGGTGCAACCGCTGCCTTATGGCAATCCCTTCACCAACGCCAATAAGGCTATCGATCATTTTTTTGCCTTCGGGCCTTCGGCAAATACAATAAAAGAACCCATGCTCCATGAAAAAATTCGCATTCCCCATGATGTCATCCAGGCGACAGGCGCCATTCTGACTCACCATAGCCTGATGCCTGAAAAAGGATACATGGAGTAATCCGCTGCATCGTAAGGGGGCTTCACATGCTTTCAAATAGAAAGATGCCTGTACAATAACCATTCTGCTTTATTGCTTGTAGAGAGAAAGACGCGGCGCCAATGAGGCTCGCATATCAACAAAAGTGCCAGGAGAAAGAGGAGAAATGAGCGATGACATTAGCAGCCTGTCGCCAGTTGGTATTATATCTCTGCATCTCGTCCCTTGTGGGCTGTGCGGCTCAGACAGCAGCCCAGACAAAGGTCATCAAACCGGATTGGCAGAATCCCGCCCACAAGAAAGTTGCCGAACAGATTGTGCCGCTCCTCCGGAGCGCCGGCCGTTCCCCGGGCAATTGCCAGGTCTTCTTTATCGACTCTCAGAAACTGAACGCCATGTCTCTGGGGGAGTGCAAGTTCGGGTTTACCACGGGCTTGATTAACACAGGCGATGAGAGACTCATTCGCGGGGTATCGGCCCACGAGATAGGCCACGAGGTTTTGGGTCACGCGGACAAGAGAAAGACAGCGATCGCCGCAGAGCAGTTGTCCCGTACTGCTTTGTCTTTTATCCCCGGGGTGGGAGGTCTGATTGCTTCGAGTGCCGTGTTAGTGACGGGCATGCTTGCTCTTCCTGCCTACTCGCGTTCCCAGGAAACCGATGCGGATAACAAAGCTGTTGAGATCCTGTCTAAGGCCAACGACCCTGATCCGGCGGGGACCATGGCCTACAGTTTTAGCTTCCTCTTAAAGTCGTCAGGAGCCACAGGTGGTGGTCTGCTCGATTCGCACCCCAATACCAGGGAACGTCTGGAAGCCATGGTGAAACTGGGAAACATCGGGACCACCAAAGCGTCACCGCAGACTGCACCGGTACCTGACACTTCAGCCGCACCGAGGCCAGATACCCCTTAACAGCCTGCCGCCTGCCTCATTTAAAAAGTGGAAATAGCGATGCGGTGCAGTTTTTTGTGCTATGATATCTTTTATGCTCCCTGCTCTGGCAATAATTATCTATGCAGGATTGGAGCGTGAGCAAAATCGATCTGGTGATATTGGACATGATCATGCCTGAGATGGGGGGAAATGAACTGTCGTTCGCTAGAATGGAGGTGTAAGATGACCAAAAAGAACGCTGTGAAGAAAGTACTCGTTTTATTAGGCAGCCCCAGGAAGAAAGGCAATAGCGCTCTCCTGGCGGACAGGATTGCCCAAGGAGCAAAGTCCGTTGGCGCAAGTGTGGAGACCCTCTATATCCACGGGATGAAAATCGCGCCCTGCAAATCATGCTACGCATGCCAGAAACCAAACAGCAAAGGGTGCTCTATCAATGACGACATGCAGATTGTCTACAAGAAGTTGCGGGAATCGGATGCGTGGGTAATTGCGAGTCCTGTTTACTGGTTTACCGTATCGGCGCAGACGAAACTATGGATGGATCGCTCTTTTGCCTTGCTGCCTCATGCCAAGGAAGCATTTGCGGACAAACGGATCGCAATAGCCATGACCTATGGAGATTCTGACCCATTTAAATCCGGCTGTGTAAATGCTCTCCGAACTTTTCAGGATGCATATGGATATGTTGAGGCATGTATTGTCGGGATGGTTTACGGAAGCGCTATGGATGCCGGAGAGATCGCAAATAATAAATCGTTAATGAAGGAAGCTCTCGAACTTGGAAAACGGCTGGTCAGCCGCTGAAAGAGCTATGAGAATGACAATTCTCTACGGGGACATCTATCCGCGCCAATGGCACTTCCTTAAAATCAAGAGGGCACTGGTGAAGTAGGGAGATACTTAAGAAATCTGCAGATGCAGGAAATCAACAGCCGCACCCTCTTCGAAAAATACAAGAAGTGACAACCATGATTTCAAAAATATTTTCTATAAAGGAGCAATAAAATGAAAAAAGCCATGCTGCTTTCTATTATTCTTTCCCTGCTGGTGCAAAGCGCCTCTTTTGCCTGCACTGACTTTCTTGTCAAAGCGAAAGACGGTTCCGCCGTTGTGGCCAGGTCCATGGAATTTGCGATCCCTACAAAATCACATATTCGGTTTTTCCCAAAAGGAGATAAAATCCAAAGCGTCATTCCGGAAGGCCGGAAAGGCATTTCCTGGACATCCAAGTATGATTATGTGGGCATTAATGTCTTTGGAAAAGATAACAGCGTTGATGGACTCGTCGTCGATGGACTCAATGAAAAGGGTCTTTCCGTCGGCGGGTTAATTTTTGCCGAGAGTGAGTATCAGGAATTCAAACCGGGGAAATCACTTGCCTTAACAGACCTGGCAAAGTGGCTCCTCGGCAACTTTGAAACCGTTGAAGCGGTGAAGGAGCGTATTAAATCTATAAATGTCGTTAGCGTATTTGTACCTGCATTGGCGCAGTATCCGGGTATACATGTTGCAGTTCATGACGCAAACGGAAAAAGCATCGTTATAGAGTTTATTAAAGGAGAACAGAAAATATACGATAACCCCATAGGCGTCATGACCAACCAGCCGGAATTTGACTGGCAGCGCACAAATCTGAGGAATTATATAAACCTGGATAACCACGACATTGAATCGAAAAAACTGGGGAAAGTTCAAATCGAATCTATTGGGTCCGGCAACGGATGGCATGGACTTCCCGGCGACTGGACTCCGCCTTCGCGCTTTGTACGGGCAGCTCTGTTTGCCAATAGAGCGCCACAGCCCAAAAACGTGACGGAAGCATTGATTCTGGCAAATCACATTGCCTATACGGTTGACATCCCCCATGGATTGATCGAGCCCCCCCTGATGTCCGGCACATTATTTTCCGATTCTACGCAATGGGTCGTGCTTAAAGATTTGAACAATAAAATTCTTTATTACAGATCCTACAACGATGGAACCCTGAAGATGATTGATATGAAAAAATTAAGGCCAGACTCTGTGGAAAAATCGATATCCATGGACGATGAGAAAGCCACCGTCATCGATAAGACCGCAGAACTGCAAAAATAAATTTGATAAGAACTTGGTTTTCTATGGGGAAGAGTACGAAGGCGGTCCTCGTTTGCTAAGGATGTTTCATCGCAATATGTTGTGTCGAAATAGGGGGCGATTCATGGAGGGGAGAGCTCGGCCTTAGTCTCTTTTGTTGTGTGGAGGTGCCGATTTCGGCGATTAGCAGTGCCCTTGGGGATGCCAGGCAGGCGCTCCAGGGAAAACCCTGAGCATTGATACCTTAGAGCATGCCTCATGGCATCTCAACTCTCAGATTATTTTTCTAAAACATTGTCTGATAGGAGCCAGCCTTTGAAAATATATTTTAGACAGAGGTGATCCGTGGTAAACAATCGCAAAGAACAATCCATTCGGCTGTAAGCCGAAGGAGAGATCACGTGGGATTTAAATTTAATAATATCATAAGAACGAAACTGTTTCATTCATTCCTGTACCGGTTTGTTCGTCTCTATAGCTCGACCCTCAGAATCAAAGTCGAAAATGAAAAAGAATGGATGGACTATTTATATAATGGTGGAAGGGTTCTCTTATGCGCCTGGCACCAGCATTTTTTTTCAGCGATCCGACATTTCCGGAATTATAGAGACTTCAAACCATCCCTGATGATCAGTAAGAGCAATGACGGTGAACTCATAGCCGGCGTGGCCGAAAGAAGCGGCTGGCATGCAGTGCGCGGATCTTCTTCGAAGGGAGGCAAGGAAGCCTTAAGAAAGATGGTCGATCGTTTAAGACAACATAGGCTTGCCGCCCATATCGTTGACGGCCCACGGGGACCAGCAGGACAGGTGAAGGCCGGGGTCATTCAACTGGCCCACGCCGCAGATGCGGTCATCATACCCGTTTATACCTCTGCTGACAGGGCTTGGTATTTCAATAGCTGGGATAACTTTTTCATTCCCAAACCGTTCGCCAGGGTCAACATCTCTTTTGGAGCGATGATCAAATTTACCCCCACTAAAGACCCGGACACGTTTGAAAGCCAGAGGCTCTACCTTGAGAAAATTATGCTTCCGGAGTTGAGGGAAAAAAGACGGGAATAGATTCGAGTGTCGACATTCAAGAGATATCTGACCACCTTTTCTACCTGACTGTCAACTCAAGTCCACCTTGTCACAACTGAGAATAACAGATGATAATTTATTCTGATTCTTTTTAATGATCCTAAACGAAACTTGACCTGGCGGCAATTGTCAAATTTCGTGCTATCTTGCTTCCTGTACTACACAAATCGTCAACCTTGATGAAAATGCAGGTTTTCAAGTCGTAATAAATGATGTTGTTTTCGCGGTGATTATGATACGGGTGATCAAATTAGATTTTTTATTTTTGAAGAAAATATTACGTTAAAATATTTTACTTTAGGTACGGGGGCATTGTATTCTTCATTTAGGAAGCGGAAACAAGAAATAATTGCAAGGGTGGATGAATTATGAAGGGATGTCTTAAGCTGGGAGGAGATCCTGTTTTAGATCGCGGGAGCATAGAAATTTTTAGAAATATTTCAGAAGATGCTGTCATCAGAATTTTAGAAAAAAATAAGTTAAAGGAATTCAAGGTTGATTGGCCTCTAATGTCTTGGCCAAAACCTAGATGTAGTGCGTGCGATAACATACTATATTCTGCAGAAACATTTGAGCAACAAATGTGCTGGACCCACATTCATTCTAGTCTGGTTGTGGATGTGGATGAAGAATTTAAAAAACAAACAATTTATTTGCTCTGCCGAGAATGTGCTGACAGAATCAACTATCACAGGATTAATTATAAATAAATCGGTGATTTCATTGCTTGAAATAATGGCTGGTTATTTAATTATTTACCCTGACCTAAACTTGATCTGACGGGCAGTGCAAAAACAACATATCTTCCTGTAAGGCATCATCATGCAACTTTGAAGCTTACCCACCATTTCCCATGGTAATTCTTACTGACCCAAACAGGATGTTGACAATTCTCAGTCATTATGAAACATTCTTTTGCAAGTCATCAAAATTTGTGATCATCAGACAGGTTCCCATATTTTACCAAAAAGGAGAACAAGACATGTCGTCTGTCTGCCTGACCAGCATTGGGTTGGTTTTCGACGTCCTCGGTGCTGCTCTGCTTTTTTTCCGTGGCTTCCCCGTCGTAATTAATCTCGGCGGTGCTGATCAGAGCAAGGAGCCCGGGTCGCTCAAAATGCACCCATTTGCTAAAATCGGCTTTGGCCTTCTTGTGGCTGTGTTCATTTTCCAGCTAATGGGCACTCTGTGGCGGTAGGTCATGAGAGTTCAGCACCCTTAAACCTTGCGTGAGGGTACTATGGACTGATTATGGAAACCCCGTATCTCAGAAGCGTGCGGGGTTTTGTGTTTTCATCTCAGGAACGAGTTTAGAAATCATTGATCGGCGGACACTCTTAATTTTAGGTGCAGGTGCAAGTCACCCGTAAAGGAGGAATGAATGAACCCTGTCTTCATCAATTCTATCGGCCTTGGTTTTGATATTGTTGGTGCCTTAATGATATGGAAGTATGTACCTTCTCTCTTTGAGGCAAACAAAAACGGCGATGTAACGCCTACAGACATGGAGGAGAATGAAAGAATACTGACACTCTCAAAACGTGGCATTATTCTCATTGTGATAGGTTTTGTCCTGCAATTCGCAAGCGGCATTATACCGTTAATCAAATGCCTTCTGAAGTAAAAAAGGAGAAGGTCCAACAAAAAGATGATCGCCTCTATTAATGCTTTTAAACGGAAAGCACCACTATTCTGAATAGTGTCAGTGTAAACAGTAGTAGGTGTTGTTTTGATTTTCATGTTTGATCCTCCAAAACAACATTTCAGTCTAAAAAGCAAACACCATGAATTATAACTAGCATGCCCGATACCGTCAGCTACGTTCCACAAAAAGGATTTCTTGCATTATAAAATGTATCATAGCGACTTCGTCAGATTGGCACGCGACCTAACTATCTCTTCTAAGAAACTACCCTACCGGAAAATCCGCCGTTGCCCCCTTTGTCAAAGGGGGCGTACATAATAAGAGGAAATGTCATAACTCTGAACGAAGGTGGACTGGATTCCCGATCACGTCGGGAATGACATGAGGAGGGTCGAAATGGCAAGAAAGAGAATTACGACATAGTCTCGGGGCTAAAGAGAGATGCGATTGCGGAGGAAAGATCGTCCTGCAGAGTCTTTAAGTCTTCTTCCCTCGTAGAGATGAAGGAGAGGAGAGCGGCGTCAGTGATTTGCGGGAACCGAAGGAGAAATACGGGACAAACGCCAAGGATCATGGCGAGGCCAACCCTCTTTTCCCATGAATCACCCGTCAGGATAGGAGGGATTCCTCCCCCGAACAGGCGATACGTTTCGGAAACGTCTGTCGTACGATGAGGGTTGTCAGACACTATTTTATCTATGGCATTGAGGTATTCCAGCA
>Ga0208102_1000068_pt1 | contig 63116 bp, 52 predicted proteins | sample CryBogmetaGMA17M_FD_184549 | JGI IMG/M metagenome (GOLD analysis project Ga0208102, IMG submission 184549) | Freshwater microbial communities from Crystal Bog, Wisconsin, USA - MA17M (SPAdes) | ecosystem: Environmental > Aquatic > Freshwater > Lake | place: Crystal Bog, Wisconsin, USA...
GCGAATGCGAGATAGGGGTTGCACGCCGGATCGGGTGAACGGTATTCGATGCGCGTTGCCTTTTCTTTTCCCGGTTTATACATGGGAACACGAATCATGGTGGAGCGGTTGCGCCGTGCCCAGGAGACATAGACAGGTGCTTCGTAACCCGGCACCAGGCGCTTGTAAGAGTTAACCCACTGGTTGCAGATGGCGGTGATCTCAGGCGCGTGCGTCATCAAGCCGGCTATATAACTCTTGGCCATTTGAGACAGATGGTACTTATCCTTCCCGTCAAAGAAGGCATTCTTGCTGCCCTTGAAAAGGGATTGGTGGGTATGCATGCCGCTCCCGTTCTGGCCGAAGATAGGCTTGGGCATAAAGGTGGCATAAACACCGTTCTGTCTGGCAATCACCTTGATCGCAGTTCGATAGGTCATGACCTTATCGGCCATCGCCAGAGCATCGTCATAACGGAGATCAATCTCATGCTGGCTGGGTGCCACTTCATGGTGAGAATATTCCACACGGATCCCCATATCCTGCATGGCAAATATGGTCTGACGCCGCAGGTCGGTGGCACTGTCTATGGGAAGGCCGTCAAAGTAGCCGCCCTGATCCAGGATTTCCGTTGACTTGTCATTGGCGAAATAGAAATACTCTAACTCCGGACCGACATTCATGGTATAGCCCTGGTCGGCGATCTTTTTGAGGGCTCGTTTGAGAACGTAACGGGGATCGCCCTCATAAGGCGTGCCGTCGGGATTCAGGATGTCGCAGATGACCCTCGCCACGGGCCGGTCGGACGGACGCCAGGGTATCAACTGAAAAGTTGTCGGATCGGCCATAGCGATCATGTCGCTCTCCTCGATCCTTGCGAATCCCTGAATAGAAGACCCGTCAAAACCCATCCCTTCTTCCAGACCCTCTTCGAGTTCGGACGGTGTGATGCTGAAAATCTTTTGCATCCCGAGTACATCGGTAAACCAGAACTGGATGAAACTTACATTGTTGTCCTTAACCGCTTTCAGAACATCTTTCTTCGTTTTACATGAAAACATAACACACCCCTTTCTTCAGAATTTTTTGACTTCAAACAAGCACGCTAATGAACGCGTTTCTGTCGTTACAGACTTTGGTTGCCACGCAATAATCTCCGGTCTTTCTTTTTCCCCAGTTATTCCAGTGGTTCGTTTTCCACGAGCAGCCAGATTCCTGTGGGACATGCCCCGGCACAGAAGCCGCAGCCGATGCATTTGTCATCATTAACACTGTACTCGAAATTATCACTATCACCCTGCAGGCGTGATATCGCATTTACGGGACAGATCGTCTCGCAGAGTCCGCAATCACGGCATGCGCCGCATGAGGCGCACTGTGATGCACAGGATGCCGGATCATCAAAAGCAAGGATGCTCGGGTCATAATATTCGAGTTTAACACGCCCCGGATCGATGGGAGGCAGCTTATCAAAGGTTTCGTACCAACCTTTCAGAACATTATCGATGGCGGTTGCAGCAAGCCGTCCCGCACCGATGGCATCCGTCAAAAGTCCAAGTTTCACTGCGTCGCCGATCGCGTAAACCTGGGGATCGCTGGTCTGAAAGTGGTCGTCCACAACGATAAATCCTCTTTCTGTCGCAATACCTTCCGGCAAAAAAGAGAGATCAGGCTGATCGCCTATGGATACGATGACTGTGTCTGCCAGCAGTATCTGCCCATCCGTCAGCTCCACGGCTTTTTCCGTAATGGCTTTTGTAAATCGGGGCCACAGGAATTTTGCCCCTGCAGCTTCGGCGGCTTTCCGTTCCTTCCCATACGATGCCGGTTCCTGGATGTCGATTAGTGTTAAGTCTTTGGCCCCCAGGCGCGCGGCTTCTGCCGCAGCGTCACAGCCGACATTGCCCGCCCCGATGACAACCACTCTTTCACCCACGCTGGCTTTGCCCGTCTTGCTTTGCCTCAGGAACTCAAGCGCCGAAATTGCCCTTTCGTTGCCCGGAACAGGAATCATCCTCGGTTTCTGCGCCCCTACGGCAATTACCGTGAAGTCGTGCCGCTCTTTGACTTCCGAAAATTCCTTCTTTGTCAAAGGGTGCTTTAGATTGATGTGTGTAACCTGTTTGCTTACCCGGCTCAATTCATGTTCCACAACCTCATCAGGGATTCTGCTGCCGGGAATCATATCGGTAATTTTTCCACCAAGGCGAGCGCGCATTTCGTAAATGACAGGTTCGTGTCCCTTCATCCACAGCTGCCAGGCAACGGACAGCCCCGATGCCCCACCGCCGATGACGGCAATCTTTTTGCCCGTCTTGGGGGCAGGCTCCGGTGGCTTGGCCTTTAAACTGGCCTTACCGAGCAGGGTAATATCGACCGCTGGAAGTTTTTCTTTTTGTCGTGTGCAGTGCTCCATACAGAGATTCGGGCATAAATAGCCGCAAACAGTTGCCGGAAATGGAGTATATGACAGTGCCAGATCCACGGCCTTCTCCATCAACCCTTCGCGTATTAACGACCAACGCTTTTGTACAGGGATTCCAGTGGGACATCCCGCCTGGCAGGGCGGCAGGTATTTGTCATTTTCCCATACAGGAACAAATCTGCGCAGTATGCCGGTTGTGATGACGTCGATAGGGCTTCTGTCCAGATCGGAGAGATCGCCGATCAGTCCACCAGCCCCCAGTTCCCGATCCCATACTTCTTTGCGGAATTGGCCTATACTTTTTGATGGGCCGCCATGCTTTTCATGGGGCTTGAGGGCCACCAGGAGCTGCCAAGCGTTGCGGTCGCCGGTCAGGCGCGGATACAATTCCGAACGGCCGATAGTTTCGAGAAATGCCTTCATATTGAAGGTCAGCCACTTCCACTCTTCATCGTCGGGCAGGGTCAACATGGCGTCCTGTGAGCTGTAGCCCTTATGTGGTCCCCGGAAAAATATCTTTCCGCCCACCATACCGACGCATGGGCGGTAACCGAGAACATTATCTACGCGGGGCGTCTCATGTCCGCAGACAACAGCAATGCCGCCGGCCATAAACTCGGCAAAGGAGTCAGCCACGCTCCCCAATACCCACAGTTCCGGAGGATTAAAGCGGGGATTATGTTTTGTCATTGTCATGCCCCGCGCCCCGGTATCGCCGGCAACATAAATCTTGCCCTGAGCCATGGCATTTCCCACACCATTGGTCGCGTTACCGCGAACGACGATGTGCGCCCCGGCGTTAAGCCATCCCACGTCATCGGAGACAGGCCCGATTGCATCAATAAACGTGTTAGGGAATCCCATTGAGCCGAGTCGTTGTCCGGCTGTTCCCAATACCCTGATAACGACGGGTTTTTCTCCCGCCTTCCACAGGCGGCCGCCAATCCCATGCTGGCCATGCGCGATGATTTCTATAGAAAGATGACCGTCAGTGACGGCTTTCTGGATGCGTTCCTCCAGTATCCGCGAATCGACCCGGACGCCTTTTTCCATACCGGCAAGAACGATTTTCACCTTTTTTGTCATGAACACTCCTTATCCCTACACTACATATCTGATACTTAGCCGCTCGGCAGCGTGATAATCGGCAATGCCAATAGCATCGGACATACCAATGGGAAGTGAAGTGGAGCGACCCAGAGGAGCGACAATTTTTTTCAATTCCGTGTCAAAGCTTAAGAATACCTCCACGACCCGTTCGGCGACCTTTTCGGGATCGAGTCGTCGATCCACTCTCGGGTCCTGGGAAGTAATCCCCTTCGGGCAGATGCCGATGTTGCAGATGTTGCAGCGATCGCTTTCAGAGCCAAGGCAGCCGGCTGCTGCCTGCATCATGTACTTTCCTGACTGAACGCCGCTTGCCCCCAGCATGATCAGGGCGGCTGCATTGGCTGCGAGGTTGCCGCTCTTGCCGATGCCGCCTCCGGCAAAAAGAGGGATCTCGTTCTGTTTGCCCAGTTTGACGAGGTTGAGGTAGGCATCCCGAATGTTACTCGCGATGGGATGCCCCATATGATTCATCGATACATTGTATGCCGCACCGGTGCCGCCATCCTCACCATCAATAGCCAAACCCCCTGCGTACGGATTTCTCGTCAGGTTATTGAGGACCGCGAGCGCCGTGCTTGTTCCGGAAATTTTCGGATACACCGGTACACGGAAACCCCACCCCATGTACATGGACTGGATCATTTTGGCGACCGATTCCTCGATGGAATATTTTGTCTGATGGGTCGGCGGACTTGGCAGACTGACGCCGGGCGGCACGCCGCGAATTGCAGCGATTAGTTTGTTAACCTTGTACCACATGAGCAGGCCGCCATCACCCGGTTTTGCGCCCTGACCGTACTTGATCTCTATGGCGCAAGGATCTTCCTTCATCTCAGGCAGGGCATGGATAATCTCGTCCCAGCCAAAATAGCCGCTGGCTATCTGGAGAATAACATATTTTAGAAATCGAGACCTGAGGAGCCGCGGGGGACATCCGCCTTCACCTGTACACATCCTCACGGGCATCCCCAGTTCTTCATTCAGATAGGCTACGCCCATTTGCAGCCCTTCCCACATATTAGGGGACAGGGCGCCGAATGACATACTACCGATGATGAGTGGATAAATCTCTCGAACCGGAGGCGTCCAGCCGTTTTCCTGGGTCACCCGGATCATCTCTTCGGGCGGCAGAATTCGTCCGAGAAGAGTCCTCAATTCAAATTCGTGGCGACCTGCGTCCAGTGCGGGGTCGGTCAGCATGGAAATGCGTATGAACTTTATTTGATCTAAGATGACTCCGGGAACGTTGCGACGTCCGCCACGGCGCCTGGGGACACCCCCCACATTATTATGAAAGCGCAATTTATCAATTTCCTCATTGTGAGCGGGTATTATGCAATTGTTGGGGCATACAAGATTGCACATTCCGCAGCCCACGCACGCGTGGACCGGGTCAGTACGCTGGTCGATACCGTGATAAACAGTAAACAGGTTGCCAGGCTTTTCCTCCAGCCCCACGGAGACATTGATAGCCCTCTTCCTGTGGACACCCAGCTCAATGGCACGAACAGGGCATACGGCCGTGCACCTGCCACAGAGGGTGCATTTTTCTTTATCCCACAGGATAATCCAAGGAAGATCTTTTACACTTAGTGTGAATGGTGTAAGGCATCCCACTGGTTCCATATCTCTACCTCCCGTCGTTCCGGGCCGACGATTACTGTGTCATATTTCATTGGTTGAAAATCGCGGTTTTTATCGCGGGCTGGTATCGTCGCATCCAGCCCACACATTTCAGAAGAAAAGGCATACATCCCCGGATGGCCCCCGACGACTCCCGGCCGCAATTTCTTGCTGTCCTGAACCATAAAAAGGGTCTTGTCCGGCAGACAGCCCATAACGCAGTTGGGTCCGTCGATTATCAAGGGACGACAGGCCTGTTTTAACCTGCGCAGCCATTGACCATCAGGGTGCCTTGCCAGTTCCCCGTCCATTAATGGCGTAATCACATGCTTATACATCGGAAGCCCAAGTGCCAGATGATTGACGGTGTAATGCAGTATATGGGTAAACGTTTCCGAATCCGATTGATAACCGATGTAACCTGGGAAACCTCGCGACATGAGAAATTCCCTGATGGGGACAAACGCCGTGTTTTCCCCGTTAGTCATGGTCGCAACCCCCTGGATGAAGAAAGGATGGCACGCATAGATATTTATCGCATAGTTTGTATTCTGCCGTCCCTGGACAAGCATGGCTCGTGCCTGCAGCTCTTTTCGATCAAGTCCGAGATAATCCGCGATTGCCATGGGATCGCCTACTTCTTTAATCATGATCACGTCAGGCCAGAAACTGAAAATCATCATTGAGCCGTCTTCTTCTCCCATCCTCCGCAACTGCAAGCGCATCATCATCAGTCGAAATTGAATCTCCGCCTCGCTGAGGTCCTTCCATGCTGGCGGATACTCGTATACCCGAATCAGGTAGTAGTCTCGCTTGGGCGTACCGGGGGGAGGCAGCTTCTTTGGGCGGATGGATAGCTCATGCTTCACCAGAAAGTCGCATTCTGTCATGAAGCGGTCCAGTGTTTTGACTCCTTCATTGGTAAAGGTGCCGGACAGAATCGGCTCTCCCTTGAGTTTTTCAAAGTCACCAGCCAGATCGGTCATGAACATTCCTGTACCCGACCCGTCATGCCCTTCCTTCATGACGTCAATGGCACGCAGTGCCACCATCGGGGAAATCGGGTCTGAACTGGTAATACCAAATAAACGGCACATACATTTTCCCTCTCTATTTATTTACTCCGCGGGGTTTTCAAATGAATGCGGAGCTATTGCAGACCTGTAAAAACCTTCACACATCTGAAAAAAATAAAGCCTCCACTACATGGATTTTTGTGAAAAGTCAAATGTGGAGTGTACAAAAATGAACTATATATCTGACGGCCATTGTCACTTCACCATATATGAAAGCTTAAAGGAAAAACAAAAATGTACTTTTAATGCATGGTTGATAAATTGTTATAAATTATATTATATTTCCTCTTCTGCCAAATCTGCCATTGAGCCCGTTCTTTTCGGACGAAACTGCCAAGGGTCAATACCAAATTTCTGAATCTTATACTGGGTGATTCGCTTCGTGGTGCCCAACAATTTTGCTGCTTTGCTCTGATTTCCCCTTGTTTCCTTCAGGGCGTCGATGATTAGGGACCTCTCCTGACTTTCCACGACATTTTTCAATTTCCCCTGCTCTTTTTTCTCGCCATCTCTGATTTTAAGCTGCAGAGAGGGAGGGAGATGAAGGCTTTCAATGGTATCTCCCGTTGCCACCAAGACAGCCCTTTCCACGCAGTTTTCCAGTTCTCTCACATTACCAGGCCATTGATATGCCAAGAATGTTTCCAGTACTGGAGTGGAAATTCTTTTCACCGGTTTGCCAAGCTCTTTCGCATATTTCAGTACGAAGTGATCTGCCAGCATTATTATATCGCTGCCTCGCTCTCGCAGGGCGGGCAGGTAGATCGGGAACACATTGAGGCGGTAGTACAAATCGCTGCGAAACCGTCCTGACGTAATATCCTGTTCAAGGTCTCGATTGGTAGCGGCTATCACGCGCACATTGACATTCACTACCCTTGACGAACCTAAGGGTTGTATTTGTTTATCCTGGAGGAACCGCAATAGCTTTGCCTGAGCCGCTGCTGACAATTCGCCCACTTCATCAAGAACAATTGTTCCACCGTGTGCTTCTTCAAATCGGCCCTTCCTATTGTGTACGGCTCCTGTGAATGCACCTTTTTCATGTCCGAAGAGTTCGCTCTCTATCAGTGTGTCCGGCATGGCAGCGCAATTTACGTAAATTAGAGGACTATCTTTTCGCGAGCTGTTTAGATGGATTGCCCGCGCTACCAACTCTTTGCCGGTTCCTGTTTCTCCGTTTATCAATACCGTCGTTTTTGTATCGGCTACCTGCGCGATAAGTCCGTAAATATCCTGCATGGCCCTGGAACTGCCAATGATATCACCCGATGGCGCTTTTGTACGGCCGACAATCATCTTCAAACGGCGGTTTTCCTCTTCAAGGGCACGGGTGTGGACAGCTCTGGCAATAAGTTCAGCAACTGCTGAAAGCATGGCAAGCTCACGATCGAGATTCTCGACAATACGCGCCACTTTGTCTGCCGATATCACGCCAACGACCCTGGCGTCATATATAATTGGCACACAGAGGAATGAGAGTTCGGATCTGTTCAGTGAACGTCTTGCACCCGTGCGGTCCAGAAAGTGAGCCTCCTTTCCGAGATTGGCTACGGCCATGGGACGTCCGGTCTGTGCCACCCTCCCAGTAATACCCTCACCAGGTTTATACATGACCTCAAGCCCCTGAATGTTGATATCATGCGCCACATCGAGCCACGCTTCCCCTGTATCCCGATCAATAAGGGAGATCATGCCGCGCTCCATTCCGAGTCGCAGGCTCATCTCCTTTAAGGCATGCTCTAAGTGATCACGCAATTCTTGAGGCTGTGCAAGTATCTTGGCAATAGCGTGAAGAGCAGCAAGTTCCTCGTAATTATGAACGCTTAAGTCTTTAGCGCCTGCCTTGCCAATCTGTGACGGACTCCATATTTGCTTCGTCATAGAAGTTACAAAACTCCTCCTTCTCCCCTTACACTAATCGTTACGCAATCATAGAACGTTGCTTCCGACTGTTTGCTCAGTAAAGGGGTTAATGCCAGGATCTAATTCTTAATCATGACGTCCATTACGTTCTGCCTGGCTATTATCTGTTCGTCATCGCCTTTCTTAATAGACACATGCATAATGCCCAGGATCTGATATTCACCATTTTTCAACTTCGTCGTCTCCCATGGAACGGCAAAGTTATTTTGCTTGTCGGAAGATTCATCGATCTTGATCCAGGATTCGGTGTTTTTTTTGCGATAATACCAAGGATTTGTTGCCTTAATCGCGGCGTGAGAATATCCAAGCTGCTCCAGATCCTTTTTCAATAATTCTTCATCGAAATTTTCTCTTAAGACAACTCTTCCCGATAGAGTCCTCTGCGAGGCAGAGGGCACAATGAAAAATGGTCCCCAATTTATAGACATATTTCCCTCCTTTTGATCGTGCTTAGAAAAAATCAATAGTTATTGAGTTATTGTTAAAATTCCTGCCTTCTTAATTTCCACCTACTTGGTACATTCCTTAGTGTGATGGTCGTCTTTAATCTAATCAGCTGCAAAAAACAGAAAGTACGAAGAATTATCGCTTTACGAGAACGCCTATAGCAAAATTGTTCCTTTCAATCCGCCTGCAGACAAAGAGACGGTTCCCTCTTCTATCTGTTCGTTAAGCTATTTATAGCTCATTTAATACAAAATTGCAACTTTTATTTTTTATTTTAGGACGACAATGTGTATCAAGAAATAAGGGAGTCATAATAATTGATATATAACAAAATTGTTCTTTGTATGCTGTATAGTACTATAATTTATGCGTGGATGGTCAAGTTCTTATGGGTTTGATCTGTGTGGCATGAAGAGCCAAATGAAGCTTGCCTCGAACCGGTATATTCGGATGTCATCGCTCTTGTCACTTTGCAGATGCATCGATGGGCAGGATCAAATCAAATTCAAGCGGTTTTATTTGTTTCTTCAGGGATCCAAGACAATTTGCGCTTCTCGCATATACTATGTCTCACATTTATAGGGATCAAGTCTTCGGAGATGCGATGAAATGAACTAAAATCAGAGAAATGTCGTACTATTTATGCTACACTGGATCAATGGTCACGAGCGTTGTGTGTAATGCAGATGAATATTGGAAACCGACGCGACTCCATGGGAATGATGGGATTGTCCCGGAAATGACAGATAGAGAAATAATCTCTTAAAGGACTGATGAAGACGCAAACTGTAAAAAGCGGCCTCGAGTCACTGGATGAAGTTATTCAGGGGCTTCGGTATGGCGACAATGTCGTATGGCAGGTCGACCATCTGGAAGAGTATAAATATTTTGCTGAACCTTTCGCGAGTCAGGCTATAGCAGATGGACGGAAGTGCATCTATCTCCGATTTGCGCCGCACATGGAAATTCTTAAGGCACGCCCCGGCTTAACAATTATCGAGTTGGATCCAGAGGTAGGTTTCGACACCTTCAGCGGGGAGGTCAATAAAATTATTGAGTCGTTTGGCAGAGAAATTTTCTATATATTCGATAATCTATCTTTTCTCGTCGTTCGCTGGGCAACTGATGAGCTGCTTGCGAACTTTTTCCAGGTTACGTGTCCCTATCTTTTTGAGCTTGAAACAGTAGCATATTTTGCACTTACACGGGGTCAGCATTCTCACAGTGCAGTGGCGAGGATTCGTGACACGACGCAACTGTTGATCGATGTCTACCAAGTACAAAAAATAATGTACGTCCATCCCCTGAAAGTATGGGACAGATACTCTCCAAAGATGTTTCTTCCACACATGATGTCTGGCACAGGCTGGGTTCCAGTCTTTCAAAGCGGGGAGGCTGCTGCGGTATCGGTAAGTGCCAGCAAAAAGCCGCTCCACATCATGGCAAAATCGATAGCCCCGTGGGAAAGTGTATTCAGAAGACTGCTGCAATACCAGGAAGCGGAAAAAGATTTATCGGAAACGGCACCGGAGATCTCAGCCCTCAAACAGGAACTCTTGCAGATGATGATAGGGAGCCATCCTGAATTCAATAGACTGGCAGATTCCTATTTCAGAATAAGCGATCTTCTTGGTATCAGGGACCGCTTGATCGGCTCCGGTCAAATTGGCGGAAAGGCGGCGGGGATGCTTCTGGCGAGACGCATCCTCATGGAAGACGGCAACGAGGACTTTTCGCAGATTCTGGAGACTCACGATTCCTTCTATATCGGCTCAGATGTCTTCTTTACCTTCTTGGTAAATAATGACCTCTTCCGCCTGCGTCTGCAATTGACTCGCAGTTCCCATATCTCCCATGATGAATTTGGAGAAGTAGAAAGGCGTTTTCTGGAAGGTAAATTTCCCCCGGAGATTATTGAACAGTTTGGCAATATGCTCGATTACTACGGCCAGGCACCAATTATTGTCAGGTCCAGCAGCCTCTTGGAGGATAGTTTTCGCAATGCCTTTGCCGGCAAATACCGCAGCGAATTTTGTGCAAATCAGGGCAGTTCTGAAGAGCGTCTGGAAGCGTTCCTGAGAGCCATGAAGCTCGTCTATGCCAGTGCCCTTAATCCGGACGCCTTATCTTACCGGCGAGCCATGGGACTTGAGAACAGAGATGAGCAGATGGCGATCCTCGTGCAGCGTGTTTCAGGGATGCCATATAAAAAATACTTCTTCCCATCTCTTGCAGGCGTTGCCTGCTCTCGGAATCTTTATGCATGGACAGATCGCATAGACGCGGCGAAGGGATTGATCCGCCTTGTATTCGGACTTGGGACGCGTGCTGTGAACCGGGTTGGCAATGACTATCCAAGGATGATTGCCATCAGCCATCCAGAGCTCAGACCGGAGTATGGTGTCCGCATTGCGAAGTATTCCCAGGGGGAGGCAGATGTCCTTGACTTGGAAAAAAATGAATTTGCAACTATGTACGTAGCGGACTTACTGGCTGATAGGGACTATCCGAATCTTAACCTTCTCATATCTTTGCTGGCGGACGGCTATCTGATTGATCCATTCACAGGGCGGTTGGACAATTCAATACAGAAGCTTGTTCTTACATTTAACAACCTGATCGGCCGTACTGATTTCATAAAGATTATGGGGGCCATGCTGAGCAGACTTGAAAAGGCATATGGACATCCACTTGACACAGAATTCACCGCTTCTGTCGATGCCAGCTGTCATATACGGATCAATCTGCTGCAATGCCGGCCGATGACCGTGCCGGGATCGATCGGTCCTGTAACCTTGCCTGATGAACTGCCGAAGGAACGCATATTGTTCAAGGCCAATCGTACCATCAGTGGTGGGACAATTTCAGACATCCGCTACATACTCTATATCGATCCTAAGCGCTATGCCCTCGTTGAGTCCATGGATGTGAAAAAATCCCTGGGCCGGGTGGTCGGATCAATCAATGAGCACCCAGTGCTTGTAAAGGGCAAGATCATGATGATGGGTCCTGGCAGATGGGGAAGCAGTAACATTGATCTTGGTGTTAATGTGAGTTACGCCGATATAAATAATACTTCTGTACTTGTAGAAATTGCCCGCGAGGAAGCGGGCCACCTCCCTGAATTTTCCTACGGCACACACTTTTTTTTGGACTTGGTCGAGGCTGGGATTATTTATTTGCCAGTTTATCCCAATGACGCTGAAGCTGATTTTAATCATGAATTTTTCGAAAATTCACCCAACATCCTCATGGATCTCTTCCAGGATGCGGCTAAATTCAGAAATGTGTTGCAGGTCATTGATGTGCCCGCTGTGACCGGAGGGAAATACGCCAAAGTGATCGCTGATCCGCAGAGACAGAAGGCGACTTGCTATATTGAGTGAGAAGGCTTCTGAGAATCTTGTATGCTTATCTGAGATAAAAATCTGAAATCTAACCGTATCGTCCTCACAGACAACCAGGATCAGCCCTCGGTGAGCTGACACAATTCATAAGATAATCTTATTCAAACTGATTACACGGGTGGCGCGGATTGTCTCTTTGCCAGTTCTGAGATTGTGCGCAACCCTTGGAAGGCAAAAATCTATAAAGTTCTTTCCTCCAAGCAAGAGCAAGGTATAGATTGACAATGTCATCCTGTCACTGCAAGATCGGTACGAATTTATACCCAGCCGCGAAGTTTCATTGCTTCAACAACACGTTCCACTGCAACTACGTATGCAGCCTGACGCATATTGGTATTGTACTTCCTGGAGGTATTGATAACTGAATGGTATGCTGTTGTCATTTTCTTATCGAGTCGTTTGTGCACATCTTCCAGTTCCCAGTAGTACATATAGGCATTTTGGACCATTTCAAAGTAGGACACGGTAACACTTCCCGCGTTACACAAGAAGTCCGGTATCACGTGAATGCCGTTCTTATGGAGGATATCGTCAGCTTCCATGGTGGTTGGTCCGCTCGCCAGCTCAGCAATAATCTTCGCTTTGATTCGTGGGGCGTTTCTATCTGTTATTACGTTTTCCATGGCAGCGGGTATGATAACATCTACATCGAGTTCAAGGATCTCTTCATTAGATATTGGTACTGCACCGGGGAAATGAATGACTGAAGATGTCTTTGCCTTATGGATACCGACTGCTTCCGGATCGAGCCCGTCCTTACTGTAAATACCGCCTTTGGAATCGCTGACGGCTAATACCCTGCAGCCCAAGAGGGACGTGGCAAGGCAGGCTGCATGGTAGCCTGCGTTGCCGTATCCCTGAATTGCCACTGTTGCCTGCGAAAGATCAACCCCGCATTCTTGAGCTGCCTCACGAACCGTATAAAGGCCACCCAGCGCCGTAGCATCGCTGCGTCCTTCAGAACCGCCCAGGGAGATTGGTTTTCCAGTGATGACCCCAAACTGATTCTTCCCGCAAAGTTTTGAGTATTCATCCATCATCCACGCCATGATCTGCGGGTTTGTATAAACATCTGGGGCAGGCACATCTTTATCAGGACCGATGATTTGCCATATGCTGTCCACGTATGTGCGGCTCAAACGTTCCAGTTCTCCTTGTGACATTTCCTTGGGATTGCAGATTACACCACCCTTTCCGCCACCGAGAGGTAGATCAAGAAGGGAGCATTTCCATGTCATCCACGCTGCATGGGCGCGGACATTATCTATCGTTTCTTCCGGGTGGAACCGTATCCCGCCCTTTGTGGGGCCTCTGGCATCGTTGTACTGAACTCTAAATCCATGAAATACCCTTGTGGAACCATTATCCATGCGGACTGGCAGTGAAACATGAAGTTCACGCATGGGTGACCGCAGCACCTCATGAATACCTGGTTCCAGATTTAAAATTCTTGAGCATTGATCCAATTGTCTCGTGGCGATGCTGAATGGATTTGTCTTGACCATGCGATTGTCCTTCCTCTTAACATATTCTGAATTCTGTAATTATACGAATCTTATAAATTTTCTGTATGTGGTGCACAATACGCATAAGTGAAATCAATGAGAATCATCAAATATTACATGCACTATATCAAGAAATTGGAGGCGAAAGAAAGGATAATTTATCGAAAATTTAGATAAAAATGCCACATTTTTGCGTACAAATATAGAAATTATCGCACATTATTGTTGACAAATGACCCTGATGTTGGTAATAGCAACGGCAAACTATTGCCGATTGCCTTATGAAAAAATTTTTTAATTCCGAAGGAATTGAGAGAAAAACAGTCCTTATTCTTCGACTTCTTAAAGAAAGTGGGCAACCAATCGGTGCCCGGCTTATCTCAAGGCGGATGCAGGATTCGGGCGTGATCCTGAGTGAAAGAGCTGTGCGTTATCACCTAAAACTCATGGATGAAAAGGGGCTTACTCGTCTTGCGGGCAGACGAGAAGGAAGGGTTGTAACAGACAAAGGCGTTGACGAAGTCAATAACGCGATGGTGCAGGACAAAATCGGGCTTGCCATCTCGCGCATCGAGATACTGGCTTACAAAACAACATTTGATCCAGTTAGTGGTAGAGGGTTTCTCCCTGTTAATATCTCACTTTTCCCCAAAGAACAGTTCAAGAATGCCCTGAAGGCAATGAGACCGGCCTTTGAAGCGGGACTGACTGTCAGTGATCTCGTTGCTGTTTCAGGAGAGCATGGGCAGCTTGGTAATGTTACCGTGCCGGCAGGTAAGATAGGTCTTGCCACGGTCTGCAGCATAGTAATTAACGGTGTTTTGCTTAAAGCCGGCATTCCCATGGACTCAAAATTTGCGGGGATTTTACAGCTAAAAGACAGGAAGCCTCTGAGGTTTGTCGAGCTTATTTATTATTCCGGATCCTCCCTTGATCCGTCGGAAACCTTCATTATGGCAAAAATGACTTCTGTGCGAAGCGTTCTCGAAAGGGGAGAAGGGAAGATTCTTGCCAACTTCAGGGAGGTTCCCGCGCCATGCAAGAACCTCGTCGAGGAGCTTGTATCCAAGCTCAATAAAGCGAGAATCGGCGGCATTCTATTGATCGGCCCCGTAAGCGAACCGGTATGTCAGGTGCATGTGGATTTAAATAAAGTGGGACTTATTCTTACGGGGGGACTCAACCCAATTGCCTGTGCACAGGAAGCGGGAATCCAGACGGAAAACCGCGGCATGGCTGCAGTAATGGATTATCAGGACCTTCGCAGATTTTCAGAAATTTGCAGGGGCAAATACGGCAAATAGTTCGTTCAGTACTCATAGAAGTATCCCAAATAATATCAGAGGAAGGAGAAAAAAAACATGAATCTTAGAAGGCCAAATGCGAATGAAGCGACAGGGACATTTAACCGTTCGAGAGATGTAGTGCCCATGTCGGGAATCTGCACGAGATGCGTTGACGGCTGCAGAGGAGGTTGCGAGATATGGCTATCGACATTCAGAGGTCGTGAAGTCCTCTATCCCATAACCTTTGGCGAAATGACTGCCGGAGCTGACAAGAACTATCCCATTGATTATTCTCATCTAAGCATTCAGGGTTATGCTGTAGGGGCAAAGGGATTACCGAAGGGTGTCAAGGCCGGTCCTGATACGGCAGTATTTCCAGCTGTGGAAACAGAAACGGAGTATGGCTGGAAGAAAAAGGTGAAAATGCGACTCCCGATTTTTACTGGCGCCCTGGGTTCTACAGAGATTGCCCGCAAGAACTGGGAACATTTTGCTATAGGCGCGGCTATTTCCGGAATCACCATAGTCTGTGGTGAGAATGTTTGCGGGATTGACCCTGGGCTTGAGCTCGACAACAGGGGAAAGGTAAAGAAATCGCCGGAAATGGATCGACGTATTGAAACATATAAACGCTATAACGAGGGATATGGGGAGATCCTTGTTCAGATGAACGTTGAGGATACGAGGTTTGGCGTGGCCGAATACGTACTCAATAAACATAAGCTGGATACGATTGAACTGAAATGGGGACAGGGCGCCAAGTGTATCGGTGGAGAAATCAAGGTCAATTCTCTGGAAAGGGCAATCGAGTTGAAGAAGAGAGGATATATCGTCCTGCCTGATCCGACATTGTCTGAAAATCAGGCGGCATTCAAAGACGGGGCGATCAAGGAATTTGAGAGACACTCACGGCTTGGTTTTGTGACCGAAGATGGATTTTTTGATGAAGTGGAAAGGCTCCGAAGAGTAGGCTTCAAGAGAATTACCTTGAAGACGGGGGCCTATTCGGCTGTTGAACTTGCCATGGCCCTGCGCTACTGTGCCGAGGCAGAGATAGATCTCTTGACGATAGACGGGGCGCCGGGCGGCACGGGCATGAGTCCCTGGCCGATGATGACTGAATGGGGCATTCCCACATTTTATATCCAGAGCCTCACACAGCAGTTCTGCGATAAATTAACGAAGAGGAAGATCAGAGTTCCCGACATCGCCATTGCCGGTGGCTTCTCATCAGAAGACGGCGTGTTTAAGGCCATAGCCATGGGCAGTCCGTATGTGAAAGCCGTATGTATGGGTAGAGCTCTGATGATTCCCGGTATGGTGGGCAAAAACATCGGAGAATGGTTAAAGGCCAAAGACCTTCCGAAGACAGTTTCCAAGTACGGCAACACCGTGGAAGAGATCTTCGTGGGTTACGAGGAACTGAAGAAAAAATATGGGAAGGAATTGAAAAATATTCCGTTTGGCGCTATAGGGCTATACACCTTCAGCCAGAAGTTCAAGGCAGGGTTGCAGCAGCTCATGGCAGGGAGCAGAAACTTCAAACTCTCCCTCGTATCACAAAAAGACCTGATGTCGCTTACGGAGGAAGCTGCCAAGATATCGGGTATACCTTACGTAATGGATGCATACCGGAAAGAGGCGGAAAAAATTCTATCCGCATAATCTGATTTTTTGTCAGCTTGAAATCTAAAGCCCCTTTGCCAAGTGCCGAGGGGCTTTAGAGAACCTCAGGCCATAAAAAAATCTCAAGAACATTCTGTTTCAATCTGCCCAGTTGTTACGCCAGATGCAGAAATGTATTTGCTGCGCCTGAGAAGTACTGCCTACCACACTTGAATCTATCCACACATTCTTGCCTATTTGATGTTCGCAAAGAAAAGGAAGGATATAGGATTGTAGATTTCCCGGCGAGATAGATATTAAAAAAGCGGGGCGTATGAGTCACGCTCATAATCAGGACGACGGTGTTTTATTTTTTTGCCGGGTAGCCACTTCAATCTCCATCTTTTTCATCATGATCAAAATGGCCGTGATGGCTGCCTGTGTAATCCCTGGAATTCTTTCTGCATGTCCGACAGTGGCGGTTTCCGCCTTTTCAAGTTTCATTTTCAATTCGGTGGAAATCTCCGGTACGGAATTTTAATCAATGTATTTGAAGATTTATTTCCCTTCCAGAGACCAGAGTATCAAATTTGTTTTAAAATTCAGTATTCGATATAATAATACGCTTTCCATTCAGTTTCATGTATATACTTTAATTATATTGCAATGTTAGTGCAAAAATAGGATCATTTCCATGATTAACGAGTAACAATAGTGTGCGTTGGTGGTATAGGGTGCAGGTATTGAGGAGATTATAGGATGGGAATCCGCAAAGACTTAATCAATTTTGTATATCGAAAGGCAACGGGTCCTGAGCGAGACAGAAGAATAATGACGACTCTTGCACCGTTATTCTTACTATGCTGTATTGTTTTTATTATCTTCACAGCTTTCTGGATAGATAAATTCCTTGGTTTCTCCGCCCCGTTTCAATGGCCGGTGAATGCAATTATGGCGATACCGATTCTCGCCGCAGGTTCTTTCTTGTGGGGATGGTCGCTGCTGTACTTTTTTCAAGCGAAAGGAACACCTGTTCCCTTTAATCCCCCGCCGAAACTCATCGATACGGGCCCCTATGCCCATGTGAGGAATCCCATGGTTTCCGGAGGGGTGATTACGCTTTTCGGCGTTGGCGTTCTTCTACAATCGATTTCTCTGTCTTTGATTTTTACCCCAGTGATATTTTTGTTCATTTATATTGAATTGAAGGTTATTGAAGAGCCTGAACTGGAGATGCGTTTAGGAGAGGTGTACCGGGAATATAAGAAAAGGGTGCCTATGTTCTTCCCCCGCTTTCCCTTTTGTTCCTCTGGCAAGTAAACAGACGAAAGTGCGTCATGCCGGACACCCGATAAAAACATTCGAGGGCAAGCCCGATGAGACTGCCCTGTTCTCCGATACGGGGGCAATCTGCATAACGGCTTTGCCCGTGTGAAATGTATGGAGTTATCACTCCCATCCCATCGCTGCACGGCAGGTCTTCTCATAGAGGTTACGGAAGATGTTGTCTGGATCCGTGATGGCCTTGACTGCGTCGTAGTTCTTGCGGTTGAAGATCTGCCAGAACTCATCTTCCTTATAGTAGTTGTACGAGATCAACGTCTTGATCCCGTTCAGCTCCTGCAGTTTTTCCTCCATCAGGCGATAGTAGTTCTTTTCTCCACGCTGTTTCATGCCGTAGATGGCGATGTCGATCATCAGCTTGTCTCTGAGTTTCGCCCAGAAGCTGTCGGTGAGCCACTCGTAGTCGTGGACCCGGGCATACGGGACAACCCATAGCGGGAAATGGCCAAAGTCCTTGGCGTACCATTCCAGAAATTCCTTCAGCCTCGAAAACGGGAGGAAAGTGTCCACCGTGACGTCGGGGCGATTGTCGGAGAGGAGAAGCCAACGAAGCTTCTCGGCGAGCCTGAGGATCTGCGAGGAGCCGAGGAACTTGCCGAAGAGCAGCCGGCCGATGAAGGACTTGGGATGCACGTTGGTGACACCCTGATCGTAACGGAAGAAATAGTGTGGCGTTTTCAGGTAGTCCTCGCGGCGGTTGATTGTGCTCTGGTAGTAGATCTTCAACCAGTCATAGCGGTTCGTGTACGGCGCACTGTCCACGAAATCGCCGACACAGAGAACGAGGTGTGACGGTGAGTGGATGATGCCGTCCATGAAGTGGACATTCCGGCGTTCGAAGTGAGACCAGATGGATGCCATGTAACTGTCGATCGACGTATGTGTCTCGTGACGGAGGTGGACGAAGGGTTTGGCAGGGATCAGTCGGAAGACGAGCCGCGAAAGGATGCCTACCGTCCCGAACGAGCCGTGCATCATCTGGAAGATCAGCGAGTGCTCGTTGTCGGGCGTGCAGGTGAGCACATCTCCTTTCGCGGTGATGATCTCATACTCGAGGCAAGTGTCGTGGAAGCCTCCATGTACGAAGGACATGGACTCGATGGAGCAGCCCGCCACGGCCCCTCCGATGGTGATTGTCTTGAGCTCCGGGACGACAATCGGCACGAAGCCCATGGGGAGAGTCCGGTCAACAAGCTTGCAGAATGGGACTCCCGGCTCGGCTATGCATATACGCCGATCGGGGTCGATCTCGATGATCTTGTCGAAGTCGAGCAGGTTGACCTTCTCGTCGGTGTGCTTTTTGTCATGAACCTTAGGGACCTGGTGAGAGACGACTCGCTTCTGCCGTGAGAGCGGCGCTGTGCTTTTCCTCCGACGAAGCTGCTCCGAGACCCTGGCCACCTTCTGAGCATGTCTGGCGTTTAGCTCTGCTCCTATGAGTGTGTTCGGTTGAATCTGTCTGTCCATCGCTCAATGTCCTGTGAAATCTGTCTGGTTCGAATGCCGCTTCGATTCGAATCGCAGGACGTTATAAGCGAAGACCTCCATCCGCGAGACGACGTTCGGCGGATAGGGCTGCCCGTCGTTCTCCAGCGCCAGCACGGGGTAGTCACGGGCCTTCGCCCATGGTGCATAGACCCCCTCGATCAGTCGTCCCGGGAGACAGGAGAATGGACAGATGATGACCACACCGGAGTAGCCATCATTCATCGCAGCCGCACCCACCGCCGGCGACACCGTTGCCTCGCTCTCCAGCTCCGGATCTACGAACTCGAGTTTCCCCTCGCCGATGATCTCATTCATGTCATGGGGAACGTGCGGAATGAGGCCGGTGGGCCTGAGCGCCGCGACGATTTTCTTCTCGACATTCTCCTTCCAGACCTTCTCGATCAGATAGACAACCTCGTCCTTGAGACCGCCATGCAGGAGAGTACGCAGCCAGCCCTCACGCTTGCGGCGGCCCTCCATGATGAACTTGCGCGCGAAGTCGGTGTAGTGGATCCACTCGGTCACGCCGGTAACCTTTGGATAAATCCCATTCGATATGAGCATCTGCGACACCTCTTCCACCGAGAAGTTGTCACGCCTGACATAGATCTCGCCCATGATAAGGACCTTCTTCACATCATCAAGGCTGCTCTTCAGCGGGATTCGGGCGAGTCTGTCCGCTGCCCGCCTGAGCTCCCGGTCGAGCTCTTTGGTGCCAGCCAGGAAGGCGCCCAGCACATCCTGCCAAACAGACTGGAAGAGCGACAGAGCCTCCTCCGGGTCACGGGCCAGGAGCCGGAGAGAAGTCCGGATGTCAGCGAAGTAGTCACCCAGGACGACCCCACGCCAGAAATCTCGGGTGAATGTCAAGCCCAGTTCGCGATACGAGTTCTCCGAGTGGCCCACGAGCAGAACCACGTTCTCCCAGCCCATCTCTTCGAAGAGGCGATCGAAGAAGACATGGTACTGCCCTGTTCGACACGGCCCGAGCGTCGATGGGACGAAGATCAGGTATATGTCGTCGCCGCCGCTTGGGTTCTTGTCACGGAAGAACTGGAGGATCGAGCCCAGCACAAGGAGCGCCGGGATGCACTCCTTACCCGAGGCGACGTTGCGGGCGAGTTGGGTGCTGTAGACGTCCGGCAGCGGCAGGTTTGTCGAACGGATCCCCTGACGAAGGGAGGCCACTTTCATTGCCTCGGTGGAAAGGTCACCCATCGATGGCAAGATCGCATGAACGCGCTCGTCGCGAATATCGAGTCTCTTGCCAGTTTTCCGGTCGACGATGTCGCAAAACTCCTCCTTAAGGGCGACATAGTAGCGCCGCTGGAAGGGTTTTTCCGCGACCGGACTCATGTGCCGGCGATAACTTTCCACGATGTCAAGGAACGCCTCGACACGGGTGTCAAGCCCCGCGTCGGCGGTGTGGGAGTCGATCTCGAGCACCAGGTAAGGCTTGTGCCCCATCAGCCAGCGCACATAGTGGAGCATGAATGAATCAGGGGCGCAGGAGAAATTCGATATCCATGACAAATACAGATTGTCGATCTTCCTGACCTGTTTTACCGCCTTCATGTCCTCCTGGCCGTAGTACCAGTAGTTGTTAGGCGGGATCTCGGCGTCCCGGTCATAGATCATGTCGAAGGGAATGACGGTGACGCCCTGAGATGTGAACTTGCGCGGAATCCCCATGTTTGCGTCCCGCGTGAAGGCGTTGTACGGGCGTCCGCAGAGCGCGATGTAGACGCGATCCGGATTCTCCTGCACCTCGGAGAGCACCTTCCTGCCTAACTCCTTGTAGGCGGCGAGGAATCGCTGGTAATGCTCAACGCCACTGTCGTATGCGCGGCTCCCTTCAGCGCGACTGAAACCAAGCTTTTCTGCAACGTCCTCGAATGCGCCGCGGCTCGCCTCGAATCCGCGGCTAAACGAGACCAGCGGCCGGAGCATACGGTCATCGCGCAGCCCGAAGGCATGCCGGGCGTAAAACGGCAGACCCTGGGTCAGCGGGCACACACAGGCGTGCACCTCTTCCATGGAAGGCATATCGCGGAAGTGCGGCAGAAAGACATAGTCCACGCCCTTGTCAAGCATGTCCTGGATCGCCCCGTGGGCGATCTCGGCCGGGAAGCAGTAGTTGCTCTCCTGCTTCGCGACCCCTTCCGGAACGATCTGAGTCGAGAGCACGGCCTTGACCCCGAGGCTGTGGAAGAACCAGGAATAAAAGGGCCATACAGAGTGGACCGAGAAGGCCAGCGGAACCCCGACGACGTGCCGGCTTCTGGCCTGGAAGGTGCCCGGGGAAGGTGTGAACTCCTCGAAGAGCATCCGTATGCGCTCCTGAGTATAGTCGACAACCTCCGAGGAGCGAATCTTCCGCTTCTTGCGCTGATTCGTGTAGAGTGAGCAGCGACCTCCGAAGGGATAGCGATGCCCGCCGACCTCAAGGTTCCGGATCGGGCAGAGGTTCTCGCAGGCTTTGCACGTGAACCCTTCGTGGTATGTGATTTCCTTCTCGATCATGCTGTCCAGGTCGAAGTCGCCCTTCTCGATCAGGCCTTCTTCATGCTTCCGGAGCACCAGCCGCGCGACACCGAAGCAGCCCATGAGCTCGGGATCAGGCGGGACAGTGATCAACTTGCCTGTCATCTGCGCGAAGGCCAGCGGGATGGCGGGGTTCTTGGCAACACCGCCCTGAAGCACGATGTGCTCACCGACTGCGCGATTGCCCACCACCCGGTTTCGGTAGTTGGCGACGATGGAAAAAACCAGGCCGGCGACGACGTCCTCGCGTGCCGCGCCATGTTGCATCGCTTTGCGGATGTCGGAGTTGATGAACGCCGAGCAGTGTTCGCCGAACTTCAGCGGAGCCTTTGCCTGGAGCGCGATCGGACCGATCTCCGGCGCGGTTTGAATGTTCAGGTCACCGGAGGCCGATTCCTCCAGGAAGGAACCTGTCCCAGCCGAGCAGGCTTCGTTCATCGCGTAGTCGATGGGGACACCATTGTTGATGAACACATACTTGGCGTCCTGCCCGCCGATCTCGAATATCGTGTCGACATCCTTCTGAAAGTAGGTCGTACCGACGGTGTGCGCGATTATCTCGTTATAGACGCCAGCAGTCTCGAGGAACACGCCGAGGAGCTCGCGCGATGATCCCGTGGTCGCCACGAGGCTTATCCGCGGCTTGTGATCGCCCAACTGCTTCTTGACCTCGCGCAGGCAAAGCCTGAGCGAGGCAACAGGGTCTCCGTGCGTACGGCCGTAGTGCTCCGCGACAATCTTGAGCGTCTTCACGTTGATGAGCGCGGCCTTGGTCGTCGTGGAACCACCGTCAACGCCAAGCACATACTCAGCAAGAGGATCATACGCGCCCCGACGCGATGGCGCATAATGCACCAGAGCACTTGACTCTGACAGCGGTTCAAATGTCTTGAAAACTAATTCTGAGCCCGGCCGCACCAACTCGCCTTCCGGCAGCAAGGCGCCCTGGCTTCGGGCCAGATGCGCTGCACCGAAGGCTTCGAAGTATGGCGCCTCATCGGGCAAAACGAAGTCGATCCCCGGCCTGCTCTCGCGGATGAATTTGACCAGGAAGCAGTTTCGCGTGACGCCGCCTGTCAGCACCACCTGGCCGCTCCATATCTTCGCCTTGGTAAGAAACTCCGAGACCTTGTCCGCCATCACCTTGCTCAGCGACAGCGCGATGTCCCCCTTGCTTACCTCACCCTTGTTCAGACGATGCGTGCAGTCCGACTTCATGAACACGGAACAACGAGCCGAGATGCGATGAGGGCGGGCACCTTCGCAGACATCATTGATATCCTCGATCCGCAGGTTCATGCGGCCGAGTTGCTGGCGGAAGAATTCACCGGTCCCCGACGCGCACTTGTTGCCGGAGTACGTGTTGACAATACGGCCGCGGTCATTGAGGACGTAGACAACCAGGTCCTCACCACCCATGGACACGACAGCGCGGGGCTTAAGGTTTACGGCATCAAGGCCGCTCTCAATAGCTACCGCGGCAATGACCTCAGGCAGCTCGACGCGATGACGCCCCTCAGTCCCCGTGACGATGCCGCGCGGCGGTCGAACCACTCCGAGGCGACCCATGAGCCGGGTCAGCGTCCCGGGGAGATCGCCCTCGTGAGGGAGGATCGCGTGTTCAATGCCATTGTCCTGCGAGACCAGGCAGAGCTTCAAGGAGGTGGATCCAATATCGATTCCAAGTGTCTTTTCAGTCATAGTTCACTGTCTCTAAAATCTCCCGGAGAATGTCCATATCAAACATAGGGTGAACACTAACTGCGAGCCTCATCTGTGCTTGCCTTGGATCACCTCTCCGCGCTTCCTAAAAAATAAATAATAACACATATATATTGAATTGATAAGACTTTTTTGTGGGGAAGCATAAGAGCGAATTTTCTTCTATGTCAAGTTAATTTTTCCATAAAATATGGCAGGAATGGCTGTCGATTTGCAAAAATTTACCTGTTAGAGTTTCTGAGGGTTAAAAGAAGGGCATGTTAAGTGTTTTTGATCGGTGTTACCGGCGTCAATGGTCATTTTCAGGCATAATCAGGGTGACTAGAGGTTCCTCTTTGCCGCCGCTTCCAGCTCCATCTTTTTCATCGCAACAAGAATGGCGGTGGTGGCAGCCTGCGTCATCCCCGGTATCCGTTCCGCCTGTCCGATAGTTGATGGTTCAATCTTCATCAGCTTCATTTTCAATTCAGTGGAAAGTCCAGGTATGCAGTCGTAATTCATGCCTTTGGGAATTTTCTTCCCTTCAAGCTGTTTCATCCTTTCCACGGCCTCCTGCTGCCGCTTAATGTATCCTTCATATCTGGACTCTATACAGATTTGCTTCTTAACAAATCTGTCCGTAATAGGCTCCCATCCCTCAAAAACCTTTAGATCATCGTAGGATATTTCGCTTCTCTTCAGAAGCTGATAGAGTGTGACAGGATTCTTAATCGGAGGAGTTCCCATTGTCTGAAGGATCGTATTGACCTTCTCATTGGGAAAAATCTTTATGGCGGAGAGCCGGTGTATTCTATCGTTTATTTCGCGAACTTTTCCTTGCAGGTGATTGTAGTGATCGCGCGGGATGAGCCCCAGGTCGTATCCCTTCGCCATGAGACGGATCGCGGCATTATCCTCGCGAAGGGTCAGGCGGTATTCTGCCCGGGACGTAAACATCCTGTACGGTTCATCAACACCTCTTGTGACAAGATCATCGATCATGACTCCCATATAGGCCTCCGAGCGATCAAGGATGAAAGGGGCTCTCCTCTGTACAGCAAGCGCCGCGTTTATGCCGGCCCATAACCCTTGCGCGGCCGCTTCTTCATAACCGGATGTGCCATTGATTTGGCCGGCCAGATATAATCCCGCGATTGGCTTCGTTTCCAGGGTCTGCCGAAGTTGCGTCGGTTGCACGAAATCATACTCTATGGCGTATGCGGGGCGCATAGCTTCCGCATTCTCAAGACCGGGGACACTGTGGATGATTTCCTCCTGAAGATCCTGAGGCATGCTGTTTCCGAGGCCTTTGGCATAAATCTCTTCTGTCTCCAGACCTTCGAATTCCAGAACGACCGGATGCTTTTCCTTATCGGAGAAACGCATCACCTTGTCTTCCAGAGATGGGCAGTAGCGCGCGCTGATCCCCTTTATGGTGCCGGAATAGAGTGGGGACGACATGATGTTTTCCCTGATGAGGCTGTGTGTTTCTCTTGTCGTATATGAAAAATACGAAGGAAGCCGTTCTTCGCGCAGCTTTTCTGTGGTGAAGGAAAAGGGCTCCGGATCGGGGTCGCTGTCCTGCCGTTCCAGCTTCGAAAAATCTATAGTTGATGCACGCAACCTCGGAGGAGTGCCTGTCTTCATACGTCCCATCTCAAAACCCAGCTCTCGAAGTGATTCCGCCAGACGAATAGAAGCCATCTCGCCGGCCCTCCCCGCCGGGTAGTGAACAGTTCCAATGTGTATCAAGCCGTTGAGAAATGTCCCTGTTGTAATGATAACAGCACTACCGCGATAAAAGACGCCAATATGATCTTCCACACCTACAATCCTGCCATCTTCGACAACAATGCGGTCTATGAGAGTCTGCCTGAGATGAAGGTTTTTCTCCTTTTCCACTACGGCTTTCATGGCGAGCCTGTAGAGCTGTTTATCGCATTGAAACCGGGAGGATTGAACTGCCGGCCCTTTCGAGGCATTGAGCAGCCGGAAATGTACTGCCGTCTTATCGGCTATCTTCCCCATTTCCCCGCCCAGGGCATCGACTTCCTTGACCAGCTGTCCTTTGGCAAGGCCTCCGATGGCGGGGTTACAGGACATGAGGGCAATAGAATCCAGATTGATATTGAACATGATCGTGGAGCAGCCCATCCGGGCTGACGCCAACGCTGCTTCGCAGCCGGCATGACCCGCGCCGACCACTATTACATCATAATTTGTCGATGAATCTTTCATTCCCTAACCCAAAAGGCTATTTAGCAAGAGACAAGAAACCCCACTAACAAGCAATTGCACATTTCGAATGTGCAATTGAAATGTTGCAGTTTTGCACATAATTTAATAATGTCAATTTAAAAATTACAACAAGAAAAGAGGCATTCTTGTCAAAGCCATCGCTCTGGAACAACAAAAAAAGATATTACGATCTGAAAAGTTTCTGGCTGAACCGTTTCGGGTGCAGGGTTTACAAGCTCCAGATCGATGCGGGATTCACCTGCCCCAATCGCGATGGTACGGTGTCGACAGGGGGATGCATCTATTGTGACGGTCGGGGGTCGCGGCTGCGGCAGGTTGGTCCTCTTCCCTCCGTGGCAGAGCAGATCCGCCGGGGCAAGGAATATTATAAAAAACACAGAAATGCAGGAAAGTTCATCGCCTATTTCCAGACATTCACCAATACGTACGCACAGATCGAGAAACTGAAAGAACTGTATGACGAAGCGCTGGCAGGGGAGGACGTCATCGGTCTGTCTGTCGGTACCCGTCCGGATTGCGTGGCCGATGGTATAATTGAGCTTTTTCAAGACTACACGAGGGAAAGACACATATGGCTCGAATTGGGTCTTCAATCGATACATGAAAAGACCCTGCGGCTTATCAACAGGGGACACTCTGCGGCGGCCTTCCTTGAGGCGGTACACAGGCTATCCGGAAGCAACATTCATGTTTGCACGCATATCATTGTTGGGTTACCGGGTGAGACGCGAGAAGATATCCTGGAGACTGCAAGGGCGATTGCGACCCTCCCGATTCATGGGATCAAGATACATTCACTCCTGGCCCTCAAGGGGACGGTTATCGGTGATCTTTATGAAAAAGGGGAAATCACCATGTTTAGCAGGGATGACTATATAACAATAGTATGCGACATTTTGGAAATCCTGCCGCCGGAGATGGTCATTCAGCGGCTGACGGCAGACGGTTACCGGGATATATTTATTGGACCCAAGTGGGCTGTCAATAAGATGGAAGTATTGAATGCAATAGACAGGGAACTTGATAGAAGGAATACATATCAGGGGATCAATTGCGTAAAGAACGGTTGATCCGCTAAGGATGTTGACAGTCAGCAGACAGCTTTGGATGTTACGGCATATGTATTGCGTATTTGGAGAAAATTTGATTTAGTACGGTATTAACATTGCAAAAAAGAGTTTTTGAAAATTATGTGAGGGAAGAGGTTTTTTGGTAGAACATAATGATAGGAATCATTGATTATCAAGCCGGGAATCTGACCAGCGTCGCACGGGCTCTTCGTTATTTGGGGGAACCTTGCCTGGTCAGTGATGATCCCAAAGTACTGAAGCAGGCTAGCCGTATAATCTTCCCTGGCGTTGGTGCCGCGGGTGAAGCGATGGCCAATCTGCGGCAGACACACCTCGATCAATGGATACCGGAATGGGTAGACAAAGGAAAGCCCATACTGGGCATTTGTCTCGGAACGCAGGTTATCTTTGAATATAGCGAAGAGAATGATACGAAATGCCTCGGAATTATCCCGGGCGCCGTTAAGCGATTCCCAAAGGATCTGCAGGAAGACTGTATGCCCCTCAAGATTCCCCACATGGGATGGAACCATGTAGCCTTTCAAAAGGATCACCCCATTTTTCGGGATATTCCCGATGAAGCTCAATTCTATTTCGTCCACTCCTATTATCCGGATCCGGCTGATGACCATTTGGTTATCGGCTGGACCGATTATGGACAGCTTTTCTGCGCTGCTTTGGCCCGCAGAAATTTAGTGGCCGTTCAATTTCATCCGGAGAAAAGTGGAAGGCCCGGACTTCAGATACTGGCCAACTTCTGCCGTTGGGGAGGCGAAGATGCTTAGCAAACGGATCATACCCTGCCTGGACGTGCGTGACGGGAAGCTCACAAAGGGTATCAAGTTCAAGGGGAACATCGATATCGGAGACCCCGTCGAAGCGGCACGTGAGTACTATGAACAGGGTGCCGATGAAATTGTCTTTTATGACATCACCGCGTCATCTGACGAACGTGACATCATGATTGACGTTGTCAAACGGGTTGCGGAAACAATTTTTATTCCCTTTTCGGTTGGTGGCGGTATTCGTACTGTTGAAGACATGCGACGAGTAATTCTTGCGGGAGCCGAAAAGATCAGCATCAACTCGGAAGCACTGAAAAATCCACCCCTGATATCCGAGGGCGCGAAGGCCTTTGGCAGTCAGTGTGTAGTGCTGGGCATGGATGTCAAGAAGGTGGAAGCGAGTGCAAAAACACCTTCAGGCTATGAAATGGTTATCCATGGGGGGCGGGTGTTTACCGGCGTCGACGCCTTCTGGTGGGCCAAGGAGGCAGAAAATCTGGGGGCGGGAGAGATTTGCCTGAATTCCATCGATGCCGACGGGACGCAAGAAGGTTATGAAATTAAACTTACGCATCTCATATCCACGAACGTCAATATACCCGTCATTGCCTCAGGAGGAGCCGGTACACCGGAACACCTCAAAGATGTCCTTACCCGCGGGAAAGCAGATGCGGCTCTGATTGCATCAATGGTTCATTATCGGTACTACACGATCTCCGAGATTAAAGCGTATTTGCAAGGCAGCGGCGTAAAGACGAGGATGACATGGTAATATTCGTTTTGATTCATCACCCTTGATTATTTTTCTTGATAATAATATATTAGTATAAGAAAGTTTGATTCAGCCCAGGGAGGCAAAATAAAGTGGACAAGAAAAGATACGAATTGAATGTTCAGTTGGCTCAGATGTTAAAAGGCGGCGTCATCATGGACGTCACCAATGTGGAACAGGCTACGATAGCCGAAGAAGCTGGCGCCGTTGCGGTAATGGCCCTTGAACGAGTGCCGGCGGACATCCGCAAACAGGGGGGGGTAGCCCGAATGTCTGACCCTGCCATGATTCTCGAGATTAAGAAGGCTGTGTCAATACCCGTCATGGCGAAGGTAAGGATTGGTCATTTTGTTGAAGCCCAGATACTGGAGTCCTTGAAAATCGACTATATCGATGAGAGTGAGGTGTTAACCCCCGCCGACGAAGAGAGTCACATTGACAAGACAAAGTTTTCCATACCTTTCGTCTGTGGCTGCCGTAACCTGGGAGAAGCATTGCGTCGCATTGCCGAAGGCGCCGCGATGATTCGCACCAAAGGCGAAGCAGGAACAGGAAATGTCGTCGAGGCAGTGCGCCACATACGTACGATAAACCGTGAAATAAGACAACTGGTCGGCATGCCTGTCGAAGAGGTTACTGGTTATGCGAAGGCAAATGGCATGCCTTATGAACTTGCCCTGCAGGTGAGAGAACTGGAACGGTTGCCTGTAGTTAATTTCGCCGCAGGAGGCATCGCAACTCCTGCCGATGCGGCCCTGATGATGCAGTTGGGATGTGATGGAATTTTTGTCGGTTCCGGAATATTCAAATCGGAAAATCCGGCATTACGCGCCCGGGCGATCGTCAAGGCGACGGCTTACTACAATGATCCTGCTAAAGTGCTGGAAGCCTCCATGGGCCTCGGAGAGGCAATGCCAGGGCTTGAGATAGCCGAAATTCCGGAAGGGCAGCTATTAGCCGGACGGGGATGGTAACTGAATGATCGGCGTTCTTAATCTTCAAGGTGGAGTTGTCGAACATCTCGATCACTTGGAACGTTTAGGTATTCCTTGCATACCAGTGAAAGACCCCGCCGAATTTCGCAAGCTTTCCGGCCTGATAATCCCCGGTGGCGAGAGTACGTGCATGTCCCGGTTGATGCGTATCTTCGGCATTGAAGAGGTCATACTGCGCGAATTCAAGCGGGGGATGAAAATCTGGGGGACATGTGCCGGGACAATTCTCCTCGCAAACTCCATAGTCGGCGAGCCAGCCCATCTAAGCCTGATCGATATCGAGATAGAACGCAACAGTTTTGGGAGTCAGCTTGACAGTTTTGTGTCTGAAGCTTGCATTCCTCAGGTTGCGCCACACTTGTTACCGCTAACCTTCATCCGTGCACCCAAGATCTTAAGGGTAGGTGAAGGTGTGAACGTATTACTCCGGATGGAAGACTACATTGCCGCCGCGGAAAGTCCTAATGTGCTGGTCACAGTTTTTCATCCTGAACTGACCGGATGTGTCGCCTTCCACCGCTACTTCGCGAGAAAATGCGGGTTCCATCCCCTTGACCACAAGAGAATTCCCGCCATAGATCCTGCCTGGAACAACAAGAGCTGGACGCGTCAAGCCCGAATTACGAGGAGCTGAAGCCAGCTTCTTGCTCGATCTGCGTTAAATCCTCATCCCTCAGATAAATTCATGCAGCTGCAAATTTGCGTGTTTGTTTCTTCAAGTGACTTATACGGCGGCGCAGAAAATCCATTTTCTTTCTGTTTTTTGATGCCTGGGCCGCCGTTTTTTCTTCCCTAAGTTGTTTAATCTTTCCTTTTATCTCGCTCTTGCTCAATTTTATCTTTGCTACGACCTTTTTCTTTATCTTAACAGGGCCCTCATCCTTGATGCCTCTTGCTTCCTTGATACAAACTATAAGTTCCGCCTTTTTCATATCGTGGACTGCTACGGCTCGCGGAATTTCCATAGCTATTACTCTCAGTTCCTTAACTGTCATTTTTTCTAACGACTTTTCTGACTTCTTATGCCCTTTCTTCTTTGTCTCTTCTACCATTATTTTCCTCCCGTAGTTTCGTATTTTCATCTAATGAGCAGCAGTTTATGCGTACTGTTTAATTTTCACGCTTCCTCCGGGGTGCCACCGAAATCCTGGCCATAAAAGACTTGATTGAATTCGACAGCGAGCGCATTCCCCGTAGCTTGCTGCGGGGTAAGCGAGCGAATGCCGAACGGTACTGTTCCCTAAGAATCGAAGATTCTCCGCAGCTTGCTGCGGAGAGCTTCAAATCTTTCGGGCTGTGCCTAATTCTTAATGAGCTGGATTCTCTCTTCCACGTGAGCCGCTTTATCCGGTTTATTATTCGTTTTGTAAAAGGATTGAAGCTTGAAGAGATAGGCCAGGAGAGCCTTCTTCCACCCATTATGCGATGCAATATCGACAGCAAGTTTCAAGTCTATTTCATCAGCTTCATCTTTTTTAACAAGGAGGCCAAGGGCAATTAGTTTTGACAGAGGGTTGTCCATTTTCGAAATTTCATGAGCAACGTCATCCTTCTTGCCGCTTTGGAATGCCCTCAAGAAACCCGCGTATTGCTGTGGCAGCAGTTTCTCATCGACGTTATCAAAGGCACCTTTCAGGAAACTATAAAAGTTCTTGTTCTGTAAAATCGGTTCGACGGCATCTATCCTCATGTACTCCCTATCATCAAATGCCTCGAGGACGGCTACGTGGACAGCATATTTTGTAAGATAGGCTCTGGCGAGAATTTCCAGATCTCCGCTGCTCTTGATCTCATCAACGGCCTTATTAAAGTATGCTTCAGCAATACGTTCTTTGCCACTCAAGTAGCTCTTCTTATAGTTATCGAGTTGATTAAAGGAGGCATCTGTCCAGTCGGGTACCGGCTTTGACGAGCCGCAGCCAACGAGCAAGAAACTGAACACCATCAGGCAAATGATTTTTCTCATGGGAGTTTTATTACTTCCGGTTGTTTCTTAAAAGGGATTTTCTTATCAATCTCTTTGACCATATTGCCAATCGTATTGACGGTTGTATCGATCTCGGTTCTTAACACCTTTAAATCTTTTGTCGATTCAGCCGTATCAGCACTGATCTTTACAACATTATCGAGGGCCGCATTGACTTTTTGGAGCTTCACAATGACATCCTTGAGGATAGTTCTGACTAATGGCAGGACTCCATCTTTTCCGTAGACCTGGTCATCCGTCTTCACAAGGATATCTCTAACCTTCTTGAGAGACTCATTAACTGATTGAAGGCTCTCCTTAGAAGCAAGGTTTGCCGTAATGCTTTCAACATGCGCCACTACCTTATCCACTTTATCCAGGGTAGGCTGCACCCTTTTTATCGTTTCGTTGATATCGTTGACCATTACAATTTCAGGGACGGTTTTTAGAGGCAGAGGCGGGCTGTTCAAATTCTCCGTAGTAACGATAAGTCGGGCAGAGCCTATGAGGGGCTTATAGAGGCTGAACTTGCTATCGGACCTGATCCATTTTGCATGTTGTTCCGGTATCCTCATTCTTATGAGGAGTATTCCCTCATCATTTAGTTCTAATGCTTCCACCTTGCCAATCTTGAATCCGGAAAAAACGACTGGCGTGCCCTCGGTCAGATCCTCACCGGATTTTGACGAAAGAGTATAGATATACTCTCTTGTGAAGAAACCTTTGCTGTAAGCCAGATATGCTATGGACGTTATGATCAATAATGATGTGAGTACTACAAACAAGCCTACTTTGAATTCAACTCTCTTAAGCATGGTGTTCTCGCAAATAGCTGCAAAGCTCACTAAAGAAGGACTGTTCAGGAAAAATACCGGAGGCGATGCGCATCCTTCGACTTACCAAACATCAAAGACCAATCATCCTGTATCTGTCTTTGGACCACAGATAATCAAATATATGGCATTCTTTAAATGAATCATCAACAGCTTTCAAACTATCATATATAAATCGATCATCCTGGACATCTGGTATGATAGTAAAAGGTCTATCGATAACGACAATAGAATCTATAACCATGGCGGCTCGTAAAAGCATCGCACAAAATCGCTCTCTATTGGTCAACGCGGGATTTCGCTTATTAGAAATATGTTCCATACCGTATCCTGTCAGATAGCGAATAACCAGATCTTGTGCTTTATCTGCGGATAAATTCTCGTGATACTGCTTAATGAGGGCGATATTGACCCACACATCCAGGTTCGAGATGAGCGGCACATCCAGCGAAACGAGCCCCAGGTTTTTTTTATTTTTCGCAGTGAAGTCATTCAGCTCTTTGCCGAGCGTGACTTCATCGTCAAACAGCCTTAAATGAAGATTAGAATTAATGACAGCACCTCAATAAAAACAATAGCTATAAAGACATCAACCATGCCGTTCAGAACAGATATCGGTATACTCGTGAGATCATTTGTAGCATGCAGGCCGAATCGTATGGGGATTAATGTAATAAAAAAGCCGAATGCGCAACACTTTATTAGAGATATTACTATATCATAAAAATTGGCTGAACTTAATAAAACATTTGAATAGGATTCCAAACTCAGTCCGAAAAGCAGCTTTGAAAATAACAGGCCGCTTGTCAAAACCAGGATAGAGAAAAAAGCACTCAGTAAAACAACAGATATAACGCCATTTATGACCCTCGGTAAAAAGAGGTAATCGACCGTGTCGATATTGAATTTATCTAACGTGTTTAATTCTTTATTAACCTTCATCACGGCAATTTCGGCATTTATGGCAGAACTGGAACGAAGGGCAATCAAGAGCACCGTAACAAAGGGCGCCAATTCCGTAACAACTAAATTCATGAGTATCCGACCCAGATGTTCAGCAAGCCCCAGGTTCTTTATGATTTGAAATACAATACCCATAAGGAGAGTGCCGAATATGATAGAAATGCCTATGAACAGAGGTAATATCTGTATAGAAGTAAAATATATCTGGTGAATGATGACCAGTCTCGTAGCGCTGTTGTATGAGTTCTTGTTAAACATCTTCAGAATGATAGTGAAGGCGAAAGAAAGGGTATCGCGGAATGTTCTGGTTACATTTATCGTCGTTGAGCCAATTCTTACTATAGCATTAATCATAATGCCCTCGTAAGAACAGGACGGCGGTGGTAAGCTCGAACAGGGATACTTTCCAAAACGCTACTAATCATGGGGTCGCTTATCTTGACTGATTGAATGAGCCTCTATTCACAATAGACCTGCCGACAAATCAGATTTCTGTAAGGTCAGTAAAGATACTGTGATAGCTTCGCAAGGCTCTCAATATAATTGCAATGAATGTTAACATAATGTAAATGGAAGCGCAAATACTTGCTCTCCCAAAAAATCAAAATCACAGGGCACTATGCGCTTGTGAATGTATATTGTTTCTCTTCATAATGGGAAGAGAAATATGATCAGAAAAAATGCGCCAGGAGATGAACTATGAAGATCATTCGCTTCCTTTCAGCTGAAAACCATGAAATGTGCGGACTATATGAGCCGGAACTCGAGGACCAGGCCCTGGTGATCCGGGGAGATATGTTCGGAGATTTTGAAGTCACATCAAAAGTAGCAGGAATTGGGAGCATTCTTCCCCCCGTTTATCCCTGCAATATCCTGGCACTGGGACTAAACTACAGGCAACATGCCGACGAAACGAGCGTGTCTTATCCCGAAATACCGATCTTATTCCTTAAAGCGACAACCAGCGTGATTGGACATATGTCACCCATTCTCCTTCCTCAAGCAGGTCCCGCAAATGTCGATTACGAGGCAGAACTCGCTGTCATTATAGGAAAGGAGGTCAAGAACGTCTCCCGTTCTGAAGCAATGGACTCCATTTTGGGCTACACGTGTGCCAACGATGTCAGTGCCCGGGACTGGCAGATCGAAAAGCAGAAAAAGCAATGGGCAAGGGGAAAGAGTTTTGATACTTTCTGCCCCTTAGGCCCTTATCTGGTCACAAGAGATGAAATTCCAGATCCCCAGAACCTCCGTATCCGCACCGTATTGAACGGAAAAACTGTGCAAGATTCAAATACTTATGATATGATTTTCGACATTCCTGCAATCATCAGCGATCTTTCGAGGTCTATGACGCTGCTGCCCGGTACGGTAATATTGACTGGTACGCCGGAAGGCGTCGGCTTTACCAGACAACCTCCCATATACCTTCAAGACGGTGATATTGTGACCATAGAAATAGAAGGAATTGGTCAATTGACTAATCCTGTGAAGAGAGAAGATCAGGGAGATAATGTTGTTTTAGATAGCAAGGAAGTTCAGAAACCACTGAAGCTCTCCGATTAAAGGTCAGCAAATATCTCATAGCTTATTGACAAAAAAGAAGAGCCGTATATTTAATAACAAATGATATGATCAAGTGAATCATCTCCAATAGGGAACGAAATCTTAGGCGCAGAGGTATTTTGTAAAGATTTATCCCAGTCCACGTTGGGTATTTCTCCGTCCTGATAAGGGAGCGGGGTTCGAGAAGAAGTCGATTGAATGTTCCGATAGCCGTTACAATTATTCGAGGTTGGTAAATTGAAGAGTCTTGGTATTTGTATAGGTGCATCAACATTATCAGCGGTCGGCATTACCAGGGACGGAGATAATCACATCCATAAGACATCCATAAGTGTCAAGCCTCACAATGGCAACCCTCGACAAGCCCTGCTTGAAGCGCTTATAAATTTAGATTCGAGCGCATATGACAGAATTGCCTTAACGGGCAGAAAATTCAGGCACTCCGTAAATCTTTCATCCATTTCCGAGCCGGAAGCAGTTGAATCTGCACTTTATCACTTCAATGGCAACCGACAGAACCTCGATGCCATCGTCAGTGCCGGAGGGGAAACCTTCATGGTCTATGTCCTGGGAAAGGACGGAAGAATCTGCTCGGTTCAGACGGGGAACAAATGTGCATCAGGGACAGGGGAGTTTTTCCTTCAACAGCTGAGAAGAATAGGGATGTCTATTAATGAAGCCACTTATCTTGCGAACGAAGAAAGACCTTATAAGGTATCAGGACGCTGCAGCGTATTTTGCAAGAGTGACTGCACCCATGCGACAAACAAAGGTGTGCCGAAAGGGAGGATCGCTGCCGGGCTCTGCAAGATGATGGCAGGTAAAATCATCGAAATTATCAAACAGATTCCCAGGAACGACATCATGATTATCGGGGGGACCGCGCAAAATCCTGTTATGATCGGCTATCTCCAGAAAGAGATAAAAAATTTGATCGTTCCGGAAGAGGCTCCTTACTTCGAAGCCCTGGGCTCAGCGTTGTGGGCCCTCAATCACGAAACGATAAAATTGCCGGAAAGGAAAAATATCTTCAAGAAAGGCAGGGATTCCTTTTCCTTACTGCCTCCTCTTAGTAGTGCTGCCGGTATGGTCGATTTCAAAACGGCAGTAAGAGGGATAGCCCAAGAGAATGATCGCTGTGTTATCGGACTCGACGTAGGATCAACAACAACGAAAGCGGTCATCCTGAGGGTGAATGATGATAAGGTCCTGGCCTCCGTGTACCTGCGGACTCAAGGGAATCCTGTTCAGGCCTCAAGAGAATGCTATGCGGATCTCTATGACCAGTTAGTCGGACGTGGAGAAAAAATAAGAATTGTTGGATTGGGTGTAACAGGTTCGGGCAGGCAGATAGCAGGATTACATGCCATGACTGGCGGCATCATAAATGAAATTATCGCTCATGCTACGGCGGCATTATTTTTCGATAAGACAGTAGATACAATCTTCGAGATAGGCGGACAGGATGCCAAATACACCTATATAAAAAATGGTGTACCATCAGACTATGCCATGAATGACGCCTGTAGCGCCGGTACTGGCTCATTCCTCGAAGAAGCTGCGAAAGAAACAATGGGGCTGGAAATGGAGTCCATCGGCGTCATAGCAATGAAGGGACAAGAGCCTCCGAACTTCAATGATCAATGCGCGGCTTTCATCAGCAGCGATATTAAAAATGCCTCTCATGAAGGTATGACAAGGGAAGATATTGTCGCCGGCCTCGTGTATTCCATCTGCATGAACTACGATAACCGAGTCAAGGGAAATAGACCTGTAGGCAACAACATATTTATGCAGGGCGGTGTCTGTTACAATCGGGCGGTGCCCATGGCCATGGCGGCTCTGACAGGAAAACGGATCGTCGTTCCGCCGGAAGCAGGACTGATGGGGGCCTTCGGCGTTGCCCTGGAAGTAAAACGCAAGCTTGAACTAAGTCTCCTTAAAGAAAAAGAGTTCTCTCTCAAGGAACTAAGGGATAGAACCATCGAATACGGAGAACCGTTCACATGTAATGGGGGGAAAGAGAAATGTGATCGGAAATGTGAAATCGCCAGGATCAGAATAGAAGGGAAGATATATCCGTTCGGCGGCGCCTGCAACAGATGGTATAATCAACGCTTTAAGATTCAGTTTGATACTGAAAAACTGAACCTTGTTAAGATTTATGAGGATCTTGTTTTTCATCAGTATGTTCCTCAGCCGGAGGAGCTAGGGGTCAAGGAGAATGCGAAAACAGTAGGCGTTAATAAATCCTTCCTGGTAAATTCTTATTATCCCCTGTACTACCGCTTCTTTTCACGGATAGGCTTTCGCGTGTTGGTTTCGGACATTTCCGAACAGGAAGGTGTCGACCGTCAGAGAGCGCCATTTTGCTACCCCGCAGAAATTTCGCATGGCTACCTTCAAAATCTTTTGAGAAAGAAGCCGGATTATCTTTTTCTGCCCCAGGTAAAGGGGGCATACGTGGAAAACGGTTGCAAACAAGGCATAACATGCCCCTTGTTGCAGGGAGAACCTTATTATCTGTCAAGTGCCTTCAAGGATACGGGAATATTAAGAAACTTAAAGAAAGAAGGAAAGATAATAACACCGGTCATCGACTTTTCCGCAGGATATGAGAAGGCTGAACATGCCTTTGTATCTATGGCAGGGAAGCTCGGTTGTCGTAAGAATCTAGCCCGTAGGGCATTCTCTGAGGCAGTCGAATCCCAGAAATCCATTCATAGGGAGATGAGGGAAGCCGGGTTGCGGTTTTTACGTGACCTTGAGAAGAATCCTGACCGGTCCGCCGTGGTTATATTTGGCAGATCTTACAATGCCTTTGTGCCGGAGGCGAATATGGGAATACCCCATAAATTCGCATCCAGGGGTGTGCCTGTGATCCCATTTGATTTCCTTCCTTCGGATGAAGAGGCCATCGACGATAAAATGTACTGGTCAACAGGGCAGTCGATTCTCAAAGGAACAAATTTCGTAGAAAGACATCCTCAACTTTTTGGATGCTATATCACCAATTTCTCCTGCGGTCCGGACTCTTTTCTTCTGGGATATTTTCGCCATATCATGAGGGAAAAGCCCCTCTTGATCCTCGAATTGGACTCTCACGTAGCCGATGCAGGTCTGGAAACGAGAATTGAGGCATTTATGGATATCATTAAGAATCGCAGGGAACTGAAAAAGTTCCGTAATGATGCCTCCGCTCCATATTATTCTTCACCTCAGGCAGCACATTTTGATCACAGTAAACAGGAGTTCATCGATTCCAAGGGGACAGGCTACCCGTTTCATCATCCCCGGATACATCTCATTTTTCCGTCCATGGGGCGATTGCTGAACGATGCGACGTCCGCCGTATTCAGATCGATAGGTATACGCGCATCGGTACTTCCGCCCGCAGATGACGAAGTTCTCAAACTCGGAAGGGGCAACACAAGCTGTAAGGAATGCCTGCCACTGTTGCTTACTGTAGGAAGTCTCTTGAAATACTTGAAAGACAGGGATAGATCTGAAGAGCTATTGGTTTATTTTATGCCGACCGCCCCAGGTCCCTGCCGGTTCGGCCAATATTCTCCTTTTATCAGTCAGCTTATTGCCCGCAACGGGATTAAGGACGTCGCCTTATTTACCCTTCAGGCCGAAAACAGTTACACGGAAGCCGGCGGCAATGAATTTACCTTGAAACTTTGGTCATGTCTGGTTGTAGCTGATATTATACAGGATATTTATTCAGTTCTCCTTGCAAACGCTGTGGACAAAGACTCAGCCCTGGAAATATATAATCAGGAAACCAGGAAGCTCATTGGCGTCTTCGAACATTCACCCAATTTTAAAGACATTCAAAAAACCCTCAAGACCGTAGCCGATAACTTTCGAAAGATACCTGTAAAGAGGCATGTGCGTGATACCCCTGCAATTCTGCTCACGGGGGAGATCTTTGTTCGCCATGACGATCTGTCCCGGCAATTCCTTGTGGAGAAGCTCGCTGAGCAGGGGTTTGCAACCAAAGTCTCCAGTGTCATCGAATGGGTCTATTACACTGACTGGTGCTTCGCAAAAGGCTTGTCCGCGGCTGCACCCAACTTCCGGGAACGGCTTTCCCTCTTGCTGAGATCGGCATGGATGAGAAACTATGACAAGACATTCAAAAAAATCATGGAGCGATCAGGTCTGTATACATATCGGCTGGATGATGTCGACCATCTGATAAGTGAGAGTCGGCATTTGATCAATCCGGAGCTGACAGGCGAGGCCGTGTTGACAATTGGGGCAGCAGTAACCGAAATACGCAATCACTACTGCGGCGTTATCGCAATAGGACCCTTCGGCTGTATGCCCAACCGTCTGGCTGAGGCTATTCTGTCGAGGGAGATGGGCACGGAACTTCCTTTTCTGGCTATCGAGAGCGATGGGAACCTTTTTCCGCAAGTCATCACGGCGAAAATTGAGGTGTTTCTGCTGCAGGCGTTAAGGTTACACGAGCAAATGTCGGAATCATACAGGAAGGGTGACCGCTGATTCAAGCTCAGCTTCCGCGATATTTGACTGCCTCACCCGTGAATGAAAAATAATGGTATTTTGCAAATAGATATGCTAATTGCGCACAAATATTGCGATGTAGAGGGTTTCAACCCCAAGGAGGTCAATAAGTAAGAGATGGAAAATAAGAACAGAAAAACTTTTATCATGTTTCTGCTTGCTTTTCTGATAGGTTTTTTTATCATTTCCCTTATAGAAGTATTGAGGTCATCCTTTGTTCCTGTCGGATCTAACGTTCAGACAGTGTCGGCGGTTTCATCACCGGAAAGTCCTCGTACGCCTTTTTCATTTGCTGATTTGGCGGAAAGATTGAAGCCCGCTGTCGTAAATATCAGTACAACGAAAACGGTCAGAAGCGGTCGTGGAGGCCCATTCAGGACGCCCTTTGACAGATATTTCTGGGGCGATGATTTCTTTGAAAGATTCTTCGGCGATGTACCCCAGAGAGAATTCAAGCAGAGAAGCCTTGGGTCCGGTTTTATAATCAGTCATGACGGCTACATCTTTACCAACAATCATGTAGTGGAACAGGCTGACAAGATACTGGTTAAGCTCTCCACGGGAAAGGAATATGAGGCGAAGGTGATCGGCAAGGATGCAAAAACGGACCTTGCCCTTATAAAGATTAAACAGAGCGAAAGCCTCCCCGTGGCTGAAATAGGGGATTCCGACAAGCTGCGTGTAGGCGACTGGGTTTTAGCCATCGGGAATCCCTTCGGCCTTGAACAGACAGTGACTGCCGGCATTGTCAGCGCCAAGGGCAGGGTGATAGGCGCGGGGCCCTATGATAATTTCATTCAGACTGATGCCTCCATCAATCCCGGTAACAGCGGTGGGCCTCTATTCAATATGGAAGGGAAGGTAATAGGCATCAATACAGCTATCGTGGCCCAGGGACAAGGCATCGGATTTGCCATACCGGTGAATATGGCCAAAACCATACTGCCTGACCTCAAATCAAAGGGTAAAGTGACCCGCGGCTGGCTGGGTATTTCTGTGCAGGACGTGACAGAAGATATAGCCAAGAATCTCAAACTTAAAGATAATAGTGGTGCACTGATATCCGAAGTGTTCAAAGGGGATCCCGCTGACAAGGGCGGACTGAAAGCGGGAGATCTCATAACTGAGGTGAACGGCAAGAGGATCAAGGATACACACGAATTGCTGCTCACTATCGCCTCTTTCCATGTCGGGGATAAAATTGAGGTCAAAGCCTTGAGGGATGGGGAGGAGAAAACCTTCCAAATTGTTGTTACGGAGCGGAAGGACCGACCGGAGGTAGCCTCCGCGAGAGAATCGAAGGAAAACTTCGGCATGACAGTACAGGATATCACACCCGAAATCGCCCAATATCTCGGGATCGCCGGGACGGGCGGCGTAGTTGTAGTTGATGTCAAAGACGGAAGCCCTGCTGATGAAAAAGGTATCCAACCCCATGACATCATCCTGGAAGTCAATAAAGTGAAAATTTCCTCAATGAAGGACTACGTGCGGGAAATATCGAAAAAGAGTGCAAAGAAAAGCATCCTTCTCTTGATCAGGAGGGGTAACTCGACTTTTTTTGTCAGCCTGCGCAAATAGTCAGCGCCCTCGTATGAAAGACGGTACCGGATTCCTGTATGAAGCGGGATCATTATTTTCTTGCGACCTATAAAAAGCTGAATGCCCACTTCGGTGACCTCAACTGGTGGCCCGGTAATTCCCCTTTCGAGGTTATTGTCGGGGCGATATTGACCCAGAATACAGCCTGGCGAAATGTGGAAAAGGCCATAGCCAGGCTGAAATCCAAAGAGCTTCTTCACCCCGCGGGGATTTTAGAGATAGACGATTCGACACTCGCCGATCTCATTAGACCGGCGGGATATTACAATATCAAGACCCAGAGATTAAAATCGTTTATACGGTTCTTATATAACGGGTATGATGGCAAACTGGATAATATGTTTGCGGAAGACCTCTGGCGCCTTAGAGCAAAGCTGCTCACGGTCAAGGGCATCGGTGAGGAAACAGCCGATAGCATCCTTCTCTATGCGGGAGAGAAGCCCATATTCGTCGTCGATGCCTATACCAGAAGGATTTTACAGAGGCATGATGTTATCCCGGGTGATGCAACGTATAAGGAAATTCAGAATCTTTTTATGACCCACCTTCCTCACAGCGTCCGTCTATACAATCAATATCATGCCCTCTTCGTTAACACGGGAAAATATTTTTGCACCCGAAAGCCCCGTTGTGAAGACTGTCCACTCCACTCACAGGTCTATTGAACGACGCAGGTTTCTATGCCTAACTTCTACGACTATACGGGCATCATCCATAGCCACTCAGCCTACTCGTTTGACGGCCGGGCTCCCATAGCAGAAATTCTGGAGGCAGCGAGGATCAACGGCATTGACTTTGTCATGCTTACGGACCACTCCAACTTGCGGGCGAAGGAAGAAGGATTTGAAGGGTGGCACGGCGATACTCTGCTCATCGTCGGTCAGGAAATTGCGCCGCGCTTCAACCATTACCTTGCCTTCCAGATTGATGCGCCTGTGATTGTCCCCGAGGGTGAACCGGACATTGATCCCCAGATTTACGTGGATGAGGTTCGGGCAAAGGGAGGAATGGGGTTCATTGCCCACCCGGATCATGAGGGAACGGAATTGTTTCACGTGAAACATTACCCCTGGTTAGACTGGAGGGTAACAGGTTATGCAGGCATGGGGATATGGGACTTCATGACGGACTGGCAAAGCACCTTGAGGGGATATACCCGGTCCATATTGAGCTTTCTCTTTCCTGCCTTCTTCCTCACGGGACCGAGAAAAGTGACCCTGGAACGCTGGGATCGGCTGAACAGTAACGCTAAAGTAGTGGGAATAGGCGAACTCGACAATCATGACACCCTTCGGCGGGTACTGGGTTTGAATCTATCTGTTTACCCCTTTGCGAAAGCATTCAAATTTATGAGGACCCACGTGATCACCGAAAGACCTTTGGTCAGAGATCATGCAAGGGACATTGCAGCGCTTCTCTCTGCCCTAAAACAGGGAAGGGCATATGTTGCCGGAGAGTATTTCCGCAAATCCAAGGGATTTTCTTTTGTTTTGACGGATAACAGCCGGAGTGCCACTCTGGGTGATGACTTCATTCTTGAAAACGAGGCTTGCCTCACAGCAATACTTCCTGCGACAGCAAAGATCCGCATCATCAAAGACGGCACCGTGATTAGGGAAGAGATCGGTCAAGATCTGACGGGCAGAATCAGCGAGCCCGGAGTTTACAGGGTTGAAGCCTATCTTAGAGTCCTCGGCAAATACCTGCCCTGGATATTTTCGAACCCTATTTATGTAAAGAAAGCATAAGAACGGACTATATGATCAAGTACCTCTCACGCTTCGCATTGAAATACGGCCTCATTCCCTTTGCCTATTATCTTGTCCGTGCATACCTTTCCCTGATTAGGATCAGGGCTGTAAACGAGGAGATGACCCTGCAATACCTGAAAAGTGGCCAGAAGATGATCGTCGCGATCTGGCACCAGCGTATTATTCCGGTCGTGGGTTATGCAAAAAAATTTAGTGTCTATGCGCCATCCGCTATGATCAGCCAGAGCCGTGATGGTGATATAATAGCCGGGGTAGCCAGCCTTCTCAATTTCAGGCCAATAAGGGGATCGAGCTCCCGGAGTGGCAAGGAGGCCCTTGCCGATATGATTGCGGATTTAGCAGAAAATCAGGTGGCCGTGCACGCTCTTGACGGGCCGCGAGGACCGAGAGGGGTTGTGAAGCCGGGACTTATTGTGATGGCACAGTCTACTGGCGTACCAATCGTTCCTGTCTATATCTCAGTTGACCGGGCCTGGGTGTTGAATAGCTGGGATCGCACTCTGATTCCCAAACCTTTCAGTAAAGTCACCGTCCGCTGGGATAAACCCATATCTGTTCCGGAGCATCTGAACGAAGAGGCCTTTGAGAGCACACGAAAACACATTGAACAGCACATGAAGGAAAATCAGACGCGTGATGACCGGGAGCTAGGTTGGGAATCCCCCCTGTTATAGATTGACATCTATTTAGGAACCCTTAGGGCGGTGGAAATCCCTCCCAGCCTCCCTTTGCCAAAGGGAGGAGCCTGATTGGTCTATCTTTTTGAAAAAGGGGGATCAGGGGGATTTTTGACGTATGTTAGGATTTTTTGGTTTTGAAATTCATCTAAAAAAATAGATTGTTACGGAGCCTCTCCCCGGATCTCAAAGAGATTCGGCCAGTATTTTCCCGTCACAAACAGCCTGTCGCCTCTTGCGTCATATGCAATGCCGTTTAAGACATCAATGTTTCTGCCCGCACCGACATATCGGTATAAATCCCTGAGGTCAATCCAGCCAAGGACCTGCCCTGTACGTGGTGAGATGCGGACAATATAGCCCGTACCCCATACGTTGGCGTAAATCTCGCCTCTCACAAATTCGAGTTCATTAATGTTCGACAAAATATTACCCCGGTCCCTTACCTCGATCTGCTTCACCATTTTATACGTCCGGGCGTCCAGAAAACGCAGGACAGCTGTTCCGTCACTCATGATGAGGTAATTGCCGTCGCAGGTAATACCCCAGCCTTCCGTGGGGTAGGAAAATGTTTGGAGGAGGCGGAATGATTGAAGGTCATAGACAAAAGCAGTGTGCGACTGCCATGTCAGTTGGATCAATCTGTTCCGGCAAATAGTAATGCCCTCGCCGAAGTGTTCTGCGGCGAGACTTTGACGCTTCAAAACCCTGCCCGTCTTAAGCTCAACTTTGCGTATGCTCGACTGTCCGGGAAGCCCTGTCCCTTCGTAGATATACCCCTTATGGAATACAAGCCCCTGCGTGAAGGCATCAGGATCGTGCGGATAGACGTTGACTACCCGGATACTGTGAAGGGTGGTTCCCGATGTGTCGATGGGGGCAAGGTTCAAACCTGTATCCAGGGATGATGCATATCCCGGCCTTGTGCAACCGATGGGTAGAAAAAAATTCTCGCAAACGAAAGAAATGGCACCTGACGCAAGAATAAATGCACATATGACGATGAAGAAGGGCTTTCTCACAGACGTCAACCGCTTTTCTTAAATGTTTTCTCAGCCGTTGCGAGCGTTGTAATCGATGTGCAGGTTACATTTATAGTCTTGAAGAAATCGCGCAGGGGCCGACCGGGGCCGACCTCATATATCGTATCCGCCTGCGAAGCAAGGGACTTCATATTATTCACCCACAACACCGAGTGATTCAACTGGGACACAAGGTTATAAATAAGATCCTCATACAGGCCTGAATGAAATCCCCCCCGGAAATTTGAAGTTACTGTTATTGACTTGTCGTGATAGATGCCTTGCCCGATCATCCGCAGTATATTTTCAAACGGCTCGACAATCGTACTCATAAAACGACTATGAAAGGGTGCGCTCACATTAAGCGGGATAAAGCGAAACGGTCTATCCGTGGCCAACGCCTCCTGCAGCCTTGCCTCTGCCTCCGGCATTGCCCCGGCGTCACCACTGATGACTATCTGATTGGCGGAATTGATATTTGCGATGTCAATGGGAAGATCCTTCAATGCCAGGCGCACCAGCGCTATGTCCACATTATCGGAGATAACAGCAGCCATGGCTCCGCGACCGACGGGCACGGCCTCCTGCATCAGGCGGCCACGTATCTGGACGATGCGAACAGCCTCTGATAACGGAAGGGCACCGGCAGCGACCAATGCGGTAAATTCGCCGAGGCTGTGTCCGCCGAAGATTGCCGGTGAAAATCCGAAAAAGGTCTGCAGGCCGAGGAGCATAGCAATTTCCGTAGTAAGAACACATGGTTGGGTAAACTCCGTCAGGTTGAGGCGTTCATCGTCGCCGAAACACATGGCGGCAATGTCCCACCCTGCCGCCTGAGATGCCTCGTCGTACACCTCACGGCTGATAGGAACATTATCATAGAAATCCTCTCCCATTCCGGGCCGTTGCGCCCCCTGCCCGGGAAATACAACAGCAAATTTATCCTTTTTCATAATAGACAAGTGTTCCTGTGCTTCATCAGTTCGCAAGTTCTTTCAACACTCGTAAGTGAAACCGGTAAATACACCGCTCCGCTTTCAATGGCAAGAGGCTTTTTCTGCTCTGAAAAAGAAGTTCATCTTACCTGCCATAATTAAGCAAGCACCCGACAATAACGATGCATATTGAAAATACTTGTAATTTTGTAAAAAGATAGTATTTTGAATATAAGAAATAGAACTCGTAAGTCTTCAATAACTAATATAATAACTCATTCGGACGGCCGCGGAATGCCACGCGGCTAATTTCAGGTGAAAGCGAAAAAAGAAAGATATGAAACTGAATTTGCTCATCGTGGGTTTGTTAATGGTCGCATCGACTTCTTGGCCTGTCCAGACCTTTACCATTGAAGACGACGGCCTATCCGCAGTTCCACGCAATGCCGAGGTTGTAATTCGTCACTCCGAAGCCAAAGATGATGACCTGCAGAGATGCGAGCTCGTTGGCAAAGCCGTCGACCTTGACGGAGATGGACAGGCCACAGATTTAATTATCACGATGCGAGATGCGGCTGGATGGGGTGCTGCTCTCGGACCGATCTGGGTGCTCCGTAATGCTGGAGATTCCTTTGTGATAGTTCTATCCGACGGAGGCTATTCTGTAACAATCGGTAAGGCAAAACACAAGGGATTATACGATCTAATCATATCGGCTGAGAGTGCCGGCTGGTCCCGTCAAAGCATTTGGAAGTTCAACGGGAAGAGCTATAAAAAGGCCAAGGAAAAAACCAAAAAGCTGCACTAAGAAAGAGCTGCATATAGATTTGGTAAGGCCCACGTGCAGTTGACAAAGCCGGTAAGCTCTCACCTTTGGCGGAGACAGAGGCAGTGCGTTTGTGGTCTTTACATCCCGGTTACCTTGACGCGAGGGGACTCGTTGCTCTTTGGCGGGAAGGCCTGCTTGCCCGAAAGGTCTTGCAACACCAGACAAAAGGCTATAAGAATCATCCTCAGCTGGATAGATTTAATGCTCATTTACAGCCTACAGTTGCGATAGATTGTTATCTTTGGTACGTTTACGAGGAAGCCGTCAGGCGTGGATACCATTTTGATGTGGGCAAGATTGGCCCCCAGCAACGATGTTCGAAAATCCCCGTTACAGACGGACAGCTCAAACATGAGTTGAATCATCTCAAGACGAAATTGAGGTTGCGGGATCCAGCACGATACAAGAAAACTCTTGCCCTCAAGAGACCTAGGGCTCACCCGCTTTTCAAGGTAGCGAAGGGCGTAATCGAATCTTGGGAGAGAAAGTGAAAATATAAATTCGCAGGTGAAATGAGGAGGAACATTATGAGCACTGGCGACAAAACGTGGGAGACCCAAAAGTGGCAGATGATACAAAAACGTTTGGGCTATACTGATGAAGAGATGAAAATATTTCGGGATAATCCGCGAAATGAAGATATCTTATCCATGGTGCCGGAGCTGATGAATAAGACAATCATTGTGGAAGTGGTGGACTCGCACGGATGCAACAGCCAGCACAAGGTCGGTGATAGGTTTTACTTTGACAGCGCGGGAAACCTTCTAACGGCACTCTCCCCGAAAAGGATATGCATCTATGCGTTGAGTGTGATTATGCCACAGATTTTTACGGCAACCGAGTTTCTTTACGCAGGCGCTGATCCGAATGAGATGAGATTCAAGCGGGCTGGTTGCTTTGATGTCGGTGTAGCGTGCGGGGGGTGGGGCCGCATCATCCTCGAATTAAAGGTGGAAGATCGCAAGAAAGCCTGACGGGTATTCTTGCTGAACCGTTCAACTCCATTTTATTTGCAAATCTAGAGCTTGCTTATTGTTGTATTTGGCAGTACTGTTAAACGTAGTTCAGGGGGTAACAATAATGACCAAGATTCCCAACATCATACCAATTACCGATCTTCGCCAGGCGGCGTCATCCGTGCTGAAACGCGTGAAATCCTCACGACAACCCGTTGTCATCACGCAGAGGGGAAGAGCCGCCGCGGTTGTGGTCAGCATGGAGGCCTACGAAAAATCGCAAAAAGAAATGGAAATTCTGCGTCTTCTCGCCCGCGGTGAAACGGAGATCGAAACAGGCAAGGCTTATGATCTAAGTCATGTCCTTGCAGATGCGGATGCCTTGTTGAAATAGGAGGATTGTTTGAGAGTTCTCTTTACTCCTTCCGGACGTAACCATTTTCTCGCGGCTATCACCTTCATCGATAGTGAAGGTCCATCTGCGGCAGTTGCATTCCGAAAGAAGGCAGAAAAGACCTTGTCGCGCCTTAAAAGGTTTCCCGGTTCCGGTACGGCATTGCCGGAATTTCCTGATCTCCCCTTCCGGGAAGTGGCGATTGCGCCGTGCCGGTTTATCTACCGCGTGAAACAGAAGACCGTCTGGATAGTCGCAGTCTGGCACAGTGCCCGACTTCCGAGGAAGCCAACCGAAAAAGAGATAGCTTAGCCATTCATCATCTCTTTAATGAAATCCCTTCAAGATCCAGCCAGCACTTGTATGAATACATGCCGGCAAGTGCCTTTACGGCTCGCTCCGGTGTCAGGAAAGACACCCCTTTGTATTTACTCCCCTCAATCTCCTTAATGGCACGGGCATTTTCATCGGAAAGAAGGCAAACCCCCAGAACTGGTTTGCCATACTTCTCCATCAGGCGAACCACGTGTTCACTGTAACTGAGTTCGAAATCAGCCACCCGACGAACAATTTCTACTAAAACCTTACGGTCACAGGTCTGATCAGCCAGATGAGAGGATTCGATCATTCGCTTTACAAATACTAACCTGCCAAGGATGCCGAGGTGAATTGCCGCATCACACCCATCCCACTTCAGCAGTTCTTCGATGAGTATCATGGGAACGGAGAGATCCATTTCTGCGACCAGGTCGACCGGATTCGACCGGCTCCAGTATGGAGGAAGAACTTTATCGATACGCGATATTATATGAGATGAAAGTTCAGGCACTTCCAGCCCATATTCCACGCACAGGTCGGCTGTAACCACGCCCCAGCCTCCACCCAGGGTCATTATTGCCACCTTATTACCCTGTGGCAATGGGAGCGACGAAAATGCAGCAGAGAGATCGAGGAGGTCCATGGAAGTTTCTCCCAGAACGACTCCTGCCTGGCGGCACGCGGCCTTGAAGACTTCAATATTGGAGGCTAGTGCGCCCGTATGACTGGCGGCCGCGCGGTTACCCGCGCGTGTGCGACCGCCCTTGAGCATGAGAACCGGTTTTTTTAGGGAAATCCTGCTGGTTGACTCGAAAAACCGTCTGCCATCTTTGGGGCTTTCTACGTATAATACGACTGTTTTTGTCAAGTCATCAGTTTCGAAGAATTCCATGTAGTCTTCAATCGTGATCATTGCCTCATTTCCGGATCCGATGAACGCGCGTATCCCGATCCCCTCACTCTCGGCAAACATCAATAGCTGTGTCCCGAGATTACCCGATTGGGCAACCAGCGCCGTCGAGCCTGGCTTCGGCCGCACATGCTGATATAGGCAGAATAAATTTTCATGAGGATTGCAAATCCCCATTGTGTTGGGCCCGAGAATTGTAATTCCGGCCTCACGCGCCTTTTCCACCAGCCGCTCCTCCAGGCGTAATCCTTTTTCCCCCGCATCACTGAAACCCGATGTGACCAAGAGTACGCTCTTGATGCCCTTTTCTTTAAGCTGAGGAATGATGTCCATAACTTTTGCCGCAGGGACCATTACCACGGCAAGGTCTACAGGCCCGGGAGTGTCTGTCAAAGATTTGAAGACAGGCTTTCCCGCAATTTCACCACCCTTAGGATTAACCAGATAAACCTCACCTTGGAAATTCCCGGCAACCACATTAGTGAACAGAGTGTATCCCCATTTACCGAACGTAGCAGACGCGCCGACAAACGCAATTGAGCGGGCATGGAAGAAATTTCGGATCGCTTTCTGATCCGCGGGTGGACGCACAGAAATTTTTTGAGGAATGCCACCGACAATGACCAGTGCATCTACAGCAGTCACCCGGCCATCGGGACCTATGAGCAGGGGATTTATATCAACCTCTCGTACTTCCGAGTGCTCCATTCCAAGCCTGGATAGACCAAGAAGGATACTGACGATCTCTTCACTTTTTACTGACGCCTCACCGCGAAACTTTCCCAGCAGGTCAACGGCCCTGATTTTTTTTATCATATCATGCGCGTGTGTTTCATCGAGGGGTGCAATGCGAAACGTCACATCAGCAAGCGCCTCAGCAAAGATACCGCCTAAACCGAACATGACAACCGGACCGAATTGGGCATCATGAAACAGCCCCGCCATGAATTCCCGTCTACCCTCCACCATGTGGTATATAAGAAACCCTTCCAGGTCATCACCTGCAGCCTCGGCAATTTCTCCGGCAGCTTTTCGGACCTCTTCCGCGCTTTTCAAACTCAGCTTGACAAGGCCACGTTCCGTCTTGTGTGTAAGTCGGGCGCCGAGACCTTTTACAACAACTGGAAAACCGGCAGCCTCAGCCTGAATAGCAGCCTCGTCCACGCTTGTGGCAACGCATTCATCGACAACAGGCACGCCATAATTCCTGAGCAATTCTTTAGATTCCGCCTCTGTCAGGGCAGTTCTCCCTTCTGCCCTTGCCTTCCTTATAAGTTCAGCGACTTCCATACATACCCCTACCTATCATTCCCACTCATCGATGGTGACCGCTGTTTATCATACGTCGTCGCTGAGTGCAAATACCATATCAGCACGGAACCATTACATTGACATTTCCTGATAGAGAATTTAGAATGAAAATATCTAAATATAAAGGAGGGATGGCAATGCTTGACTATATCAGGAAAATGACATTGGCGGGAGCAGGATTGGCGATAATGACTACGGAAAAAATCCAGGAGATTATGGAGGAACTCGTAAAAAAGGGAGAGATGACCGAGAAGGAGGCACGAGAGGCCGTCAGTGAATTTGTGGAGAAATCAAAGCAGGCAAAAAAGGACCTGGAAGATAAGATGGAACAGATGGCAACAGGTCTCCTGAATCGTATGAATGTACCTACTCGAAAGGAAATTGAGGAGATCAAAGAGCGGCTCACACGTTTGGAAAAATCCGGAAAATCCAAAGGATAGTCCACGCACATTTGGAAGAATACATAGTGACACAGACATGGTCGTACATTGGAGGTAGAGTTTATGCGATTCAGAAAGGCGGGAAAGGTCACGGAGAATCTCTGGTATTTGGGCCGTGAGGAAGCAGGGGTCTATATTTTTGAAGGGCGAGACGATGCAATCTTGATTAACGGGGCGATGAGCTACATACTCCCTGACGTTCTGGAACAGATGAAGACATTTGGGATCGACGCGAAAAAGATCGGGAAGATACTGATCCTCCATTCGCATTTCGATCATGTGGGAATCGTCCCGTATTTCAAGAGGAACTATCCCGGGATAGATGTATACGCCTCAGCGCCGGCCTGGAAGATATTCTCCATGCCCAAAGCTATCGAGGTCATGAACAGCTACAGCAAACTCAGTGCAAAATGGTGGGGCGTCGAGAAAGCCCTCGATGCCTACGATCTCGACTGGCGTGACGACATTACGGGTATCACCTTAGCCGAAGGAGATAAGATAGAACTTGGCGGTGTCAGCCTGCTGATCTTCGATACCCCCGGCCATTCCAACTGTTCCATTACTGCCTACGAACCAGAAAGAAGGATCATGTTCGCCTCCGATGCCGCAGGGATTGCCTACAAGGACTTCTGCTTCCCTTCCATGAATACAAATATGACGCAGTATCTGGCAAGCCTGGAAAAATTGAAACCTTTGCCGGTGTCCTACCTCTGCGGTGACCATTACGGCTATATCACCGGGGATGAGGCATCCAGTTTTCTCGACCTGACCTTTAAGGAGGGCGTCAAATGGAAGGCCATTATGGAGGATATATACCGCAAGTATGGCGGTGATATCGATGCTGCCGGAAAAGCCATTACTGATTATTTCTATAAACAAATGCCAGACTATTTTATTCAGCGGGATATCCTCGAGGGGGTCTTTAAGCAGATGTTGAAATTCATCTCCAAGAACCTGTAGGAAGAATACCGATCATGAACAAAAAAAAGACGGCAATTCTTCTTTCCCTTTGCTTATGCCTTGTAATCTCCGCCGCTGAAACTGGGGTGGTAGCAGCCCAATTAAGGCCGAACCAGCTCCATTCCTATCTCAGACAGGGAATTGAAAAAGTTTTCAATCTGGAACCGCAGAGCGCTATCATCCATCTGCAGAAAGCTGTGGACCTGGATCAGGAAAATCCGACTGGCTATGCTTTTTTTGCTCTGGAGAACCTGTTCTTTTATGAGATTAGCCTCGATCAGAAGGAGCGGGAAAAATATCAGGAGTCCATGCTTCGTTACGTCAGCGAAGCCGTGGCCAGAGGCCAGAGCAGGATTGAGAAGAATCCTAATGACGGTCAGGCATACTTTGCCATGGCCATGGCGAAGATTATCAAAGTCCGTTGGGCCATCGGGCAAAAACAGTATCGCATCGTAGCGCAGGAAACATCGAATATCTGGGATTATTTAGAAAAAGCAAAGGAAGAAGATCCACAAAATTATGACACGTATTTTCTCATGGGCCTGCTCCATTATCATCTCGATCACCTTCCTCCCCTGGCCCGTTTTTTTTCTTCCCTGCTCATCGCCTCCGGGGACAGCAAAAAAGGGCTTCAGGAGCTGGAATTGGCGGCGCAGAAGGGCGATCTTCTCAAAGAACTTGCGCAGTCTGAACTCGCGTCGGTGTATGTGAACTTTGAAAAACAACCTGCCCGGGCTCTTCCCATTGCCCGCGAGTTAAGAAAAAGGTTTCCCCGCAATTATAATTTTTCATTTGCCTTGGCCAATGCCCTCTCCGAGCTCCACCAATTCCAGGAGGCTGTCGCCACAGCCCGTGAGATTGAAAAGGGAATTCAAGCAGGCACCCCCCCCTTTGTTCCCCAACTCCAGCCGCGTCTCAATCAGTTAATGGGAAGAATTTTTTTCAACGAGGGAGAATATGCCAGGGCTTCCGAATATCTTGAGAAGACACTAAAGGATAGGGAGCCCTATAATGCCCGGGTTCGCGCTTGGGCTCTCGTGCGTCTGGGGATGATACATGACGCTCTCAATAAAAGGGAACAGGCGGAAGAGTACTATAACAGGGCAATGACAGAGCCAGGCGGGGAAGGCTTTGCTCAGGTGGAGGCAAGGAAATATCTTAATAGCCCCTATGTGCCTCCCCCAAAACCCCGAAGCCGGTAGTGAATGCAAGCCACAAAGTTTGAAAGGGTAAGCGGACAAATGACTAACGGTAATATGCCTTATGCAGAAGATTTTAGTTACTCCGAAGATATTTACTTTCGCGACGGAGTTATGAGTGACCCATCTCAAACTGTTCTTTACATTGCAAGTTAATTTATGTCACAATTAATACCAAATCCTATCCATCTAAATCGGTATCTTGCTCATGATTATTTACGTTACGAAATAAGCATTTTTTTTGAAACATACAGAGAATGGAGGTTCCCTATGGCGGACAATAAAAGGGTGCAACAAGGTAAAAAAGTGAAGGACTTTTACTTGAAAGATCAGAACGGTCAGGATTTCCACCTGTCGGAGTACAGAGGGAAAAATGTGCTCTTGTCATTTCATCCTCTGGCCTGGACGCCTGTATGTGCCAAGCAGATGCAGTCTCTGGAAAAGAACAAGAGGTCCTTCGATAAACAGAATACTGTGGCTGTGGGTCTAAGCGTGGACAGTGTGCCCTCCAAGGCGGCCTGGGCCAAAAGCCTGAGGATCAAGAACACAAGACTTCTGGCTGATTTTTGGTCTCACGGAGGTGTTGCGAAGTCCATGGGCCTTCTCCGGGCGGAGGGATTTTCGGAAAGAGCCAATGTGATTGTCAATGAGACGGGGAAAATCATCTTCGTCAAGGTCTATCCCATCAGGGAGCTTCCTGATATCGGAGAAATACTGCGTGTGCTCAGGGCATACAAGGGTAACGGATAATCACTACTGGGTAACATGGAGGACGTTATGTACAAAGAAAAAGGATATTCGGGAATAAACAGGCGAGATTTCCTCAAGGTTGGTGTGGCAGGAACAACATCGGCTTTAATCGGGTGGGAAGGCTTGGCCAATGCCATAGAATATGCATCGGCGGAATCCTTCGTCTTTCCCGCGCCTGTATATAGAACCCTCGGCAGAACTGGCATGAAGATCACGATCGTAAGCTTCGGGGCGATGCTGACGCCGGAAGCGGAGGTAATGAAGGTCGCCTTTGATCACGGTGTGAACTATGTAGATACGGCGCGACGTTACATGGGCGGCAAGAATGAGGAGATAGTAGCGAAGGCATTGAAAGGCAGACGTGACAAGATATATGTGGCGACGAAGACGAAACCTGACTCGCATACAAAAGAGGCCATCTTTAAAGATGTTGAGACGAGCCTCAGGGCGCTTGAAACCGATTATGTCGATGTCATCCAGCTCCATAATCTTACCGGTGAAAACAAAGACCGCATATTGATTCCGGAGACGCGAGAGGCCTTCACAAAACTGAAAGAGCAGGGCAAGGTCCGATTCTTCGGTATTACGTCACATAAGGGTCAGGCGGAGGTCCTCAATGCCCTCGTGGATGATCGCGACAGGTTCTTCGACACGGCTCTCGTAGGCTACAACTTCAAGAGCGGCGCGGATGTGAAGGAAGCGATAGCAAGGGCCGCCCAGGCGAACATAGGGATTATTGCTATGAAGACGCAGGCAGGGGGTTACGAAACCGGCGCGCTGGGTCCCGTCAGTCCCCACCAGGCAGCCTTAAAGTGGGCTCTTCAGAATACGCATATCACGGCGGCCATTCCCGGCATGAGAGATATGGCGGAGCTCCGGGAAGACATTGCGGTGATGGGGATGAAATTCGGTTACCTCGACAAACTTATCCTGAAGCGTTACGGCGCCGCTGTGAAAGATTACTACTGCCATCTTTGCGGAGAATGTGAAACTACCTGCCCGAAGGGTGTAGCGATCAGTACGATCAACCGCTGCCTCATGTACAAAGAGGGATACAAAGAATCTGCGCTTGCACGGTCCACATACGGTGAGATTCCCGCGTCAATCTCTGCATCCGCATGCCTCGACTGTACGGATTGTGTGGCCAGATGCGTGAACGGACTTGACATTGCAAAGAAGATGGATAGGGCGAGGAGATTCCTGGCTTAAGGGAATAATGCACAGTATTTATCGCTGGCAGGTGGCATATCAATGAATCACTCTGGATTGGTCTCTTCACTCATCATGTGCATTTTTTTGTTGACCATCCATGCATCGGCTCCGGTCTTTGCTGCGGACGGGTCTATGGAAAATCTCTTGCCTCCTCGTGGCTGTGCTCAAGGCTGGACACTGAAGGACAAGGCAGCCCTCTTCGACAAAGACACGCTGTTCGATCATATCAACGGCGAAGCAGAGCTTTATTTTCCTTACGGGTTCGATATGCTCGCAACAGCTACATATATGAACAGAAAGAATTCAGAAGTATGGATCGTGGCCGATGTATATAGAATGGCCTCCCTGCTCGATGCCTTTGGAATTTACTCAAACTACCGAAAGGCGGATGCCGCAAGTGTTACAGTAGGCGCCGAAGGATTTGTATCTTCGTCCCAGTTGATGTTCTACCAGGACAGATATTTTGTGAGGCTTCAAGTTACGGGTGCCACCAGTCTGGGACAAGATGTATTTCTTGCATGTGCTCGGTCTGTATCTAAAAAACTTCCTTTCAATGCGAGCCCCGCCGGAGAGCTTGAGGCCCTGAAAATACCGGGTATTGTACCGAAGACGGAGCGGTATATAGCTAAGAGCCTCCTCGGCTATGCCTTTTTCCGTCGGGGCATCATAGCCGATGCACTTCTCCCAGGCGAACGTGTGCAGGTATTCCTGGTGACTGAAGGTTCCGTCTCTGCTGCGAGAGAGGCCTTTGATCGCTACCGTTCTTATCTTGAGGCGGAAGGGAAAGACATTCGTCTGCAAGAGAAGCGAAATTACGTCTCCATTGAGGCTGTCGATCCCTTGTATGGGGGGGTTATCGTGGAGCAGTCAGGCCGTTACATCATCGGCGCCGTGAGGCTGAAGGAGCCTTCCTCCGCCACAAAACTTATCGAACAGTTGCGGGAAAAGCTTGGCGGCAAGAGTTAACGGATTTATAGATAGGAATATCTTGTATTTTTTTCCATCTTCGCTCTGTAAAGCATCTTATCCGCCTTCTTCAGGAGCGACATGGCATCATAAGCACCATCTTCCATGTGCGATAATCCACAGCTTACGGAGATCCGGATCGGGGCGCCTTCAAAGTCCATGGGGTGATTGATAAAAAAGGTCTGCAGGCAAATTGCGAATTCAGAGGCTTCATCGACGGGTGTATTGGGAAGAAGGACGATGAACTCATCGCCCGCAAATCTTGTGACAACATCGCTTACACGAGTCATGGACGGCAATTGAGTTGCCACATACTTCAGCACATCATCACCGGCGTTATAACCGTATATGATACATTTCAAAATATGATATTGATGTGACGGGGGACACGACGCAACATAAAAACAGATTTTACGGAGACAAGGAGAGTTTCCATATGAAGGTTTCTGCATCCAATATCTGGTCGTCAGTTAAGGAAATCAGAAAAAATTCGCCGGTGATCCACAATATTACCAATTATGTTGTTATGAACAACTCCGCGAACGCACTGCTGGCCATCGGGGCCTCGCCGGTAATGGCCCACGCGGAAGAGGAGGTGGAGGAAATGGTTAACATAGCCGGCGCTCTGGTCATCAATATCGGAACCCTGAGCCCGCACTGGATACGAGCAATGCTTCTGGCTGTTGACCAGGCTAAGAAAATGAACATCCCCATCATCCTGGACCCTGTTGGCGCGGGGGCAACGGCATATCGCACCAGTACGGCAAGAGAGCTGATACAGGAAGTGCCGCCGGCTATCATCAGGGGCAACGCCTCGGAAATTATGGCCCTCATGGAGGAAGACGTAAAGACAAAAGGAGTAGAGAGCACGGCCTCCTCACATTCCGCAGTGGACATAGCCCGCCAGTTAAACAAGACTTATGGAAGTGTGGTCTGTGTAAGCGGAGAAACGGACTATATTATTTACGGAGACGATGTCACCAAGGTCATGAACGGTCACCCCATGATGACAAATGTTACCGGTATGGGATGCATTGCGACGGCAATATGCGGGGCGTTTGCTGCCGTCAACCACGCGTATGCCGAGGCGGCAGTTCATGCAATGGCGGTTATGGGCATAGCCGGAGAAATTGCTGTAAAAAACGCGGCGGGTCCGGGAATGCTTCAGGTCCGCTTTCTCGATGCCCTCTACGGGTTGTCAGAAAAGGATATAAAACATTACCTCAAGATAGAAGGTTGATCGTGCACGGATTATACCTGGTTACAGACCGCGGATTATGCGGCAACCGATCACTTGAAGGTGTGGCGCACCAGGCCCTCGTGGGCGGAGCAGGCTGCATACAGCTGCGTGAAAAAGATGTATCCACCCGTTTTTTCGTGGAAGAGGCGCGGAAGATGAAGGCCCTGACGGCCAGATTCCGTGTGCCTCTCATCATAAATGACCGCATTGACGTGGCACTTGCCAGTGGGGCCGATGGAGTCCATATCGGGCAGGACGACATGCCTTACGCCGAAGCCCGGAGACTCATGGGGACCAAGGCCATTATCGGCATCTCCGTAGAAACATGGGATGACGTGGTAGAGGCAGAGGAAGTCGATGTCAATTACCTCGGTGTCAGCCCCGTTTTTGAGACACCCACCAAGACCGACACGAAAGGGAACTGGGGACTGGAAGGACTCGCGAGAATCAAGGCCTATTCACGTCACCCGCTGGTTGCAATCGGTGGCCTGAATGCATCCAATGCCAAAGAGGCGGTCATGGCCGGAGCCGACTGTATTGCTGTTGTCTCCGCCATCTGTGCGGCCCCCGATCCTTTGCGCGCTTCCCGCGAAATTAATGACATCATCCAGGCGGCCTTAAAGAAGCGGGTGGCATAGGGTACGTTTACATGCTTCCAAGAAAGCTGATCATCTTCGACTACTCGGGAACGCTCAGTCTGGAATCCACGTTATTCGGCCGGCCCGACTATTTAATGAAACAACTCAAAGAAAGCGGTTTGATGGACCTGGGGGTCACGAGCCCCAGCATATTCTGGGAACAGATCGTCAATCCCACCTGGGTGGAGGGGAGCACGACGCAAGCAGGATACAAGAAAGTTATGGAGGATAGGATAAGCGCTATTCTCTATCAGAATATGTCCATCGTCTCCTGCGTGAAGATTTCTGATGCGGCATCTTTATTTGCAGATAGCTACTTAAGCCATTCCCGGATCGATGGCCGCTGGCAGCCCGTCTTGGATAAGTTTAATAGGCATCCTTCCGTCAGAGCCATCATTGCTACGGATCATTATGCCGAAGCGACGGGTTACATCTTGCAATTTCTAAGAGAATTGCATATCCATGCGGTATCGGCAAGAGTAGCCATGGCCACCACCGGCAGTACATCAGTCATCGTGGCCAATTCCTCGGACCTCGGGTTCCATAAGGACGATCTCCGGTTCTGGGAAATTATGAAAAATGGTCTCAACATGGGCGGAGTCAGGCACGTCTTGCTTATCGATGATTTTGGATATAACGAACAGAAAGGGAACAGCTACAGCACGCCGGAAAAAGTTGAACAGAGGAAACGCGATACAGTAAGATTGTTGCAGGAGGTTTTTTCGGCCGAAGTGCAAGCCATTCCGTTCATGATAGAAGATAATGAGAGAGGAAAAGATTTTAGTGATCTCGTTACACACACGGCCGCGATAATTGACCGTTATCTTGCCACCCCGGATGACGGGCAATAACTTCAGCCGCCCCGTTTAGAAAATGGGTGGAGGGAAATAAATTTCGTTGATGATGGAAGGAGATTATCGGGCCACATGTCCAATGAAACGACTAAAGTAATTTATTCCATGATCGGGGTAAGCAAGTATTATGACAAGAAACCAGTGCTGAAGGACATCTATCTCTCCTATTTCTACGGCGCCAAGATAGGTGTCCTTGGTCTTAACGGTTCCGGCAAGAGCTCTCTATTGCGCATACTTGCGGGAGTTGACCAGGACTTCAACGGGAAGACGATCCTGTCCCCGGGCCACACCGTAGGGTTTCTCGAACAGGAGCCACGCCTGGACGAGACCACAACTGCGCGGGCGATCGTCGAGGAGGGCGTGCAGGGAACTGTTGCTCTCCTAAATGAATTCAACATGATTACCGAGCAATTTAGCGAACCCATGTCTGATGAGGAGATGAACAAACTCATCGAACGTCAGGGAGACGTTCAGGAGAAACTCGACGCCCTCGATGCCTGGGATCTGGATGCCAGGCTGGAAATGGCCATGGATGCCCTTCGCTGCCCACCAGGAGATACTCCCGTGAAAGTTCTTTCCGGCGGAGAGAGGCGGCGTGTGGCCCTCTGCAGGCTGCTGCTCCAGAAACCGGACATACTTCTTCTCGATGAACCGACGAACCATCTCGATGTCGAAACGGTCGCATGGCTGGAGCACCACCTGCAGCGCTACCACGGCACCGTCATTGCCGTGACTCACGACAGGTATTTCCTCGATAATGTGGCTGGCTGGATCCTGGAGCTGGATCGCGGGCAGGGGATTCCCTGGCAGGGCAACTATTCATCGTGGCTGGAACAGAAACAGAAACGCCTGGAAGTGGAGGAAAAAAAAGAAACCGAGCGCCAGCGGACATTACAGCGCGAACTGGAATGGATACGTATGTCACCGAAGGGAAGGCATGCGAAGTCCAAGGCCCGCATCAGTTCCTACGAGGCGCTCTTGAAGGAGGAGGGTGAGAAACATGCGAGAGACCTGCAAATATATATCCCGCCAGGGCCACGACTGGGTCAAGTAGTTATTGAGGCAGACGGCGTGGGCAAGGCATACGGTGACCGTCTTCTTATAGACGGGATGTCTTTTTCCCTCCCTCCCGGTGGGATTGTCGGTGTAATCGGCCCTAACGGGGCGGGGAAAACTACTCTGTTTAGAATGATTACAGGCCAGGAAAAACCGGACTCCGGCACGATCAGAATTGGGGAAACGGTCAAGCTTTCATATGTGGATCAGAGCCGTGATGATCTCGATCCGGGCAAAAACATCTGGGAAGTAATCTCTGACGGCCAGGAACAAATAGAACTGGGCAACCTCAAGGTCAACTCCCGTGCCTACGTCGGACGTTTCAATTTTTCCGGTACGGACCAGCAGAAAAAAGTCGGCATGCTTTCCGGAGGCGAGAGAAACCGGGTCCATCTGGCCCGGATGCTGAAGGAAAGGGCCAATGTGATCCTCCTGGACGAACCAACAAATGATCTTGATGTGAATACCTTGAGGGCGCTGGAGGAAGCGCTGGAAAACTTTGCCGGCTGCGCCGTTGTGATCAGTCATGACCGCTGGTTCCTCGACCGCATCGCCACCCACATCCTCGCCTTCGAGGGTGACAGTAAGACGGTCTGGTTTGACGGGAACTACTCGGAATATGAAGCGGACAGAAAAATGCGCCTCGGCACTGCAGCCGATCAGCCGCACCGGATAAAGTACCGGCAATTAACGAGGGCATAGACCTCATGTCCGTCGTGGTTCTGTGATTCAGCACGAGGTCTGCAAGAATCGCATTATTTCAAACTTAAAAGGGTAAGATTAATGAAGGTGCTGGTAATTGTCGCGCATCCTAATATAAAGAGTTTCAATCGGGCTATTGCTGAGACGGCCGCGCGAAAGTTACGAAGAAATGGGCATGAAGTAGTTTTTCACGACCTCTATGAGGAAAGGTTTGATCCAGTGCTGCCGGAAGAGGAGATCCCTCTGGGTGCTTCACTGGCATCAGCTATCGAAACACATTGCGCCGAGGCAGCCTCTGCAGAAGGATTTGTAATAGTTCATCCCAACTGGTGGGGACAGCCGCCGGCAATTATGAAAGGATGGATTGATAGGGTATTCAGGCCCGGAGTGGCCTATGAGTTTCAGGAAGGTGACGGCGGCGAAGGTATTCCCAGGGGATTACTGAAAGCGAGTGTCGCCATTGTATTCAATACGTCAAACACACCAGAGGAAAGGGAGATGAAAGTATTCGGCGATCCCCTGGAGACTCTTTGGAACAACTGTATATTCGGCCTCTGTGGCGTGAAGAATTTCCATCGCAGGATGTTCGGCGTTATTGTTACAAGCACACTAAAGCAGCGGACAACATGGCTCAAAGAGGTGGAAGAGGTTGCCGATAGATATTTCCCTGCGACTTTTTGTTGACGGAATTCTGCACTTGATAAATTTCCCGGAAAGATGCAGATTACGCGAAACAATTTACAGATTATATATCTGAAGAGCCCGTTTTACGAAAAAACGAATTTATCCTTGATGAGAAATATCCATCAAGAAGAGGACTGAGATGAAAAAATTTAAAAATCTTATCGCATCCGATTTTCCCGGAGTTGACGCTCAAAAGTTCGGCGAGTGGAAAGCAGCAGTCATGAAGATGAGAGGCATCGTTTACATGGTAATTATCTTATACCTTGTATTGAACACCAAGTCATATGGCGCGACGGGTTATATCATATATGACACACCGATTGTTATTCTCGTCGGGATTCTTTTCCTCATCCAGCAGAGCCGGTTCGTCTCGGAAAAACATTCAGCGTACATAATGATTTCCATGGGGGTCCTAATATTGTTCAACATCATTTTAGTATATGTGACGGGCCGATTTGTTGGCGAAAGCCTGATCGCCATCGTCGCATTATTTTGGCTATATAATCAAAACGAGAAAAACAAGCGATTGGAGAAGGAACTGGGAATCGATGGCACAGCAATAAAGCGTGCCTTATTGAAGTGACCAACCCCTTAGACGTCTTGTTGCACCGGAGTTGTGATGATTGCAGAATACCCGGCGGCTAATATCTACGGAAATCCTGATCTGATAATTCATTCCATTCATAGGCTATCTCGATAGAAAATAATTAGGAGGAGCGTTATGCCTTATGTAAATGTTAAAGTGACCAAAGACGGGGTCACCAAGGAGCAGAAGGAAGAAATCATTCGCGGTGTGACTAATCTGCTCAGGGATATTTTAGGCAAGAATCCTCAAACTACAGTTGTCGTAATTGATGAAGTGGAGACGGATAACTGGGGTATCGGCGGCGAAACTGTAACAATAAGAAGAGCCCGTGAAAAAAAGCCCCAGCAATAGTTGAGTAAGCTGATCTATGAGAATAATTTATCTGGCTGATATACACGGAGGCTTTGACAGGTTGAATGATCTCCTCAACGAGACGGTTGCCGACGTTTATATTATCTCCGGTGACCTGATAGACATTCCCTTCTACAGCATGGATGCGTCCATACGCTACCACGAACTGCAATCATATTTTCACGGCTTGAGAAGGCAGATGTCAAAGGAAGATATGCTCATTGAGGATTTTGTGGATGAGCTCTTGGAAAAGCCTGATGTCTCGGACGACGTACAGGATATCGGGACCGAATACCAGGAGTACACGGTAAGGGCCCGCAGAGTTATGCAGCAAAAATATAAGGTACTGGCGAGCATCGCGTCCACGAAAAAGAGGTCACGGGTTTTCTTTCTTCCCGGGAATTATGATATGGACCTCAGGTTTACGGCCGTGAGTGAGCATGACCTGCACCTGCACTGGTATGAATTGAATGATCTGAGGATCTGCGGTTACGGCGGGGCGGCCGTCTGGACACCCGGTATCCCTGAGAGGTATGTGATTCATTACCAGACAAATGCAAAGTATCATGACAAGTACAGCGAGATGTACCTATTTTTCGGTGCTGTAAAGCCGGACATCATCGTGACCCATCAGCCCGCATATGGAATCCATGATCAGGTAACTTCATATGGTCCCATGGGCTCTCTGGCGCTCCGCAGCTACTGTGAGGACAATCGGGTAATGATGTGCCTGACGGGCCATATCCATCAGAGATGGGGGGTCGATCTCATTGAGAATACCCTTTACCTTAATCCCTCCAATTTTGGAGAAGTGACCCTGACATCAGGAAATGTGGCTGAAGGAGGATTTTACTATTCTATAAAAGTGGAACATGAGCGGGTAACGGGTATCATATTCAAGAAATTCTGCAACGGAAGGATTTACGATGTAGCCGACTATTATATCGAGGACGGCAAATTAAGCGAAATAATCATAGACCCGGACAGATACGACGCACTGAAGCAGGGGAAGAACTATGATGAAAAAGAGATTAAAGAGTCTCACATCCCTGAGATAACATTGTATAACGAGATAAAAAAGTTTTACAGAAAATTTCAAACCCAGGAAACGGAGGAAAGGCTCGACATCCTGGAGGAGGCCACTTTTCTCATCGAAGATAAACTGCATGCCAATATTGCAATGGATGTCCTGGGCTCCGTCAATTTCGGCATATCGCGTTCAGATTCGGATTTAGACATCGTTCTTTATCTGCGGTGTGACGGTGACTACCGGGAATGCGATGGCAAATGCCATGGTGGGAGCAAGGTATGCAGATTCCTCGAAGATGCCGAGGAGATGGTTGCGGAGATACTCAAAGGCAGATATGAGTATCAAATTATTGATACCGTTGATCTGAATCGTGTTGAAGAAAGCATCCGGGAAAAGAATTATGAATGTGGAACACTCCAGCGTTTTGTGTTCTACAGATCCATTTGCCGCCCCATAAACTACCGGGTAATCGCTCCATTAGAAGATATGCTCAATAAAGACATGATATTCC
>Ga0208102_1000070_pt1 | contig 62300 bp, 53 predicted proteins | sample CryBogmetaGMA17M_FD_184549 | JGI IMG/M metagenome (GOLD analysis project Ga0208102, IMG submission 184549) | Freshwater microbial communities from Crystal Bog, Wisconsin, USA - MA17M (SPAdes) | ecosystem: Environmental > Aquatic > Freshwater > Lake | place: Crystal Bog, Wisconsin, USA...
CTGCGGATCCAGCGGCTGCGGATTAATTTTGCCGGTCCCTAAATCAATGGTCAGAATTTGGTTGGCATAACCATGATTAAGCGGTGTTTTTGTATATTTCATTTCTTAATCCCTTGAAAAATAATTATTGAATGTTAGAGCAATAGTCATCAAAAATCGCGTGGAAGTTCTTCTAATTGAGCCAGAGAAAATACCGGGCCATCGTTGCAAACGTATTTGTAACCGACATTGCAGCGCCCGCACTTCCCGATGCCGCATTTCATTCTCATTTCCAGTGATGTAAGAATATTCTCTTTGGAAAACCCTAACTCGAAAAACACCGGCAGTGTGAACTTGATCATAATAGGCGGCCCGCAGATCACGGTCACAGTGTTTTTAGGCGACGGAGCAACTTCTTTACAAACAGCAGGGACAAAACCCTGGCGTCCCTTCCATGTTTCATCACCTTTATCCACGGTAATCACAGTTTTGATGTCGTCTCTTTTTTCCCATGCCGCCAGTTCATCCTTATACAAGAGTAATCCGGGAGTTCTGGCTCCATAGATTACAGTTATCTCACCGAAGCGTGAACGATTTTCTTTATGCAGCATGTAATTGATCAGCGAGCGCAATGTAGTAAAGGCAAATCCGCCGCCGACAACAACAATATTTTTCTTTTCCAGAAATTCAATCGGCCATGAGTTCCCCATGGGGCCACGAATGCCGATTTCTCCGCCTTCGCTCATGTCATGCAAAGCGGAAGTTACCAGACCCGGCACAATAGCCCCGGCTCTTTGCACGGTAAATTCAACAAAGCCTTGCTGAGTCGGCGATGAAGCTATGCCAATAGGCGATTCACCTTTACCGTAAATGGATAACTCGGCAAATTGCCCCGGCATATACTTAAAGTTTTGTTCGTCTTCCTTATTTAGAAATGAGAATCGAAACGTTTTGATATCGTGGGTATCAACTTCATCAATGATCTTGGCGATCTGAACCGGCATGGGTATGTAGGGGTTATTTGACATCTTTCTTCCTCAAAAATAATTTTCAGTATAGAAAACTTACGCTTTTAGTGCTGCTTCGATAATTGAATATATATCGATATTCACCGGACATTGGCGGGTGCAGCGTCCGCAACCGACACAGGAGATTACGCCGTATTTTCTAATATGATATGAATACTTGTGACATACTTTCTGCCGCAGTCTCTGATAAACCTGTGTTCGAGGGTTATGACCGCTTGCTTCCAGAGTAAAATCCGTGAACATACAAGCATCCCATACTCTGCTTCTTGTTCCTTTGCCGAACATATTGTCATCACAAATATCAAAGCAGTAGCATGTCGGACAAACAAAGGTACAGATGCCGCAGCTCAGGCAGACGGCAGACATCTTTGTCCAGAAATCAGTATTGTCAAAAATAGACTCTAATTTTTTAGCGACTACTTCTGAATCCACACAATTAAAGCGTGTTTTGTACTCTTTACCCTTTTTAATATATTCTTCAAAATACTTCTCATCAGCAGTTGAAACCTTGTCAAGAGCACTAAGTTCAGCAAGAAGTTTTTCACCTTTGGGAGTTATTGTCTTAAGCAATAACTCTTTATCTTTTTTCACCATGAAGATATCGCTGCCTTCTGGGTCGGCTGCATTAATGCCGAGGGTATTATAGAAATCGGCGGAGTCCACAGGCTGGCTTATATCATAGGCATAACCAAAAATGGTTGTTGCTTCTCTTCTGGCGCGCCAGTAAGGATCAATGATACCCGCTGCATTAAAATGGATGTCCATAATTTCAAAACTTTTGACATCGCAGGGGCGAACACCAAACAGAAATGCCGGTTTGCAATTCAATAGTACCGGTTCCGCTTCCGCTAACGGCTTCCCAACTTTATATTTGACAAAATCTTCCTTGTGGGGGAAAAACGCGCTCTTGGGACTCATGAGTGTATTGTAAAAATTAAGATCAACCTTTTGCGAATCTAAAATCTGCACAAAATTATGGCCGGCGACTTCCTTGACGGGGGCAAGAAGTGTCCCCTTTTCCATCAGCACGGCTGCCAGTTGGGATATTTTTTCAATTGCAATTCTTTTCAACACAAACCGCTCCTTAATCATTCCAAAATTTTGTCGGAATCTTCAACCCTAAAATTCACCAGGACGAGCTTATCATCCATACTCATACCGGCTTGCTGGTTAAACATCTCCTCACAATCTTTCGCCACTTTTTTGTGGAAGAGGTACAGGGGAATGTCCACCGGACAGGCACGCGAACACTCACCGCAATCAATGCAACGCCCGGCCAGATGATGAAACCTTGTAAGGTGATACATCATATTACCCGCTGATTGCGGAGCCTTATCCGCCCACTTGGGCTTGCTCTGATCAATAAAACAAGGATCGCAATAACACATGGGACAGGCTTTACGGCAGGCATAACAACGGATACATTTATCCAGCTCTTTTACCCAGAATTCCCAGCGTACGTCTTTATCCATCTTTTCATATTCTGCCAAGACATCGTAAGGTGAGGCAACCTTTGGACCGTGCACTTCTTCACCCAGCAGAATATCGAAAAGAACCGGATTATTCATGCCGCAGGTTGTTTTGCTGTCAATTACTTCACCTGTCTTGGGGTTTTTCATTCCTTGAACCGGAATTCCCAAAATTACCAGATTTTCTCTCTTAACTTTTTCTTCCTGGATTAACACAATGACTGCCCGGCTATCGGCTGCTTTCACGGCAATGGCTATTTTAGTTCCCTGCGGGTAACGAACAAGGTATCTGGCCATATTATAATTGCAATATTCGTTAAAGACTATGTTATCCACATCAGCAACGGCTTTCGCGGCATAGGGCATCGGATGGCTTTCATCAAAACCTTTCCCGTAGCATAAAACCACCGTCACTTCACCTGATTCCAACAACCTTTTTGCTTCCGTTTTCAATTTCTCTTCGATTTTTTTAAAATCAGTCATATTTTCTCCCGACACTACTGCGGTATCTTCAACTTCGTCTGGGGGCCAAGATTTTTAATCTGCGTTGTGAATGCCTCAACCACTTCGGCGAATTTATTGCCTTCGGATGCGGATATCCATTCCACTCTTAATCTTCCCGGTTCCAGACCGGCAAATTCCAGTATTTTTTTGGTCGTTGCCAGCCTTCTTCTGGCATAAAGATTCCCGGTATTATAATGACAATCACCTGGATGGCAGCCGCCGACAAGAACTCCGTCCGCGCCTAACTGAAACGCCCGAAATATAAAAGAAGGATTGATGCGGCTGGAACACATCACCCGGACAACACGTACATTCTGCGGATAGTGCAGTCTGGTTGTTCCGGCCAGATCCGCCCCTGTGTATGTACACCAGTTGCAGGCTATACCCAATATCCTCGGTTCAAACGACATAAACTTTCCTTTCTATTAAAACTCCATGAGGCCTTCCATTTCGGCTAGGATTTGATCGTTGGTGAAATGGCGCGCAATGATCGCTGATGACGGACAGACGGACGCGCAAAGCCCGCAGCCCTTGCACAAAGCCTCATTAATTTCCGAAACACGCTTTTCATAATTAAACGCTGGCGCGCCGTAAGGGCAGACGCGAACGCAGTTCTGACAGCCGCAACACGAGGCCGGATTAACCATCGCCGTTGTGGCTTCCAATTCCATTTTATCATTGACAACAATAGTCAAGGCTTCGGCCGCCGCACCTAATGCTTGAGCTACAGTATCGGGAATATCTTTGGGCCCCTGGCAGACGCCGGCTATAAAAATGCCTTCCGACATGGTGGAAAGAGGCGCAAGTTTCGGATGCCTCTCCATAAAAAAGCCCTGCTTATCGGTGCTGAGATTCAAAAGCCGCGCGATATCCCGGGACTCCGCCCGTGGAACAATAGCCGGAGAAAGTACAACCATATCTACCGGGATCTTCATAAACTTGCTGGTGATTGTATCTTCCGCCTCGACTATCAGCCGTCCCGGTTCCTCTGTACTCTCGGTAACTCGAGCCCCTTTGCCTCGAATAAACTTTACATTCTCTTCCGAAAGGCGGTTGTAAAATTCTTCATATCCTTTTCCGGCAGCTCTCATATCGATATAGAGCTGATAAACATCCGCGGATGTTTTTTCCTTGAAAAGATGCGCGAACTTGAGAGAATACATGCAGCAGACGCGGCTGCAATGTTCGGAATAATTTTTATCACGGCTACCGATGCAGTGCAGGATGGCGATAGATTTTGGCTCCTTACCATCGCGCAGCGTCACTTTACCCGCCGTTGGACCGGCGGAGTTGAACAGCCGCTCGACCTCGAGAGAATTATAAACACCGGGATACTTGCCGTAACCATATTGAACCAGCGGCTTTGTATCCATCAGATCAAAGCCTATCGCGACGATAATGGCGCCAACCTTAACATCAATAAAAGTATCCTGCTGTTCAAAATCAATGGCTTTCTGTTCGCATACTTTCTCGCACAAGCGACACTTGCCCTTGAGGAAAAAAGTGCAGGAATTTTTATCAATAATTGGTTTTTGCGGCACGGCCTGAGGAAACGGTATGTAGATCGCTTTTCTTTTTACAAGAGATTCATCCCATTCAGATACGCCCTTGCCGGGGCATTTCTCTGTGCAGGCTAGACAGGCGTTGCATTTGCTGTGATCCACATACCGCGCCTTCTGTTTAATGGTAATATCGAAGTTACCCACATATCCTTTTACCTCAGTCACTTCACAATATGTAAGCATCGTAATATTCTTGTGCTGCAAAACATTATCCATTTTGGGGGTGAGAATACAGGCGGAACAATCAAGTGTCGGGAATGTTTTATCAAACTGGGCCATGTGCCCGCCGATGGTGGAATTTTTCTCCACCAGATAAACTTTTTTACCTGTGTTGGCAAGTTCCAGCGCGGCTTGGATTCCCGCGATGCCCGCTCCTATTACCATCACATCGGGATTGACATCAATGACACGCGAGGTCAGCGGCGCTAAAAGCCGCGCGCGATAAACCGCGCCGTTAAGCAAAGCTTTGGATTTTGCGGTGCCTTCTTCAACATCGCTTGTTACCCAGGAAACCTGCTCGCGAATGTTTACAATAGTCAGAAGGTATTGATTCAAACCGGCGTTTTCGATAACTTTGCGGAATGTTTTTTCGTGCATCAAAGGAGAACAGGCGGTGACAATCACGCGATCAAGATTATATTCTTTGATATCGTGCTGAATCATTTCCTGTCCCGGCGTGGAACACATGAACTTATAATCTCTGGCGATAACAACATCCGGAAGGGTAGCGGCAAATTCCGCAAGTTCGCTTACCCGAACTGTTTTTGCAATATTTAAACCGCAGTGGCAAACAAAAACACCAATTCTGCTCATAGTATCTCCCTACTCTTTACATTTAGCTCACACTGCAGGTATCAGCCACAGATTCATCAATATTTATATCCAGACTCTCCAGGAAAAGCTCGCTTACATCCATTACTTTAATTTTATCATCGGCATTAAGTGTTCTAATACTGTCTTCAAACATGGTAATGCAATATGGACAGGACGTTGCCAGTACAGAGGCTCCAGTTGCCAATGCCTCTTCTATTCTCAGATCGCTCAGGCGCTCGCCTTTGAGTTTTTCCATCCATAATCCGCCGCCACCTCCTCCGCAACACATACTTTGCTCACGACTGCGGTCCATTTCCACAAAATCCAGCCCTGGTATGGATGCAAGAATTTCCCGTGGCGCATCATAAACGCTGCTGTGCCTTCCCAGATAGCAGGGATCATGATAGGTCACCTTCGTCCCGCCAAAATCTTTTTTAGGAGTTAGTTTCCCTGCCTTAATGAAACTGGCCATCAGTTCACTGAAGTGCACAACTTCGTAATCCTCATCATAATCCTTTTTAAAAGAAGTCAGGCAATGAGGTGAAACGGTAATTATCTTTTTGACGCCTTTTTTATTGAAATATTGAAGATTATTGCTCTTAAGTCTGTCAAATAAAACCAGATCACCAACCTTTTTTAAACTTTCGCCACAGCAGTTTACTTCCACATCCGGCAACCCCCAGCTCAATCCCGATTGATTCAATATTTCGGCAGTTGCTTTGGCCAACCGGACATTGCGGGGATCATAACAGACAGTGCAGCAAGTCCAGAAAAGGTATTCTTTATCTGCGGAAAACAGCGGATATTTTTCTTTGGCCCAATCGTTACGCTTTCCCTGATCACCTGACCAGGGGTTTCCTCTGGCCGACATACTGCCGACAAAAGACCGGAGGCTCTGCGGCAGCATACCACCGCTGCTGTAAACATTTCTTATCGCCGTGACCACATCGATGATCTCCACGCCGCGAGGGCAGCGATCCACACAGAATTTGCAGGTGGAACAATCCCACATGAATTCTTCAATGCCATCAATACCCAACTGGCCAAAACGAACCAACTTGCGGATATTAAAATGAGTTATTGGTGTCCAGGGACAAGTGCCTGTGCAGGTTCCGCACTGGTAACATTTTTTCAGTGCCTCACCACCTGCCTCCATAATCGCCTGAGACATTTCCAGATATGGCGTAACTGCTTGTGACATTAAACATCTCCTGTCATTTATGAGTCATTAAATTATAGATTATTGACTTGTAGCAATTTGCTAACACACAAAAAAAGAAAGTGCAAATTCAAACTTGACAAAAATACCTTACATACATAACACCGCGGAAAATTTAAAAAAAAGGGAACCCGAAGGCTCCCTAAAAAAATTTTAAGAATTTGGATTTCTTTTTAGTATTCCGGTGTCAACTTGTCGAGTTCCGCCAGTGAAAATACCGGACCATCTTTACAAACGTACTTACTACCGACATTGCAGCGTCCGCACTTGCCGATGCCGCACTTCATGCGCATTTCTAGCGAAGTGATAATGTTTTCTTTGGAGAAGCCAAGCTCGAAAAATACCGGCAAGGTAAAACGAATCATCACCGGAGGACCACAAATCACAGTCACAGCGTTTTCCTTGCTGGGAGCAACTTCTTTACATACTGTAGGAACAAAACCTTCCCTGCCCTTCCAGTTGGCGTCACCTTTATCGACAGTGACATTCAAATTTAAATCAGTTCTTTTTCCCCATTCGGTTAATTCATCTTTATAAAGCAACAGTCCGGGATTTCTTGCACCGTAAATCACTGTGATTTTGCCAAAGCGTTTGCGGTTATCATCGTGGATCATATAATTAATCAGAGACCGCAGTGTTGTAAAAGCAAAACCGCCGCCGACAATGACAATATTCTTTCCTTCCAGAAATTCCAGCGGCCAGGAGTTGCCCAGCGGACCGCGCAAACCCATGACTTCGCCTTCTTCCATTTCATGCAGAGCTGATGTTACCACACCGGCCTTTTGGACAGTGAATTCCACATAGCCTTTTTGCGTAGGCGATGAGGCAATGCCGATAGGCGATTCGCCTTTGCCGTAGATGGAAAGCTCGCCGAATTGTCCGGGGGTATAATTGTATTTTGCTTCATCTTCCGGATTTACGAACTTAAAACGAAAAGTCTTGATGTCTTTCGTATCCACTTCAGTAATGATTTTATCCACCACAACAGGATAAGGTATATACGGGTTTTGCATTACTAACTCCCTAATTATAATTTTGAAATATCTTCAACAATCTTTCTAATATCAATATTCACGGGACAAGACATAACACATCTGCCACAGCCTACACAGGCAATCGTGTTAAAATTATCCACATAATACTTGAACTTGTGCATCGCGCGCTGACGCCATCTTTCCTTTTGCGACTGGCGCGGATTGTGACCGGATGTTTCCTTGGTGAACATCGGGAACATGCAGGAATCCCAGGACCGCAGGCGAACACCATCGCTGCCTTTCACTTCATCACTGATATCGAAACAATGACAAGTAGGACATAGATAGGTGCAAGTGCCGCAAGCCAGACATTTGCCATGAATCGTCGCCCAAAAGGGATTGTCGAAATTCTTATCCAGAATCGGCTTAACTTCATGCGCTGGAATTTTCGACGTAATTGCTGCTTTTGCTTTTGCCGCAATTTCAGCCTTCTTTGTGTCTGCTGCAGCATCCGCTTTTGTGTCGCCAAAATACTTGGCCAGTTTTTCTCCCTTGGGAGTAATAAACTCAACAAGATAGTCGCTGCCTATATCTGTCAGGAGAATATCTGAACCTTCTGAGGAAACCGGCTCACCATCAACCGATGTGCAAAAGCAACTGGCATAAGGAGGCTTAACGCAGGCTAAAGAAATAACCGTCGTTTTCTCTCTTTTGGCTATGTAGTAACCATCTTTGTATTTTTCCTGGTCAAAAAGTTTATCCAGCAGGACAAAACTGTGAGCGTCACAGGGACGCACGCCAAATAACACAGAATCTTTCGCTTTGTTTTCGTCTTCTAAAAAAACCATCCCCTTTTGAGTACGGGTATATTTCAGCAAAGCTTCCGTATGCGGGAAAAAAACATTTTTCGGCGCGTTCTTGGAATTTAAATAGGCAAAGAAAGGCTCGGCATCTTGTTGCAAAGGTTCAAAAAGGATATTGTCTTCTTTTTTTACCGGCGTCCAAACCAGGAAATCCCCGGTCATTTTCTTGGCAATGCCCGCTAGTGCATCTTTTTTTATTAAACGTTTTTCCATAATTTTCCCTAATAAAGAATTTAATGAGACCCAAGCTTCAAAAACGGCTAAATCAACTGCAACTGTTTCAGCAGCGGCTGCGGATCAAACATGTGCGATTTAAAGGTCTCCTTTGATCCGTCCAAACCCATCGCCAGAGCGATTAATTCCGTAAAGTAAAATACCGGAAGTTTTAAGCCTTTGCTGGGCCTCATATCAAGATTAGCCAGACACAAAGGACAGGCCGTAACCACGCAATTGGCGCCTGCTTCCCGTGCCGCGCCCATCAACTTATCGCACATATCGACAACAATACTTGTCTTGCTGATAGCAAGCGAACCACCGCAACAATCTGTTTTATAAGACCAGTTATGTACCTCGGCACCGATTGAACCTAAAATCTTATCCAGCATGTAAGGATTTTCATAATTTTCAAACTCGCAAACCTCAGGTGGACGAAGCAACAAACAACCGTAATAAGAAACCGGTTTCAACCCGGTAAGCGGCTTGACCACTTTTGCCGCCAGCGTGTCAATACCAATTTCACTGTAAATAATATCAATGGGATTGCGGATAGCAATGCCACCCTGATATTTAGCGCCAACCACATCTTCTATCTTTGTTTTTAATTCCTTATCGGCCTTTAAATGATGTTCGGCCATCTTGAAACGATTGAAGCAGGCCGCGCAGGGAACCATTACATCCAGAGCGTTTTTCTCCGCGGAAATCAGGTTGCGCGCCGACAGGGCAATAGATAAATCAAAATTTGTGCTGTGCGCGGATGAAGCACCACAACAAGACCAATCTTCAACTTCTTTTAGTTCAATGCCCAGGGCGGAACTTACTGACTTCATGGACTGATCATATTCTTTTCCCGTCGCGTGCAGTGAGCAGCCCGGATAGTATGAAACTTTCAACTCTAGCCTCCTCAATTCGGCTTTATAAAAAATCCATTTGCTGTTTTGCGCTTCATCTTTCGTCATTGCGACCTACGAAAAGGTAGGCCTCATTCCTCAAGCCTCGCGCGCCTTGCATCTGGAGCTTTTTCTTAAAGCCGTCCATTTGCTTATATTGGACTTCTAAAAACTTTTTACCTCTTACGAATGCTTTGTCTTCTCAAATATATCTTTTACTGACTTCATATCCTTTGTTCGTGGTGATAAAATAGAAAGTTTGCCTTTCATAAACATTTCTACGCCTGCAACCGCATCAGAGAACAAATCCCCTGATTTGAGTTTGTACTCAACCATCATCATCGGTTCATTGATGCGTCCGCCTCGCTTAATCCCGGCGAGGAATGCTTCATGGAATTTCAGTATATTCTTCTCGCGGGCACCGACTCCTTCTTCAATCGCCATTTGTCTTAACACATCCATCATCCGCGCGATATCAACCTGGTTGGGACAACGGGTAATGCATGTTTCGCATGACAGGCAAAGCCATATCGTCTTGCTATTAAGAACCTCATCACGCTTACCGTTCTGTATCATTTTTATAACCTTATTGGGGTTATATTCCATATGCGATGCAACAGGACAACCAGCGGTGCATTTACGGCAATGATAACAACTCTGCAACGGAACACCGTGGATCTTTTTGTTCACTTCTGCCAGAAAATTTTCCATGCGAACTCCATTCCCTCGAACTAATTATGGGTTGTATATAAATTCTTCTTTTTCATGATGTTCATTATATTTACCGAGTGGCGGCATATCTTCCATACTGGAACCTGCACGGTTGCCGAAAAGTTCCCAGCAATCCTTGTCGATCTTCTTGAGGAACTTGCGCAAATCAACGCCCATCGGACAAACGGCAACGCAGGAACCACAATCAACACAGCGTCCAACCATATGGAACAGGCGCATACACTGAAACACCTGTGTATCGGTCTTGTCTTCACCGATGCCTACCCACTGCGGCTGGCTCTGTTCAACAAAGCAAGTCGGGCAGTAGCAGGAAGGACAGGCCTGGCGGCAGGCATTGCAGCGCATGCACTTGTCCATTTCCTTGGTAAAATATGCCCAGCGATCTTCGGTTGATTTCTTTTCAAATTCAGTAACGTCATTATATTCGGAATCAGGATTCATGGCAGGAGCATTTTGTCCAACCATGACATCAGAAATAATCGGATTATTAATGCGGCAGGTGCGGCAGCTGTCAGCCAAAACATCTTTGAGAGCAAATGACTTATCTCCATCAGATGTCTTCATTTTAATCTGCCCGCCGTCAATGGATCCTTCCACAATATCCGCACCATTAATAGCCGCTTTCAATCCCTTGCCATCCACATAACCGGTGCAGGGCACACCAATGACATAAACTTCATCACGCCCATATTGTCTTTCCTGAATATGGATGATAATCGATCGCGTTGTGCAGCCGCGGGCAATCACTCCGATAACCTTTTTCTTCCGGTCTTCCGGTTTAACTCTCTTTTGTGAATTTTTATGCTGGCTTATCTGATCATGGACAAATTTAGCCAGATTCTGCGTGCAGAGATCATTCCAAACAAGCTTATCGGCTTCTTCCGGTTTAGTAATAAAACAAGGTGTAGCCGTAAGCGGAAGCGTGCCCTTTTCATAGCCGATAATGACATCAGCCTTTTTTTCTAAAAGCAGCCTTTTTGCTTCTTCCCGCAATTTTGATTCGATGTTTTCCACAGTTATTGTTTCCTCGTTTAGTTTAATTCTTTCATTCCCAAGATTTAACCAAGTATCTTTTTAAATTTAGAAACCGGTCCCATGGCTTTAACTTTGGCTGTAACACCTTTTATTACCTGCGCGAAGCGATCGCCTTCAGATGCGGAAACCCATGTAAAAATGGTCCGGTCGCCTTCCATGCCGATGTAATTCAGGAAACTTTTTAACGTCGCAAACTTGCGCCGCGCCACTAAATTTCCAGATATATAGTGGCATTCACCCGGGTGTCAACCCGAAACCAGAACGCCGTCGGCGCCCGTCTGCAGGGCTTTCACTATATAGAAAGGATTAATTCTTCCCGTGCAGGGAACGCGAATAATTCTGACATTCGGTGGGTACTGAATTCTGCTGATACCAGCCAAATCGGCTCCGGCATAAGTACACCAGTTGCAGACGATGGCAACGATTTTCGGTACCCATTCTTTGTTTGCTAAATTTTCAGCCATATATTCTCCTTCTTGCGGCTTTTACATCCTGCCGCTTTTTTGCTTTAATTTATGTTCTCGATTTGGGCCAGCACTTCTTCATTATTAAATCCGTTTAAATCAACCGCATTCATGCGGCAGGATGCCGTACAAACGCCGCATCCTTTGCATAAAACAGTATTGACAGCAGCGCAACCTTCTTTAACATCAACCTCAATTGCGCTGTACGGACAATTGATTTCGCAAAGGCCGCAAGCCGCGCATCTATCCTTGTTGACATAGGCCGTCTTGCCTTCCGCCTCAATGAAATCAAGACAAAGAACCATGCAGGCACGAGATACCGCTGCGTTAGCCTGAGTTACTGATTCGTCACTAAATTTTGGCGAATGCGACATGCCGCACATAAATACACCATCTGTCTGAAAATCAACCGGACGTAATTTAACGTGCGCCTCGAGGAAGAAACCGTCCTGATTGGTGGGGACTTTCAGCATATTCCCGATTGTCGCATTTTCAGGATTCGGCACAACGCCGACACTCAAAGCAACGACATCCGCCGGCAACACAACCATTTCATTGAGAATCGGGTCAAACACTCTTACTACCACTTTGTCGCCTGCGACAACCACTTCCGGCTTTCTATTTTCCTCGTAAGATATAAATTTTATATTTAGTTCACGTGCTTTCTTGTAATAATCCTCTTTGAAGGCAAAGGTGCGGATATCACGGTAAATAATCGTAATGTCACGGGAAGGATCGGCAGCTTTGAGTTCCAGAGCGTTTTTAACCGCTTCCGAGCAACAGTAACGGCTGCAATAAGGTCTTTCTTTATCGCGCGAACCGACGCACTGGATCATTACCACATTTTTCACGGAGGCCAGCTTCGGATCCTTTTCGTAAATCAAAGTCTCCAGCTCTCTTTGCGTCTTCACACTGGCATTTTGACCGTAAAGATATTCTTCGGCTTTGTTCTCGTAAGCACCGGTTGCCACGATCACCACACCATGCTCGAAAACTTTTTCGTCTTCTTTAACTTTTACAGTTGTTTTGTAATTGCCGATAAACCCATCAATCTTAACAATCTGAGCACCGGTGGCTACGGTGATTAATGGATTTTTATAAACCTTTTCCAAAAGAGTTTTCAGATGCGCTCGGGTATCAAGACCTTCGAGTGTTTTATAAAGGTGATTATAATTACCGCCGAGGCGTTCTTCTTTTTCCACAACGTAAGAGGCAAAACCCTGATCGGCAAGAGATAGTGCCGCGGTAATACCTGCCAAGCCACCACCGATAATTAAAGCCTGATGATTGACGGAAAGCTGACCCGGTTTTAACGGCTTGAGATATTGAGCTTTGGCTACGGCCATGCGCAGTAAATCTTTTGCTTTCTGGGTAGCCGCTTCCGGCTCGTGCATATGCACCCAGGAATTCTGGTCACGGATATTAGCCATCTCAAACAAATATCTGTTCAAGCCGGCCTTCTCGCAGTTTTCCTGGAACAGACCCTCATGTGTACGGGGCGAACAGGAGGCCACAACAACACGAGTGAGATTCTTTTCTTTGATTACTTCAGCCATCTTCACCGCTGTATCCTGTGAACAGGTAAAGAGGTTATCAGCCGTATAAACTACGTTGGGCAATGTCGCGGCATAGTCACGGACTGCCGGTACATCAACAACTCCACCGATATTTATGCCGCAGTGGCAGACAAATACTCCCGTGCGCACTCCCGTACCACGCATATCCATTTCTTCCGGATTTTCCGCCGGTGTAATCATGGTGCCACGTCTTGCAGCCAGCAATCCTTCCGCGCAGGCGGCGGCGGCACTTGCTTCCATAACTGTTTCGGGAATATCTTTTGGTCCGCCAAACGCGCCGCAGACAAAAACGCCGGGGCGTGATGTCTGAACAGGATTTTCGAGCTGCGTTTTGCAGAATCCATGCTCTTCCAATTCTATACCTAAACTACCGGCAAGTTTTTTAGCTTCTTTAGGCGGCATCAGGCCAACGGACAAAACAACCATATCGAATTCTTCGTCGATTAACGTCCCATCCTGATTGACATATTTGATTAGCAGATTATTTGTCTGCTGCATTTCTTTAATTACGGAGGGCATTGAACGAATGTAGCGAATGCCGTATTCCTCTTTGGCGCGGGTGACAAAACGGTCAAAATCTTTGCCATGCGCGCGAATGTCCATGTAGAAAATTGTCGGTTCCAAACCCTTGGCGTGCTCTTTACCAATGATCGCTTCCTTTGTCGCATACATGCAGCAAACTGATGAACACCAGCTATTGTCGCAAGAGGTATCGCGCGAACCAACACACTGGATGAACGCGATCTTCTTGGGCTCTTTGCCGTCAGAAATTCTCTGTACATGACCGAAGTATGGACCAGACGCGGAAAGGATACGTTCAAACTGAATGGCGGAAACAACATTTTTATAAATGCCGTAACCATATTCACCGCGTTTACGGGCATCAAATATTTCAAAACCGGGCGACGCAATAACAGCGCCCACTTCAATAGTTTCTTCTTCAATTATCATATCGTGGTCAATGGCCTTGGCAATACAGGCATCAACGCACTGATAACATTCCGAACAGATACCGCAATCAAGGCAGCGATTTGCTTCCGCGATAGCTTGCGCTTCATCAAAACCGAGACCGACTTCCTTAAAGTTGGTTCTGCGATCTTCCGGTTTCATAAGGGGATATTTAGCGCGGGGACTTTTTGGCACATTGGAGACATCGGCTTTATCGGCCAAATCTTTGGTCCAGTCCTTATCACGACCGGCCTTGATATCTTCGCCTAATAGATAGCGATTAATGGACTTGGCCGCTTCCTTACCCGCAAACACCGCCTTGACAACAGTCTGGGGGCCGGTGACCACATCACCACCGGAGAAAATACCGGCAACATTTGTTGCATAAGTAACTTTATCGTAATCAACGTTATTCCATTTATTGATGGAAACGCCGCTTTCCTTGGTAATAAAAGATAAATCTGCTTCCTGACCGATGGCGGGAACGATCGCATCGCACTCGATAATAAATTCTGACCCTTTGATCTCTACGGGACGGCGTCGGCCGCTGGCATCAGGTTCGCCCAGCTCCATTCGCGTGCATTCAATACCGGTCACTTTTCCGTCTTTGCCCACAACTTGTTTAGGAGCAACCAGGAATTTCATCTCAATTCCTTCTTCAATGGCCTCTTCAATCTCTTCGGGCGCGGCGGGCATTTCCGCACGGGTACGGCGATAGAGGATGAATACATTTTTTGAGCCTGTTCGCACCGCAGTTCTTACTGCATCCATGGCCACATTACCACCGCCGATAACAGCGACACGGTCACCGAGAGATACTTTCTGACCAAGGTTTACTTTCAAAAGATAATCGACACCATGAACTACGCCCTGCATATCCTCGCCAGGGATGTTAAGCTTGCTGCTCTTCATCGTGCCACAGCCGATGAATATCGCGCTATAATCGGACTTCAGCTTATCAAAGGAAATATCTTTGCCAATTTTTGTATTGAGATGAATCTTTACACCCAGATCTTCAATGACCTTGATTTCCGCCTTCAAAACATTCTTGGGAAGACGATATTCGGGAATACCGACAGCAAGCCAGCCGCCTGCCACGGGCAGTGCCTCAAAAACTTCCACATCATAGCCTTCAATAGCCAGATAATAAGCGCAGGTCAGTCCCGAGGGACCGGCGCCGACAACGGCAATTTTTTTGCCCTTGTTTTCTTTTTTTTCCGGCAGGTAGCGCGTTTCTTCCTTCAGGTCGAGGTCGGCAACAAATTGTTTCAAATGCATTATGTCTATGGATTCATCCACTTTGCCCCGCATACAGGCAGTCTCGCAGGGATGGTTACAAACACGGCCGCAAACGATGGGGAAAGGGTTATCCTGCTTGATGAGTTTGAGGGCTTCTTTAAATTTTCCGGCAGCAATCAAGGCCACATAACCTTGCACACTGATATGAGTAGGACAACTGGCCTTACAGGGAGAAGTTCCCAGTTTGTCGATGGCAAAGCCGCTGGGAATAGCCTGAGGAAAGTGCCGGTAGATTGCTTTTCTTTCGCTCAAATTACCGTTGAATTCAGCTTTTACGGAAACAGGGCAAACATTGGCACAATCACCGCATCCTGTACATTTATCCAAATTAACAAAGCGCGGCGCGCTGGTTAATTTTACTTTGAATTTCCCGGGTTCGCCTTCAACCGACTCCACAGTCCGTCGTGTTTTAATTACTACGTTGGGATGCCTTCCAACTTCAACCAGTTTTGGCGACAATATGCAGGCGGAACAATCATTTGTAGGAAACGTCTTGTCCAGTTGCGCCATGACGCCGCCGATGCTGATCCCGTTTTCAACCAGATATACTTTCATCCCGGAATTGGCTAAATCGAGAGAGGCCTGAATGCCTGCGATTCCCGAACCAACTACCATTACTGCACCAACTTTTTCGTTATCTTTTAGCACCTGATCACACCTCTTTAATTCTATATAAGAAACTTATCACGGGTATTGATTCCCAAAGCAAGCTTTGGAAATATTTCGCAACAAACTGCGAGTTATTATACCCTCCGCTGCGCGGGATTGTTCAACTTACCAATTCCGCTACACTGCGTTTTCGGAATTGGAGTTTCACAAAAAAATGTTGTCTAATGCACTGTCAAACAAGCTTGCGTCCGCTAACATAATTTATTTAGCCTGTCAATAGCCTAAGGTTTATTTATTTTATTTTTATAGATAACTTCTTGATATAATGAAACTAAAAAAGTGACTGACGTTCAGAAACAATAACGTTTTTGAAACTATTGATAGCCAACAAGTGAACTTAAATGATTATCCAGAAACTGCCAGATTTCGCTCTTGCCCTTTTGTGTTTTTGCCGAAAAAAGTATGGGCTTTTTTTCAGCCGCTGCTTGAAGCGCGCGTTCAATTGCGCGCTTTTGAACTACGGCTTGATTATTAGATAATTTATCGGCTTTGGTTAAAATATAGACATAAGGTATGCGGTAATGCTCCAGCCAGTTCCGCAAAGACAAATCATCCTCACTGGGATCGCGCCGAATATCCAAAATAAAAACTACTAAAGCAAGGCTTTGCCTCTCTCGCAGATAGGCTTCAATCATATCACCCCAGTCTTTTTTCACAGACTGAGAAACTTTGGCAAAGCCATAGCCGGGAAGATCAACAAACGCCACCTTATCGTTGAGCGTGAAGAAATTGATCAACTGCGTCCGCCCCGGAGTGTTGCTGGTCTTGGCCAGAGTTTTGCGCCCGACAAGCGTATTGATCAAAGATGATTTGCCCACGTTAGAGCGCCCGACAAAAGCGATTTCCGGCAGTGTCGCTGGAGGATACTGAGGCGGCCAGACAGCGCTTTTTATAAATTCCGCACTAATAATTTTCATTTATTGATTATTCCCGTTCAAAGGTGATGCCGTACTTTTCCAATTTCCGTTCGAACGTTGGCCGGGAAATCCCCAATACCTCACAAATTTCCCCTTTGTTTTTATCTGTCTCTTTAATAACCTTTCGAATGTATCGTTCTTCCACTTCATCCAGTGTCAGGAGTTTGCCCGGTTCCGCCGGTTTAAATAAATTAGCGTCTGGATCACTTTGCAATTTAGACGGATCTTCTTTACCCAGTTCAGGAAAATCACCAACTCCCAAAACCTGACCTTTGGCAACAACACAGGCACGCACAAGCAGATTCTCCAGTTCCCGAACATTGCCCGGCCAGGAGTATTTCATGAATATTTCCATCATTTCCCCGGAAACTCCAATAATTTTCTTGTGCAAATCCAAATTAATTTTTGCCAGCAGGTAGTCGATCAACTGAGGTATATCCTGGTTACGTGTGCGCAGTGACGGTAAGTTGATAGATACAATATTCAGGCGATAATACAAATCATCGCGAAATTTTCCTTCTTTGACCAAAGTCTTTAAATCTTTGTTTGTCGCAGCCATAATACGGGCGCTGACTTTAACCCTGTCTTTGCCGCCGACTCTTTCAAATTCCATTTCCTGCAGGACGCGCAAAAGTTTTGCCTGTAAGTTAATGGACATTTCGCTGATTTCATCCAGAAAAACTGTACCAAAACGCGCCAGTTCAAACTTGCCCAGTTTACGGGCGATGGCGCCGGTGAAAGATCCTTTTTCATGGCCGAACAATTCCGATTCCAGAAGGGTTTCGACAATGGCTGAACAATTGACCGCGATAAAGGGTTCATCAGGAGATGTATTGTGATGAATGACCTTGGCAATCAATTCTTTGCCTGTGCCACTCTCACCTTGAATCAGCACGGTGGTGCGGCTTTGTGAAACTACGCCTATCGTTTTAAAAATTTCCCGCATTTCATTGCCGGTACCAATGATATCTCCAACCCGGAAACTCCGCGACGGCTCCATTAAAAGTCCGTCAATCTTTTTTTCCATTTCCAGAGATTTCAAGGCTTTCTTAATCGCCAGATCAAGTTCATCGACATTAATAGGTTTATGAATATAGTCAAAAGCGCCACCCTTCATGGCATTGATAGTTGTTTCCATATCATGAAAAGCGGTAATCATAATGACTTTAACGTTTTCATTTTCTTCTTTGAGATCTTCCAGAACTGAGAATCCATCAACATCCGGCAAGCGGATATCCAGAATAACCACGTCTGACGGGTGCTGTACGTACTTATTCAAACCTTCCGTACCTGTCAGCGCAGTGTGGACTTTGTAACCTTCTTCAGTAAGATACAAATCAAGTGTTTCCACAATCGAAGCATCATCATCAATAACAAGAATACTCGCCATAATAGTTACCTTTATCTTTTTGTCGGCTGACGCGCAGCCTTTTTACAATTTTGACCTGCTTATGATTCTCTTTGCACACTTCTACCTACGCTCATAGCAAGGCAAGGTGATGCTGACCTTTGTCCCTTTTCCTTTTTCGCTTACAATATCAATTGTTCCATGATGCATTTCAACAATTTTTACTACCTGTGAAAGCCCCAAGCCTGTTCCATACTTTTTCCGAGTGAAAAAAGGATTGTACAAATGTGGCATGTCTGCTTCTTCAATACCGCAACCGTTATCCTCGACATCAACTGACACAGACGGATAATCTCCTCTGATATCGCGTGCGGTTATTCTGATCAGTCCTTCTGTTGCGACTGCATCCACAGCGTTGCGCACGATATTCAAGAATGCATCAGCAATCATCCCTGCATCCATGGTTACCAGAGGTATATTATTAAAGTCTATTTTGACATCAATCTGTTTATCGGCAATTCCTTTTTCGGCCAGAGCAAGAACCTGTTCTATGACCTTCGCTAAATCTACGGGAACCATTTTGGGCTCTACGGGCTTAGCAAAAACTAAAACATTGTTCACCAGTTCTTCAAGATGTTCAACTTCTTTTTGAGCGATTTTAAATCTTTTCAGATCATTGCCTTCCGGGTTCATGCGTTTCTCCAGTATCTGCAAACTCATCTTGATCGAAGAAAGCGGATTACGAACTTCATGAGCAATGCCCGCGGATAATTGTCCCAAGGCCGCCAACTTCTGACTGTCATAAAGTCTCTTTTCCAGATTCTTGAATTCCGTTATATCCCTCTGTACTACTATATAGTGGCTTGTCCCGATAACCGGTGAAGTCGTCACAAGCAAATTCACCTTGTGTCCATCTTTTGTTGTCCTTTCAATCTCATAGGGACTGTATATACCTCTTTTGCCTTCTTCCCATTTCGACAGCACAAAATCTTTATCCTCGGGGGCGACAAATTCCAGAAAATGTTTACCCTTGAATTCACGGGAAGATAACCCGCCGTCTTTCTTCAAACCGCGGCTAATATAGTTGATGATACCATTTTCATCCAACTCGTAAATTTTATCCGGAAGACTTGCTACAATCGACTGCATATAGTTATAAAGCTCTTCAATTTCTCGTCGAAGATCAATATTCTCGGTCAATTCATTTTGTAGTGTCTCAGCATACTCGCGTAGACTCCGGGTAAGTTCTTCTTCACGCGACATATCCTGCAGAGTTTCAATTGCGGCAATAATTTCCCCTTCTTCATCGTAGATAGGGGAAGCCAAAAAGTACAGATAACGGCTGCGGCCACCGAGGTTTTCAAAATAATCAGTCGCTTCGTATGCCCCCATAACCTTATCTGATTTTTTTACTCTTTTGGAACCATAATATTTGCTTAAACCCTCTATGTCGCGTTTGATGATTAAATCAGCAATAACAGGCCTCTGCACTGAATAAAATGGTTTATAGTGATTATCTGTACCGAGCATTTCTGCCGCTGAATAACCGGTTAATTCCGTGCAGGCGCGATTCCATAGAATGATTTTATGTTCATTATTGATTACAAAGCTGGGAATGGGTGAACCTTCAATAATACCGTCTATGGTTTTCTTTTCTCTAAGCAACTTTTCCTGCCAGGCTTCACGTTCTTGCAATCTTTTTTGCTCTTCTTGCGAGCGCAAGCTCTTACCTTCCCTATAGGCAAAAGATATACCGGCAACGACAACTACTAAAATAAGGATGAAAGCGCTAAACAGCGTATAAACAAAGGTTTCACGAACAGGAGATATAACACGACTATAGGGCGCGGCAACCAGCACCGTCCATTTTTTATCACCAGCCCGCAGTGGATAATAAGCAATAATACTCCTTTGTTCCTTTTTATCACTTTGAAGAACTAATGAATCTATGTAATTGCCATTATTTGAAGAAACCTCGATTTTTGTTCCATTATCATTTCTGACTAAATTATTAATATTTTCCCCGATGAAGGCGGAATCAGGATGAATAATAAATTTTCCATTTTCATCAATTATCCATAGCTCGCCCAGTTCATTCTCTCTTATTTGCTTTTCATAAGTCTCTACCAAAGCAGCAACAGAAAAGGAAATCATCCAGGCGCCGGAAAAATTATTTTTATTTTTCCAAATAGGATAGCCGAAAATTAAATACCAATCCGCCCTTTGGCTGTTGTCCGATATCTGTGATCTTTCCACGAGAGCTAAACCTATATATTGTTTTTTATTTTTTCTTAGCGCTTGAAAATGCCAGGAAAAATTTAAGGAGGGATTAGTATTTTTAGGTAAAATGCGCATAATTTGCCCTTGATCATCGAACAGAACAATTGCGCTAAGAAAGTTTTCCCAACCGGAATATAGCATCTTAAAATCTCGGTCAACTTCAGCGGAGGATATTTTTGTCTGAGAATCAAAGCGGGAAAATAGCGAGAAGTTTTTCTCCACTTGACTGAATATGTCGGACATTCTTGCAGCAGTATTTTGCGCAGAGGATAGTTGCTGACGGCTGAATAGCTCAACCATGTCTTTTTCTCGGGCATGATTAACTGTCAAAGCAAGCAATAAAATCAAGATGATTACAGTTACACTGGCCAACCAGATGCGAATTTTCATAAATTTCTATAAAACCGTTTTCTCTTTCGCGAATATATTACTTAGCTTTTTTATTCTTTATCGTTTTCTTTTTGAGAATATTTAATCCCGATCAAGACATAAACCAAAATAGCCGCAGTCAGTGAAATAAGAAGTTTTGCCAAACCACTCTCGATTTTTAAAAGATAAGAACAAATAAGCCATACTATGGGATAAGTAACCGCTGTCAAAAGCTCCTGCATGATCATCCTTTAATAAAAACATTTTAGTTTTTTTTACAAAGCTGCAGATGATAATAACGACCTTAGCGGAAAATTTCAATAGAAATATATAATGAGACTTGCTGAAAACGAACGAAGTGAATAACCTAAAGGTCACTGTAGGTTTGAAGCGTTAATGGTAATGAGACTCAAAATTCAGGAACAGAGTGAACTGAATTTTGCTAGTCGAATTATCCAATAACCACAGGCTATTGGGAATTATCCCCGAAGCGAAGTGGGATTTGCACCTTAAATTACACCGGGGGTTAATACTCTGATTTAAATGTTTTATTCCAACCTTTTTAACAAAACATTAAATTAGACTGCAAATTGTCAGGGAATATAACCTGGAATAGAAATGTAAAGTTTTTTTAAATATAAAATATTTAAATTTGTCTTTTGCTGTGAAGTTGAACAATCTCATAGCATTAGATCTAAATTATTTATTGCTACGACATCCATCAGATAAAATATTAAGAAATATTTTTCAATGATAAGAACATGGCATAGGCCATGCATTATCCTGACGCCGAGTATAGATTAAATTATTTCTCTTTCCCATGACTATTCATTTGTGTTATGGGAATATAGTGAAAATAATAAAAAAATTTGGTATGAAAGGAGACAGATGATGTTACACAAATTTGGTAAAAAAATTTTAACCGTTTTTACATCCACGGTAGTTCTGCTTTTATCGAGCTCTTACGTTTTTGCTGCAGAAACTATCCCTGTAGGTGGGGAATCCTACATTAAAGTTATCTTTGCTGTAGGCGCAATGATCGCTGCAGGACTTGCTATTGGTTTAGGAGCAATCGGAGCAGGTGCCGGTATTGGTAACGCAGCAAACGGCGCATGTCAGGCAGTTGGAAGAAATCCGGGCGTCCAGGGAAAAATCATGATGACCATGCTTGTTGGTATGGCCATGGCTGAATCCATCGCAATTTACGCGTTGGTCGTTTCTCTGGTTCTTCTCTACGCTAACCCTTACGTGCGTTATTTTTTGGGTTAATACTTAAAACAAGTTAACTACAAAATTAACAAAGGTTAGGGGGAAATAGTGATGTCAAAAACTAAAAAAGGTAAGCAGTTTTTTAATATAGGAGGCGTGTTCTTCCTGCTTATCGTAATCCCCTTATCATTAATGGCTTTCTTAATTGCCAACGGCATGTTTAAGCTGGGGGTTACCATAAAGCAGAGTACCGTTAACGTTCTCGATAATAAAGCTCAGGAAGATATAAGAGCAAGAGCCGTCAATTCAGCAAATGAAGTTGCCAGTTTCCTCACGGAAAGCAATAAAGATTTACAAGTCGCAACAATTATTCCCTCAACAGAAGCTGTATACAAACAGTTTGTTTCTGAAAACAAAAAACCGGTCTGGGTCAAACGTGACGGCAAAATATATCAGGTATTGATCCCGTTGTACAAAGAAATGACTCTAATTGACAAAAACGGCAACGAAAAAATTAAAGTCGTTGACGGTCAGGCAGTACCAGCAAATAAACTGGTTAATGTCAGCAATCCGGCCAATACAACATATAAAACTGAAGATTTTTTTGCTAAGACAAAAAAACTGAATAAAGGCGAAGTTTATGTTTCCCCGGTGACAGGGTTCTATGTTGATAAGGCAGCGTTTGAAAAGGGACAAAGATTTTCCGGAATCGTCCGTATGGCAACACCAGTATTCAATCAAGATGGCTTCGCGGGGTTAATTACACTGGCCCTGGATTATCGTCATCTGGCCGAGTTTACCAATCAACTTGTTCCTACACAGGCAGGAAAGGTATTTAAAACAGATGCTTCTAGCGGTAATTACGCTTATATGATCGACCATCGCGGTTTTGTCATTTGCCATCCTAATGATTTCCATATTGTCGGACTCAACCATGATGGAACAATTGTTCCAACTGTTACGGCTCAGAACGCAACAGAACTGGCAAAGAAAGGCGCGGAAGCGTTGAACCTCTTCCAGTTGGGTTTTATGGATCACAATTTATTTACCATCGCGAAAGAAGCGGCTCAAGGAAAAGCAGGCGTTTTAATGTACAAATTTGGTGGATACAACAAATTCGTCGCCTATGCGCCGATCAAGTTTTATGCGTCAAACATTCCTGCACCTGCCGGTTTTGGCTGGATAGGCCTGGGGCTGGAAGTTGAGAAATATAATGAAGAGGCAATAAAGGTATCGCAAAATATTGAGAAGGAATCAAAAGCATGGACGGCAACACTCATCCTTATACTCATTGTTTCCATGATTATTCTGTTCTTCATTATGCTGCTTCTGGTTCGTGGAGTAACCCGTTCATTAAAGGCGGAAATTCCAGAAAGATCGGAAGGGATGTCATCCTTCGATGACGACGATGATGATGATAAATAATTAAATTTAATTTAGTAAATTAACTAAAAGGCCGAATTTCGATTCGGCCTTTTTTTTGTGAGACTCCAATCTGACAAGCGAAAGCGCAGTCAGATTGGCTAGTCGAACAATCCCAGGAGCGAAGCGACGAGGGATCATACCCGTGATTTTTTTATTTTTAAAAATAGAATAGACTTTAATCTAACATAATATATAATGCTTTGTATACTTATTTACATGTAAACTACAAAAGTTTGTATCCTATTAATTGTATTTTACTACAAAGAAAAGGAGATTAAAATGAACTATTCCCCGCATTTGATCGCGTTGGTTGTTGGCGTCATTATTCTTTGGATAATAAAAAGAAAATATCATAAAATGCACAACCGCGAATTGATCATAATATTCATTCTCTTTGTTATATTAGTTGCCCTTTTTACAGATCCCGGGATGGACATGGTAAAAAGATTTATAAATTTTATCCAATTGCAGTAACCTTCGCCTGTGTAGTCGCCAAGTTTAACCGTTTGCGAAGCGCGCTTGAAGGTTTATACCCGTGATTCTGTTCCCGAGTAAAAAATAATGATTACTGTAAGATTGGTACAATAATTCCATTCGTATAAGCCAAGCAAACTTTTTTAAAAAAGAGGAAAGAAAGGAAAGACAGACCGTGCCGGATAAAAAACTCAAGGGAGACCGTGAGCAGTTTAACGAGTTCAGCGGAATTTTGATCTTATCGGCCTGGGGATTGGCGATGGTGCTATCTTCTTTCCTATTTCTCTACATAGGTTACCTTGTGGATGAAATCCTGGGAACCACACCTAATTTTATGCTGTGTTCTTTCTTTACAGCAATAGGTCTTTGCGTCTGGAGACTTTATAAAGAGGCAAAGAAAAGGGGCATGGATATGTAGCCGCACTATCCAAACAAACAACTCCAAAGGCCGGATTTCGATTCGGCCTTTTTTTATTTCTCTGCATCCCTTTTATTTTTGAGGCAACAGGAAAGTCCCTTAAAGGATCATGATTTACTGGAGAGCCGCAATAGCTTTAACCTGGGCATTGACATTCGTCATATAAGCGTTTCTTTCCTGATAGACATTGCCCTTTTCATCATATTCCGTCCTGACCATAGTCTGAACAGCATCATCTACATTGCCGTTTTCCACATCCAGGTATTTTTCGATCAATTCTCTGTAGTTTATTGTATCTTTGTAAGCCAAATCCATTACCTTTTGAACATCATCATCTGTGTAATAATATAGATGAGACATGGCGATTGTTTTTACTTTTGGCATCAACTTGATCAACTTTTCAATTGATTGAAGATAATCGGTATAAGATGTCAAAAATTCTATTTTTATCTCGTTCTCTTTCTGCATTATCGGGTTGCCTAAAGCTTCCCCGGCAAAGAGAATGCCTTCTTCAGGAATAAAAAAGGAAAGGTGGTCCTTTGTGTGTCCCGGTGTTTCATAAACAAGGCAATTCAAGTTTCCCAGTTCAATTACGTCACCTTCCTTTAAGCCTTTACCCAAAGCAACCGGCCGAATTAGAATGTCATCTTTTTCCGAAATCATTTTTTTTATGTCTTCAAAATATGACCAGGTCTGCTCACTTAAAAAATTCATCGTATCGAGAACCTTTTGTTTTTGGAGCAAAACAGCCAGCGATTCATGTCCCAGAAGTTTAGCTTCAGGAATCATTTTTTTTAAGTAGGAAATGGCCCCGAGATGATCATAATGTCCGTGTGTCACCAGAATATAATTCAGCAGCGAACAATCTCCCAGTGTTTGATTTATACCCCGGAGATACGATGGCCCTATGATATTGAGCCCTGCTTCTATGAGCATGTTGCCACGATCTCCTTTAATAACATATCCGGGATAAGTGGGGTGTCCACATACTTCAATGTTTTTATTAATTATTCCTTCTGCTGTTTTTCTCATGGAGTGTGTCTATCCTTATGTTATACTAAAAATATTTATCATGTTGCAGGCTTACTGCATCAGAAATGTATCGACATTTGGCGTATTAGTAACATGATTAATGCCCCACCTATCAGAAGGGCCATTCGCCCTCCTGATAAGGTGATTTTACCGGCAATTAGATTTATTTATTTTATAATTTTATCAGCCATGCCGCTATCAATCAGAACCTGATTGTATAACACAGCCATCTTCTTTAGCTTTGGTGCCAGCTTCAGCAAACCTGTAGCTGAACCTTTTACGCGTACTTTCTTACGGGTTATGGCAACAACCGGATTTAATTTGTTTGACCATGACCTGTGACCATCATCCGCCGAACAACTCATTACCAGATCAGGCGTGGCCGGAGGCTCGCCAATCCCCGATGAAAGCTTACCGTCGCGACAATCAAGCCAAACCTTAGCGCCGGGTCCATCTTCCGAATAATCAAAAAGGATCACCTGCTTGAGTTTTTTCATCGATTCCCCAAGTTCAGGATCCAGGAATGCTGCCTCAAACATTTTTTTAATGGTGGTCGTCGCCTCGTTGGTATCTTTCCAAAATTCCATGTTCTCTCCTCCTTTTTAAAGTTTATTGTTTACCTTTCCTTTTACTCTTTCTAAATACTCAACAGCAAAATAGAAAAGCATCTATGGATTAACCGGATTTACCGGTCACCCCTTTATACTAAGTGAGCTTTCAAAAAAGCATATTTTATTTTTTAAAAGCAACTTGGTATTACCATACTTTTTGGGCTTCTTCGGCCATGCCTATATCTTTCAGGGCATCCTTGGTAGGAATGGCCTTTTCTGGATCCATACCCATTAAGTCATAGAATTCAGCCTTCATTGTCGCCAGGTCAATTTGCAAACCTTTTATCTCTCCATCGCGTGCCGGCTCCAGCATCCGTGGTGTAAGATTATCATCTTTCCCAGTCAACCCGTAACGATAATTAATTAGTCTCTTCAAATAAAAGATCCTTCTGCCGGCGAGCATCATGTCTTGTGCCTTCCAGTTATAACCGGCAACATAGTTAAACAGGTTAAGCCAGTCCGGAATAGTCACTTCACCATCAGCAAAACTGCAGAAACAGGCGCTATTTTCTATTGCCCCCAGCGCTACAGAAGTTGTTGCCACCAGTGCTTTATTCTGAGTGCTCTTGGGATCAAGAATAAGATCAAAACCTATTTCGGGATAGTATCTTGCCCCCATTTCAATAAACAACATGGGATCAGCCACATGGCATGCTCCCCGTGGACTCATCACATAGCTTAAGGCCATTCCCTGACCGCCACCCCGAGGATCATGCATGGGAGCTTCCAATCCCTTGCAATGAATAGTATATTCACTTCCTTTGCCTAACTTCTTAGCCGCTGCCACACTGCCATCGGCCAACAATTCGCCGAGTTTCCCTTCGCGCTTGGCAATTGCAGGCAGGATGCGATGGACAACTGTGTCCAGATCAGCCCATTTCAATTCAATGCCGCCTGTCTGCTCCAATGTCAGATCACCTTTTTCAAAGGCCTCCATTGCCCAGGCAATTGTTGCCCCGCAGGAGATGGTATCCATACCCAAATCATTGCAGACACGCGAGGCCTTACATGTTGCAGCAAGGTCAATCGAGCCCATCAGGCAACCGAAGGCAACCGCAGTTTCATACTCCGGCCCCGGCCCTTCAGAGATCGCAAATGGCCCATCTTTAACCTCCACTACCCGTCTGCAGGCAATACCACAATAAGCGCAGGCGGCACGCTTGGTCAGGTATGTTTCCGTCAGAGTACTACCAGTTAAGGCATCCCCCGCTTCTTCCCAGAAGTTAGAAGTCCAGTTTTTAATGGGAACGTCACCTGCATACATACCTCCGGTGAGGTTAGCCGCTGTACCGTTTTCATGCAAAACATTCGACGCCAAGGCTTCTTTGATTCTTGTATTCAGATCACTCCTCATAGCCTCCAACGCGTCGGGGTCCGCCATTGTCATCTGTTTTTTTGTTGCCTTGACAACAATGGCCTTTAAGTTTTTCGAGCCCATCAGCGTACCAAAACCAGCCCTACCTGTAGCATGATGCCCGTCGTTAAGAATAAGGGTGAACTTTACTCCAACCTCCGCGGCAGGACCAATTACTAAAACACGATAATCTTTACCATACTTGGATTTCAGCGCCTTGGTTACTTCTTCCGTACCCTTACCCCAATATTCCGCGGCGCTTTCAATGGTGATTTTGTCGTCAACTATAAGGAGAATTGAAGGCTTTGGCGCCTTGCCTGTGATAATAAAACCGTCATATCCCGCGTAGCGCAATTCCGGAGCAAAAAAACCGCCGCAGGAAGAATCTCCCCAGTGCCCTGTCAGAGGCGAACACCCGGCAATGCTAAAGCGGCTGGCACCGGAAACACGCACTCCGGCCAACGGTCCATTCATGCACAAAAGCATGGCTTCAGGGGAAAGTGGATCTGCCTTAAAATTTCCCCTTTCCCAGAACAGTTTTGCAGCCAGACCACTGCCACCGATGTACTTGAGATAATACTCTTCCGGCAGTGTCTCTAAATCTATTTTCCCTTTTGTCAGGTCTATATTAATGATCTTCCCTGTATTGCCCTTCATAACAATCCTCCCTAATCCGTTTTTGTTACATCCTGCTCTCAATTTATTGTCGTTGGTTTTATTTTGCCTTCTTTATACAAAATAGCTGTTAAACATTAAAAGTCTGATTTACCGGGCATAATACCAAGTAAGCTTTCAAAAATTAATAGTTTATTTTTGAAAGCAACTTGGTATTACATTGCCTTTAGATAAACTTCGTAAATATCATCATCGCTCATATCGCGCGGATTGGAACCCATCTGACCATCAGACATTGCCTGATCAATCAATGGTTGAAGTGCTTCGCGATCCTTCGGAACTTTGAAATCGCTCAGTGTCTGCGTCAAACCGATGTCCTTTCGAAGTTTCCGGACAGCATCAACCGCCTTTTTCCCTGCTTCCTCAGGTTTTAGGCCGTCAACCTTCACACCCAGTGCATCCGCGATCATCATAAAGCGCTCCGGCTTTTCCGGCAGATTGAACTCCATGACTTCCGGCAACATGATACTATTAGCAAGGCCGTGCGGAATGCTGTAAAGACCGCCAAGAGAATGAGCAAGAGCATGCACAGCTCCGGTCAGCGCGTTTATAAAGCACATCCCGGCTACAGTGCTGGCGATGAGCATATTGCCGCGTGCTTCGATGTTATCAGGCTGACTAACGGCTGTTTTTAAATATTTGTCCACCATTCGGATGGCGTGAAAACCAAGAGCGTCACTAATAGGCGCGGCAAGTTTTGAGGTGACTCCTTCAATCGCATGAGTCAAGGCATCCATGCCGGTAAAAGCCGTAATCTTGGCGGGCAGTTTCACAGTTAGTTCGGGATCAAGCATAGCGATATCAGAATTGCAGTATGGATGAGTTACGGACAATTTGGCATGCGCTTTTGCATCCAAAACAACAATGCCGTTTGTTACTTCGCACGCTGTTCCCGCAGTCGTGGGAAAAGCAATATGCGGGGGAAGAGGCTTTGCGCCGTCCCAAAGGCCGCCTTGCGCGGCAAGTGGAGCAAAATCATCTTCACCTGCTCCAATCAAGATATTAACGGACTTCACCGTATCCATGACACTACCCCCGCCAAGAGCAATCACGCAGTCCGCGCCACACTTACGATAGAATTTCGCGCCTTCGTTGATAATATCAATCCGAGCATCCTGTTGAACGCCATCAAACACTCCGGCTATTTTCAGATCCGATTTCTTTATGGCTTCAATAACCATATCGGCAACACCAGCGTCAACCAGTCCCTTATCCGTAAAAAGAGCCACCTTAGTCCCGCCCAGCTGAGACATTTCAAAACCTATCTCGTTGCGCAGGCCCGGTGAATACATTACCTTCGTTCGAATGAGCCATATAAAAAATTGTTCAAAACCAAGTCCGGGAAATTTCATCTCCTACCTCCTTAATTATAATTTAGTTTTAATACCAAAAATATTTCTTGCCTCATCCGGTGTTGCTGGTTCGCAACCCAATGCCTCAATAATCCGGACAGCGTTTTCTACTAATTCATAGTTACCTTTGGCCAGTTCGCCATTAGGCATCCGCAAATTGTCTTCCAGCCCGACCCTCACATGCCCTCCGCAAAGAATTGCCTGGGTTATTGCAGGCCATTCTTCATTTCCAACGCCGCAGGTAGAAAAATTCGCGCCAGGTGGCAACGAACCTACCATGCCGATAAATGTTGCCGGACGGAATGACGCGCCGCCACACACACCCCAGACAAAATTGAAATTAACCGGCTCTGTAAAATAGCCGCTGGCCGAAAGGAAATAATAATTATCAATTCCCGCCGTGGAATATACCTCAAGTTCCGGTTTTGTTCCGACTTCCTTCATCGTTTTGGCAAAATCTGCCACCATATTGAGCTGGTTTTCAAAAGTATAATCAACTATAACTTCGCCTGTCTTCCTGTTCACACCGGCAAAATTCATCGTGGCCATATTCAAGGAGGCCATCTCCGGCTTAATCTCAATAATTTGCGCGAGTCTCTGTTCAGCTGTAGCTCCCATTCCCAAAGCAGATGTCAAGTTGACAATGAGTTCAGGAGTCTTAGCTTTGATCGCAGCGTGGCCTTCTTTGATCCGTTCTACTCGAGTAGAGTTTGTTCCATCGTCTTCTATGGCATGCACATGCACCATCGCGGCTCCGGCTTTATAAGCTAAATGCGCGGCTTCCGCCAATTCCTTCGGCGAATAGGGAGCGCTGGGGTTTTGGTTCTTTCTTGTTGCTGACCCGACAAGGGCGCAAGTAATGATCACTTTTCTTCCCATAAAATCTCACCTCAATCTAATATTTTCTGAATCCAAATCTGCATCTCTATTTAAGAATTTGTCCGGCGACAATCATCCGCTGAATCTGATTTGTTCCTTCATAAATCTGAGTAATCTTGGCATCGCGCATCATTCTTTCCACGGGATATTCACGGCTGTAGCCGTAACCACCGAAAATCTGAACAGCATCGGTCGTGACCTTCATGGCAACATCGGAAGCATACCACTTGGCTATTGAAGAAAGTTTGGGAATCTCCGGTGAATCCGGTTCGGAATCGATTGTGGAGGCCGCACGGTAAACCATTGACCTTGCCGTTTCAATTTGCATAGCCATTTCGGCCATCATCCATTGCATGCCCTGGAAAGAGGCCAGGGGCTTGCCGAACTGGACACGCTCCTTGGTATAAGCAATACACGCAGCCAAGGCGCCTTCCGCGATACCGATGGCCTGTGCCCCGACTGCGGGACGCGTGTAGTTGAAGGTATCCATCAGGATCTTAAAGCCGGTACCCTCTTCACCAATCAGACGATCGGCCGGAACAAAGAGATTATCGAAGACGAGTTCGCGGGTATCGGAACCGTGCAGGCCCAACTTGTGCTCTTTCTTGCCGATGGTCAAACCCTTTTCACCCTTCTCGACGATAAGAAGACTGATACCTTTTTTGCCCTTGCTCTTGTCCGTGTAGCACACCACAGTTATGATATCCGATTCGCCTCCATTGGTGATAAAGATTTTGGAGCCGTTGATCACATAGCCGCCATCGACTTTGGTCGCCGTTGTCTTCATGCCAGCTACGTCGGAACCAGCTCCCGGTTCGGTAATGCCGCAGGCACCAAGACAATCGCCCGAGGCCAAACGGTAAAGATATTTCTTTTTAACTTCTTCTGATCCCGCAAGCAGCATGGGATCGGAGGCTAACGCCTGCGTGGTCAAAACAACCGCTGTCGAACAGCAGACCTTCGCGATTTCTTCTTCGACGAGACACAATGCAACTGTTCCAGCTCCGGTGCCACCGTATTCTTCCGGGATGTTCACGCCCAGAAGACCGTTTTCCATGAGCAACTTGACGTTCCCTGCCGGGAATTCTTCTTTCTCATCGATCTCGGCGGCAATGGGAGCAAACTTCTCCGCTGCCAGGCGCTGCACCATATCTCTCAACATCTTCTGATCATCGTTCAATATAAAATCCATTTTCATTCTCCATTATCTACCCTTGAAATTGGGCGTTTATTGTGAAACTCCAATTCCGCAAGCACGGCGGAATTGGTAAGTTGAACAATCCCGCACAGCGGAGGGTATAATACCCGCAGCTTGCTGCGGAATCTGTTTCTAAAGCTTGATTTGGGGTTCATACCCGTGATTCGATTGTTCTTTACCTGTCCTTATTTATTGATATTCGTAGAAGCCTTTACCCGTTTTCCGCCCCAAACGGTTCTCCTTAATCATTTGCGCGAAAAGCGGTGATGGCTTATATCGCTCTTCTTTGGTCATCTCATAAAGAGCTTTCAAGGCATTGTTCACCACATCCACTCCCGCCATATCCATAATCTCCACAGGGCCCATCGGGTGGTTAGAACCAAGCTTCAAACCCAGGTCAATATCCTTAGCCGTTGCATATCCCTTGTAAATCTGATCCGCCGCTTCATTGTATAAAAGACACAGAAAGCGATTCACAATAAACCCTGGAACATCCTTGGCCAGAATCGGCGTTTTGCCGATTGCCGCACAAAAATCCAGCGCGCCTTTAACCACTGCATCACTGGTCTTGTCGCCCTTAATTACCTCTACTAAACGCATCAGTGGGACGGGACTGAAAAAATGAGTACCGATAACCCTCTCCGGGTTTTTCGTGACGGAGGCGATTTTGGAAACACTCAGCGTCGATGTGTTCGAGGCCAGAATGGTTTCTTTGGGGCAAAGGCTATCCAATTCTGTAAAAATGGTCTGCTTGAGTTTCATGTCCTCAAAAACAGCCTCAATCACCATATCCGCACCGGCTGCCGCTTCTTCGGGACTGGTGCTCCCCTTGAGCCGGCCCAGAATTTTGTCATGCTCTTCCTTGGTGATCTTACTCTTTTCCAGTTTTTTGCCGATAAAGTTTTTGATGGTGTCCAGTCCGCGCTGCACAAACCGATCTTCCACATCCCGCAGCGTAGTTTCAATACCGTTTTCAATAGCCACCTGGGCGATACCCGCCCCCATCGTTCCCGCTCCGATTACACACATTTTTTTGATCATATATTTCTATTTCCTTTCAAAAATATTATTTATCTTATTCCGTATAGCCAACCACTAGCCAGATGCTTCCATTTGCACAAGGCACACCCTCAAATACCTTTCCCGGGCATGCAGGATGAGCGCGATAATCCCGGCCAAAAAGGCGCTGCCGGAAAAAATATAATAGGCCATATTAAAGGAATCTGTTTTTTCCAGAATAAATCCTAACAAATATGGAGCTACAATACCGGCTGCTGTCATCCATGCAGCAAGCATTCCATAAGCCTTGGCTACGTCCGCGCGATCAAATAGTTCCCAAATAAGCGCTGAGCTTACTGCCATTGAACCGACAACAAAAAACAGTGAGACAGAAAAGCATATCAAACTGATTGTGATAGAAGGGGTGATAACCGCGTAAGCCGTAAAAGGAACTGAGATAAACTGACAGGCGGCCATCCAATTGCCGCGATATTTTTTCCCGATCTTATCTGACAGAGGGCCTAAAACCAGTAACCCTAATAATCCGGCAAACCAGGGCAGCGCGGAAAAGCATCCTGACTTTAAAATGGATGTTCCTCTGGCCATCACAAAATAAGTCGGCAGCCAATTCAAATTTGCCCAGTAAGTCAGGCTGTAGAAAAAATTGTAAGCGGCATTAACCCATGTCCACGGGTCTTTCATTAGCTGACGGAATGTCAAACCTCCGGCATTACTCGTCTTCGAAATATTAAAATCAGATTCAATAAGTTTTAATTCCGCAGGTGAGATTGCCGGATGCGCAGCCGGTGTGTCACGCACAATAATCCAGTTCAGAATACCGAGAACTATTCCTACCGCACCGAAAGCAATAAATAAAAATCGCCAGCCGAAAGATTCCAGAATGTATCCGCTTAAAATGTTTCCCAGAATAATTCCCAGCGGCAGTGCCGTTATATACAATCCGGCCGCTGTCGCCTTTTCCCTGCTAAGCATCCAGTGATTGACTGTTGAATTAACAGCAGGCATTAAAGGCCCTTCCGCCAATCCAAAGCCTATGCGGGTTGCAAGCAGGCTGACAAATCCCCAAATACAACCGGTAACAATAGTTGCAGCAGATCGCAGCACCATGACAATTGTAATAATTTTTCGAGCTGAAAAGCGTGATACAAGAAAACCGCCGGAAAAAGTCAAAAGAGTATAACCGATCATGAAACCGCTCATCACCAGGCCAAGCATGGAAGGACTCAATTTGAATTCAACCATGATTAAAGGCGCCGCCATAGCCAAATTAACCCGATCGATAAAGACACATAACAGCATAAGAAAAATCCAGGCAATCATCAGCCATCGCAGCCTGCCTTTCTTAGCGGTTATTGATCTTAATAATAAATCGAATGAATTCAAATATTAATAATCCTCTTTCTGATCTCTCAGCCAACAATCTCGAAATATTTTATATCTTTGATGTTGCCTTCCATTTCACTTTGTTCTTTAAATATCGCCCGGACCTTATTCCCCACTTTTATTTTGCTCAAATCGATCTCGTTAATGATATGAGAAAAAATGTTGTCCGCGCCATCCAACTTTATATATCCGTAGGTATAGGGAATCGGCCTTTGGAGGCCGGTATTGGGATCAATAAAGGGATAATTCACGATGGCAAAAGCAGTGATCACACCGGAATCTGATAATGGCGTAAGTTCCGTGAGTTCCTGAAAGCACGGACCGCAAACCCGACGGGGAGGAACGTAAACTTTCCCGCATTTATTGCATTTTATGCCGATGAAACGCCTATTTTTTTTAATTTCCTGAAAAAATTTGCTTCCATGAATTCCGATAGACCACTCATAAGGCATCGGGTGGGTAAATGTTTCTTGCAGCAATTCAACTGGTTTATTATCTGTGGACATGATTTTCTCCTTATCTTTATGGTCTTTCCGAACTCAAAATTACAACATCTGTCCAGAAGCAACCCCCAAATCCGGTAGCTAGAGCGTTTTTAGCATCCGGAACCTGCCGTTGTTCACCTTTGCCCATGATCTGAATTGCCGCTTCGGCAACTCTCAAAAGAGCTGTCGCGCCTATGCAGTTTGTCGAAATGACACCGCCGGATGGATTAATTGGTAGCTTGCCTCCCATGTGGGTGTTCCTGTCGCCTACAAATCTCACTCCCTCACCTGGTCCGCAAAGGCCGAGGTCTTCAATCCACTTCAAACCAGCCCAAGTATAAGGCATATAAAGCTCCGCCACATCGATTTCGTCGACAGGATTCTTTATCCCCGCCTGTGCATATGCGTCCTGCGATGCGCGCTGCATTGAGACAAGTCCTTTATTATAATCAGTAGAATCTCCAAACCAGGTATAAGTGTGCCTTACAGCGGCAGCCTTAAACCATGCAGGCTTTTTTGTTATTTTCTGAGCTACTCCATCCGCGGCAAGAACAATCGCGCAAGCTCCGTCAGAACGAGGACAGATATCTCCAAGCTTAATGGGATAAGCCAGCATCGCCGATTGCATAATCTCTGCTACGGACAATGGCCTCCTTAAGTGAGCATAAGGATTGTTCATGGCATTGCCACGATCTCTCTCAGCAACCAACGCCGCGTCTTCCTGCGTCGCACCATACTTTTCCATGTACGCGGTTGCCTCTGTGGCCAGACTGGGAATCGCACCGGAATACGAAAACCTGTCCCAAATCGGATCGGAGCATGTAATGATTGCGCCTGTCGTATCTGATTCTGAATTTTTTTCAAAGCCAATCGCCAGCACTCTGTCAAAAAGGCCGGAGGCCACATGGTAATAAGCCGCGATCGCTACTGTCGCCCCGGTTGTGCCACCAGTCGAGACTTTCATGATCGGCTTCATAAATCCGCCGGATCCTTCTACACTGTATGTGTCCACATAATTGATGGACTCAAAGTGGTCCATGTTTCCTATTACAATGGCATCAATGTCCTTAATAGTCATCTCTGCATCGGCCAGTGCCCGAGTCACTGCTTCGTGAATCATTTCTTTAGACGTAACATCCGGTCTGTGGCTCTTATGATATGTTTGTCCTGTTCCGACTATAGCTACTCTTTTCCCCATTGGTCACCTCATTTATTCGAGCTTACTATCCACACGCAATGGCTCTGTCCGCATGGTCCGTTAAAACCGTGTGCCAGTGCAGTATTGGCACCTTTTACCTGCCTTGCTCCTGCCTCACCGCGCACCTGGAGCGTAGCCTCAATAATTCTCGCCATTCCTGCAACCAGTATCGGATTTGCCGATAAGGCTCCTCCGGAAGGATTCACAGGGAGTTTGCCCCCCATAACAGTCACGCCATCTTTTAATAACTCGCTGCCTTTTCCGCTTTTGCAGAAATCAAGGCCTTCAAGCCAAAGTGGTTCCATATAACTGAATGGTTCAAGAACTTCCGCCACATCTATATCTTTGATCGGATTTTTAATTCCCGCCATTGCGTAAGCACGCTGAGCAGCGCTCTTCAGCGCAATAGGACTTGCCAGATCCCGATCACCGAGGAAGTATTCTTCACAGCAGTGCGCTACACCCTTAATCCATACCGGCTTTTTTTTGCTCTTTCCCGCCATTTTCTCATTGACAATAATCATTGCCGCGGCCCCGTCACTTACAGGACAGCAGTCCAGAAGTTTCAGCGGATCGGCAATTTTTCGCGATTTCATGACATCGGCCACCGTAATATCCATAGGCAGTTGGGCATATGGATTGTTTTTCGCGTTACCGTGATTTTTCACGGAAACCAGCGCGATATCCTCTTCGCGAATATTGTATTTACTCATATAAACATTTGCCTGCAACGCCGCCGAGGATATGGCCTCTATACCAAGATGGCGATGAAAAATAGGGTCGAACATTCCGTTTGTAGTAATATGGGAATTGCTTTCACTGCCCTTGCAATGGGCAACAACCAGGGTTGCCTTGTATCCGGACAAAACTCTCATCAGACCATAAAACGCGCCAAAAGTGCCGTCTCCGGAAACAGTGGATATATTTTTATCCTGACCACCGGAGGCGTCACCTACAGCCATTCCGGATATTGTTCTTCCGTCAAAAAAATCGTTCGACACTGTAACAACATTGTCAATATCTTCTATAGAGAGACTGGCATCATCGAGTGCCGCCCGGGTCACGTCAAATACCATGTCGGCAAATATCTGATCTTTCTTTCTTCTTTCATATCTTGTCTGCGCTACGCCGACTATTGCTGCATTATCCATTATATTTTCCTCCACAGGTATTTAAATGAGCTCAAAGGAGTCGATATCAAGAATGTGGCCTGTACGCTCGGTCTTGAATTTCGCCTTTACCCTGAGACCATTCTTAATCCTGTTCAGATCCTTTTTAATTATATGCAGAAAACCTACATCAGCCCCGTCAAGCTTTATCAGGGCGTAGGCAAACGGCGGCTTTACCGGTTGAACAGGATGCGAGTAATGCACAACCGTGCAAGCCTCGATCACACCCTCGCTGGCAATATCCACCTCCTGATCAATATCGACGAAACATCGACCGCAGTTTTTTCGCGGCGGCACATAAACAGTACCGCAGGCATTGCATTTTGATCCTATAATCTTCTGCTTATCCCTTATGGATGCAAGAAACCTGCTGCCTGTTTCTCCCACCCACCATGTATAGGGAACCGCGATCTGACCTTTCAGTGTTAGCGGTTCTACTTCCTTTATCCATTCTGTCATCGTTATCCTCCAATATACTTCTGACGCGCTGACTAAACCTTAATTAGTATGGACTCTCCTTGAGACAACCCGCCGCAAATAGCCGCAACACCGCGTCCGCCACCGCGTCGCATCAGCTCATACATCATGGTCATGGTGATACGCGCGCCGCTTGCGCCTACGGGGTGCCCGATGGCAATTGCGCCACCGTTGACGTTGGTCTTTTCCATCAGTTTCTGCCACTTCCTGGGATCATCCTTCGCCAGCATTTTAAGCGATACCAGCGTCACTGCCGCAAACGCTTCGTTGATTTCAATCAAATCCATATCATCAATGGTGTTGCCAGTTTTGGCAAACATCTTATCTATCGTCTGGGCGGGAACACAAGCCATGTATTTCGGCGTGCCCGCGCCACTCTGGCAGGCCACAATCTCTGCCATCGGCTTCAATCCCAATGATTCGGCTTTCTTACGGCTCATCAGTACAATCGCCGAAGCGCCGGAATTAAGCCCAGGAGCATTACCTGCCGTTACCGTTGGACTGCCGTAAACACCCTTCAGCGCAGCAAGCTTCTCCAGGCTAAGATTTTCCCGCGGCGACTCGTCTTTCTCCAGCACAATCGCTTCTTTCTTCTGAGGAATCTCCAGGCGCATCAGCTCCTCGCCGATCTTGAGCTTTCCTTCCTTCACAGCCTTAAAATATTTCTGATGGCTGGCCATAGCCCAGGCATCCTGCACTTCCCGTGAAACGCCGTACTCAACGGCCACATGGCCCGCATCTGTCGCCACCGGGGCAAAGCCCTTCCGGCCATAACCAAGTTCAAACAAAACGTCCTCCATTTCCACCGGCCCCATCCGTGAACCCCAGCGCACCTTCGCGGCGCTGACGATAAGAGGAACATTGCCCATGTTCTCCGCGCCGGAAGCCACAACAATCTGGGCATCACCGGATTTGATCGCCCGGTAACCAAGGCGCATCGCTGTCATAGAAGAACAGCACGCCCGGTCAATGGTCAGCGAAATATTGTCCTCAGGAAACCCGGCCAAAAGTGTAATCTGCCTGGCCGGAACATTTGTATAAATCGCGTATTCCGCCGGAATACACGTACCATAATACACTTCATCTACCTGCCGTGGATCAAGGCTGATTCTTTTTACCACTTCTTTTAAAACCTCTACACCAAGATCCATACTCAGGATTGTCTTTAATACGCCATCAAAGCGTCCAAAAGGTGTCCGCACGGCACTAACAATAACAACATCATTTGAGCTCATTTTTATTCCTTTCTAATATTTAAATATATTACGACAGTTCATTTCTGCTTTTACTTAATGCCAAAATCCTTACCCAATATTTCGCCGGCGCAAATCATACCTGATGCAATAGCGCAATCCATTGCTACGCCATAACCTTTAGCTGTATCTCCCGCAAAGTAGAGACCTTCAACGTGCGGCGATTTGACCGGGACTTTTTGAGTTCCCGCCTGGGAAATGCTTTTGGCAACGCCTTCCAGTTTCCAGCAGACCAAATCCAGTTTCCAGTCAATGCTTTTCTTGAAACCGGGATAAATCTCTTCCATGAATTCAGGCAGCCTTTTGACAATCTTATCGACCAACAACTTATTGCGCGATTCGTTTTCCGTCAGCGGAATATAGGCCGTATAAAGATACTTGCCTTTAGGGGCCACGCTGGGATCAACTACGGACTGAATGTTCCAGCAGATATACACGTCGTAGTCATAACCCTCAGACTTCGGCAAAATGCAGGTATTCTTAATCCCCATTTTGGACTCTTCCTCGGACATGACTAGCGAGTTTAGTCCCATGTAAGGAACGTAGCTGCCATAGCCGTACATGGCTTCGGTTCTCTTCACCAGATCGGCGGGAAAATGTTTGGGAGCGACAAGTTTGAACGTAAACTGAGCCGGAACATTGCTTACAACTTTTGCCGCCGAATACTGTTTTTCCCCTTCCCTGGTATCCACTAGAGCGCCCGTGACATGGCCATCTTCGACCATAACTTTTTTTACTTTGGCGTTGTATAAAATTTCCCCGACGTAACTCTCCATTTTGCGGACCAGGGATTTGGACCATTCCCCTGTCCCGTGTTCGACAAATCCACCCACATAGCCCAGAACACCCCGCATAAGCTTCGGTCCGAAGGCGTACTTGAAATACCGGAAAATATCACCCATGGAGATGTCTTTGGGATCGTTGATCGTCGAAAACAAGGTACTGACACAATGGAGATGGTCAAAAAGAATATCGTTTTTTGATACGCCCTTATCATCCGCCCATTGTTTAAAAGACACCTTTTCCATTTTGTCGATATCCTCATCCGACATGCCATAGGCATCAAAATAGTAGGACAAAAAACGGATACCGGTTTCTTTGCCGATCCGCTTGAGCTCGGGATCAATCTTTGAGCCCGCCACATCGTGATAGAGCTTCCCTTTGAAATAATTGCCGTAATGCGCGCCATGTTTTACAACATCAGGAAGCCCCTCTATTTGATCTTCAAAATCGAGCATATATCCGGCGCCATTGGCACTTATCGCATGGTAGCCGATATCCAGCGTGTATCCGTCAATCATGCGCTTGCTGATAAGGGTTTCTATATCCGGCTGTGAACCAGCGATATATGTATATTGTGAAGCCAGAAGCTTTTTGTACCAATCCAATCCCTTTTCGGTAATTTCCGCTCCACGCACAGACAATGCGCGTCCACCAGGCCTGTCCTGTTGTTCCAAAACCAGAACTTTCAGGCCTTCTTTGGACAGAAGAGTCCCTACTGTCAGACCTCCAACTCCGGCACCTACTATAATTGCATCATATTTTTTCTTCTCTTCCATAATTTTTTACAATCCTTTTTTTTATTTTGAGAACTGAAGCTGTTTTACAACAGCATATACTCATTAATCATCTCTCCACTAACCTGATCTTTTTTGCCATCGATCTCAATATCCATTTTATAATCCGCCACAAAACGGTAGTAGTACTGATCCCAGTCAGCTGATTTGGGAAGTTGCATTGTCTCCACAAGACGTTTATTGTCGATTGCCAGTTTCAATTTAACTCCCAGGGCGTCTGCCGTAACTGTCATTTTTTTCGCGTATTCCTGCCCTATTTTTTCTTCCTTTGTCATATCCGAAAGTACGGTGTTAATATTATTGGTAGATAGAACAATCTCGCCATTTCTCGCGATAAGAAGGGGCGAAAAGATCGGGGCATCCTTTTCCCGAGGCAGAACCCAGGCATAATCGACTGTATAATCATGGCCGTGGATCCGCCCCCAGTACCATCCGGCAAAAGTCTTATAAAAATAATAATTGCCCCAGTTATGGTCGTGATACGCGGCGCCTGTAACTTTCAGGGTCTGATCTTTCAGATAAATTTCGCCTTTTGCTTCAGCATGAGGAACGGGAACAACCCATCCGGCAACCAACCCGGTTTCCTCATTTTTATAATTGAATCCGCTGCCTAATTTCCATCCGGGAACAACATTTTTCATAGTCAGCCGCACACCAACCTTGTTAATCATAACGTACATTTCATAGGTGCCGTCACCACTGTCTTTCAACCAGCTTTCTCCCATGCGCACATCACACCAATCTGCGCCGGCATAAGTCTCTTCCTGTTTACAAAGAGCGTAGCGGGCTGTCTGCGTGCCATCCGGTTTGTAAATCATGATCTGTATGGATGGAATAATCGGTTTGAAGAAACCGTTCATATAATGGAAAGTCACAACCATGTGATAACCGTTGTCAAAAGAGGCATCCACGTACCACCATTCGTAATAATCATCGCTTTTATAAATATGGCTGGCATCGTCGCGGCGCTGATAGTTGGTGGGATTACGCACTGCGCCCTTTTCGCCGTTGAATGATGCTAAGTAGCATCGCTTTTCTTTGTCGTCCATAAAACTACTCCTCTTCTAAATCGGCTTAAAATATTTAATGTCCAGAATATTTCCTTTTTTATCTTTGGCAAAAACCGGCTTAACTCGCATGCCAATTGTTATCTCACCTATATCTACCTCGTCGATAAAATGTGTAATTCCTGTATCGGCGCCGTCGAGTTTTATAACTCCATAAACAAACGGGGCCTTGCGCGGGTGAACCGGTTCCGCATAATTTACCTGTGTGAATGTTTCCACCGTTCCATAAGGTCCAATCTCCAAAACCTCTGTCAGCTCGGAAAAGCATTTTGTACAGGATAATCGCGGTGGCCAAAAATTTTTATTGCACTTCGGGCAGTGGACCCCGACAATAGTTTCGTTGTCTCGAAGATTTACATAAAAAATGCTACCCATCTTGCCGGCATAGTAAAGGCTGTTTGCCTTGATCCGCTGATTTACTAAAAACGGGGGGTAGGTTTTTGTTTCTTCCATTTTCCTGCTCCTTATTAACTTGTCCGGCCGGGTCGTTTTTGTCCCGGCAAAGGTTCAAAATACATAACATCACTCAAATCGCCAATCCGTTCGGCTTTGGGCCGCAGCACTAATTTAAAACGCATACCAACCCAGATTTTCTCCATGTCCGGTTCCACATGCAGAAAATGATCCAAAACAGATGTGGCACCTTCAAGACGTACTGATCCATAAGCAAACGGCGGCTGGTGAGGCTTACCCGTTGTGGGATCGGTCATCGGAATATACATGATGGTGAATCCAACCAGTGTTCCTTCCTGCCCCAGTTCGACCCATTCATCGTTTTTCACATGACATACGGCGCATACGATTCTGGGCGGCAATTGTACACGCTGACATTTCGGACACTTCACCGCGTAGAATTTCCCGTTATCTCTCAATTCTGACAGTCCTCTGGTCAGATATTCCCCAGCTGCAAACTCATAGGGGACATTCACAACCATCGGAATAGATATTTGTTCTTCAGTTGTTTTTATCATTTGCTGCCTCCTCATACCAACTAGCTATCAAATACTAAAATGTTCATTTACCGGGCATAATACCAAGTAAGCTTTCAAGAATTCATTTTTTTATTTTTGAAAGCAACTTGGTATTAATCATCCAAACTCTTGGACAGAGCCGTAATAACAGTCCAGTTCGTCCCGCCATAAGCTGTTGTGAGAGCCCGTCTCACATCTTTAGGAACCTGATGTTCTTCCGCGTCGCCCCTTATCTGCAACGCCGCTTCCCAAATACGCAGCATCGCCGAGGCACCTATACAATTTGTTGACAGAACTCCGCCGGAGGGGTTCACCGGAATTGGCCCGTCAATATTTGTCATTCCTTTTTCAATAAGTTTAAAGCCTTCACCGGGGCCACAGATACCGAGGTCTTCATACCAAAGCAGTTCCGACCATGTTGCCGGCTCATACACTTCAAAAACATCAAAATATTCTGAAGGCTTTTTCACGCCCAGCTTCTTGTAGATCCGGGATGAGCTGACTTTGGAAAATATGGGGCGCTTGGTCTTGACATCGCGCCAGTCAAGCTCGAATTGCTCATTATGAGCTGTATCCATGGCACGAATCCAAACTGGTTTTTTACAGCGCTTTTTTGCCGTCTTCTCGTCAGCAAGGATAACAGCACAGGCACCATTGGAGGCCGGGCACATATCATGCAACTTGATAGGGTAAGCCAGCATCTTTGAATTCATCACGTCTTCCATTTTGAGATCTATTTTTAAATGAGCATACTTGTTTTTCCGCGCATTCTGCCTGGCTTTTACGGCAACCATCGCCGAGTGCTCTTCTTTGGCACCCCATGCTGCCATATATGAAGTTGCCAACATGGCAAAATATCCTACGGCAGCGCCGGCCATCGAGCGACCCCACAAAGGTGAAGCCACACCGCTCAGAATCGCGCCTGTATCTCCTTCTTCCTGCTTTTCAAATCCGATGCACAATACCCTGTCGAAAAGGCCGCTGGCGACATGATGCGCGCCGGCGCAAACTATTGTCGCCCCTACGGTTCCTCCTGTAGTTATTTTTAGTCCCGGCCTTCCGTACGCTCCTGTCCCATGCACCAGCCAGCAATCGGTCATGTGCATGCCTTCAAAAAATTCCATGTTTCCCAACAAGACAAGATCTATTTCGTCGATGGTTAACCCCGCATCATCGAGCGCGCGCCGGACAGCTTCATTGACCATTTCCGCCTGATCAACATCGTGCCTGCGAGCGGCGTGATAGGTTTGTCCGCCACCGATTATTGCTACATTTCTTTTCATGCTGTGCCTCCCTTATTCCTTTCCGAGAACAATAACACAATGATGCTGCCCGCAGAAACCGCTATGACCCTGGGCAAGAGCGGTTTTCGGATTTTTTACCTGGTGAGCCCCCGCTTCACCTCTCAACTGAAGGGCGGCTTCGGCAACTCTGTTGAGCCCTGCCACATTGGCCGGCACTCCACCCAAAAGGCCTCCCGAGGGATTGACTGGTAGCTTCCCCTTAATCCCTGTAATGCCCGATTCTGTAAGAGTGCCTGCTTCTCCACGCCCGCAGATTCCCAGGCCTTCCAACCAAAGCAGTTCCTGATATGAAAATTCATCACCTAATTCAATGACATCAATATCCTTGCGGGGATTTTTTATTTTCGCCATACGGTATGCCTGCGCTGAAGCCCGCTCTAGCGCCATACAATCGGCCAGATCTCTGTCGCCAAGATAATGCGCATCGTAACATACGCCCATACCCTTTACCCATACGGGTTTATCCGTGATATTTTTTGCTTTCTTTTCTGAAGCCAAAATAATGGCAACAGCGCCATCCGTGTCCGGGGCAACATCCAGTGTGTGCAACGGAGAAGCCAGCATTGGTGAACTTAGCACATCTGCAATACTAAACTCCCCTGACTGGTAAGCATTGGGATTTAGTGCCGCGTTAGAAAGATTTTTTACAACGACTTTCGCCACTTGCTCTGAGGTAATCCCGTATTTATACATGTAGCGTTTTGCCTGCAGCGCCGCGGCTGATGTATAGTCAAGACCCAGCATTCTTGTATAAATAGGATCAAAGGCAACATTGTTGACAACGTTCCGATTTGTTTGTGACATCTTTGTGTGAGCCATCAGCAACGCGCAATCATATTCTCCGGAGAGAATACTTACCGCTCCATAAAAAACGGCCGTTGACCCATCCATCGGCATTTTTTCTTCTGACTGAAGATGGCCTCCGATTACGTCTGTGATCCCGATATCAGAGATCGTCTGACCGTCCCAAATGTCATGAGAGCAGCTGATTTTAGTGCCGATATCCTTATCTAGATCCAACCCGGTATCAGTAAGTACCTGGTTGATTACTTCGTATGCCATTTCGGCATAATTAACTTCCGCGCGTTTGGGCGCAAATTTAGTCTGCGCGACGGCAACTACCGCCACCCTGTCTGCCATACCGTCCTCCTTATTTTAAAACCGAACGACTTTTAAACTACGCCTAAATCCGTTCTACTATTGTGGCAATGCCTTGACCTCCGCCTATACAAATAGTTACAAGACCATATCGTCCGTTGTTTCTTTTTAGATAGTTTAGTGCGGACAGAACCAACCGTCCTCCGCTCATTCCATTAGGATGGCCGAAGGCTATGGCGCCGCCGTAAGGATTCCATTTTTCCGGATCTATATGGTGCCCATTCTTTTTAAGTTCTTTCATTACTGCCAGGGTCTGGGCGGCAAAAGCTTCATTGCATTCCACGACATCCATATCTTTCAATGTCAATCCTGCCCGTTGCAATGCTTTGGGAGTTGCGTAAGCTGGACCGATTCCCATATATTTCGGTTCCACACCGGCCAAAGCGCAACTGACGAAACGCCCCATAGGTTTTAATCCCAGGTCTTTACATTTTTTATCGGACATCAGCAGAAGCGCGACACCGCCATCATTCATGCCGGAAGAATTACCTGCCGTAACGGTGCCTCCCTTTTTGAAGGCCGGATTAAGAGAGGCAAGTTTTTCCATTGTTGTTGCCCGGGGATGCTCGTCACGATCAAAAATAACCGGGTCTCCTTTTTTCTGCGGTATTACTACCGGCACTATTTCTTCTTTATAATAGCCCGCGTCCATGGCTTTAATAGCCAGGGTTTGACTTCTCAAACCAAAGGCATCCTGCTCTTCACGGGAAATTCCCCATTCTTCCGCCAGAGTTTCGGCTATAATCCCCATAGTAACATTTGTCTCCGGCGTTGGCCCTGTTTCACGGGCAATAAAAGCGTTGGGGGCCAGAGAAAAGGGGACTTTCTGCCGCTCCATCAAGTGAGGCGCGTTACTCCAACTTTCACATCCGCCGGCTATATAAACATCTCCTACACCGGCCAGAATTGCCAGAGCGGCTGAATTTGTAGTTTGAAGCGCTGACCCGCATTGCCGCTCGACAGTCTGGGCAGGTACCGAAACCGGAAACCCGGCCTTGAGAATAGACCACCTGGCAATATTTACCGCTGCATTATTGGAACAGGCATGACCGATTAAGACATCCTCGACAATGGCAGGGTCAATTTTTGTTTTTTCAATAAGCCTTTTCAGGGCAAAGGCAGCAAGTTCTTCCGGGCGAAATGGTGACAAAGCTCCTCCCATTCGTCCGATAGGTGTTCTTACACCATCTACAATTACGACTTCGCTCATTATTCATTTCTCCTTCATATCGCCATTATTTTGGAACCAGGCGAACTGTTGTTGGTTTAGCGCCCCTTGAATACCGGTTTTCGTTTCTCCAAAAATGCAGTCATGCCTTCAACCCGATCCTGCGAACCAAAACACATGCAGAAGCAACGGGCTTCAATGGAAAGTCCTGTACGTAAATCAGCCTGCATTCCCATATTAACTGCTTCTTTCCCCATCGCCAAAGCTATCGGGCTTTTTGAAGCCAGCTTGCCACACAGTTTGGCAACAGCGGCATCGAGCTCTGCTTTTGGCACAAGTTGATCAATAAGGCCGATTCTAAAAGCTTCCTGTGCATTTATATGTTCACCGGAAAGGACCATTTTCTTGGCCATTCCCACACCGACAATGCGTGGAAGACGCTGAGTTCCGCCGTATCCCGGGATAATGCCCAGATTAATTTCAGGCACTCCCATAATCGCCGTATCCGCGGCTACACGAATATCACAGCAAAGCGCAAGCTCCGTCCCTCCTCCTAAAGCAATGCCGTTAATTCTGGCAACAACTGGTTTGGGGAAATGTTCTATGTTCCAGGTAATCTGCTGTCCGGCCGGAAGTCCATGCATAACATCCAGATAACCTGCCCCTTTTGCCATTATGGAAATGTCACCTCCGGCGACAAAGGCTTTATCGCCAGCGCCTGTGAGTACAAGCACACGAACAGTATCGTCCTTTTCCAAAATGTTCAGGGCGTCCTGAATTTCAAACATGGTATTGTCCCTAATTGCGTTTAATACCTCCTGGCGATCAATGGTAATTGTTGCCACCGCCCCGTCTTTAGTTACCTTAATATCTTTGTATTCCATATGTTTTCCTTTTTAATCCTTTCTTATCTTGAATGTCTTTTGAAGTTATCGTCTCGCGGCGATATCCATGCAACCGCATTCGGCCAATCGATTACCCGAAAATTTTAAAAGGCGTCTTCGTTCCGTCAGGAAGATAATCATAAAAACCCTTGCCATTTTTCCGGCCCAGCCGCCCCGCCTCAATCATTTTGCGGTAAAGAAGACAAAGCTGGCCTGTCCTTCCGGATGTGTAAGCATACATCGCGTCCGATCCTGCCGCAATTACATCGAATCCGCCGAAATCTGCCAGTTCGCATGGCCCCATCGGATGATTAGCGCCCAGTTTCATGGCCGTATCAATATCTTCCGCCGTTGCCACACCGTCTAGAACCATCTGCGCCGCAATCTGATAAAAAGAGCCAAGCAGAGCGTTAACGATAAATCCCGGTGTGTCTTTGCACTTGACAGGAGTCTTGCCTATCTTCTTGCAAAAATCCATAGTGATCTGAACAGTTTCCGCAGCCACGCCGATGGGCATGATGACTTCGACAAGCTTCATCACAGCTGCGGGATTAAAAAAGTGGGTTCCGATAACCTGACTCGGACGCTTAGTGGCTGAAGCAAGTGCCGTTACAGGAAGCACCGACGTATTGGACGCCAGAATTGCTGTGGGCTTGCAGATCTTGTCCAGTTCGGCAAAAACACTTTTTTTCAGATCGAGATTTTCCGGAACAGCCTCAATAACAAAATCCGCATCTTTGGCTGCGTCTTTGAGAACGATTGATGTTTTTATCCGACCCATTATAGCGTCGACCTCTGCCTGGGTTCTTTTCCCTTTTGCCACACTACCGCCGAGGATTTTAGTAACACCGGCAATGCCGCCATCCACAAATTCCTGCTTAATATCGTATAAAACTACATCACATCCAGCCATGGCGGCTGCCTGTGCGATGCCGCGTCCCATGACACCCGCTCCTAACACCGTAACGTTTTTAATTTCCACTTTAATTATACCTCCTTAAAAGTTGTTCAAGCCCCGGGCAAAGCCCGGGGCTTGAAACTACTGACAACACATTTTACTTGTCACCTGCATACATCTCGTCAATAACAGAAGTGTATTTGGCATGAATTACATTTCTCTTCACTTTGAGAGATACGGTTAATTCTCCGCCTTCCTGAGTGAAATCTTTTTCCAGTATTTTGTATTTCTTGACTGTTTCGTATTTTGCCAGTTTAGCATTTACTTCATCGATCAAATTATCAATTATCTTTAGAAATGTAGCGTTTTTGGCAAGATCCCTTGAATTCGCGACTGCAATCCCGTTTGTCTTTGCTATTTGCGCCGCTATGTCATAATCCAGATTCAGGAGCGCACATAGGTAGTTTTTGCGCTCGCCAACAACGACTGCCTGCGCAAAAAGAGGATTTTCCTTAAGCAAGGTTTCAATTTTCTGGGGTGCGATATTTTTGCCGCCGGAGGTTATAATCAGGTCCTTTTTCCTGTCTGTTATAAACAGGAATCCTTTTTCGTCAAACCTGCCAATATCACCGGTCATGAAATACCCGTCACTATTGAAAGCATTTTTGGTTTCTGCTTCCAGTTTCCAGTAACCTTTAAACATCATGGGGCCCTTAAGCAGAATTTCTCCGTCTTCGGCTATTTTCATGTCAAACCCCTTCAGGGGCTTACCTACGGAACCGGGCTTGAAATCATTCAAATTACTCAGAGTCGCTCCACCGGCATTTTCTGACATCCCGTAACCTTCCAGAACAAATATTCCGGCACCGTTAAAGAAATTAACTATTTCTCTCGCAATGGGAGCGCCTGCTGCACACATCCATCTTATCCTTCCGCCAAGAGCTTCCTGGAGCTTTTTAAATATCAGCGCATAAGCAACTTTGTGTTTTATCCTCAGACCGAGAGGAACTGGCTTATTTTCTTCCTTGTATTTGCTGACACTGTTTCCTATACCCTGAGCCCAGGCAAACAGCTTCTGGACTACCGGCGGCTTCTCGCGGATTGTATGCAGCATCTTCTGATATATTTTCTCCAATACTCTGGGCACGGCAAACAGAATCGTCGGCTGTTTCTCCTTTATGTCCACAACTGCTGTTTCCATTGATTCCACGTATGCTTTTGTGATTCCTTTAAACATGACGTAAAAGTGAACGGGAACGCGTTCAAAAATGTGGCTCAGCGGCAGAAAACCAACTACATTATCAGATTCATATCCGTATTTCGGCTCAGATGCATCTAATGCATAAAGTTCCGCCATGATGGTGCCATGTGTATGTATCGCACCCTTGGGCAAACCAGTTGTCCCTGATGTATATTGAAAAGTAAGCATATCGTCGGGACCAACCTGATCCGCTAGTTTTTCAAACAATCCCGGCTCGGCGCTAAGTTTTTTGGATCCAAGTTCCATAAGAGCGGAAAATGAAATCGTGCTTTTGCCATCAATAGTACAACCTGTTGTATCTACTACAACTATAGTTTTCAAAGACGGGCATTTAGATTTAATAAGATTTACTTTTTCCAGCTGATCTTTGTTCTCCACCACAATAACTTTGCTGCCGGAGTTATTGATTATATATTCAACTTCATCCTGCTTTACTGTCGCGTAAATGGGAATAACTACGCCGCCAATACCCAGAGTTCCCATGTCGGTATATATCCACTCCAACCTGTTCTGGGACAAGATAGCCACCATTTCACCTTTGCGGACACCAAGATCATAAAGACCCAAGCCTACTTTACGGGAACGATCGTAGTATTCATTCCATGTTGCCGTCTCCCATTTACCCTTCAGTTTCTTCTCCACACATAATTTGTCACCATACTTTTTGACTCTGTTTCGAAAGACTTCATTAATCGTTTTTTCCATAACTTTTACTTATCCTCCTTTTTTTAGGTTAATTGCTTCTAATCTGCCCCTCCGTATTTCGCTACACAAGCCGGTAATATCTTTGACCTGACTTTCAAATATTGTCCTGCATGTGCCAATCAAAAGCACATCATGCGCATCGCTGCAGCCGAGACCAGCTACTTTCTTTCTAGTCGCAATTTGCGCTGCCTGCATTCTTTCTTCATCGTTATACGATGGGTGTTCAACTTCAATACCGTCAATATTATAGTCAGCAACATTATGACCGCTTCCGTAAAAACCGGTACTCTTATCATCTTTTTTAAGCGGATGAGCGGCTATGACAACTCCATCTAATGAGTGAACCATAGGGATAATCTTTTCAATTGATTTATTGGAACCTAAACTTTCAGGATAACCGTACACCAAAAATTCCCCCTGAAAAGCACCAGTGGCGGAATAACAAGCCACTTCCTGACCGGGAAACACAATCAGATTTTTCACGCCGCTTTTTTTAATCAATTCTTTTATTGATTCGTCACTCCACCGAATGCCGTGTTCGGTTAAGGCAATAGCATCAAGGCCAACTTCCGCAGCTTTCACTAAAGCATCCACCGGATCAATATTGCTGCATCCAGAATAACGATTAGTATGAATGTGCAGATCCATTTCCATTTACAGCCCCATCTGTTTGCTGATGACTTCATTCATTATTTCATAAGTACCACCACCTATGGAAAAGAGGCGGGAATCTCTATAGAGCCGCTCTACCATATATTCCCGGCAGTACCCGTAGCCGCCATGAATTTGAACTGCATCATAGACCACTCGGTCGCATGATTTTGTGGCAAAATTCTTTGCCATACAGGCCTCCTTATAGGCACTGACACCTTTATAAATCTTGGCGGCCACACTGTAATTAAATTGTTTGGTTGCTTCAACCAAAGTAGCCATTTCCGCGAGTTTATGCCTGGTCACCTGAAAATCCTTCAGGGATTTGCCAAAGGCAAATCTCTCCCCGGCATACTTAATGGAGAGCTCTAGTGCGATTTGCGCTGCGGCATACGCCTGCACGGCCAGATAGAGGCGCTCCTTCTGGAAATTGAGCATGATCCCGACAAAGCCTTTGTTTTCTTCACCAATGAGATTTTCTACCGGCACTTCGCAATCGTCAAAAGAAAGCTCCGCGGTATCCGAGGCCAGCCAGCCCATTTTTTCGAGTTTTTTGGAAACGGTAAAACCGGGCGTACCCTTTTCAATGATCAAAAGGCTGATGCCGCTGTGACCGGGACCGCCGGTCCTGACAGCCGTTGTACAATAATCGGCTCGCGTGCCACTGGTAATAAAGGTCTTGGAGCCGTTGACAATATATTTATTCCCTTTGCGGACAGCGCGCGTCAAAAGGTTGGCTACATCGGAGCCACCGCTGGGCTCCGTTACCGCCAGAACGGCAATCTGATCGCCTGCAAAAACCGGTGGAACATATTTTTGTTTTTGTGCTTCCGTACCCAACGTCAGAATCGGTGGCACGGCAATGGCACTGCATCCCAGACTAGATACCAGCCCTGTCGAACCGCAGCGCATGATCTCTTCCGTATAGGCCACCTGATGGAAAATATCGGCGGGCGTTCCACCATATTCCTCAGGCGATCCCAACCCGAGCAGACCGGCATCGCCAGCCTTTTTATACAACTCCATAGGGAAGGTTCCTTCTTCTTCCCATTTTTCAACATAAGGAAGGATCTCTCTGGCAACAAATTTTCTGACGGTCTCACGAATCATCTGATGCGATTCAGTAAAATATTCTTCACTCATTTTTTCCTGTCTCTCCAAAATCTATAATAACGAAATATTATCTATCTGATCATCTGCCGGTATTGCGCAGAGTAAATATTGATCCTTATAAATGCCCAACTTTTTTTCTTCACGAAAAGCTTTTTCCTCGGCTGGAGATGTTCCGCCTACGATATAACAACCGGGATGCCGAACCATAGCGCTTGGGTCAATAGCAATAAGAGCCGTGTCATCCCAGGCAGCATCAAGGTTATCAACCCGATCAAAAAAACTATCGGGAATTTCATCAACGCTTAATGAATCAAACAGTTTCAGCACATACTCTTCTCTACCCATACCTTCGGGAACAGGGATATTACCAAATCCGTCTGTGGCAAGCAGTAGCTTGGTATCACTATTTATCTGCAGTTCCTCAATTTGAAAAAAATGCTGGGAGCGTCCTACCATCCAGAAATTATCTTTTGTTAATTGCCGAGTATTACCCGATTGCATATCACAGGCGAGAAGAAAACTGTCTCCGGCATGGAACATCAACCCCAAAAGACCTTTTCCGGTTTTCAAGATGAGGATACCGGTGAAAGTGCAGCCATCACGGAAAGATAATGATTTTATCAGCAACTCTGCTTTTGTTTTAATTTGCTCTTGCAGAGAAGTTACTTCTTCATCGTTGTAAACATAAGCAGCACAAAGAGCGTCAATCCCTGACAGCATTTTTGAGAACGTCTTCATGAAATCGCGCGATGCTATAGGATTTCTGTCGGATGCGTCCGCCACGGCAAAAAACCCTTTCGATAAATCCAAAAGAAGACAATCTCCCACACCCGGACAATTCTCTGCCCCACTGGATTTGCCCTGCAAGCTTGCTCCAAGAAATCCCGGAATGCGAAATGATCGCCTGTTTTTATTTAGCAGCATGGATTCGCTTTCAGCAGAAATACTATTTCTTCTGGCTTCTCCCCACCAATGCTCTTGTGGTGTACACAACAACATCTTCGCCCCTTTGATTCTTTATATTGTTTTGTGACACAATAACTCCGCGCTTATCGTCTTTTTCCTGCAACTCGATCACTTCTGTTTCACATCTTATAGTATCGCCGATTTTCACAGCTCCGGTAAAACGCACTTTATCCATCCCATAAAAAGCGATAAAGGATTTTGGCAAAGTCACATGAGCCCCCAATCGAAAAATAAGAGCGCTGCCGACACACAGCGTCAACATACCGTGGGCAATACGCTCGCCAAATGCTGTCTTTGCGGCATAATCAACACTTGTATGGAGCGGATGCCAATCGCCGGTGAAAGCCGCGAACATGACAATATCCGTCTCTGTGATTGTCCTGCCCGGTGATATAAACTTTTCGCCTACCTTATAGTCTTCAAAAGATTCCTTTTCCATATTATCCCCCGCTTAGAGACTTTCTTCATTAATGTTAATGGCCGATGTATCTTCCAGCTTAATTATTCTTGCCCGTCCAAATACCTGTGTTACAAAATTACGGACATAGTACCGAACCGTATCGAGCTTCCCTTTATAAAAAATTACATCCGCCTCAGAACAACCACCCTGCTCAAGCTTCTTTTGTGCAATCAAACCCTGATCCAAAAGCAGATGGCCGACTGCCACCTCCGCCATACAATCCAAAAACCGCGTCGATGTAAGAGGAATTAACCCCTGCTTCCCTTCCTTATAATATCCTCCGTAAATAGCAGCGATATCAACAACTGCATCCAAAGCCTCCTTTAAGAGGTCCATCTCCGGGGAAAAAGCAGCATTGCCTTTATTGGATTTAATAAACTGCGAAATCTCCTCTACCCAATCCCGGAATACTTTTCCGCCTTCCATCGTCAACTTCCGGCCGATCAAATCAACCGACTGAACGTAGTTTGTCCCGTCCCAGATCGATAAAATTTTACAGTCTCGAGTGTACTGTTCCGCCGGATACTCTTTCGTAAAACCATATCCGCCTAAAATCTGGATGCCATCGCGTCCCATTTCAAAAATACGATCAGAACAATAGGCCTTTACCAGAGGCGTCAACAACTCCATTCGGGATTGAGCACTCTTGCGTTCCTCTTCAGAGGATGATGCCTTCGCGATATCCTCCATAAAATAGGCTCGATAAACCAAAGCCCGCATGCCTTCAGTCAGGGACTTTAAGTTCATCAGCATCCGCCGGATATCGGTATGTTCTACAATCCGCACCCGGTCGCCCTTCTTCCCAAAGGGAACTCCCTGAACTCGATCCTTCGCGTAAGCTAAAACATTCGCGTACATATTCGCGCCAAAAGCCACAGCCTCCAAACCAACTGCCATTCTGGCAATATTCACCATATCAAACATGTAAGCCAGACCCATCCCGGGCTGGCCGATAAGATGCGCACGGCATTTGTCGTTCTCACCAAAGTTCATCACGCAAGTTGCTGAACCGCTCAGTCCCATCTTGTGCTCTATTCCTATGCAGGTAACGTCGTTTGCATCCCCCAAGCTTCCATCTTCATTTACCCAAATCTTCGGCACTGCAAAGAGCGATACGCCTTTTGCTCCCGCCGGCGCTCCTTCAATCCTCGCTATTACCAGGTGGATTAGGTTTTCGACCAGGTCATGCTCGCCGGATGTAATGAATATCTTCGTCCCCTGTATCCGGTAATGGTCGCCGTCCGGTATCGCCTTTACCGAAACCAAATGCGCGTCAGTACCGACCGCCGGCTCCGTCAAACACATACTGCCACTCCACGTGCCATTGTACATCTTTTCCAGGAACATCTGCCGCAGCTTATCGGTGCCATATCGCTCGATCATCCCGCCATTACCTGCTCCCATTCCGGAATAGCAGCAGAAAGCAAAGTTGGCGCTCATGATAAATTCCATGGCAGCCTCCGCAACTGTAAGAGGAAGTCCCTGCCCGCCGAAGTCCGGCTTGGAAGCTAAGGAAAACCAGCCGCCTTCTTTGAATACGTCCCAGCAATGATGAAAAGACTTGGGAACTGTAACCTTGCCTTTGTCAAAATGAGCGCCTTCCCTGTCTCCATCCTGAAACGTTGGGGCTATATCACTTGCCGCTATCTTAATGGCCTGATCGAGGATCATTTCAAAATCGTCCTTGGAAAAATCCTTGTAGGGCTCAAATCCCAATAACTTCTCTATGCCTAACTGTTCATTCAATACAAACCGCACATCGCGGTCGTCCCGCTTATAAAAATTCTGGCCCATTTTTCATCCTCCGGCTTCTGTGCTCTTTAGTTCTTTTTGATTAATATCTTTTTGAGCTAAAATCCCGTTGTTTAGATATATCATTATCTGTTTGCTGGCCTCAGCCACGGGAAATTTTTTGTTATCGAAATCAGGATTATATACATACTGACGAATGGTTGCATCTACCGCTCCATAAATGACAAATGTAGCGATAGTAGGAGAAACATCGGTGCGAAAAACACCTTTATCTTGGCCTTCTTTATAAATATCTTCTATTCCCATAAAGAAACTTTTGTATAGCTTCCTGTCTTCTTTGGTATAAAACTGCCTAACTCTGGGAATATCTATAATCATCACTTTCATCAGTTCCGGATTAAGCTCATAACTGACAAAGATATAATCAAAAATCGCTTTGAGTTTATCAACGGGACCAGGAATGGTTTTATTCACTTTTTCCACTTTTTTTATTAAAAAACCCCAGCGTTCCCGGAATATTGAAAGGAGTATGTCTTCTTTGCTTTTAAAATATTGGTATAAGGACCCGTAGGCCACACCGGCATCACCGGATATGTCCAGAGTACGGCAGGAAAAGAATCCTTTATCGGCAATAACTTTGATAGCCGAGTTAAGGATAATGTCTCGCTTGGATAATCCTTCTTTAATCATAAAATGCCCCGAGCACTGAATAATTGATACTTGAAGAAAAAACCCGTTGTGACTGACCAGTCAGTCACAACGAATTGTTAAATTAAATTTTCATTGTTGTCAAGAATAATTTAAAAAATATTTTTTCTAATGTTTTTGATTATTTTTATAGTGTGTAACAACTTAAAATCATTGCCCCCCAGGTATAAACATTTGAAATTGTTGTATAATTACAATGCCATTCGTATTAAGTACGGGGGCTCTGGAAGCCCCAAGACAGAGATGGATTAAGCCGATGTGGAGGGGACAACACTAAAGATTCTGTAACATTACCAACACCTACACTGCTTCCTGAAATCCACAAAAATTAACTCTTGATAAATATTCAAACTTTCAATCGGTAATAAACAAAATTTACACTCGATGAAGAACATCAACAATACCCTCACCTTTTGAGGTCAATATTTCATTGACATACAAGACCAATGATCTTATAGTTAACCCAAGAATAGGCAATGTCTTATCAAAGGCCTGTCACGACAAGTTAAAGAGACGCGTGATCTTGTCGTTTCAATCCCAGTGAGCTCTTAAACTGAATACCTTGATGCAAGTATTGCGACATTAATCGCACTCTTCTGGGTAGATGAGCAGCGTCGAAAGAAGCAGGTATGAGGTATAGCCGTTTCATTGTCTGTGGTGATTCCTTTAGCGAGGGCATGAACGATGAAATCGTTGATGGAAAGTATCGAGGTTGGGCTGATCGCGTTGCTGATGTGATGGCAGCAAATACCCCTGGTTTTACATATGCAAACCTTGCCGTTCGTGGCAAATTAGTCAGACAAGTAATTGCTGACCAGGTTCCCATCGCTCTCTCATTTGTAACGGGCAAAGAAACGCTGATCTCTTTCCATGCCGGCGTTAATGATGCGTTGCGCCCAAATTACAAAGCTGAATTACTTCTGCCGGAATATTCGCGCGCAGTTCACGAAATTGCGGCAACTGGTGCGACAGTCATGCTCTTTACAGTTTTGGAGCGCACTGGCAATACTGGCAAAGGTGCCGATTTCTGGTCGGCGCGCTTTAGTGAATTTAATCGAAATGTTCGCGCCATTGGCAAAGAAGTTAGCGCAATTGTTATCGATGCAAATGAGGAAAGTTTCTTGGGCGATCGTCGGTTATTAGCCTTTGATCGACTGCATCTAAATCCTCTTGGCCATGATCGAGTTGCACAAGGAGTTCTCGAAAAACTTGGACTGCCATTTGATCCAGATTGGCGCAAGCCACTTCCGCATGCAAAACCAACACCTTGGATTATGAAGAAATTAATTGGTTTTTTATGGTTCGTCAATTTTGCCTTGCCATGGATTTGGCGGCGTCTTCGCGGCATATCATCAGGTGATGGACTAAGCGGAAAATATGAAGCCCCCGTTGCCTGGCCAATAACAAGTAAATAAGAGTTTCCCCCCGCAAGAGTGAAGTAACTATTGGCTTTCGATGCTGTATGTGATTTAATCTAAATTTTCCATAACAACACCATTTGTTGATCTACATAGAAATGAAAATTAATACAACAATTCTGCTCTGATGTAACTGGCACACTGTAAAACTATTTTTTGTAAAGGTTTTCAGCAAGCACTTCTTCCTATAAGCAGAAAAACGTGACCTCAACAAAAATGCAGGAATTCAATCGGTAATAAACACAGTTCACGTCATATTTTGTGGCAATATTTTGTGGAATTGCTTGTTGATTTTTTCAGGAAAATCTTGTAAAATTTAAGTAAGGGTAGTCATCGGGAAAGTGAATGGCTCTAAAAAAACTTATCAGTTTAGAGGTTCCATATGCAAAAGAAATATGAGTCAGGAACATTTTGTAAAAGCATTAATTGCGAACGGCATACGGCCTTAGAGAAGTTAACAGGAGACGCCTATCTGAAGAAAAAGGCTAAGCACTGCAGGGGTTGCTACGCGTGGAAGTTCTTGGACTGGAGCAAGGAAAAAGGATGGCGCATCGTCCTAACTATGCCGGAGATTTCATCAAAAGAGCTTGCGGCCCACATCAAGGGCATTGATATAGTAAGAGTCGAAGATCTTACAGATGATGAAATTCTCTGCCTGTAGCATAGAGAGTACAGTATTCCCAGACAAGCATCAAAAGAACGAAAAGAACCAATTATCATTATATGAAGTGTTTTTAAAAAAAGCATTAGTATTTGCATAGCGAGTTTTTACGTGTAGTTTTTACACTATAATTATTTCATTAATATTCTAGAAGAAAATGCAGGATTTCCATCCGAAGAACTAATTCGGATAATTGCCCGCTCCAAAACAATCGTAAGTGGCAACATCAACATGCCTTCCTGAAATATAGCATTAAGCAATTTTATCAAATATACTTCATTTCAAGTATTAATACTTATTGGCTGTTATGAAGCGTCTGACGATTTCGACGATTATACGACTTTTAAAATCGTATTCTGCAGTTGTTGATCTAATCTCTCACTCCAAAATATCCATTGACAATATTTCCCTTTTTATTTATTAAATCACTAGATTAGTTTGAAAAAGCCAAACCACGAGTGATCGTGGGACGGAAAGCTACGGGTCCCCAGAGGAAAGCCGAGTTGCCGAATTACCGGTTGATTTTGCCCGTGGACATATGCTGCGGGCTTTTTTATTCGTTAATCATTGACAGGCTAGTGTTAGCGGCACCATCCTTCTTGGAGTAAGCATGGATATAGATATCCATTATATTTTACAAGAATTTATTCACGAAGCAGATACTCTTCATTTTTATTTCTACCTACATCGTTGATCACTACAGGGAGCATATGATGAAAAAACTCTCAGGAACAAAAGAAAAATTGCCCAAAAAGATTCTCAATTTAAAGAAGAAAATCAAGAAACCGGGAAAATCAAAATCGCCGCGCAAGCCGACAGAGATGGATATGTACGCAAGCGAACTAAAATATCGCCAGTTTGCTGAGGATATGCCGGCTCTTATTTGCAGCTTCTTGCCGGATAGCACATTGACCTATGTAAATTCGGCCTACTGTAAATTGTTTTCAAAGCGTCCTGAAGACCTTGTTGGAAAAAAATTTCTTGATTTCCTGCCGGATAAAACGACTCGCAAAGATGTTCGACGCCAATACATGTCACTCACACCGGAGAATCCTGTGAAGACTTATGAACATAAAGTGATTGTGGCCGATGGAACCAACCAATACCATTGGCATAGCTGGACCGACCGTGCTTTCTTTAATGATAAACGTGAGATTATCCATTTTCAGTCAATCGGGCAGGACATCACCGACCGCAAACAAGCCGAAGAGGCGCTGCGGGAGTCGGAGTCAAGATACCGTCTGCTGGCGGAGCACACCAAAGACATCATCTGGCTGATGGACATGGATACCAGAACCAGCTACCAGAGTCCCTCCTCGGAAATACTGCGCGGCTTCACGGTCCAAGAGTTAAGAGACCTGCCACTGGATAAGAATCTTACGCCGAATTCGCTCAAATTGGCGATGGAATTGCTTTTAAGTGAGATACCTAAGATAGAAGCAGACCCCGGTTATAACCCGGTCCATATTCTGGAACTTGAATATTATCGCAAGGACGGCACAACCGTGTGGCTGGAAAATAAATTAAGTGTCATACGCGATGAAAGCGGTAAGCCTGTTTCTATCATGGGCGAAGGCAGGGACATCACCGAGCGTAAGCAAGCTGAAGCGGCGCTGCGGGAGAGTGAGGAGAGATTTCATAAGTTAGCAGATGCGGCTTGGGAGGGGATCATTATTCACAGGGAAGGCACCATCATGGAGGCTAATGAATCAGCACTAAAAACAACTGGATACTCTATTGAAGAGATCATCGGTAAAAATATTATTACTTTTGTTGCATCGGAATCAATAGAACCTGTGATACAGAAACTCAGCGAGGGCACTACGCATGATCAATTGTTCCTGGAGTTAAAGTTGATAAGAAAAGATAAATCCATTTTCTCTGCTGAAGCGCTGGGAAGACCGATAAGATATAAAAATATTGATGCGAGAGTCTTGGCCTTCAGGGACATCACCGAGCGCAGGAAGACGGAGGAAGCGCTGCGGGAGAGCGAAGCAAAATACCGCATAATTACGGAAAACACGGCGGACCAGATAGCGATCCTGGATATGGATATGCACTTTATTTATATCAGTCCGAACATCATGCGTCTCCGCGGGTTAACCGTTGATGAGTCCATGGCTCAGACACTTGAACAGGTCTTGACTCCTGAATCCATGCGGCTAGGTCTGACTGTCTTTGAAGAAGAGGTACAACTGGAAGCCAGTGGAGAGGCTGATCCCGATAGAACGCGTATCTTGGAGGTGGAAGAATGCAAAAAGGACGGCTCTACTATCTGGGTGGAAGTCAACTTCTCCTTTTTGCGCGATAATGACGGTAAGCCTGTCCAGATTATCATGGTGTCCCGCGACATCACCGAGCGCAAGCGGGCAGAGGAAAAACTTCAAAATACCCTGGAAAGTCTCAGGAAGGCAATTGGCGCTACCATCCAAGTCATGGTGTCTGCTATTGAGTCCAGAGATCCCTACACCGCCGGTCACCAGAAACGATCCTCAGCGCTCGCCCGAGATATTGCGACAGAGATGGGACTTCCACCGGAAAAGATTGATGGCATCCGCATGGCTGGTTCCATCCATGACATCGGGAAAATGTCTATTCCCTCGGAGATATTATCCAAACCGACAAATCTCTCTGAATTTGAGTTTCCCCTGATTAAAGAACATGCCCAAAAGGGATATGATATTCTGAAAGATGTAGAATCTCCCTGGCCCTTAGCGGAAATTGTCTATCAGCATCATGAGCGGATGGATGGTTCCGGCTATCCAAGGAACCTGAAAGGGGAAGAGATTCTCATGGAAGCCCGTATCCTTGCCGTGGCTGATGTTGTAGAATCCATGGCCTCCCACCGTCCCTATCGTCCCGCCAAGGGTATTAAGGTAGCACTGGAAGAAATCGAGAATAACAGCGGAACCCTTTACGACGAAACCGTCGTGGATGCCTGTCTGAGATTATTTCGGGAAAAAGGTTATCAACTTGAACAGATTTGAATCGTTCAAAACGGAGAAACCATGAGGCAGAAAAAAACCACAATAACCGCAAAGATGACGAGAGGAGATGATTCCACGGATTTACGCAAAAATGCCGAAAAGATCGCCCGGAAAAAAGCGGCTCCTTCTCAGAAAAAGCTGGCGGCTATGCAGCCTGATGAAATAAAGCAAATGCTCCATGAATTACAAGTGCATGAGATTGAAGTGGAAATGCAAAACGAGGGGCTACGCTTGGCGGGGGGAGAACTGAAATCATCACAAGAGCGCTATTTTGATCTCTACGATCTGGCGCCGGTAGGCTATCTCACCGTCAGTGAAAAAGGATTGATCCTCGAGGCCAACCTCACCGCTGCTACTCTGCTGGGTATTAGGAAAAGCAATCTGGCCAATCATCCATTGAGCCGTTTCATTTCCAAGGAAGACCAGAACATCTACTACCTGCATCGTAAACAGCTATTTGAGACTGGTGATCATCAGAAGTGTGAACTACGTATGCTGAAGAAGGACGAAACGGCGTTCTGGGCATTGTTGACTATGACCGTTGTGCAGGACGCCGAAGGGGCTCCCAAGTTCCATATCATAATTACCGACATCACCGAGCGTAAACGGATGGAGACGGCGCTGAAGGAAAGTGAGGAATTGTTCAGAAACTACCTGGAGTATGCCCCGGATGGCGTCTACATGAGCACTGTTGAAGGCACCTTCCTTTACGGCAACCGAAAGTGCGAAGAGATAATCGGTTACCAGCGTGAAGAACTAATTGGAAAAAATTTTTTAGAATTGAATCTCCTGCCGGAAAAAAGCCTGAATAAAGCAGCTCAGTTGCTCCAGGCTAATATGGAGGGCAAACCCACCGGCCCGGATGAGATTGAACTGATCCTCAAAGACGGGCGCCTCATACCCGTTGAAATCAATACTAGCGTGGTTCAACGCAGTGGTGAAAAAATCGTCCTCGCTTTCGTGCGCGACATCACGGAGCGCAAACTAGCGGAAGAGGTGCTTCAGGAAAGCGAAGCTAACTTTCACCGATCTCTGGATGAATCCCCACTGGGTATACGCATCGGGACCGCAGAAGGTGAAACCCTTTATGCCAATCGGGTCATTCTTGATTTCTATGGCTATGACAGTATTGAAGAGTTTAAAGCAACCCCCGTGGAGAAGCGTTATACCAAAGAGAGCTTTGCCGAATACCAGATCAGAAAGGAAAAAAGAGAACGAGGTGATTATAGCCCATCCGAATACGAAATAAGCATCATCAGGAAAGATCGTGAAGTACGTCATCTCCAGGTCTTTCGTAAGGAAACACTTTGGAACGGTAAAAGACAACATCAAATAATTTACCAGGACATTACCGACCGCAAGTTTGCTGAGGAAGCACTGCAGAAGAGCGAAGAAAGATACCGTGAACTAAGTATCGTGGATGATCTAACCTCGCTCTACAATTCCCGGCATTTTTACGTTCAGCTTAATAACGAAACAGAGCGATCAAACCGCTATGGACAACCTTTGACGCTTCTGCTCTTGGATCTCGACAATTTCAAGATATTCAACGACACTTACGGCCATGTCGAGGGAAATCAGGTTTTATCCCGACTCGGTCAGGTGATCAAAAGATGTTTACGCCATACGGATTCAGCCTATCGTTATGGCGGCGAGGAATTTACAGTCATTCTGCCTATGACCACAGGTAAGGTTGCCGCAATTACCGCTGAAAGAATCAGAACGGAATTCAAGAAGGAAACTTTCTCTCTATTGCCTGGTCAAGACGTCCATTTGACGATGAGCATCGGGCTTGGGCAGTATAATCCACAGGAAGACATAAAG
>Ga0208102_1000071_pt1 | contig 62156 bp, 59 predicted proteins | sample CryBogmetaGMA17M_FD_184549 | JGI IMG/M metagenome (GOLD analysis project Ga0208102, IMG submission 184549) | Freshwater microbial communities from Crystal Bog, Wisconsin, USA - MA17M (SPAdes) | ecosystem: Environmental > Aquatic > Freshwater > Lake | place: Crystal Bog, Wisconsin, USA...
TCGTGCAATTATTGCTTCAAAGAGATTTGGCTGCCGCTGGAGTTGCCATTGATTCTGCGCCGCCTATGGGTGCATTCACCACCAAGTGGTCATTTCTAAAATCCAATTGGCCCCATATTACTCCATTCGTTTCCCAAAGGAGTCCAATCGAAATGACGTTTGAGCGCTTTCAATACGCATTCGTCAATACGTTACCATTGGCGGAACAACGAGCGGCTTACGATAGATACGTCGTGCCTGAATCTCGCCGTGTTTCCCGCGAGTCACTGACGGCAAGAGTTGATTTCAAGAAACCGCATCCGCCGCTATTGCTGATTGCCGGTTCGGCTGACAACATCATCCCCGCTTCGCTCAACAAATCCAACTATGCCAAATACAAACCATCCCCCTCAGTCACCGACTTCAAGGAGTTTGCAGGACGAACTCATTTCATCATCGGGCAAAAGAACTGGGAAGCAGTAGCAGATTACGTCCTTGCATGGTTGAACGAAAAGGGAGTGTAACGGCCTTAAAGCGATCGATGATTATTTATTCCTCCATAATTGTGGTATGGATGACGTAAATGTTGACGGCTGTGTATGTCTTCAAATGGTATCGGAAAAATATTACCCTTCTTTCTTTCCATTCGGTACAGTGAGTCGCTACAGGAGATATCAGATGAAAGATCAAAGCAAAACAAAGCAGGTTCTGATTCAGGAACTGGCTTCTTTGAAACAGAAAATCAGAGATCTGGAAAGATCGGAATCAGAACGTAAGCAGGTGGAGGAAGCGCTGCGGGAGAGTGAAGGCCGATTCCGGCAATTAGCGGACACCGCGCCAGTGCTGATCTGGATGTCCGGACCAGATAAGGGTTGCACCTATTTCAACAGAGTGTGGCTGGAGTTTACCGGTCGCTCCTTGGAGCAGGAGTTGGGCAATGGTTGGTTGGACGGCGTGCATCCAGAGGATTTGCAGCGTTGTCTGGATATCTACTTCAGTCATTTCGACGCTAGGCGGGAGTTCCTCTTGGAATACCGCTTGCGACGCGCTGACGGCGAATTCCGATGGGTCCGCGATAACGGCGTGCCCCGCTTTGACGGTGAAGGGTTTTTTCTGGGCTATGTCGGCAGCTGTGTCGACATCACCGACAATAAGCAGGTGGAGGAGATGTTGCAGAAGGTCAACGAAAACATGAATGCCCTAATCGAGTCAATGCCCGATGCCATCTTCTTTAAGGATGGTGAGAGTCGATGGCGGGTAATCAACGAAGCTGCCAAAAAACTGTTTAAGCTGCACGGCTTCAAGTGGGAAGGCAAGAGCGAACGGGAGCTAGCGAATATGCGTCTGGAATTTCGTAACGCCCACGAGAATTGTTTGATAGATGATGAAAAAGCTTGGGATGCCGGAACATTGACCATATTAAACGAGGATATGATTGGTGAAGATGGCAAAGTGCGCAACTTCGAAGTGAGGAAGATGCCGCTGTTTGAGCCGAATGGTCGGCGCAAAGCGCTGGTGATCGTTGGTCGCGATATCACCGAGCGCAAGCAGGCTGATGAGGCACTGAAAGAGAACGAGGAGCAATATCGGTCATTTGTGGAAAATGCGAGTGATATCGTCTTCAAGACAGACGACGCTGGACACTTCACCTTCGTAAATCCGGCAGCGCTCCGTATTACAGGATACAAAGAAGAGGAGGTTATTGGGAAGCATTATCCGACATTGATCCACCCGGACATGCGTGATGAAGCCATTAAGTTCTTCGGTCGTCAGTTTGTAAAGGAGATTCAAAATACATATTTAGAGTATCGTATACTCACGAAAGATGACCATGAGGTCTGGCTCGGGCAAAATACTCAGTTGATCGTGAAAGATGGCCATGTGATAGGTTTCCAGGCAGTGGCCCGCGACATCACCGAACGCAAGAGGGTGCAGGATACATTAAAACAGAGTGAAGAAAAGTTCCGATTCCTGACCGAAAATATGAATGATAACATCTTTATGATGGATATGAACTTGCGAACCACCTACGTCAGCCAGTCCATAAAGAAAATCCTCGGATTTACCCCGGAAGAGCGTATGAAACAGCATATCACTGAACAAGTGACCCCTGCTTCGATGACCCTAATAGAGAAAATCCTGTCCGAGGAGCTTGAGCGGGAACAAAAGGGTCTTGATGATCCCGACCGATCAGCTAAGTTTGAAATGGAATACTATCATAAAGACGGCTCTACGGTCTGGATGGAAAATGTGATCAGTGGCATTCGCGATGACCAGGGAGTTGCGGTTGGAATCTACGGGGTTTCACGTGATATCACCGAGCGCAAGCAGGCGGAGGAGGTGCTGCGAGAGAACCAGGCGCGGCTCGACCTTGCGATACGGTCAGCCGATATGGGAGTGTGGCACTGGGATATCATCGAAAACAAACGCTATTTTGACGACCAGGTTTGTCATCTTCTGGGCATCAACCCCGCGACGTTCACCGGGGCCGAAGAGGAGTTCATTGGGGCAGTACATCCTGACGACCGGGAGACGATCAAAGCGGCACTGGCCCGGACCATAGAGCAGGATGTGCTGTACGAACCGGAGTACCGCGTGGTCTGGTCGGACGGGAGCACCTATCATATGGCTGCCCGCGGCAGGTTGGTTCGCGATGATAAGGGCCGGCCACTTAGAATCAATGGCATCATCTGGGACATCACCGAACGCAAGCGGGTGGAGGAGAACCTTAAGCGGACCCTCGAAAGTCTCAGGAAAGCGTTTAGCACGACTGTTCAGGTCATGGTGTCCGCTGTAGAGGTGAGAGATCCCTATACGGCTGGTCATCAGATCCGGTCTGCGGACCTTGCCCGAGCCATTGCCACGGAGATGGGATTACCCCAAGAGAAAATCGACGGAATCCGGATGGCAGGTTCCATCCATGATATCGGGAAACTATCGATCCCAGCGGAGATATTGTCCAAGCCTACAAAACTGACGAACATTGAGTTTTCCCTGATTAAAGAACACGCCCGGAGTGGATACGAGATGCTGAAGGATGTGGAATCCCCCTGGCCGCTGGCACAAATTGTTTACCAGCACCATGAACGGATGAATGGTAGTGGCTATCCAAGAAATCTGAAAGGGGATGACATTCTCATGGAGGCCCGCATCATGGCTGTGGCTGATACGGTGGAAGCCATGGCCTCTCATCGGCCCTATCGTCCCAGTCTTGGCATTGATGTGGCCCTGGGAGAAATCGAGAAGAATAGAGGAACCCTTTACGACAATGCTGTCGCAGATGCCTGTCTGAGATTATTCCGGGAGAAGGGTTATCAACTTGAAGGGACCTGATTTTAAATGGGAATCCTCACTTCAATTCTGACTTGAAAGTTGAAGATAATTAGGTAAAAAAACAGACGACCTCTCTCGCTAACTTCCTGTAAGTGTTATTTTCTATACTTAATTCTTCATAGTAGATTTCAAATGTAACTCGTGATAATTTAAATAATACGATCCTATATGTTTATAAAGGAGTGAAGAAATGTCGGTAAAGACCATATCTGTTGATGCGGAAGGGATGGTTTGTTTGAGTTGTTCTTTCTGCGGGGAAAGCAGCTCAAGACGGGCAGAATCGTTTCCCAATAGTAATCAACCCAACGGCATCAGTGTAACCTGCGCATCATGTGGGAAGGCTTATGAAATCCAGATCGACCTTAGAAAGGCCTTCCGAAAGAAAACTTTTTTTGACGGCTTCTATTCAAAATTGGTCCCTCCCGGCGGTTTCGAAAAAACGACCATTGTCGATCTTTCACTCGGTGGTTGCAGGTTCCTTGCCTCCAGCAAACATCCTCTGAATCCTGACGATCGGATTAAAGTGATGTTTAACTTAGATGACGCTCAACACACCAAGATTGGGAAGGAGGCTGTGGTTCATATTGTCATGGGGCGTCAAATCGGCTGCGAATTTGCCCACACAGCCAGCGGCTATGACCCTGATATCGGGTTCTATCTCAGGTCGACTATTAAAAAGGATGATTAATAATAGAGGCTATAATTCGAATGGCAATCCTCACACCAAGTCTAAATCAAAAATTATCGACTCGTAGGTAGGGTGCGCAACTTCGATGATTGATTGAATCGCCATCTTCCGGTTAGGCACCCTACCTGCCTTGTGCGGACACTCTGTTTCATCCCTCCCTTTAGTGATTTACAACCGACTTCAGGCTGGTTGTTATCGCACCGTTGAAGAAGTATTTCAAAGCTCAGAATCGATTATTTGGGGTTGGAGGCTACCATACCATTACCCAATGGCCGACCGTTGATCCTGGGTGGATATATCACGATTCACGGCCAATGGTTACATGAACAGGGTGGAACGGATCAAAGACAGGTGAAATCAGGCCGGCGATCGTAATCAGGATAATCCGATAGATTAAAAAAATGACCTGAAGAAATTCCAAAAGCGGTAAAATAGCGGTAAAAAACGACCGCATAAAGAAAAATGGTTACAGCATTGAATATGTAACCATTTGATTTACTTGGTATCCCTGGCGTGATTCGAACGCGCGGCACACGGATTAGGAAACGAAAAAAGAACAAAATGAACAATTACGGGGAGAGCCTTAAAAATAGGGTATCTCCCCGTTTTTTTAATTGTTTGCGAGGAAATTAGCTTTTCAATTTTGTTCAATCATGAACATTACAAAACCACTACAGTATTTCCAAGGGAAAAATCTCTTTCTTCCTGAACTCAACAAATGAGATGTCTCAAAAAAAACATTCCACGTTTCTACTGGTAATGATCGCCGATACCACACCCCATAATTTGTGGTCAGCTTTCATTGACATACAAGAATGATTTCCCTATACTTCTTTCCCGTAAAAGCAAGTCTTTATAAAAAAGGTGCTTTTATATCGCCCGGATAAACTTTGAGGTTCTGTCATGAAAGTATCGAGTATCGTCAAACCCGTCAAGTCATTGTCCCTTAACGACACGATCAGCACGGCGCTCTCTCTTATGAATTCAAGAAAGGTGGATATCGTTCCCGTCTCCGATCCGCAAAAAGGTCTCGTCGGAGCCGTGACCCGGATGGATCTGCTATCGGCTTTGCAAAGTGGCATGTCCATGACCGGTACACTTGAGGACCGTATCTCCGGCCATACAGCCAACCTGTCACCGGATGAAGAGGTCGAAGAAATTCCCGAGTCTGCCATTCCGGCCCTTGTCCTGGACGAAGGCGGTGAGGTCATCGGCGTCGTCTCCCTGGAGGGTTATGCGACGGCGCTTCAGGATGCTATCAAGGAATTTCGCGAGCAGGTCTTCTCGATCATGGATTCCGTGGAAAGCGGGATCATTGCCATTAATGAGAACGGAACCATCATTGCGGCCAACCGCATGGCGGAAGATCTATTCGGCATTAGGGCTTCCGGATTCATGGGTCGTAACATTCTGGAGATGATTCCCAACACGCGGCTCATGGATATCATGAAGTCGGGAAAGCCCCTGATAGGGCAGAAGTTCGAGGGGCAAAACGTGTCCCTCATGGTCAATTATGCGCCCGTTATCCGTGACGGCAGGGTCGTGGGCGCCGTGAGCGTCTTCCAGGATATCTCCCGTTTAGAAGAGATCTCCCAAGAATTGAGTGTCGTCAAAGCTCTGAACCGCGAGCTCGGCGCAATCATTCATTCTTCCTATGACGGTATCTGGATCACCGACGGCGAAGCGCTCACCCTCGACGTCAACGAAGCATACGAACGGATTACAGGAATCTCGGCCAAGGAGGTCATCGGCCGTACGATGCAGGAGCTTGTGAAGGCGGGCTACTTTGACCAGTCTGTAACGCTTGTCGTCATGAAGGAGCTGAAGAGTGTCACCATCAACCAGATCATTAGGGGGAACAAAAAGGTTCTCGTTACGGGGAACCCTATATTCGATGAAAACGGCAAGCTCTTCCGCGTTGTCACCAATGTTCGTGACGTAACGGAGCTGTCGAACCTTCAGGAACAGCTCAACCAGGAGAAAGAACAGGTTCTGAAATACAAGACGGAGCTGACTCACCTGCGAGCCTTGCAGATTCGAAATGCAGAGCTGATCTTCCGGAGCGAACCGATGATGCAGATTGTTGACCTCGCCATCAGGATGGCCGACGTGGATTCCACCCTGCTCATCACGGGTGAATCGGGAACGGGCAAGGAAGTCGTCGCCAAGCTCATCCACAGGCAGGGCAAGGGCGATGCGAGTCCCTTCATCAGCATCAACTGCGCCGCCATCCCGGAACAGCTCCTCGAGTCGGAACTCTTCGGTTACGAAGGGGGTGCCTTCACGGGGGCCAAGAAGGAAGGAAAGCCGGGCCTCTTCGAACTGGCGCACAAGGGAACGCTTTTCCTCGACGAGGTGGCTGAGTTGCCGCTCACTCTCCAAGTAAAAATTCTGCGGGCCATCCAGGACAGACAGATTACGCGCGTGGGGGCAACAAAATCCATGCCCATCAACGTGCGGATCATCGCCGCCACCAACCGGAATCTGACCAAAATGCTCAAGGAAGGCGCCTTCCGCGAGGACCTCTACTACCGCCTCATGGTCGTTCCCATTAATGTGCCGCCCCTTCGGAACCGCAAGGAAGATATCCCTCTGCTAGTCAGACACTTCCTGGACGAATTCAACGGGCATTTCGGTTACAGCAAGGCCATCTCGCCCCAGGTTTTGGACAAGCTTGTGAATTATTCCTGGCCGGGCAACGTTAGGGAACTGAGAAATGTCATCGAGCGCATGATCGTCATGTCGCAGGGAGATGAAATCGTCCTAAACGATCTGCCCGGATTCATCCATGTCAGGCAGCCGATTCACCAGCATGGCGCCCGATTGAGGGAAGCCGTCATCGAAACGGAAACCTATCTTCTGTCGGACACGTACAAGGAGTGCGGATCATGGCAAAAGACGGCGGAAATTCTAGGGGTGGACCGGGCCACCGTATTCCGCAAAGCTGCAAAGTACGGCCTGCTAAACAAATAGTCGCATTTATGCTGCTATTGCATATCTGCGATTCTTAATAACTTCAATAACATCCAAGAATATTCTCCCGCTCTCTGTGCAATAATGCAATATGGACGGAGATCAAGCTCACTGGTATCTCTGTTTCTAAAAAAATAATATTCAAACGATTAAGGGACCTTAACAAGCTCCAGGGATTCATTTTTGAATGCTGGCATGGTTGATGTATTAGCAGAGGCCCAAAACAAGTCTTTCAGCTTTCATGCCCATCGTTTCAAAAAGAGACCCAAGGCCGTTCATCTGAGAGAAACGACACAGAATGCTCAAAGGCCAACTGAAGATAAGGAGAAGTTTTATGAATATTTTAGGTCCCGCTTTAAAGCGTCAAAATGGTCAAATTCAACCGTACATTCCATTCGGTCCCTTCCAGTTACGGCTGCCTTTTATTCATTATCGTTTTGAAACAGCGGATTACATACAGGGTTTAATCATGTGTGCCGTCTGCCTGGGTATTATCCCGATTTTGCAGGAGTACCTTGGGATGCCCTTTGAAATTGCCATAACGATCGTCATTTTAAATGGTTTCTTCTATTTATGGCATTCTCACCTGGGTGACCCGGTCGTACCCGGGTGGATCACGCCGGCCATACCGCTTCTCCTGTTGTGGCTGAAGACATTCCCTGAAGGTGTACCCCGCATGCATGCCCTGATTGCCTTTGAATTCGAACTGGGAATTGTCTCATTATTCCTGGGCGCTACGGGACTCGCCAAACGATTCGTTGACATCGTCCCGGACGCACTGAAGGCAGGCATTCTGCTGGGCGCCGGGGTCGCTGCCGTCCGACTCGTATTTGAAAAAGGGGGCCGCTTTGATCTTTACCCGTGGACGATAACCATCGCACTCGGTTCAGTGTTCTATATTCTGTTTTCAAATCATTTCAAATCATTACGCGCAAGACATCCCTTCTTCAAGCACCTCTCAGATCTGGGGCTCCTGCCATCTCTAATCCTGGCCATCATCCTCGCACCTCTGGTCGGCGAATTACCTTGGCCGGATATCAAATGGGGGTTTACCATTCCCCAGTTTACCACATTATTTACCCAATGGACGCCTTTCTCTGATCGAATCGGCTGGCCGCCGCTCAGTCTCTATGCAAGTGCGGCGCCTTTGGTGGCCGCGACCTACATCGTGCTTTTCGGTGAATTGATCCAAGCGGAAGCGCTCATTGACGAGGCGCGGGAATTCCGCCATGGAGATGAGGATGTCCATTTCGACGCCAATCGCAATAACATAATTGTCGGGATTAGAAACATCGGCATGTCCATGCTTGGGCCGGACCTCTCAATGTGCGGGCCGATGTGGGCGGCCATGCAGGTTGTGGAATGCGAACGGTATAAACATGGTCCGGAAGCGATGGATAGTCTTGTCGGCGGGGTTGCATCTTTCCGCCTGGGAACTTTCACGGCCTATTTCCTGGCGCCCATCGTTACCCTCGTGAAACCCGTTCTGCCGATTGCCCTGTCGCTGACCATGCTGGTCCAGGGCTTTGTCGCCGTGCGCGTCGGTATTTTAAAAGCGAGAACATTCAATGATCTTGGGGTGGCCGGGTGTGTCGGCGCTGTTTTGATTTCCCGAGGTGCAGGTTATGCCTTTGCCGTCGGGGTCGTTCTTTGCTTTCTTATCTATGGAAAGGATTTCTTCCGCAGATGGAATACATACGACAAGGTAAAGGATCCCGTCTTCAACGCTTGCATCGCCCCGGAACCGGATGACGAAAAGCATTTACCAAATCAGTAATATGATTAAAAGAAAAGTATGAATGACACAATTGTAATGAATCATCGCTATCAACAATAAGAAATTTAGAAGCGAGGTTTTGTATTTTATCAATTGAGATATTATGGATAGAACTAAACTAGTTAAACTCGATTTAAAGTTATGTATATGCAGCAAGTTTTTGATAGAATATATGGAAGGAGGTGATCGCTGCAAGTCGCGGACAATGAGGTCAGTTGCAGGATAAGGATGAATAACCATTCCAAAATAAACAGCATGAAAAGATCAATCAAAAAAGGAGGTTCAGAAAGATGAAACTGTATTTTTTTGAAGCGGGTGTTTTGAAGAGTTATAAGCAGTATTTCACAATGGGATTAGGTATTGGGGAACCCTTTGACGTCCCGGTGCCTTTTCTACTCATTGAACATTCCAAAGGAATTGTTCTTTTTGATACCGGGAACGCCCTAGAGGTTGTAAAAAACAAAAAAGATCACTGGGGCGATATCTTGGCCGCGTATGACCCTGTCATGTCAGAAGAGCAGTGGTGTGTGAATGCGATTCAGAAAGTGGGATATAAACCCAAAGATGTGAAATATGTAATTTTATCACATCTCCATCTAGATCATGCGGGATGCGTGGGCCATTTCCCCAATGCAAAATACATCGTACAGCGCGATGAGTTGCACTATGCCTATGTCCCCGATTACTTCATGAAGCTTGCTTACATCCGCAAAGACTTTGATAAGCCGGTCGACTGGCTTATATTGAATGGCTGGAGAGATGATAAATTCGATTTATTCAATGACGGTAAACTCATCATTTATTTTACTCCTGGCCACACACCGGGACATCAATCCATTCTTGTGAACTTGCCGAAAACAGGCCCCATGTTTTTCGCATCTGATTCGTGTTATACAATGGAAAATTTGAACAATAATGTATTATCCGGTCTTGCATGGAATTTCGGTGAATCCGTAAAGTCCGTTGAAAGGATGAAGGCTCTACAATCACTTCATGGAGTTCAGATCGTAACGGGGCACGATCCGGAAGGTTGGAAAGCTTACAAGCAGGCACCGAAATTTTACGAATAGGATCGTAAACAGAACACCGGTACATTTGAATTGTGGTGAACTGACCCCAGAACCGGAAGATGAAAAATATTTGCCGAATTAGTAAAATGATTTCAAGAAAAGTATAAATGACACGATTGTGATGAATCATCGCTATCAACAATAAGAAATTTAGATGAGGTAATATTATGCCATTGAAAACACCCGAACAATACGAAGAGAGTTTACGTAAGATGAACTTTAAGGTCTACATGATGGGCGAAGAGGTCAAGAATGTCGTCGACCACCCCATCATCCGCCCCTCGATGAACTCCGTCAAAATGTCCTACACGCTCGCGCAGGATCCGCAGTATGCGGTGCTGATGACGGCCACTTCCTCCCTGACGGGCAAGAAGATCAACCGTTTCTGCCACCTGCACCAGAGCACCGAGGACCTGGTGAAGAAGGTGAAGATGCAGCGCCTGATGGGCCAGAAAACGGCGGCCTGCTTCCAGCGCTGCGTGGGCATGGACGCCATCAACGCCGTGGACAGCACGACCTTCGAGATGGACAAGAAACTCGGGACCGAGTACCACAAGCGCTTCAGGAACTTCCTGCTGAAGATGCAGGAGGAGGACTGGACCGTCGACGGTGCCATGACGGACGTCAAGGGCGACCGCGGGCTTAATCCCGGCAAGCAGGCCGACCCGGATCTGTTCTGCCGTATCGTGGAGAGACGCAAGGACGGCATCGTCGTGCGGGGCTGTAAGGCCCACCAAACGGGCGCCCTCAACTCCCACTGGATCCTCGTCATGCCCACCCTCACGATGTCGAAGGAGGACGCTGACTTCGCCCTGTCCTTCGTGGCGCCGGCCGATGCCGAGGGCATCTTCTATATCTATGGCCGTCAGTCCTGCGATACCCGCAAACTCGAGGGTGGCCAGTTCGATATGGGCAACAAGGAGTTCGGCGGGCATGAGGCCATGATGATTTTCGATGACCTCTTCGTGCCCTGGGAAAACGTCTTCATGTGCGGCGAGTATGAGTTCAGTGGCGCCCTGGTGGAACGCTTCGCCGGCTACCATCGCCAGAGCTACGGCGGCTGCAAGGTGGGCGTGGGCGACGTGTTGATCGGCGCGGCGGCGCTGGCCGCCGACTACAACGGCGCCAACAAGGCCTCCCATGTGAAGGACAAGCTCATCGAGATGATGCACCTCAACGAAACCCTTTACTCCTGCGGGATTGCCTGTTCGGCCGAAGGGCACAAGACGGCCTCCGGGAACTACCTCATAGACCTGCTGCTGGCTAATGTCTGCAAACAGAACGTCACCCGGTTCCCCTACGAAATCACCAGGCTCGCCGAGGACATCGCAGGTGGACTCATGGTCACCATGCCCTCCGAGAAAGATCTGAGGCACCCGGTTACAGGCAAATACATCGAAAAGTACCTGCGTGGTATCCCTTCGGTTCCCACGGAGTACCGCATGCGGATTTTGCGCCTCATCGAGAACATCACGCTGGGAACGGCGGCTGTCGGCTACCGTACAGAGTCGATGCATGGTGCGGGCTCTCCCCAGGCGCAGCGGATCATGATCTCGCGCCAGGGCAACCTCGAGCAGAAGAAGGCGCTTGCAAAGAAGATCGCCGGTATCCCCGCGTAAGGGGGCCGCTCTCTCCTTTGGGATAAAACGGAATGCCGGTGCAATAACGGCGGTTCGGGCTCCCTCGGCCTCGCTTTTCAAGCGGGATCTAACAGGGGGTCCGGAAGATTAATAAAAGAAGAAATAACTTCCGGAAAACGAAAAGGCGATGAAGACGGAGCAGTTGGAAAAGGATATCCAGGCAGTCCTCGACAGACAGGTCAGGCCTGTGCTGAAAGCACACAAGGGTGACATCGAGCTTACGGAAATCGAGGAGGGAGGTATAGTCCATCTACGAATCCTGGGAGCCTGCGCCACCTGCCTGGGTGCGGAACAGACCGTCAGCGACATCATCGTGGCGAGCATCCACGAGTCCTGCCCCTGGGTCAGTGACGTTCGCGTCGGTACGGGAGTCAGCGATGATCTCGTCCGGGAAGCCCTGCGGTTTCTCAAGAGGCCCCGGGGATGAGGCCGATGACGGTGGGCATCCAGTTCTGTGGGGGCTGCAATCCCCGGATCGACCGGGGGCAGATTGCCCTTGAGCTGCAGAAAGCATTTATCGACATGGGCTTTGACGTTGTCTTCAACAGTCCCGATACCGATTTCGTGGTCTTTCTGAGCGGATGCCTGTCAGGCTGTGCCTTCAAGTACAATCCCAAGGATCCGCCTTATGTTATGGTGGCGGCGGCCACTGTGGATGGTGTGGAAATGCCCGCGGAGAGGATCGTCCCGGAGATTTTGATGAAAGTGAGGAAATTCTATGAACGACTGGAAACAGAAATACGCAAAGAAGATCATGAGTGCCGAGACGGCGCTGAAGCAGGTTAAGGATGGCGACCGTGTAGTTGTGGGACATGCCTGCGGCGAACCGCCCACTCTGGTAGAGGCCCTGGTGGCCCGGGGGCCGGAGCTCAAAGGCGTAGAGATCGTCCACATGGTGGCCATGGGGCCTGCCAAGTATGCCCAGCCGGGCATGGAGGGAAGTTTCCGGCATAACTCGCTCTTTGTCGGAGCCACGACCCGCAAGGCCGTCTCCGAAGGACGCGCCCTTCATACCCCCTGTTTTTTTTCCGAGATTCCCCGCCTCTTCAGCTGGAGAATCCTGCCCGTCGACGTGACGCTCATGCAAGTCACGCCGCCCGATGCCGAAGGCTTCTGCAGCCTCGGTGTGTCCGTCGATTATACTCTGGCTTCGGCCCGCTCGGACCGCTTGACGATCGTCCAGATGAACAGGCATATGCCCCGCACCCTGGGTGAAAAGATTCACCTTGACGAGATCGACTGCATCGTCGAGAAGGACGAGCCAATCATCGAGCTCAGGCCGCCTGCCATTGGTGATAAAGAGAAGGCCATCGGCGAGAACGTGGCAAAGCTCATCGAAGACGGATCAACTCTCCAACTGGGTATCGGTGCCATTCCTGACGCGGTACTGCTCTTCCTGAAAGATAAGAAGGACCTGGGTATTCACAGCGAGATGTTCTCCGACGGGGTGGTGGCCCTGGCCGAGGCCGGTGTGGTCACGAACAAAAAGAAGACGATTAACACGGGCAAGTTTGTCGCCACATTCCTCATGGGTACCCGCAAGCTCTACGACTTTGTCGACGGCAATCCCGACGTGGTTATGCGCCCTGTCGACTACACCAACGACCCGGCCGTCATCGGACAGCATGATAATATGGTCTCCATCAATGCAGCCCTGCAGGTCGACTTCATGGGCCAGGTCAACGCCGAGATGATCGGCCGCAACCAGTTCAGCGGCATAGGCGGACAAGTTGATTTCGTCCGCGGGGCAAGCCGCTCCAAGGGAGGGAAGTCCATCATCGCGCTGCCCGCCACGGCCGCCAAAGGCACAGTGTCGCGGATTGCCGGTGTGCTCGACCCGGGCGCCGCCGTGTCCACCTCGCGAAACGACGTCCACTTCATCATTACCGAGTACGGTGCTGCAGATCTGCGGGGTAAGAGCATCCGCGAGCGTGCCAAGGCTCTCATCGCCATCGCCCATCCCAACTTCCGGGAGTCGCTTACGGCCCAGGCCAGAGCGCAGGGGATGCTTTAACAAGCAGTTTTCTCCATTATCTATTTCTCACCCGGAATCCAAGAGGATCAATCCGCCACGGCCGTTGAGATCGTGGCGGTTATGATATTGCTGTTTCTTTAAGGGTGTGTTAAAAATATTAGACTATTCTATACTCTCTACGATCCTTGAAAACGGATCTCTAAACCTGGCAAGGTGGAGTTGAGCATGTCTATACTGACATTCCTGCACGATGCCTTTACTTCAACCAAAGGCCCGTACAACCGCTACGTGGGACGTCACACCCAGAGATTCTGCGCGAACGCGGCCCGTCGTGCAAAGAACCAGGAGCAGAAGCGAATATGGTTCTCCTCGGCCATATCGGCAGACGAGGTAATCGCCACGCTGGCTGGTCTGGAAAAGAGGCGATCGCTGGGAGCCCTTGCAGAATGGCAGCTCCGTCTTGGGGTGGATAGCAATAGCTACCTGAAGGCATTGCGGACATATCTCTCGGGCCTGCTTCTTCTATCCGGGACCTGCAAAGAGGAACTGCTCAAAAGGCTTGAGCTGACAGAACTTGAATTCATGCAGACTTGGCAGTCGGTGTTCGAATATGAGGGGGAAGATAAGGCGGTTTTTGATAATGTCCTCCTGCCAGCTTTCCGTGACAGGGGCATTGACGGGCTTGTATGCGCCGTGGGCGAGTTGATCAGGGACACCCTCTTCCTGCCGGACATCCCCTTTGGAAAGGAGGCGCGCACCTCTCTGCAGGATCTGATGATCAGCGATCTGGCGGCCCTCAAGCGACATCTTAAAAAGCGAAAAGAATATCCTGCTAAAGGGAACCGTAAGTAGGGAAGGAAGCCATGTTCGAAATAGATTCAGAAGCTACCGTGTACATTAGGGATCGCTGCCAGGGTGCCGTGACGATCGTCCTGGATTTCCAGCCCATGATGGGCGGTGGGTGACAATGTGCATCCGCCCGGGACGTGGCGGGTAGTTACATGCCCCGGTTGCTTACCGGCGCACCATCGGGCGACGTCGATCATTATCTCCTGTGGCAGGCCAGCGACGTGAAGCTGTTCTACTGCTCACAGCTGCGTCCGAAGCCCTATACGGACCGGATTCGTATCCGGTTGAGGAGTTTCCTGTTTATGAAATGGCTCGAGCTTGAGGGAGCCCGCGCCATCGTCTCTGCTCCCACCGAACACCCCATACCTGAAAATCCGCCGGTTTCTCCTTTTCAAAAAGAGGAATGAAGGGAATTTGCAGGAGACCCTAGTGGTATATATCTCATATAGGAAAGGTGATCATGGAAATCGTCACAAATAAACCCGTGGATCCCGGGACGATGTTTGAAAGAATTCGGAAATCTGAGGCAGGATCCGTCCTGCTTCATTATGCCGTGGTCAAAAGCCAAACTGGAGGCCGAGAATCAGCAGGCATCCAGTTTGAGAAATCCGGTAATATGGAGGGTGAGCTGTCTGAAATCTCGGCAGACATTAAACAACGGTGGAACATCGAAGATGTCCTTCTCGTCCGGCGGATCGGTACATTAGGGGTTGGAGACATCATCTCACTGATCGCCGTGAGTTCCCCGGCAAGCACTGATGCATTCTATGCATGTCGCCATGGGTTGGAGAGATTGAAAAAAATGTCAACCCTGAAAAAAACCGAAAGGTTCATTGGCAAGGATAGAACGTAACGTATTGTAAATGGGGATTCTCATTTTTAATTATCACCAATTTAGATATTGAACGGAAAGCCCTCGATCAGAAATCTCTTCTTCTCTTTCCTGTGGCTCGGCCTGACGGCATTCGGCGGCCCTGCAATGGTGGCACATATTAGAGAACTTTCCACTCAGCGCAATCAATGGCTTGATGAAAATGATTTTAAAAACGGTGTTGCCCTCTGCCAGTCCATACCAGGGGCCACAGCCATACAGGCAGCTGCCTATGTAGGACTCAGGGTTCGCGGAATATCCGGAGCATTGGCTGCTTATATAGGTTTCGGATTGCCGGCCTTTATTTTGATGTTGATTCTCTCGGTTGTATATACCCGATTCAACAGCATTCCGAGATTTATCTCCCTTTTTAATGGTCTTCAGGTGATCGTGGTTGCAATCATTATTAACGCAACCTATTCATTTGGCAGGAACATCGCAAATAATTACAGGAGCGTGATTGTCGCCCTTTTGTCCGCCCTCTTGTTGTGGTTGGGTATAAGCCCTTTTATGGTTATTGTTGGGGCTGGCATCCTCGGTATGGCCCTTTTTAGAGTATCCATCTCAAGCACTTCTGTCTATTACGACAAAAAAGAAACTCAATGGAATGCCAAGCAAATCATTGGTCTCTTGGTCACTTTTTCTATCTGCCTTACCGGTCTATATTTCATAAACTCTAAACTCTTCAATCTGGCAGCCGTCATGCTCAAGATAGATCTCTTCGCCTTCGGAGGAGGTTTTGCATCTCTTCCGCTGATGCTTCACGAGATTGTCATGAACAGGGGATGGCTGGACAGTAAGACTTTTATGGATGGAATAGCCCTTGGTCAGATAACACCCGGACCCATTATCATTACAGCAACCTTTGTGGGCTATCTGGTTTATGGGATCCCAGGTGCGCTTGTGGCAACAATCGCTATATTTACGCCTTCATTCTTTATGTTGATCACCGTCGCGCCGTTTTTTGATCGGCTGAAAAATTCGGTATATTTTATGAGAGCTATAGACGGAATATTTGCCTCCTTTGTTGGACTCCTTTTGTTTGTCTGTATTAAGTTTGCTATAACTGTCCCATGGGACATTCTAAGGATTCTTTTTGGGCTTACTGTGTTAATCGCTTTATTTCGTAAAGTAGATATCCTGTATATCGTGCCGGTTGGGGCCGTTATTTCTGTATTTATTTTCTAATTTTTTCGTTAAAATATTTTCCTTTTGTTGATTCTAGGAAAGTTATCGGATAAAATTATCAGATGAATATGACCCGCTGGATGCATCTTGGTGCAAAGGAAACATCTGATTGGCATTGCTGCAGAAACTGTAAGTACTTCAATAACGACCCAGTTATGCTGGAAGAGTTTTTTAAGGGTATCAGCATCCTCAGTTCTGTAAGAGGCAGCAGCCGTGGGGATGGTGGTATCTGCAAATTCCATAATCGGTATCTCTTGCCTGTGCACAGTTGTTCGGATTTCGTGCTAAAACCAAAATAAGCATTTCCTTCCATTGCCCTTTCCTGTCCCCGTTTAAGGCTTCAAGCCGATTTGAGGTCGGTCTTGAGGCCTTACTCCAGTGATGCCGGCCAGTGGGTGCCATCCCGCACGGGGAGGGCTTCATTTTCTTTTCTCTCCCGAATATCGTTCCGCCAGGGATTGTTGAAGGACCGGCAACCGCCTTCGGTCTGCAACTCGCTGCGGTAAAAGTCTGCCAGCTTATTCGCTGGTGCCATCAGTCTGCAGATATACCGAATCCCCGTCCACTCCAGTTCCGGGCAGATTTTTTCCTGGTTGTTTGGATGTTTGGCAACCCCGAAGGTACAGGTATTGCGGATACAACAATATCCGCAACCTACACAGGGCACCTTTTCGACAGCGTTTCTCAGCATCCTATTCCTTTGATTTTCTTCCGGTATGAAGTCATTCAATGCATCGAATCTACAGGTATTTCATTGACAAATATATCTGAAATGATAAATGATTACAACACGAGAGAAAGAAATAATGATGAATGCCTCCCCTCCAAAAGATAGCAGACCGTTCGTTGAAATCAGGCAGGATCTCCGACCCGGTGATATAGGCACCATTATTTATCTCCATGGTGTTTTATATGCGAAGGAATACGGCTTCGATCATACCTTCGAGCCTTATGTCGCGAAACCTCTTGCCGAGTTTGTCAAATCACAAACAGCACGCGAACGCATTTGGATTGCGGAACAAGTCGGTGAAATTGCGGGATCGATAGCCATCGTCAAATCCTCAGATGATGAGGCTCAGCTTCGCTGGCTGTTGCTTCATCCGGATGTTCGGGGATTCGGTATTGGCAGGGCTCTGATTGAAGAGGCCATCGCGTTTTGCAGGACGGCAAATTATTCCTCTGTTTTTCTCTGGACCGTGAGTATTCTGACCAAGGCCACAAAACTTTACCAATCGGTGGGATTCAGGAAGACCGAAGAAAAGACCCGTGAATTATGGGGTATCGTTCTGACGGAAGAGCGCTATGAATTGATACTTAAGTAAAGACGGTCGAAACAATCGATTTATTGATAGCTGTGCAGGCCGGGCAGATAGTTCACCCCCAGATAGGTGATAAGCACGGAGACGAAGCCAATGATGGCCATGACCGCCATGCGCTTTCCCCGCCAGCCCCGGACATAGCGGGCATGCAGCATGATCGCATAGACCAGCCAGGTAATCAGCGACCAGGTTTCCTTGGGATCCCAGCTCCAGTAAGACCCCCAGGCGTAATGCGCCCAGATCGAACCGGTCATGATGCCGATGGTCAGAAAGACAAAGCCCAGCACGACACTCTGGTAGATCAATTCGTCCAGGATATCCGCTTCCGGAATCAGTTGTATAAAGCTCCGGGAACTTTCCGGATTTCTCCTTTCCAGTCCTTTCATAAAAACCATGAGTCCCAGGGCAAAAGCCACGGTGAAGGCGGCATAGCCCAGAAAGCAGGTCAGGACGTGGGTTGTGAGCCAGTTGCTCTGCAGGGCCGGGATGAGGGGTTGGATTCGGCTGCTGACATTGGGGGAGAGGGAGGCAAAGGCCATGGACAGAAAGGCCACGGGAACAACAAAAGTGCCCAGGCTTCTGCTTTTCGTTCGCCATTCCATCAAAAGATAGAGCGCGACGATCGACCAGGAAAAAAAGATCAGGGATTCATAAAGATTGGACAGGGGCGCATGACCGATTCCCATCTGATAGGAGGTGATCCACCGGAGAATCAGGGCCGTCGTCTGCGCAAAAAGACCGATCAGCGCCGCGACCGTGGCCAATCGTCCCCAGATCTCTTTGCCACTTACCATTCTGACCAAATAGAAAGCAAAAGCGGTGAAATAGATGAAGGTGACCCAGCTCAGAATGACCGTATTGATCATGAAGCCGACTCCTTGTTTAATTTAACCGCATCCAGCCACTTTCGGATTTCACGATCCAGACCCACGGCATCTTTATTGCTTTTGCCGGCAATGCTGATGCGCGTTTTGTCTCCCCTGCTGTCCAGCCGGATCCAGATCTGCCGGTATGAACTGAAAAAGACGACCAGGAATCCGATCATCATGACGAGAGCGCCCGTGGCGACAATCGGAACGCCGGGATCCTGCATCACTTGAAGGCCCGTATAATATTGTTTGTTCGCCTGATCCAGGGAAAAGACATAGGGTTTAAAGAGGCTGGGATTAAAGAGAGGTGCCTGCTCAATAAGACCGGGGTTGGCCTGATGGATCTGCTCGATGGCCTGAAAGATCCAGATCTGAACCTGCCCTGCCGGTGATTGAATGTTCAGTTTCACCGCCGGCCCCATGCCCATGAGGTTTTCCTCAACGCGGATCATCTGGACTTTCGCCTTTTTCCCGGGAAGATCAAACTCCATGCCGATGGCCACCTTCACGTCCTTGATTTTTTTATCCCCTTCCGTCACCACCATGATCGGATCACCGGAGGGAATCATTCCGTAATTGGCCTGATAGAAGCGTATCCCGGCAAAGGTCACCGGATGATTGACCAGCACCGGCGACGTCTGCACCACGCGGCCGTCTTTCACAAAGCTGAGATCGGAACGGTAGGTTTTGGGCATCCCGTTTTCATAGAAGTCGATGAAGAACCGGTCGCAGCGGACGGCAAAATCCAGGCTTTTCGTGCCCCCTCCCCCCTTCAGCGCCACGGCGGCCGCTGATTCTCCTTCCGGAATATCCACATACCCTTCAAAACCGAAAAGGAAGCCGATCACAACACCGGCCATCAGGATCAGGACGCTCGTGTGGATGATATAAACCCCGAAATGGGCATAAGACCCTTTTTCACCGTAAAGATAAGCATGATCGCTCCCATCCCTGCGCCGGACCCCTTTCAGCTTTTTTTTCAGCAGATTTTCCAGACGGTCCGTCTCTTCCTTGAGAGGTGTCTCGCTGATGACGGTCTGATCGGCGGGGATCTGTTCAAACAGGTCCGCCTGGTCCGGTTCCGGCTCTTTCCGGAAACGCTTCCAGGCGGCAGGAAACCGGTTCAGGGAGCAGACGATCAGGTTTGTGGCAAGGAGCGCCATGAGGAGCATGAACCAGGCGGAATGAAAGATGTTGAACAACTGCAGGGAACGCAGGATATCGGCAACCCCGGGACTCAGGCGGCTGATGAACGGTCCCGCCGCTTCCTGCTGGGGAATGAGGGTGCCAAGGATGGAGGCCGCAGAAATGAGAATCAAAAGAACAATGGCCAGTTTCACTGACGCGAAAAAGGACCAAACCGGATTTTTTTTTGACAAAACCGCTAACCTCTCAATGCGTAATGGGAGTGGCTCTTACCATTGAAAGAGAACCAGATCAAGATGGAAATTTTTGTCATGGCCCTCTATGAATAGAAGAATGCTGCCCAGAAAATCAACCCGGTCAGGAAGAGGCCGAACAGAAGGCTCGCCAGACCAAATAATGACGAAAGGAACTGTGTTAAAAAGCCGGGTCCTTCGCGCTTCAGGGCATCCAGCCGCCCTTCGGCAACCAGGCGCTCATATTCCAGAGGTCTTTCATGCTGAAGACTTTCGACTTTATATCGGCCCGTAAAGATGTTTGGCTCCAGCGGGAACTTGTTCGGAACCAGGTGATTGTTGAAAAAATGAACGGTAAAGATGAAGACCGCCGCCAGGAAGGCCTCTTCCGAATGCACCACCGTCGCCACATTCAGAAACCAGCCCGGAAAGATATAGGAGGACGCCTCCGGGAACCAGAGCATCAACCCGGAACCGCCGATGGCTGTCATCCCCCAGAAGACGGCAAAGAAGTCAAACTTTTCCCAATAGGTCCAGCGGTCGAATTTCGGCATATCCCCGCGATTGAAAAACCATCGGAACATCCCTTGGATATCGGCCCAGTCCTTCAGATTGGGGCACAGCGAATCCGGCCCCAGCAGGCGGCTGATCCAACCCTTGATTTTCCAGTCGGGAAAGAGGAAGCGAAGGGAAAGCCAGAACGTGTAAAGGAAGAGTGCAATCAGAACCGCAGCGGCCGCACGATGATAAAGGCCCGCCTGAACGGGTCCGCCCCAGACATTGATCATAATTTTGGCCCAGGCCGTATAATAATACTTGAGCGGAAAGCCCGTCGTGACAAGGGTGAAAAAAGACAGAATCAACAAGACATGCATGATCCGGTCGCGGACGGAAAAACGCTGGACCTGCTGAACGGCGTCGCATTCCGGCAAGAGTGATTCCGGTCGAATGCCCGTCTTGCGCAGGGCGCATTCCTGAACGTAGGTCTTCCGCCACCACAGGAGGGTGTGGACCCAGAAGAACAGGAAGGTGCCGGCCAGCAGTCCGATCATAAACAGGTTGGTCCCATAGAGCAGCGGATATTTCCGAAAATCCTTGGGATCCGGATGGGCTTCGAAGGATGCAAATCTCGGTCGAATGCCCTGATGACATTGCCCACATTGGTTGTACAGGTTGGCTGGATAAAGAGCAGACCTGGGATCCTGCGGAGGAAGGATGTTGTGGCCTGTATGGCAGTCCGCACATCCGGCGACCCGTTGCGGCTTGCCGGTGCTGTGAACCTTCCCATGGTAGCTTTCATCATAGGAAGACACCGCATGGGTGGAAAGCTTATTGCGTTTGGTTAATGCTTCATCCGCATGGCAATTTTTGCATTTCCCCGTGTAATAAGCGCGGGAGGAGGCCATGTCTTTCTTCAACCCCGTTTGAAAGGCTGGAATTTCGTGGAGGCCATGGCAATCGGAACAGGTGGCTGAATCCTGATTGCCTTTCAGCAGCGCCTGCCCATGACCCAGCAGGCTGTATTCCTCCTGGGAATGGCATGTTGTGCATTGGTCCATGACGGCCCGTTTTTTATCAACGGTGGTTTTTTTCAGGGCATGAATATCGCTGTGGCAGTCCTGGCACTGAATATTCTGGCTGATAAAGTGAACACTCTTCCGGTATTTCCGGTCAATCTCCTGGTGGCAGCTTTTACAGGAAACAGGGACAGGCTTGTATTGGCCGTTGATATGCCGACTTAAATCCTTGATTCCGGCATGGCAACTGGTACAACCGTTGTTGCCGTGGACTGATTCAGGGAACTGATTCTGAAAGGCATAACCGTCATGACAGGATTCACAGTGCTGTCCCAGCCCGGGGGGAACCTTTGCCGCCTGAACATGACCGCAGAAGACCAGATTGTAAAGGATGAGGCCGAAAAACAATCCAAACGGTGCCATCGCTATCCTTTTTCCCCAACGCTTCCCTCTGGTCATGCCGTTCCTCCCGGAATCCCTTTCGATCTGAACTTCAACCATCATCAGGCCTCTGCAGACCGGGCGCTATTTCCTGTTCTTTGCCTCATATAATCGCCACGCTTCCATCCCTCCGAAAAGCCTGACCGGATCTTTAAATCCCTTTCTTTTCAGATAACTGCCTGCCAGCAGCGTGGTTGTTCCATCCTCATCAACGAGGAGGATGACGCGATCCAGGGGGAGTTCCTGATAGCGCTTCGGTAATGCGTTCAAGGGAAGATTCACCGCCCCGGCCAGATGATGGCGATTGAAGGCCTCTGCGGTTCTTAAATCAAAAATTACGGCGTTTTTCTCCGCGGCGAGCCATGAAAACAGGGCTTTTGGTTTCACAGACAGCATCGGGACGCGGGGGGTCCGAGCACTCATCTCCTGAAGCGCCTGCGGGTCAATCACTGTCCCTGCCGGCGCCTGCGCCCAGGAAGGCAGAGAGAAGGCAAGCATGAACAGCATCGACAGTCCCGCTATCCATTTACGGTCTCTTTTCATGGTATTTTCCCTGGTTGTTTCCCTGTCTTCATTTTATTCAAAGGCCGGTACGCTGCGCAAGCCCCATTCGGACATCTGAGGCTCCGCATTGGGCTCCTTGAGGATCGGATAATCGCTCTTCAGGAATTCCCGGACATTTTTGATCTGCAGTTTTGTGAAAAAGGATGCGCTGTCCGCATGGCAATCCATGCAACCGTCAGGCTTTCCTCTGGCGCCATAGGTCAACTTTCTGTCAAGCGCAACGACGTTGTGTTCAACAGCATAGGACTGAGCGCTCGTTTCCGGATAATCAGCGGCAACCATCTTCCCCTTCTCCAGGGCGTAAACGCGATCCGCCACGTATACGACACTTTTAAAACCCCTTTTGCTTAAAGCGCTGATCATCCCATGAATGTCCTGGTCGGAAACCACAGAGGATCGTTTTAGTTCAGATCCACCGGTGGTCTTCATCTGCAGCAGGGTCAAACTCTTGATACTGTTTGCCGCCTGTCTCACCTGGTGAAGCGGGATCGGCCGGATCTCACCGTTTTTCTGTTTCTCCCCGAACCACTGCATCCTTTTCGGCACATGGGCCAGATAATGTTCATTCCGGTCTTTGCCGGAGCTGGCACGGGTCAACCAAGGCTTCCAGGGTTCACGGGCCGGGGTGGCGTAGTCGTTCGGCGAGACGGCAAGTTCGAGGTTGTCCACCGTCAAACCCGTCTCGCTGCCCGTGCTCATATCCAGAACCGTCATGGCGCGTGCGGGCTGTGCCGTGATATGGCAGCCGGTGCAGCCGATCAGGTAGAAGTGAAAGCTCGCACTGGGAAATGTTTCGGCATGCCGACGCGCCGGGTTTTTTGCTGCTTTCGGCAGGCTGCTCCGGTTCTGGCGGTATTGACCTTTCACATGGCACTCTGCACAGGTCTTCATTGCAATCCCGTCCAGGTCGTCCCGGACGCTGACCTGCGGCGAGGCGCCCTTGGCGATCTGATGCCGGAGCCGTTCACCGGCGCTGCGGCCGACCAGGGGGTGGCAGTCCGTGCATTGGAAATTTGCCCCGGCATGGTGGTTGTAAGGCGCGGTGTTCAGGGTGCCGGTATTCTTGGCATCGCCGGGGGCATGACAGTTCAGACAGTTTTTAGAGCCAACCGTGCGGCTGACGAGGCCGCCTTTCATCCGGCCCTCCGGGGTAAAGACCCGGCGGTTTTGCCATTGATAGCTCACAACCGGCCTCTTGGAAACATTCCAGATTCCCTGCGTAAATGGAAGGTGATCGGGGCCGGCCTGGGGGCTGTTGTCCGTGAAAACGGCCCCCTGAATCTTCCCCAGACCGGCGCCGGCGGTGGCTGCCCAGCGGTAATTGCGACGATCGATCTGCTGATTTCTCTCATGAAAGCGGTACCCCGGCAGGTGACACATCAGGCAATCCGCCTCCAGAACGCCGCTTTCCCGGAAATGGCTTTTCCCGTCGGGCGTGAAGCGGGAGCTGAAGTCGCCATCGTGAGAAGATTTATTGCGCGCTTCCGCCTGGATCAGGTTCATGGACAAGTCGGCCCGGCCATCGGCTTTCCGGCCGTACTCCAGCGGGCCGCCCCCGGGATGGCACCATCCACAGGCCGCCGTCTTGATTTTGTGCTGCCCGTCCAGCTTTGCACCGCCGATCCAGTCGTAGGTGGAAAGATCGATCTCTTTTGGATCCCCGTTGACTTTGCGGGCCAGCCGTCCCGCCGCCGTGAAGGGCGACCATTTGCCGTACATGCCCGGTGACAGGACCCAGGGTTTTTTCGCGTCAAACCGGTCGCTCATCTGATCGAAACCCTGCTGGAAATGATACCCCGACGTGATGATGGCGTAGCCGTGACAGCCGCCGCAGGTCTGCCGGGGGCTGTAGGGCTCATTGGGATTCCGGTCCGGCCGGATCGGTTCTCCCAACTCATTTTTCAACGGCACATCGCCGTGGGTCCAGGCGAAGGCCTGCGTCAGGAAAAGACCGACGGAAAAGATACAGATCAAGACTGTAATGGCAATAATTTTCAGTCTTTCATCCATAACCAGCCCTATCAAAACGTCTCTTGCCTTATTTATTGATCGGTATTGGCTTGATATTATAAATTAAGCCTTCATTCGCTTTGGAACCCTTTTCCACAAGCGTCTCTCTGGTCAGTAAGCCGGTCTTGTCCGTGTGGCAGGTATCGCAGGAGCGGGTCCTGTCCGTTCGTTTCCGAATGTTATGGGCAGGGGTATCCCAGTAGTTGGGCAGACTGTCAAAATTCGACATCGCAACGCCTGCATGTTTGAAACTGTCCCTGACCGTGGGAATCAATCGCAGGGTAGTCAGGGTCTTCCGGTCCCGGGGATTCAGGCCGAGCAGGAAACCGGGTTTCGCCGTCGAGCCGGTGTCCAGATGGCAATTGTAGCACTGCCGGTATTCCGCCGAAGCATGGCAGCCATAGCAGGTCACTTTACCCTTGTGGCGGGTATGGGCTGCCCGGGTGGTCAGCTTGGCCTCCTGTCCCAGTTTCGAGTGGCAATTCGTGCAGGCCGGCCGGTCTTTCACGTCCTGCTTGGACAGATAGGTGCTGCCGTCGCCGTGCATATCGGATTTCTTGTGGCAATCCATGCACAGCATCCCCTTCTGATAGTGCACATCAGGCTTACCGCCATACTCTCCTGTATATTCGGGATAGACCCGGCCGCCATGGCAGAAGGCGCAGGTTTTCCCCTCATCTTTCTTGACGAATTTATGCCCCTGGATCAAGCCGAGACCGATGCCGCCGACAGGCGGCGCCTTGACGTGGCAACCACCGCAGGAGGCATGGCAACTCCGGCAGGACTGTTGAAAAACCTTTTCGTCAAATTGCTTCAGTTCCGTTGGTGAAAACCGTTTCATCACCCCCTGCCGCTGGCCGATTGTCGTGTAGTGAAGCGATTTTCCATAGGTATCAGCAATTTGCCTGTGGCACATGCCGCAGGTTTTCAGGTTATCGGAAGGCCTCTTGACAAGATCCTTGTGGGCGCTTTCCTTGGCGCCGCCGTTCTCATTGCCTTTGTGGCAGAACATGCAGCCCGTGGCAAAGTGGGGATCTTTCGCGACCAGGTTCTTATCAACAAGATACCCCTTGTACATCTCTTCCGCCTTAACTGGCGGAGGCGCTCCCGCTCACCCTTCTCCTTCCGATGCAACCATGGCAGGAGGCTTATAGAGAAGCTTCATGGTCGCATCGCTGGTATGGCAGACCAGGCAATTGTTCTTACCGGCGGCAATCGTGGAGGATGAATAAAGGAGAAAAAAAAGGGCCGGCGCCAAAAACAACAAAAGACTCTTATTGCCCATCATAAGACTCCCTGTGATTTGATGTTGAAGGATAACAGATGGAAGAAGTCTTGTCAAATTCGACAGGTGATTTCGGAAGAGAAATATACGAGACAGCGTCACGCCTGAAGATATTTCCCCCTTGACAGGATTAGAAATATCACTATATTCTAACTTTAGAATATATGAGGAGGCTGTGACCATGAAAGATTTTATCCGGGTCATGAAGGCTCTGTCCGACCCGAACCGTGTAAAACTTCTAAAAATCCTTCAGCATAAGGCCATGTGTGTCTGTGAAATCCAGGTCGCTCTCCGGATTGCCCAGCCGACGGTATCGAAACACCTTAAAATTCTGGAGTATGCAGGTTTTGTGGGGCACACGAAGGAGGGATTGTGGGTGAATTATTATCTCACTAATGGAAGTAAAAGCCCTTACGCTGCCAGTCTGTTAGGCAATTTGAATCACTGGCTTTCCGATGACCCGGATATTAGAAATGTCGTGGCAAATATCCCCACCATCCGGCGCGAAGACATCTGTAAGAGGCCATAAGAAGTCCACTATATTCTTTGATTTACATATATAGGAAAAAAACAAAGAAGATGAACCATGCCTAAAAACGAGGTTACACAAATCAGAATTGATAAAAGCATGGTTGGCATTATTGGTCTCGAGCAGGCGATGAATGCGATGGCTTTGGTTTTTGCCCATCGTTCCGATGATGACATCGGGAATGAAATCCTGAAGCGGGTATACGAAAAGAATTACATCCCCAATCGGGCGAAAGAACTTTATGCAAAAGCCTTTGTTCGGGAATTCCGGAAGTTTCTCGGGCAATCGGTGCAGGAGACAACCTTTGAAGGTCTGCGTGTTGTTGTCCTCGGTCCCGGCTGCGCCCAGTGCAGTCGCCTGGAAATGGATGTCCGGGATGTTCTATCTGAAATGAAACTGCCGGGAGAATTGCTCCATACGACGGATATCCGGGAGATCGGTAAATATGGCGTCATGGGCGTCCCCGCTCTGGTCATTAACGACCGGGTGGTCTGTGTGGGCAGCGTTCCCCATAAGAATAAAATTAAAGAGTGGCTGACTGAGGCAACATCATCAGCAAGAAAGGAGTAGCATGATGGAAATCAAAATTTTGGGCCCGGGTTGTGCGAAATGCCATCAGGTCGAAAAAATCGTCAAAGAAGCTGTGGCCGAAACGGGTGCCGCCGCCAACATTGAACATGTAACGGATTTCAAAAGGATCGCCGAATATGGCGTTTTCAGCACGCCCTCGGTGGTTGTCGATGGCGAGGTCAAGTCGGTCGGGAAAATCCCGAAGAAGGATGAGATCAAAGCCTGGCTGAAAAAATAAAGGAGGGTTTATGTCTGACCACATCAGGAGAAAGCTTTCATTTCTGGATCGTTATCTGACGTTATGGATTTTTATCGCCATTGCTTTGGGCATCGGCGTCGGATATTTCCTTCCCGGCGTCACCCGCTTCATCATGGAGATGCAGATCGGGACCACCTCTATTCCCATTGCCGTCGGCCTGATTCTCATGATGTATCCACCCCTGGTTCGCGTCAAATACGAGGAAATAGGGAAGGCTTTCGAGAACAAAAAGCTCCTTGTCCTCTCTCTGCTCCAGAATTGGGTCATCGGACCTGTTGTCATGTGGCTTCTAGCGGTCATCTTCCTCCGGGACTATCCGGAGTATATGATCGGCGTCATCCTTGTCGGCTTGGCCCGTTGCATCGCCATGGTCATCGTCTGGAACGAGCTGTCGGAAGGAGACCGGGAAGTAGCCGTTGGTCTTGTGGCCCTGAATGCTGTTTTCCAGGTCCTGTTCTATGCGGTTTACATCTACCTGTTCGTAACCATTGCCCTCAATGCCTTCGGCCTCGTCAAGGGAGTCAATGTTCATATTTCCATGTGGGAAGCAGCCAAGACGGTCTTCATCTTTCTGGGCATCCCCTTCCTGGCTGGGGTCATCACCCGGTACGCCGTTATCGCCGCAAAAGGAAAGGCCTGGCTGGAGCAGGCGCTGATCCCGAAGATTGCCCCCGTCACGCTGGTGGCCCTCCTGTTCACCATTATCGTCATGTTCGCCACCCAGGGAAACAAGATCATCGCATCACCCCTGGATGTCCTGATCATCGCCATTCCCATGACAATCTACTTCTTTTTCATGTGGTTCGTTACGTTCTTTATCGCCATGAAAATGAACGCCACGTATCCCCAGACGGCAGCCGTCTCCTTCACGGCGGCAAGCAACGATTTTGAGCTGGCCATCGCAGTAGCCATCGCCATCTTCGGCATTGGCTCTAGCCAGGCCTTCGCCACGGTGATCGGACCGCTTCTGGAGGTGCCGATTCTGATCCTCCTCGTCAACGTGGCTCTGACGTTCAGGAAAAAATATTTTTAGAACAAATTAAGGATGTATGCATCATGATCAAGGCTTTTGCCGACTGGCTGACCTACAGTATTTTCAAGATGACGGCGGGCACCCATCTGGCCGATGCCGTCAATTTCTTCATCTACGACACCATCAAGATTATCCTGATGCTGACGGTGATCATCTATATCGTCTCCATCATCCGCAGCTTCTTCCCCCCGGAAAAAGTCAAAAACCTTCTGGCCCGAAAATCGGAATTCGTCGGAAACATTCTGGCGTCCCTGCTGGGCATCGTCACGCCTTTTTGCTCCTGTTCGGCAGTACCCGTCTTCATCGGTTTCCTGGAAGCAGGTGTCCCGCTGGGAGTGACCCTCTCTTTTCTGATCGCCTCGCCCATGATCAATGAAGTGGCCCTGGTATTGCTCTGGGGACTCTTCGGCGCCAAGATTGCCCTGATCTATATCGGCACGGGCATGGTTGTGGCGATCACGGCGGGATTCATCCTGGGCCGGATCCCCGCCGTGGAAAAGATGGTAGAGGACTACGTCTGGGAGATCCGGATGGGAGAGGTGAAGATACCGGAACTGACCTGGAAGGACCGCTTCGAACAAGCTCGCTTTCACACCGAGGACATCCTGAAGCGGGTGACTCTTTACGTCATCCTGGGTATCGGTGTTGGGGCCGTCATTCATGGCTATGCCCCTATCGATTTTGTGGCCAAATATGCCGGCCGTGACAATCCCCTGGCGGTGCCTTTGGCCGTCCTGATCGCTATTCCCCTTTACTCCAACGCTGCCGGTACGATTCCTATCGTTCAGGCTCTGATGGGCAAGGGGATGCCGCTGGGAACGGTCCTGGCCTTCATGATGGCGATTACGGCTATTTCTTTTCCCGAAATGGTCATTTTAAGAAAAGTACTGAAAGTCAAGTTGCTGGTCATCTTTGCTGCCATTATGACGGTTGCCATCATCATGGTGGGATATCTTTTTAATGCAATTATCTGAAGTAAAGGAGGAATCTTATGGCCGATACCTGTTGTGCGGAAGGAAGCAACCGGATGATCATCTGGTGCGCCGGGGCGTCAAATGTAGGACAGATGACCAACCAGATCGCCGTGGAATTGAGCAATGAAGGTTACGGCCGGCGGTTCTGCCTGGCCGGCATTGCCGCCCACCTTGCCGGGTTTGTGCGTTCCGTCAAGGACGCGGAAGACATGCTCGTCCTCGACGGATGTCCGATTGCCTGCGCCAAAAAAATCATCGAGCACGTCGAGACCCCGGTGATAAACCACTTTATTCTGACGGAATTTGGCGTTGAAAAAAAGATGAGTTCAGATCTTGACCGGGAGGCTCTGGATCTGGTCAAGGAAACGATAAAATCTGCTTTGCAGGCCGAACAATCAGCCATGACCGCCTTGCCCGCGAAGGACTGAGGCAAAAGAATTTCCATTTCACCTGATCATGAAATATTCTGAATCAGGCGTCTTTTTATCAAGATTAATGATCAGTAAACGAAAGGCGAATGCTCGTCATGACGCCGTATAAAATTTACACCCTTCTCGGATGAAAAAAGGCGACCACATGAAGAAAAAAGTCCTGTTTATCTGCACACACAATGCCGCACGTTCCCAGATGGCAGAGGGTTTACTGAGATCCCTGGCCGGCGACCGGTACGAGGTTTTCAGCGCCGGAACAGAACCCGGCAGAGTCCACCCATACGCTGTCAGGGTGATGGCAGAAATAGGCATGGATATCTCTCTGCATCGCTCGAAAAACGTGGATGAATTTGCGGGTCATCCCATAGACATGGTCATAACCGTCTGCGATCACGCAAAAGAGACCTGCCCGATCTTTCCTGGAGGCGCGCAAAAGATCCATCAAAGTTTTGAAGATCCCTCCGCGCTGACCGGATCGGAAGAGTCCATCCTTGCGGGTTTCCGGCGTATCCGCGATGAGATTAAGGGCTGGATGGTCAGCACATTTTCATTGAGCTGATTTTTTTTAGGAAGATGCATTCTTTTTCGGCATCTCCCCTTCTATAGGACAAGGGGTGAAACAGCGGATGACGACAGCAGCGTGGCAACATACTTTAGTCGATCGTTTCACCAAATGGTGGGCGCTCGAACGAATGCCGTGGCTTGACTGGATACAGCTTGAGCTCACCTCGCGGTGTAACGCTGCCTGCACGTACTGCCCCAGGACCGTCTACCGTTCGAACTGGGAAAACAGGGATCTTTCTCTCGATACCTTCGAGAGGCTGCTGCCCGTTTTGGCCAAGACGAAGATGGTCCATTTGCAGGGATGGGGCGAACCGCTGCTGCACAAGCAATTCTTTGAAATAGTAGCCAGCGTAAAGAAAGCCGGTTGCAAGGTGGGTACGACCACAAACGGAATGATGTTCGACCGTCCGGCGATCAGCAGGCTCGTCGAGAGCGGCATCGACCATGTTGCGTTCTCCCTGACCGGTATCGGCAAAGAAAACAACAGGGTGCGCGAAGGAACAGACTTCAGCAGGATTCTTCAGGCCATTGCCGATCTCGTTGCCGAGAAAAAAGCCCATCAGACCAAGAAACCGATAATCAATGTAGCCTATCTGCTGCTCCGTTCACACCTGCCCGATATTGGCAAGATCGTCCCTGTGCTTGCGGGAATCGGGATACAGCATGTGATCATCAGTACATTAGATTTCGTCCCAAATAAAAAACTCCGGGAGGATTGCCTCGTACCGAAGGATGAGAGCGAATACCAGGAACTGAAATCCCTGCTGGATCAACTGGTAGGGGATGGAGAACGAGCAGGGCTCCGTATCCATTACCATCTGGTCTCCCCTGCAAAGGGAAACCGGATCTGTATGGAGAATGCCGAGCGAGCTCTGTTTGTGTCTGCAGACGGCGCCGTTTCACCCTGCGTATTCGCGAATATTCCTGCCTCAGGAACATTCCATGTGGCAGGAGGACATGAGTCTGTGTACCGGCGTTTCACCTTCGGCAATGTTGCTGACGAATCGATTCCCGTCATGTGGTGGAGTAAACCCTATACTGCTTTCAGAGATTCTTTCGATTCAACGCTCCATGATCTCTGCGAGCGATGCCCGAAGATCTCTTCCACAGTTCATAACCCGCTTCAATCATAAACAATGGGCTCGGCGGCTCATGGCATAACCACCATTGCTGCTTTGGCAACAGCCAAATTTTTTCTTAATTGTAGATTGCCGATTGAAATGCCTTATGAATGGGTAAAATGCGACTTTACGGAAAGAAGCAGATCGCCAAGGTCGCCTCCAAAGTATGGGTGTGTTCCGGATATCAATATTCAACATTTCTATTTGCTAATCTGAAATAAAACTGTCTATATAAGATGCGCAAATTAGAAATGAGCAGAGGATCAGATTGTCCTTAGCCTGTACTCTTTAATTATTGACAGAAAGGGAGGGGATCATGATGGCAGGTCAGAATTTTATGGAAGCAAGTGATTTTATAAGGAACACCTTGAGGCTCAAGACTTTCCCCGTCGCGGTGAAGTTCTTGAAGGACAAAAAAGATTTCCCCGAGAAAACCCGTCAACCCTCCGTGGTCCTCGGGAAAAAGGTCGCCATCTGCCAGGCCGTCACGATGGCCCGGATTTATGGATGGACGGTAGGTCTGACAAAGGACGATATCATCTGCGTTCCCGCGGCCATTGCCTTCGGTTTCAGCACCTCAACGGATTCGGCTGCTTCTCTGGGAAAGCTCTTTTGTGAAGGAAGTTACTCGAAAAGCGAGGACGTTGGGCGAAAGGAGGCTGCCTCGATCACACGGGCGGAGAAAGATGAGTATGAAGCCATTTTGCTTTCACCTTTACAAAGGGCGACTTTTGAACCGGATACGGTTGCCTTTTACGGAAATCCGGCTCAGCTCATGCGACTGGTTCACGCCTGGACTTATCGGGAAGGTCAACGCGTGAAGGGAAACTTTGGAGGAAAAGTTGAATGCACCGAATATCTCCTGGCCCCATTTAAGGATCAGGTGCCGCGTATCGCTATCCCTGGGACGGGAGACCGCGTTTTTTCCATGACCCAGGACGATGAAATGGTCTTTGCACTGCCGGGTCGATGCCTCATGGCATTGGTTCAGGATCTTCAGGAGGCGGGGAAAAAAGTCGGTGCATCCTATCCTGTGCCTGTTTATCTTAATTTCCAGCCTGAATTTCCAAAGCAGTTCAAAGAACTTGGGAAAGAATTGGGCATTCTATAAACATGGGAAAGGGTGATGCAATCAAGGCATCACCCTTTCCCTCAAATCATAAGCAAGGGCTGACTTTTTATTTCTCTGTTCTGTCAAGGTTCCATAGGGGCATTCGGATCTTTCACCCATTCCATGAAGGATCCGTCGTAAATCTTCACATCCTTGTATCCCAGTATTTCCGTCATCACGAAGGCCCAGGAGGTGCAGGTCTTGCCTGTGTCACAATAAAGAATGAGCTCTTTTTCCATGTCACTTCCCACTGCCTTGGTGGCCAATGCTGCAACTTCTGCCTTGTCCTTGTACAGACCTTCTTTCGTATAAAGTAGGCCCACAGGAAGATTAACGGATCCTTTTATCCGGCCAGTGTTCGCCACAAAGGGGAGCTTTTCTTTCCCTGCATAAAAGTTTGGTCCGCGCGTGTCCACTACTGTAGTCGTGCCCAGTTTGGCAATCACAAAGGCCTTATCCACAAAGAGATTTTTGTTCCATCCGGCCTTATAGGGCTTCGCTTTCGCCTTCACCATGTCCTGAGACAGAGACCTCTTTTCCTTGACCCACTGGTCCTGTCCGCCATTGAGGATAGCCGAATTTTCCACACCGGCGAACTTCAATGTCCAGGCAACACGGGTCATATCGAACTGATCGGGAACTTTTTCTGTCTTGCCGACCAGAACGACCCATGATTTTTTATTAATCCCTGCACTGCCGATGACGTCCGTCAGATCCTCCAAAGGCGGCAGCTCGTTAAGCAATTCTCCCTTCTTGATGGCCCAGGACCCGTAAAATACATTGACCGCACCCGGGATGTGGCCTGCTTTGTACTCCTCTACCTTGCGCAAATCCACGATGACCATCTTCGAATTCTTCAGATTCTTCTCCAGCCAGTCCGTGGATACAATGGGATCGATGTCCCTCGCCATGACCGTCAACGGCAGCAACAGCAGGATAATGACCATGACCATTTTCAACCATCTCATTTTTCTCATAAAAACCTCCTCATTACTTGTTAATTGGTTTCAGATAATAAATCAGGCCTTCGTTGGCCTCAAAACCGTCCTGAATAAGCAACGCCACTTCCAAAAATCCTTTCTTGTTATTTTTTATCGGGTTCGCATGTAGAAAATCCAAACGGGATATACGCCGGGCACCATCTGATAAAACCGGTCACAATAAAAACAACACCAACGGCGCCCCACCAGCTTTGAAAATAGACGCCCGCCAGGATAATAATGACCCCCAATATGATCCTGAACATTCTATCTGTTTTGCCAATGTTACATTTCATCATCCTTATTCCCTCCTTTCCTTTCCATGGTCATACTAATGTCTCGATATTTTCGAACTCTCTATTTTAGTCCTGATTGACCGTTTCTTTGCCTGTCTCAACGACTGGGCTGATCTCTGTTTCTTCTATCGCATGAGGTATTTCAGCAAGTGGCGTCTGTTCTAAAGGTATGAGAAATACCTCCATTTTTTCTATATCCTCCAGCCATAGAGGATGGCGATGCCGGGCATAGTCCAAACGGACGGCGCCAGTCAGGATCCCCCGTACCATAGGCTGGTTCGGCTTCAGGATAATGGCCGCCATGTGCCCCAGGAAAGCGAGAATAAAAAACACAAAGAAAATGTTGTGGATCCAGGTGGCCGTCAGGACAACCGTCAACGACATATCCGGCGCATAGATGTTTTTATAGGTCTTCACCAGCCCTGAAAGGATCAGCATGGCGATGATAAAGGCCATTCCGATGTAGGCCAGGCGCTGTTCGGGCAGATATTTATGAAAAGGCGGTTCTTCCCCTTTGCCGAAAAAGTTCTTGATGACGGCAACTGACGTCTTGAAATCCCCCTTTTGCGGAATCATTCCTTTGTCGCCACGCATTCCATGGTAAATCAGATGAAAAAGCGCCGCTGCAATAAACAGGACCGACGCTGCATAGTGAACGTTCAGGGAAACAAAAAAATCACCCGCCCAGGAAAACCCCGGCAGGGAGGTGATGTAATAGCGGTTGGCCGTAGGCATCTCAAAGAACCCCGACAGCGCGAGGATCAACCCCGAAATGGCTATGACCCAGTGTTCGATCAATTCCACGGCGCTGTGGCGGATGACCAGCCCTTTTTCTCTGATGATCCTCTCAGCCATTGTCTTTTTCCTTTCCCTTAACATCTGCCTTTCGTTGAGCAAGCCACTTAAAAGCCCCGGCCGCACCAACGGCGATTCCAAGGGCTGGCACCGCCAGGACTGCTTTCCCCAGAGGATCCGTAGCGGCCATTCGCCGTTTGACACCGGGTTGCATATCCGGTTGGCCGGGTTTCTTTTTCATCGTTCCGTTAATGAGATCGAAAGGTACCGGAGAGACGTAAAACGTTGACGTACCGCCATTTTCTTTTCTACCGTAGATGTAACCATTCATCTGCTTCGCCCGTTCCTCAGCAAGGGCATCCATCTCCTTTTTCGGGCCGATGAGCAGGGCCTTCCGGGGGCATGCCTCAACACATCCCGGCAGTTTCCCCTCGCGAAGACGATCGTTGCAGAGGTCGCATTTGTACATGACGCCGTTTCCCATGAGGGTCGGCAGAACATGAAGGTAGATGCCGACGCCGGACTGCCGCTGCGGGATTTCCCAAGGGCAGACGGTCTTGCATTTGGCGCCGCCGAAGCACAGATCCTGATCGATGACCACCGCACCGTTTGGTTGTTTATGGTTCGCCGAGAATGGACAGATTGTCGCACAGGCCGGATTATCGCAATGCATGCAGCGTCTCGGGACGAATAAGGTCTTCTTCTGCCCGTTCCATTCCATATCGGCTTTATGGATATAAATAAAATTATAGGATGTGAGCCGATTGACGACATCCTTCTTCTTGGACCAGTCTTCTATAATTTTTCTTGGCCATGGCACAGGAATGGGTTCGGAAATTTTGGGAATTTTGTCCTTGTTGAGCGCCTTGCAGGTAGAGACGCACGCCGGCATCTCCCTGTCGGAACATCCGTCGCAAAGGCTGAGATCAATCAGCGTAGCCAATCGGTCTTCTTCTCTGGCATGGGCTGTATTCGGCAGGGCAAGCCCTGATAAAGCTGCAGCACCCGCAGAAGCCTTCAGAAAAGACCGGCGGCTGATTTGCGGTATTTTGGACAATTCCATGACGTTCTCCTTCTATGACATTCCAATGTACCGAGTCAGCGCCTTCTGAAAATCATCCAGAGTCCTATCCGGGTCCTGGGTCGTTTCGTCGATACAGCGCCTCATATTGGCCTGGATGATGGCAATCCCTGTTTTTTTCATGGCGGCCGTCGCCGCGGACAACTGCGTGAGGACATCAGCACAGGGGGCCTCTTTTTCGACCATTCGCTCCAGTCCCCGAATTTGCCCTTCAATTCGCCGCAGGCGGTTTAAGACACTTTTCCGATGTTCGTCCACAATATACCCCCTGGGGGTATATATAGACACTTATTTCTCCCTTGTCAAATTCTTTTTTATGATTTCTTCGCAATGACCTGTATCATTGCCCAAAATCCCGCTCTGAGAATGGATTGCGTTGAACTTTCAACGACCTGAAGGTTTCGGAACGGCGTTGACTTTTCAGGAGGGCAATGTCATAAGGCGGCAAAGAGAGATCACGGCGCCGGAAGAAAAGCCACCCTACTGGAAGGAAGCGGCAATCCTGAATATTCAAACCATGTCAAAGCAGAAAGTGTTTCAAGAGCGTTTCGCAGCAGGTGTGAAGCAGGCTGCCTTGCTCGCGATCATCAGCCTGGCGCTGGGGGTTTCATTTCAGGCCGTCCGGTCGGACAAAATTCCCTGGGTGGGGTCCTGGACAACATTATCCGTGACGACCCAATCGCTGCAGGGTGTTGCCGACATCAGCCTGTCGGAAGCTTTCGCACTGTACCGCGATAATCGCGCTTTCTTTCTGGATGCCCGCGATCCCTGGAGTTTTAAGGAGGGTCATCTTGCCGGCGCTGTCCTGATCGAACCCCCGGACGCAGGAAAGCAGGTCTCTGAAATTCGCAAACGTGCCGGTAGCAGACAGATCATTGCCTATTGCGATGGCGCGGAATGTCACCTGGGTGTGGACCTCGCAAAGGCTCTCGAAAAACAGGGTATTTCATCAGTGAAAGTTCTCATCAATGGCTGGAGCCGTTGGCGGGAGGCCGGTTACCCTATAGAAAAGGGGAACCCATGAAAACAAAAATCATGGCTTTCTGCTCATCACCGGTTCTGTCCCTGGCTTTCCGGGTCATTCTCGGCAGTCTTTTCCTCTATGCCGGCATCGCCAAAATCGTCGATCCGATGGGTTTTGCCCTTTCCATTTACAATTACAAACTGCTGCCGGATGGTTTGATCAATGTTGCAGCAATCCTGCTTCCCTGGCTGGAGGTTATTATTGGAGGGAGTCTCCTGCTGGGCATCGGAGCAACAGGTGGCGCTCTCATCGCTACAGCGCTTTTTAGTATTTTCGCCGGCGCATTGACCATCAATCTGATCCGGGGCCTTGATATTGCCTGCGGATGTTTTTCAACAGCCGCCAGTGGGGGTTCCATCAACTGGTTTTATCTTCTTAGGGATCTCAGCCTTCTGCTGATGAGCCTTCAGGTCCTGCTCTTTGACCAGGCGTTCTTCTCCGTGACCCGGCTGCGGAAGAAATAGCAGAGAGATTGTCACCGGGCTGAAAACGACCGGCGGATGGGATCAATAGATTATCGTTCAACCGTCATCAAAAAAGGCTATCACTGCCGATGGAAAAACATCCCGCTACTTTTGAATTAGAGAAAAAATCCACAATCAAAAAGCTGGAATTACCTATTCCAACCAATCCGGTCATTATGGCCGCCCTTCGTGCCCTTTACGCCGGTGGCCCCAGGAACCACTGGCTTCCTGATTCCTCCGGGCGACCATACTATCGCTACGATGCCCGCGACGGCAGAGTAACGCTTTTCTTCAAGCCGCCACCCGATTTCGGGAGTCGCTTTAATCTTTCGAAGGCAATATATTATACGCCCCGCCCCGCCTTCATCTATTCCGGCAGTCTGAGGGCAGCCGTTCAGGGCATGTCCGTTGAGACGGCCGATGTCTTCCTTATCCTCATGGCACGTATTGCCAAATTGCGAGACCCGGCCCGTGATATCGCCAGGATCAGTCTAGACGAAATTGCCCAGTTCCGTGGCGTCAACCTCCGTCACGGCAGCGCCCAGAAGCTCCATGACGATTTCAAGAAGGAAATTTTGAGGCTGGCCGATCTCTGTCTGACCATGACCTGGCGGGATTATGCAGGCGGAGGCAGCGTCACCTACGGCAAACAGATCCCTGACCGGCTACTGGACATCGTGGATATCGAATATAAACAGGGGCAAGAAACATGGACAGCGTTGCGCTTTCGCTGCGGTCAGGCGCTATCGCACTTTCTAAACCCGGATGGCCTGCGCTGGATCGGTTATTACAGCCGGTCGCTATTGGCACTCAATCCCTATCACGAGGCCTTTACCAAGAAACTGGGCACCTACTGGACGATGGTGGGCGTCATTGCCGGGAAAAAGGGACGGCCAGCCCGTGCCACACCCAATACCATTCTGGATTTCTGCGGTGAGGAGATCCATTGGCGCAATCCCGGCTATACAGTGGACGCCTTTTTCAAAGGCCTAGACCGGCTTGCGGAAATCGGCGTCATTTCCGATGCCGATATCACCGAGCCCCCGAGCCGCATCAAAGGATATTTCAAGAAATGGCTTGAGATCCCGATAACCGTCACACTGTCAGATAAAATCTGGTCCATCCGTGAAAAATCAACAGGGATCTCTCACCACGGGCAAAAGTCGCCAAAAGAACAGGGCAGACCTCAAATCACGGCGGTTCCCATGCCCAGATGTGCCGGGGATTTAATCGACAACCCACGCCTGATACGGCAATTCAGGACCGATTACTATCTGCACCAGGACGAACTGGCACATGCCCTAGACATCAGCCGGCAGACCCTGTCCAACTATGAGCGGGGCCTGCGTATCCTACCTGAAGATAAAGCCATTAAAATCCTTCAAATATGGCAAAGAAAGGCAAAGGCTGACTGAACACCCATCCCCCAATCAATCCATACCCAACCCCTGAGAAAATCACACCCATCCTCTAAGTATGTTCATCTTCGCATCCCCTCTCGTATGGAATCCTTCAGGCTCACGCCGTTTTACCCTGTCTTAACCAGTTAAAAAAGTATTAACATGGCAAAGTGATCACGTTGTGAAATCGGCAGTGGTGTATGAAGATGAAAAAATCCACATTTAGGAGGGACGCCATGGATTTTGTAAGATTAACAGTGAATGAAGGCATCGGCAGAATCGCGCTAAACAGGGGAAAAGTCAACGCCATCAATGAAAAGGTCGTCGAAGAATTAACCGAATGTTTCCGGGGACTTTCTTATGATCCGGGTGTGAGGGCAATCATCCTGACCGGCGAAGGCAAATTTTTCACTTTCGGTTTTGATATTCCGGAATTCCTGCATTATACGAGGGAATCTTTTGTCCGCTACCTGACGAAATTCACCGGTCTTTATACGGATATCTTTCTCTATCCCAAACCGGTTGTCGCTGCCCTAAATGGTCATACGATCGCCGGCGGGTGCATGCTGGCCATCGCTTGCGATTACCGGATCATGGTCCCGGGAAATGCGAAGCTCTCGCTTAATGAAATTAAATTTGCCTCCTCTGTGTTTGCGGGAAGTGTGGAAATGATGAAACTGTGGCTGGGACAGAAACAAGCGGAAAAGGCCATTCTCAGCGGAGCCATGTATTCGGCAGAGGAGGCCCTGCAACTGGGGCTGATCGATCAGATGACCACAAGAGATGATCTGGAGACCGAAGCGATGAAAAAGGCCCGGGAATACGCCTCGCAGGACAGCACCGCCTTCAGAAGCATCAAGAAGCTCCTACGGCAATCGATCGCAGAAGAGATGATGCAACGGGAAAAGGCATCCATTCTCGAGTTTGTCGACATCTGGTATTCGGAAAATACCTGGAAACAGCTTCAAGAAAAGGTGATCCGCCCATAGGCTTTTCGATTTCTGAGCCTGAGAAAATTTGATAGGATGGATAGGGTGGAATACCATGTAAAATGGCTTTACCGCTTGCGAACCATGTTCAAAAGCATTCAGCATTATTATTGTTTAACTGATATCATCGGAGGTGACTTATGAAACCGCAGGATCGTATTAAAGTGTTACAGAGCAAGCTGATGGAAAGAAATCTGGCCTGCGCCCTGCTCGCCTACTCACGGGATATTCTCTATTACACGGGCACGGCGCAACCGTCCTACCTGGCCGTATGGCCCGAGAATTTCCGGCTTTTCGTAAGAAGCGGCTTTGACTTTGCCCTTCAGGACGTATTCATCGACAGAGAAAAAATCGAGGAAGAGCGCCGCCTGGAGAATATCGGCAAAAAAATATTCGCCAGAGAAAAAAGCGGACCGCAACGGATCGGCGCCGAGCTGGATGTTCTGACGGTCGAGCAATTCGGACATTTCCGGAAGGCCTTTCCCGATGTTGATTTTGTCAATATCTCACCCCTCATTCTGGAACAGAGGAAAACCAAAGATCCCTCGGAAATCGATAAAATCAGAAAGGCCTGTAAGGCCATCCATCAGGGACACGAGGCCGTCCTGGCGACGTTAAAGGACGGCATGACCGAACTGGAGCTGGCTGCCGCTGTAGAAAATGCCCATCGCCTGGCCGGTCATGAGGGGATCTTTTTTATCCGGCAACCGGACTTCTTCATGAGCCGCGGCCCCATCACCTCCGGCCCCAACCTCTTCAAAATCAGCGGCGTCGTTTACACGATCACCGGTGTGGGGCTGAGTTCATCGGTGCCGGCAGGACCTTCCCTAAGGAAAATCGCAAAAGGCGATCTGGTCATCGTCGATATTCCCACGCTGGTCGATGGGTACCATGCGGATCAGACCAGGACCTACTGCCTCGGTCAAGCCACCGAACCGGCCAGGGCTATGTATGGGGACTTGAAAGCCATCGCGGATCATCTCATTACACAAATGAGACCGGGCATGAAGTGCAGCGACATCTACCGGATGGCCGTGGAAAAGGCAAAGACGTTGGGAAGGGAAGGTCAGTTCCAGAGTTTCGGCAGGGGAAAGATTTCCCGCCTGATCGGCCACGGAATCGGACTGGAGCTGAATGAACCGCCCATCCCTTCCGAGTATGACCATTCTCCGGTGGGCGAAAACTACGTGATCGCCCTGGACATGCACATGATGGACAGCGACGTGGGGGTCGTCAAGCTGGAAGATATGATCCTCATCGGAGAGAATGGCAATGAGATCCTAACGAAAAGCCCGCGGGAGCTCTTTGAGATTTAAAATCTTAAACAATAAAAAGGCGAGCTTAAAGTAACGGCGCCTCTATGATATTTTCTTAAGAACCGGAAAGCGAAGAGAAACCGTCGTGCCTTTGCCCAGTGTGCTTTCAATTTCCATCGATCCCTCATGAGCTTTCATGAGATGTTTTACGATCGATAAGCCCAGGCCGGTGCCACCCATTTCCCGGGACCGCGTTTTATCGATGCGATAGAACCGCTCGCCCAGTCTGGGGAGTTCGCTCTTTGAGATCCCGATGCCGGTATCGGTGATTTTGATAACGATAGACTCCTGAACCTCAGGGGATGCCGTGATGGATACGCTGCCCCCCTCGGGGGTGAATTTCACGGCATTATCCAGAACATTAACCAGGATCTGCACCAGCCTGTCCCGATCAGCGCAGACCCTGGGTAATCCCGGTTGAACCTCTCTCTGAATCCTTATATTTTTCAAAGCAGCCCTGGGGCTGATTAATGTCAAAGCCGTTTCGAAGACATCATCGAGGGCAAGTCCTTCCAGATGAAGCTTTGTCTCGCCCAGCTCAATACTGGAAAGGGTCAGCAGATCATCGACCAGCCGGTTCAGACGCTGGGCGTTTTCATGAATGGTCAGAAGAAATTTCTGCGCTTTTACACGGTCATCGATGGCTCCCTGCTGGAGCGTTTCCACAAATCCGATAATGGCCGTCAGAGGCGTCTTGATTTCATGAGTCACATTGGCCACAAAATCAGCCCGGACCTGCTCGAGCTTTTTCAGGCGCGTCACATTGTGAAAGACGATCATGGTTTTGGGGTCCTGCCCGGGCAGGCTCTTAACGGAGGAAATATTCACATCGAGGATCATGGGATTTTCATCGCCCAGAGTGATTTCCTCTAAAACGATCTCTCCCGCTTGCCGGAAGCGATTCAAGGCGTCCTGCAATGCAATATTCCGGAAGGCCTCCATGGGCGTTTTTCCTACGATATCAGCATATTCACGGCCGATCATCTCGGCCATGCCTTTGTTGAGACCCTCGATCCGGTTCTGACTGTCCAGGACCATGACCCCTTCGGCCATACTGGCGAAGGCGGCGCGGAGCTTCCATTTTTCCTCATTGGCCACCCTGATTCTTTCCTGAAGTTCAGCCACCATGTCGTTAATATTCTTAGATAGCTGTCCAATTTCATCCCGGGAATCAATCATCAGCATTCCCGAAACGTCTCCCCTTCGAATTTTATCCGTAAAGGCCTCAATTTCCTGTATGGGGGAAATCACTTTCATGGAAAAAATAAACGCCACAATCATGGATAAAATAATGATCAGAAGCAAAACCTGAAAGATGGAAAATCGGAGCTTATCGACCGACCGGTCAACCTCCAGCATGGGGCGCGACAGACGAAGGTAACCCTTGAGATGTGAACCTTCATACAGCGGCAGGGCCACATAGAGCATATCCATCTTGAGCGTCTGGCTGTAACGAGTGGCTGTGCCTTTCCCTTTTACACGGGATTCCTGGATCTCAGAGCGGTTCAGATGATTGTCCAAATCCTTTGTTTGACGGTTCGAATCCAACGTCACCAAACCCCTGGCATCAATCAACGTCACCCGCGCACGGGATCGCTCCGCCAGGGTCTGAGATTGTTTTTCAATCTCCCTTTCTGGCATCAACGCAATGATCTGTGTCTCTGCCATCAGGTCCTCCTCAATCCATCGGGTCAAACCTGTCTTGAGCTCCCGCTCGATGAAAAAACCGGCAAGGACCACGGCCAGCACGGCAATGACCAGATAGGTCCCAAACAGCTTGTAAAAAAGACGGGTCGTCATTCTTTGGACTCGCAGGATGATTTATGCCGGACGCTCTTCCCCGTTACCATGTAGACCACCATATCGGCAATACCGGCCGCGTGGTCGGAAATCCGTTCCAGGCTTTTGGATATCTGCATAATATACAACGACGCATGAATTTTCCGGGGGTCTTCCAGCATAAAGGTCAAAAGCTCTCTGAAAATCTGTTCGTTCAGCTGGTCGATTGTATCATCTTCTTCGCGGACCTTTTTCGCCAGTTCAACATTCTCATGAACCAGGGCATCCAGGCTTTCTTTGATCATGGATCGGGCGATGTCCGCCATCCGGGGAAGATCGATGTAGGGCTTGATTTGCGGCACCTCGTTGAGAATAATTGCCTTTTCAGCGATATTGGACGCCATATCCCCAATGCGTTCCAGGTGGCCGTTGATTTTGATGGCCGTCGTAATGAAGCGCAGATCGCGAGCCGCCGGCTGTCGCAATGCCAGCAGGCGGATACATTTTTCCTCGATTTCCACATCGATCTTGTCGATCTGATCGTCATCGCAGATGACCTGCCTGGCCAAGTCGGAATCACGCTCCAGGAGGGCTTTGACGCCCCGGTCAATAGCCCGCTCTGTCATGGCGCCCAGGTAAAGAAGCCCGTTCTTGATTTCCTGGAGTTCCCGTTCATATTCCCTGCTGGTATGCCGTTTCTCTTCCATTGATTCGCCCCTTTTTAACCGAACCGCCCGGTAATATATTCTTCCGTCTGTTTGACGTCCGGATTGGTGAAAATCTTTTCTGTGGTGTTGAACTCGATCAGTTTCCCTATATAAAAAAATCCTGTATGCTCCGAAACGCGCGCCGCCTGCTGCATGTTATGGGTCACGATGATAATCGTATATTGCTTCTTCAACTCGTCGATGAGTTCTTCGATCTTCGCGGTGGAGATAGGATCCAGCGCTGATGTCGGTTCGTCCATCAGCAGGATATCGGGTTTCATGGCCAGCGCTCTGGCAATACAGAGTCGCTGCTGCTGGCCTCCGGACAGGGTCATGGCGGAGTGATCCAGGATATCCTTGACCTCATCCCACAAGACAGCCTGCTTTAGACTTCCTTCAACGAGGGTTTCCAGATCCCTCTTGCTTTTAATTCCCGACAGCTTCGGTGCGTAGGTGATGTTGTTGAATATGGATTTCGGAAATGGATTTGGTTTCTGGAAAACCATGCCGATGCGCCGGCGAATCTCGACCGGGTCAACGTCCGGGGCGTAGATGTTCTTCCCCTCAAAGAGGATTTCTCCTTCGACCCGGGTACCGTCGATCAGGTCATTCATCCGGTTGAGCACTCTGAGCAGGGTCGATTTCCCGCAACCGGAGGGTCCGATCAGGGCGGTGACGCGGTTTTGTTCAAAATCCATGGTGACGTCAGTCAGTGCCCGGAACGAACCGTAAAAAAAATCCACATTTCTTGTTTTTATTATCACGTTCTTTTCCACGATTACCACCTTTTTTTCCTTCTCATGGAACTTCTGATTAAGATCGCAATCAGATCGATGCCCAGTACCAGGCCGACCAGAACCAACACGGTCCCATACTGGAGAGACCTTGTCTGTTCGATATGTGTTCCGGCGGTTGCCAGGACATAGATATGATAAGGCAGGGCCATAACCTCGTCAAAGATTGATTTAGGGAGGGATGCCGTAAAGAAGGCCGCCGCCGTAAACATGATCGGCGCTGTTTCCCCAGCGGCGCGGCCAACTCCGAGGATCGATCCGGTCAGAATGCCCGGCAGCGCCGACGGCAGGACAATCCGGGCGATGGTGCTCCATTTGGAGACACCCAGAGCCAGGGAAGCTTCCCGGAATGTCTGAGGCACTGACTTCAGCGCCTCTTCCGAAGCGCCGATAACCGTCGGCAAAATCAGGATTCCCAGGGTCAGAGACCCGGCAAGGATACTGGATCCGAATTTCAGGAAAACAACAAAGAAACCAAGACCAAAAAGCCCGAAAACCACGGAAGGCACACCGGCCAGGCAATTGACCCCGATGCGGATGATGCGAATCCAGCGTCCCTGTTTTGCATATTCCGTCAGGTAGATCGCCGAAACGACCCCCAGGGGCAGGGCTACGGAAATAGCCCCGATGGTCAGATACAGGGTGCCGACAATCGCCGGCATGATCCCGCCCGCCGTCATGGAATCTGTTGGTGGCAGGGTCAGAAAATCCCAACTGATGGCCCGGAAGCCATGAAAAAAGATATAGGTTAGAATTCCTATGAGTGCAGCGGTAATGATCAGCGCCGACAGGCGCACCACACCGAAGAAAATGGTCTGTTTAAAATAACGCCATTTGATGTAGGATTTCTGGTTTTCAACTTTCACAGCGTTCCCGATCCTACTTCCTTGAATTTATTGGAAAAATAATCGGCAATCAGATTAAAGGCCAGCGTCACAAAAAACAAAACGATCCCCGTGGCAAACAAAGCGTGATAATGCCCGCTTCCAAAGGGAGCTTCGCCCATTTCTGCGGCAATGCTCGCCGGCATGGGACGGACCGAATCAAAGATACTCTGCGGAATGGCCGCAGCACCCCCGGCAACCATGAGCACGACCATGGTTTCGCCAATCGCCCTGGCCATACCCAGAATAACCGCTGTGGAAATACCGGACAGCGCCGCGGGAATAATAACCTTGATAATCGTTTCATATTTCGTCGCCCCCAGGGCATAGGAGGCTTCCTTAAACTCCCGGGGAACGGCGTAAATAGCGTCTTCGGAGATGCTCGATATGGTAGGAATGGCCATAATCGCCAGCATGACCGAGGCGTTGATGATATTCAGACCTGTCGGCAGATCAAAGGTTTCCTGAAGCCACGGGGCTACAATCACCATGCCGAAAAACCCGAGCACAACGGAAGGAAGTCCGGCTAAAAGTTCAATAATGGATTTCAAGTACTCTTTGATGGCGCCGGGAGCGATCTCCGAGATATAGATGGCGGAAAGGACTCCCAGGGGTACGGCGATGAGACAGGCAAAGAATGTAACGACTAAAGAACCCACAATCAGGGGCCAGATCCCGTATTCCGGGGGATCATAGGTGGGATACCAGGCAGAACCAAAGATGAATTTGAACACCGATATCTGCTGAAAAATGGGAATCCCTTCCCGGAACAGGAAGATCACAATCAATCCCAAGATGAGCACGGAAAAGAATGCAAAACAGGCAAAAAGATTTCTAATAATGATTTCCCTGAAATGTCTGGTCACAGTTCACCTGATGGATTTAATTTTGAACACGCTGACCTCCCCTGGAGACCCTTTGAAAATTTGTTTTCCGGGGAATGACGATGCAACTGCGGAGATTATTTCTTTCCCTTCTTCGATGTCTCTTTTGCCACTGGCAATGGAACGAATCCTTCCTTCGCGACCAGTTTCTGTCCCGCAGGACTCAGCACGAATTTTATAAATTTGGCCACTTCACCTGCCGGCTGCCCGTTGGTGTACATATACAAATCCCTGGCAATTGGATATGCCTTGGAAATGGCGGTTTTTGCAGAGGCCTGGATATTGTTGACCGTCAAAGCCTTGATCGATTTGTTCACATAGCCCAACCCGATATAGCCAATCGCGTATTTGTTTTTTGAGACCGCCTGCACGATGGCACCGCTAGATGCCTGCATCTGGGCCCTGGGCGTCACCTTGGCCTTGTTGAGAACCATTTCGGCCCATGCCTCAAAGGTTCCGGAGCTGCTGTCTCGGGAGACGACCACAATCTGCAGGTCATCCCCGCCGACTTCTTTCCAGTTTGTGATTTTACCCTGATAAATCTGGCTCAACTGGTCGATGCTCAGGTTCTTGACTTTGTTTTTCGGATGGACAATCGGAACAATCCCATCGATCGCAACAACGGTGGTAACGGGATTTACGCCCTTTGATTTGGCCAGTGCCACTTCATTCGCCTTGATTTCCCGTGATGAATTGGCAATGTTCGTCGATTTATCGATCAGGGCTTTGATCCCATCGCCGGACCCACCTCCGGACAGGGAAATATTGACACCCGGATTCGCCTTCATATAAGCTTCCAAAGTCGCTTGGGCGATCGGAAGCACAGTCGTCGAACCCTTGATGACGATTGTTTCCGCAAAGGCCGCGCCGGCGCCAAATAACAGACACAACGCAATCAACATAAGTTGTTTTAAATACTTGCTCATTTCTCTGAACCTCCTCTTTTTTTTCCACAAGATAAAGGAGAATTGTTACAATTTGATGACGGAATCGTGAAGATTTGTTGAAATGTTGCCTATGTCAGATCGGCAAATTTATAGCCGAGCCCGCGCACTGTCAGAATATATTGCGGTTTTTCCTTGTCTTTTTCAATCGATGCCCGGAGACGGCTGATGTGGACGTCAACCGTCCGGGGTTCAACGAAGGCCTCGTCTCCCCAGACATAATCCAGCAGTTGATCGCGACTGTAAACCCGGCCCGGGTGCTCCGTAAAGAACTTGAGGAGCTTGAATTCCCGGGAACTCAGATCGACCTTTTTCCCGTCCACCGCGACGGTGCAGGATCCAAAATTTACAGAAAGTCCCTGAAAGGCAAAGGTTTCGGAGAGCTCTTTCTGCTGCCGGCCTTCATAACGGCGCAGTACGGCACGGATCCGGGCGATGAGTTCCCGGACGTTGAATGGTTTCGTGATATAGTCGTCTGCGCCTAACTCCAGCCCCAGAATTTTATCAACCTGATCGGACTTTGCGGTCAGCATGATGATGGGCAGGTTTTGTGTTGTGGCATCGCGCCGGATCAATTTGCAAACCTCTAAACCATGAATGCCCGGGATCATCAGATCGAGAACCACCAGGTCCGGTTTTGCAGTTTTCACCCTTTCCCAAGCCATCTGTCCATCATAGGCCTTGATGACAGCAAAGCCTTCCTGTTCAAGGTTATAGGAAATCAGTTCGACAATGTCTTTCTCATCGTCTACGACCAGGATTTTTTTCTGCGCCATCATTCAGTTCCGATCTAAAAATGATTACTCCGGTTTCACCGCATGAACCTTGATGCTGGAGATTGTTCCCTCAACCGCTTCCATGATTTTTTCCGGCGCCATGTCCAGATGAGCGACGATCGCCTGAGCCGTGGGGTCATTGGCCATACACTCAATGGGGAACAGGGATTCTTCCATGATCCGGACGTCCCGGAAACCTGCCTGCTCAATCACGCGGAGATACTCATCTCTCATTACGGCCCCGGACATACAGCCCACATAGGCCGCGATGGAATTCATGATGAAATCTGGCAGCGGCCTGCGCAAAACAATGTCGGAAACCATCAGCCGGCCACCCGGTTTCAGCACCCGGAAGGCCTCCCGGAAAACCCTTCCCTTGTCCGGCGCCAGGTTGATGACACAGTTGGAAATAACAGCATCCACGACCTGATCGGCAACCGGCAGATTCTCTATTTCCCCCAGGCGGAATTCGACATTCCCATAGCCGCCCTTTCCGGCATTTTCCCGCGCCTTCTGGACCATTTCCGGCGTCATGTCCACTCCGATGACTTTCCCCGTTTTTCCGACCTGGTTGGCCGCCAGAAAACAGTCAAATCCGGCGCCGGCGCCAAGATCGAGAACGGTTTCCCCCTCCTTCAAAGAAGCCAGGGCCAGAGGATTGCCGCATCCCAGCCCCAGATTGGCCCCTTCGGGAACCGATTTCAGGTCTTTATCGGCATAACCGATTTTCTTACTGATCTCCGCTGCCATATCCACGCCTCCGCAGCAGGAGTTAGCAGGCAGACAGCAGGGGCCACCCGCCTGAGCGATTTGTGCATAACTCTCTCTGACAACCTTTTTGACAATCTCCTCTTTCATGATCAACACTCCCATCGTCTCTCATTCATTGATATTATATCATCTCTTTCATGACCGGTCCAAGCATACCCTTAACCATTTCCGTCAACCCTTCCACCTTGATCAGGGTAAAACAGCAAACCTCCCCGTCCTTTTCCCAACTGACCAGGGCCAGTTTGTCACCGGTGGCGATCAGATCATCAAGTTGATCAGGGCTCAGAATTTCACTTTTTGATAAAAAATCTTTTTGACCACCTCTGTGGTCACCATATAGAGCGCCACAATGGCCAGCATAATCACGAGAAATGACAGGGGCAGCGGAACAAACCCGAATATCCGGCCCAGCGGGGTAAAAGGGAAAATCAGGGTAACACCGGCAACGATGAGCGTGGCCATGAGCAGATACCGGCCCGGCCTGCTCTTGAAGAAGGGCCTCCGGCTGCGAATGACCAGCACAATGACCGAAGCCGAAATCACGGACTCCATAAACCAGCCCGTTTGAAATTGAGCCGGTGTGGCATGGAGAATCAGCAGCAGGACGCCGAATGTCAGGTAATCAAAAACGGAACTGACCAGGCCAAAGGTGAGCATAAATTTACGGATGAAGGCGATATTCCAGCGGCGGGGTCGGTCGACCAATTCCGGGTCGACGTTATCGGCAGCGATGGTCATCTCAGGAAAATCCGTCATCAGATTGGTCAGCAGAATCTGCTTGGGCAGCAGGGGCAGAAAGGGAAGGAAAAGGGATGCCCCGGCCATGCTGAACATGTTTCCGAAATTAGCGCTGGTGGCCATGAAGACATACTTCAAGGTATTGGCAAAAGTGGTCCTGCCTTCCCGGACCCCCTGCACCAGAACAGCCAGATCTTTTTCAAGGAGAACAATATCCGCGGATTCCTTGGCCACATCTACGGCCGTATCCACGGAAATACCCACGTCCGCCGCATGGAGGGCGGAGGCATCATTAATGCCGTCGCCCATATAACCCACCACATGACCCGCCTTTTTCAGGGCCAGAATGATCCGCTCTTTCTGGTTGGGTTCGATTTCAGAAAAGACATCGACGCGGTCCACTTGATTCAAAAGGGCTCCATCACTCATCTGGTACAACTCCGGACCGGTGAGCATATTGGCATGAGCGATCCCCACCTTTTCGCTGACGGTGGCGGCTACCAGACGGTTGTCCCCCGTAATGATCTTCAATGAAATGCCCAGTTGTTTCAGACCACCAATCGTCTCCACAATATTTGCCTTGGGCGGGTCGAAGAAAACCAGCAGTCCCGAAAAGGTCATCCCCGCTTCCTGATCCTTGCCGATGGCCGTTTCCTGATCCATCTCCCGGAAGGCAATCCCCAGGACGCGGAAGCCTTCACCACTGAGTTTTTCAAATTGTCCTTTAATTTTTTCACGCACCCCGGCCATATCCACGATGGTTCCTTCCGGTGTTTTCGCCGAAGAACAGACATCCATGATGTTGGTCAGCGGACCCTTGGTCACCATCAGACGGGTATTTCCCTTGGACACCAGGACACTCAGCCGTTTGCGGTTAAAATCATAGGGAACTTCATTTAACTTTTGGTAACCGGACAGATCGGGCTGGCGATAGGACCGGATCGCTTCATCGATGGGATTTGTAAATCCTGACTCGTAAAAGGCATTCAGGTAAGCATGGAAAAAGACCTCATCGCTGGGACGGCCTTCCACATCCAGGGCGGCATGCAGGCGCACCGTTCCTTCTGTCAGGGTGCCCGTCTTGTCGGAACAGAGTACGTCCATGCTTCCGAAGTTTTCAATGGCGGCAAGCCGTTTCACAATCACTTTGTTGCGTGCCATGGCTTTCGCGCCATGAGCCAGATTGATACTGATGATGGCAGGCAGCAGTTGCGGCGTCAGCCCCACCGCCAGGGCCAGGGAAAAGAGAAAAGCCTCTAAAACGGGACGGTGAAAATAGACATTAATGACAAAGATTGCCATGACCAAGGCCAGCGTCACTTCCATCAGAAAATACCCGAACCGGGCCACGCCCCTCTCAAATTCCGTTTCCTGGGGCCGTAATTTCAGCCGCTCCGAGATTTTGCCGAATTCCGCCTCTTTCCCTGTGAAAACGACGGCGGCAGTGGCGCTGCCGCTGATCACGTGGGTTCCCATGAACAGGCTGTTGGTCCGTCCGCTGAGCGGCGTTTCCACCGGCAAGGGACCGACCGTTTTTTCCACAGGATAGGTTTCGCCCGTCAGGGTTGCCTCATCGACAAAGAGATCTTTTGAATCCAGAATCAGGGAGTCTGCGGGAACAGCATCCCCGGCATTGAGAGTGACGACATCTCCGGGAACCACCTCCTCCAGGGGAATATCTTTGGTTTCTCCATCCCGAAGCACCGTCGCCTTGATTTTCACAATGGCCAGAAGCTTCTCAACAGCATCGGCAGCCCCTCTTTCCTGCCAGAAACCAAGCAGACCGCTGACCAGCACGATCACCAGGATGATCACCGCATCGGTGGAATCCTGAAGGAAGAGGGAAAGCCCTGCTGCAGCAAGCAGGGTCAGAACGATAGGGTTCTTGAATTGAGACAGCAGAAGGGTGAGCGTATCAGAACGGCCGGGCGGTTTGAGAAAATTGGCGCCATAACGCGCCAGCCGCTGCCGGGCTTCGTCGTCCGTTAATCCTTCCGGATGCGTTGCGAGCTGCTCCAGCGCCTGCGCGGATGATACACTCCAGAATGCAAAAAACGGTTTGTCCATAAAATGCCTCTCTGAAGAGTTCAATAGCGGCAGCGTTGATCAGGCATGGCGCCAGCCTTCGACCACCAGTCGCTTGAATCCCATAAAGGCATTGAGGTTAATCCGCAGCGGGACTTCCGGCAGTGCCTGGGGCACGAAAACGGTCACCCCTTCTATCGTCTCCTGCCTATAGTTCCGGGGATCGTGGGGGTTGCCGAACCGGACGGACGGCCCGGGCTGATAGGGAATGCAGCACCCTTGGACGGTAAGGTATTCCAGATACAGGACCCCTCCACTATGAAGGGCATATTGACACGCTTCCGGCGTAAAGGTAAGCATCGACCATCTCCTTTTCGATTCTGTTTTGATAATATCACGCTTTATGATCATACCACAACAGGCGATTGAGTTTCAAACCGCAGCGTTCGCCTTCCCGGAGGGCATCCATTTTTCTGTGCTTCTCGATCCTGCCCTCCACCCAGAGCGCAGAAGTCGCTAAACTTGAAAAATGATTTGATTAATTACGAATTTATGCTATATAAGTAGCCTATCTTGAAAGGAATTCATGAAAATTAAAATTCTGCGGATTCCCTTTTAAGGGGTTAAGGAGTAAGGCGCCGGTTCCTATGAACGACATCACATCCACCGAAAAACTCCTTGATATTATTCGGGGAAAAAAGAAAGCGTCCCAGCCGGCGGCCCTAGCGGACAAAACACCCCTTCCCTCACCGCCTAAAAAAATCAAGCTGGCTTTCGCCGGGAAGGTGTCCCTGCAGAAAAGCATCTTGGTCGGTATCGATATCGGCCACGATTTTCTGCGATTGGTCAAAACGACAAGATCTTCTGATAAAAATTGGCAATTATTAGACTATCAAAGCATTCCCCTGAACCGTCTGGCGCGAAAGGGAACGCCCGAATTCCTTAATTTTCTGAAAAACGAAATTACCCGGTTTTGCGGATTTTATCAAAAGGTCAATATCTGGGCGATCATGTCGGCAGCAAATGTCAACGTTCGTCATATCCGGATACCGAAGGTCGCGAAAAACGAGATTGAAAATTTTGTTTTCTGGTCCATAAAAAAAGAAGCCCCCTTTAATGAAAATGAAACCCTGCTGGATATAAAAATTCTGGAAGAGATCACCGATCAGGGTGTTCCCAAATGGTTCGTCATGGCTTACACCGCGCCGAATCGGGAAATCGAAGAAATAAAAAATATTTTTTCAAAAATCGGGTTACCTCTGACGGGCATCTCCATTGTCCCCTTTGCCGTCCAGAATATATTCAGAACCGGATGGATGCCGGCGCTGGATGGAACCGTGGCCAGTCTGTTCATCGGTAATGATTTTTCCCGTATCGATATCTATTCCAAAGGGACTCTGGTCATGACCCGCGGCATCAAGGCCGGCATCAACAGTATGGTCGAATCCCTGTCGGAATTTCTTCTTGAACAAAACCAGGGAACAACGGATGCAGCAAAAGAAAAAACACCCGCTATTGGCATGGAGCAGGCCAGGAAAGTCCTTTTCAGTCTCAGCCCGGATTCTAAAGCTTTAAAAGAGCAGGATGCCGGGTATCTCCTGACCGAAAAAGAAAAATTCCAGATTATTCTGCCCGCCCTGGAAAGGCTTGCCAGACAGATCGATCGAACCTTTGAATATTATAACCAGGCTCCGATGAGCAAGATTTTTGTCACCACCGCCATGAACATTTACCAGCCCCTGATCGCTTACGTGGGTGAACAACTGGGGATTGAAAGCGAGGTCCTGAATCCCTTTGATCACAATCTATCCGGCATCGACGGGAGCGTCCGTACAGAAAGCCTTTCAGAAAGGGTCGCTTTGACACCGGCTCTAGGGATGGCCCTTTCCAGCAAGACCCATACGCCGAACCTCCTGTTTACCTATAAAGACAAACAGCTTCAAACGAAAAGTACCCTCATCAAGGTTGGCGCTTTTGCGCTTCTTGCTACAGTCGCAATCCTATCCGTGGGTGTTTTTCTGTATGAGCTTAGCGTCAGCAGCATAAAAAAGTCCGACATGAGCCGCCTGCAAAAGCAACTCACCCAGTTTCAGCCAAACGTAAATAAGAGCGATATCCTTCAGTTGGCGGTCAAAGCCAAACAGCAGAAATACACCTCCAGGTCTTACAGTGAAAGATACCGCAGCATGGCGGTTCTCGGTGAACTTTCCGCGCTTACTCCTACCCATATCCGCCTGATCAATCTCAAGGCCGATTTCGGAACGATTCTGCCGGATAAAGTAACGGACAAAGCTAAGGAAACGCCGAAGGAGGCGGGTAAAGAATCCGCGTCGGGAGAAAAGAAGGAGCCTGCGAAGGAAATGCAAAAAGAACCGGCCGGTGGGAAAATGGGCAATCTGGTCGTGGATGGCGTTATTTTCGGAGATCGCCGGACGCTCGAATCCTCTTTGGCCGGCTATATCATGAATTTACAGGCTTCGCCGCTATTCCGGCAAATATCCATACAAAAAAACAGCGTTGAACGCATCAAGAAAAGAGATGTTCTGCGTTTTACGATGAACATGAAAATCCTTTAAAAATGATTATGCCTTTAAACGCATTGAAATTAATTAATCGCCGAACCGTTATCATCTACCTGACCTGTCTGTCAGGATTACTGCTCTTTATCATCGCCGGGATCATCCCGACGCAACGGTATTCAGCCGCCCTGGACAGGAAAACCAGAGACCTGCAGTTTCAGATTGATGAACAAAAGAGTCTGCAGCCCATTTACCAATCCCTGAAGGCGAAAAGCCAGACCGGCACGGTCAGTGTACTGCCCACACCGGAAAGGAACAAACTTTCCAGAGATTTAATCAGCATGGTTCCTTCCACCTTTGGAAGAATCGCAAAAAATGCCGCGATGGATACCCTATCGGTGGACCCGGACGTCAGCTCCCTGGCAAATCAGCCCCGATATCTGCTGGTTCATGCCGTCGTCCGGGGAGATTTTTTCAGCTTTCGTAAATATTTAACCGGTCTCGGGGAATTACCCTATTTTGAGCGCATCGAAGAAATTGAAATACAGCAAAATCCGGATATCATGGAATTCAAGATGAAGATCTGGCTGGCGCTGAATTAAAGTCATGGTAAAGAATTCATCATGCCAAAGTTGACGACAAGACAAATGATTATCTTAGGTGTCATGGGGGTGGTGATCCTGTTCGCTGCATACGAATTATTTTTTGCAAAGGGCAAAAAGCCGGTTACCGTCGATACGGGAAAGAACATCACGGAACTCAATACATTCATCAGCGAGATGACCGTAGCGATAGGAAAGGATACACCCTCGCCAGTGGATGCTTACATGATCAAGCGGGCTGAGGCAGGCTGGGCAAGGGATCCATTCTACGAGAGAAATACTTATAAGGACTGGGCCGTTACGAAGGATCCGGCACAGGCAGGGGGCGCCTCAGCACAGAAAAACCAGTTCAATTACACAGGCTATGTCGCGCTGGGCAACAAACAAATTGCCATCATCAACGGAATCGAATATGGCGTGGGTGATGCATTAGACGTCGAGGGCTATATTCTGAAGAAGATCCATCCTTCCAAGATTATTATCTTCAATAAGGAGAGTAGGCGTTTTTTTGATGTTCTCTTGCAGGATTAAAATTTTATGGAGGAAAGGCCTTGAATAACAGGAAAAACAGGATCAACCTTTGCTGGATGTTCTGTGCCTTCTTTGGGGTCATGAACCTGGCCGGATGTGCCGGTGAAAGTCCTATGAAAAAAGACCCCTTCTTTGAAAAATGGCAAACCATGGAACAAACGTCAAAAGGTCATTCCCCGGTGGCCAAATCGCGTACGCTTGATGTACAGGATATCATTTCAAAAAGCGGGAACGCCAGGAACGAGGAAAAACCTGTTACCGCGGTCAGGCGCCTCCCGACCAAAGAGGTCAGCCTCAAAATGCGTCAGGCGGATGTGAAGGCAGTTCTCCGGGCTCTGGCTCTCGCGTCGGGGTTGAATATTCTGATCAAAAACGAAGTGAAGGGCGATGTAAGCGTCGAGTTCAAGGCGGTGCCTTGGGACCAAGCCTTCAAAAGCATTTTACGTAACCAGGGACTGACTTATGAATGGGAAGGCAATATCATCCGGGTCATGTCCATGGAAGATCAAGAGCGGGATCTCAAGCGCAGATCTAATGAGGTTAGCGGCAGATCAATGGAACAGTTAATGACGATCGTTGTCCCCATTGAATACGGCAAACCGAAAGACATCTCAGACAATCTCAAGGATTTCTTGACAAAGGATAAAGATGGTAAGCCCATCGGGTCGATCAAAGTCGATGAGCACAGCAATTCCCTGATCATTTCCGCCATCCGGCAGGATTTAGACCAGATGATGACCATTATCGAGAAAATCGACAAACCCACCTACCAGATCCTGATCAAGGCCAATATCGTGGAAGCGACGAAGGATACGGCGCGTAATCTGGGCATCCAGTGGGGCGGCGCCTATAAGGGTGTTGTTGGGGGCCGGAATGTCTATGTTACGCCCGGCGGGACAACAGCGGCAGGAACTGCACCGACGGATCCGATCGGCGGCAAATATACGCCCACTACCGGATCCCCGGGTCTCACAGGTCAGGGATTCGGTGTCAACTTTCCTGCCGCGGGGTTGACGGCGGCTGGCGCAGGGTCTCTGGGTCTGATCTTTGGGACCATTGGCGGCAATGTACTAGAGCTGCAATTAAGTGCCCTCCAGCAGGACAACAAGATCAATATCCTGTCCAGCCCTTCCATCACGACCCTGGATAATCAGATGGCCTATACGGAAAACGGTGAAAGGGTTCCTTACGTATCCACCTCCTCCTCTACCACGGGTACCACACAGGATGTAAAATTTGAGGATGCCGTCCTCCGGCTGGAGATCAAGCCTCACGTGATCGGTGAAAAAAATCTGAAGATGGAAATCCTGGTCAAGAAGAACGAGGTGGACAATACCCGAAACGTCCTGGGAAACCCCTATATTATCAAGAAAGAGACCAAAACCACCCTGATTGTTAAAGACGGTGAAACCATCGTGATCTCCGGGTTAACCAAGCAGCGGACAGACGGTACGGAAAGCGGCATCCCCTGGCTGAAGAATATTCCCGGACTGGGCTGGCTCTTCAAATCAAGTGGGACAGGCGAGTCCATGGAGGAAGTCCTCATCTTCATCACGCCGACCATCCTGCCACCGCAGGGGATTGCGGCAGTCCCGACGACGACGGACAAGCCGGTCGAAAAGGCCCCATCGGAAAAAGAACCGGTGAAATAGAATTAACGTGAAGTATGAAATATTTCAAAATATTGAATCTTATCCGGGAGCCCTTCTCTAATTCACCCGAGCCCGAGTTTTTCTTTCAATCCCCCAAGCATGTCCGCTGTCTGCAGAAGCTGGAGCTCGCCATCCGTCTCCGCCGGGGACTCAATGTGGTGATCGGTCATGTCGGGACGGGCAAAACGACCCTGTGCCGTCATCTGATCCTTCACTTCGCCACGACGAACGAGGATGCCGATCCTGTGGAAACGCACTTGCTGATGGATCCGGCTTTCACCACCCCCCTGGAATTTTTATCCACGGTGGCCCTGAGTTTCGGCATCACCGAAAAACAGAAAAAGCAGGAAACAGGCGATACCGAAACAAGCGAGTGGCAACTCAAGGAAAATATCAAAAACTACCTGCTGAAAAAGGGAGTCGATGAAAAGAAGATCGTTGTTCTTATCGTTGACGAGGGGCAGAAACTGCCCGATTTCTGCCTGGAAATTCTACGGGAGTTTCTCAATTTCGAAACCAACGAAAACAAGCTGCTGCAGATCGTCATTTTTGCTCAGAAGGAATTTCAACAGATTCTGGACCGTATTGAAAATTTTGCGGACCGGGTGAACCTGCTTTATGTACTGGAGCCTCTGAATTTTCAGGAAACCCGGGATATGATTCAATTTCGCCTTGTCCAGGCCGGTACGCCGGGAAATATTCCAGCGTTATTCACCTCCTTGGGATTGCTGGCCGTATATCGGGCGACCGGCGGTTATCCCCGGAAAATCGTTACCCTCTGCCATCAGGTTATTCTGGCGCTGATTATCCAGAACCGGAAAAAAGCAGGCTGGTTCCTGGTTCGTTCCTGTGCCCACCGGCTTGCATCAGCCGGTCCATTATCCAAAGCATGGTTGCTCCGATGGGTTCCGGGGATTTTGATGGTTTTCCTCGTCGCCATGACCTTGATCATCACCCAGCCGATTCAGGATTTCCTGGTCTGGTATGACGCGTCGAAAACTGCCGAGGAAGCGGCGCGGAAAGTGGCGGAGATGGACGCCATGGCGGTGAGGAAGGTGGCGGAATTCAACAAGCAGACCGGACTGGGTGTGAAGACCATTCACGAAATGGCAACTGTTGTCAGTCAGGGCCGGGCCGTACGGTCCGCCGACGGCAAGACCTGGGTTCTCTATACCGAGCTTGTAAAAAAAAGCACCCCTGCGGTCAAAAAAGAAACGGATGCACAGGTAACGGCCCGCTATCCGGAACCAGATAATCTGGGGAAACTGGTCCTGAAAAATGGGAGAACCATCTGGTGGATGCTGTCCAACTTCTACGGAGAATGTGATCAAAATATCTTCAGATCCGTGGCCCGTGCAAATCCGCACATTAAAAATCTCGGCAGGGTGAAAGCGGGGGAGACCATTCATCTGCCGGCGCTTCCTGTGAAAAGAAGTCCGCTACCCGCCGACAAATACTGGGTACAGCTTGTCGCCTCAAAAAATCTCGAAGAAACCTACGAGTTATACAAGGCCTATCAGCCGACCTTACCCTCGCTGCGTTTTCTTCCCTATTGGAATCCTCGTCAGGGTGTGGTATTTAGTATTACCCTGAAAGATGGTTATCCGGATGAGGCGTCGGCTGCCAGAAGTATCGCCCATCTGCCGATGGTTCTTGCCTCCGGAGCAAGAGTGTTAAAAAATTTAGATCAAGATACGGTTTTTTATACCCGTTGATTGGGTTTCTGATCCCGAGGAGATATGAAAGTTAAAAAGAAATTAGGGGACATGCTGATCAAGGCCAATCTGCTGACGGATGAACTGCTCAAGCAGGCACTCCAGGATCAGAACAGGGTTAATTTGAAACTGGGGCAGTATCTTGTCCGCAAGGGTCTCATCGGCGAATATAACCTGGTTGAAACACTCAGTAAGCAGTTAAATATCGACAAATATAATCCCGATAAATATCCCTTAGACCCCAGCCTGGCCCAGCTCATTCCCATTGAGTATGCCCAGAAGTATCAGATCGCACCGATACGAAAAAAGGGCCGTCTTTTAACCATCGCCACCGCCGACCCGCTGGATATCCATGCCCTCGACACGATTGAAAGGATGACCAATTGCGAGGTGGAACCTTCGGTGGGCACGGAGCGGGAAATCAATCAGTTGATCAGCAATCTTTATGGCATCCAGTCAGGCTTGGGCACGGCTCTGGAAGACTTGGAGATTGACGCCCGGGTGGAAAAAAGCAACGAACAGGATGAGGATGTCCAGGTTGCCTCTCTGCAGGATATGGCCGGGGAAGCGCCGGTGATCCGCCTGGTCAATACGATTTTTAGCCAAGCTGTCCGTGAAGGGGCCAGTGATATTCACATCAGTCCCCAGCAAAATAGCGTTCAGATCCGGTTTCGCATGGACGGCAAGCTCCATGATGTGCCGGCACCCCGCAAATCCAGTTTTTTAGCAATCGTGGCCCGGATCAAAATACTGGCCAACATGGATATCACCATATCGAGAGCGACACAGGACGGGCGTTTCACCCTGAAGATGGACAGAAAAGAAATCAATGTCCGGGTATCTTCCATTCCCACGATTTATGGAGAGAATCTCGTTCTCCGGCTCTTGGACACCAGCGGCAGCGTCTATACACTGGATGGGCTCGGCATGATCGCATCGGATATCAACAAGATCCGGTCCATCATCAATAGGCCCTACGGGATGATATTAAGCACCGGTCCGACGGGCAGCGGGAAGAGTACCAGTATTTATGCCATTCTGAATGAATTGAACCGTCCGGACAGCAACATCATGACTCTCGAAGATCCGGTGGAATACCGGATTGACAATATCCGGCAAGTTCAACTCAATCGCAAGGCGGGGATGACATTCGCCAGCGGTCTCCGGACGATTCTCCGCCAGGATCCGGACATCATCATGTTGGGAGAGATCCGCGATCCCGAAACGGCAGCCGTCGCTGTTCAGGCCGCACAGACCGGACACCGACTCTTAAGCACGGTTCATACGAATGACGCGGCAGGCGCCATCAGCCGGTTCATTGATATGAATGTTGAACCCTTCCTGATCTCTTCGGTGCTTTTGGCCTCTTTTGCCCAGCGTCTGGTGCGAACCATCTGCCCCTACTGTAGAGAAGACTACCAACCACCGAAAGAGGCGCTGCAAGCGGTAGGGCTCGACGGCGCTGAAGATGCTAAATTCCAGCGCGGTAAAGGGTGCAATCAATGCATGAATACGGGTTATAAGGGGCGAACCGGCATATTCGAGGTTCTGATTAACGATGAAATGATACAGCACATGATTCTGGAAAGACGGCCGGCCCAGGAAATAACCTGGGAAGCGAAAAAAAGCGGGCGATTGCGAACCCTTCAGGAAGACGCGGCCAGCAAGGTCCTGCTGGGGATTACCACCCTTGAAGAAGCTGCGACCGCCGTCATGATGTGAGATCGTAATGCCTAATTTCTCCTACAAAGCCATCAACGCAATCGGTACGACCGTCTCCGGTGTCATCGAGGCCGACTCGGTCGACCTGGCTGCCGATCTCCTGTTTACGAGGGGATATATTCCTTCGCACATCAAAGCGCAAAAGGCAGCTTCCCAATCGCCATGGCGGGCCAGATTTCGGAAAATAACGGATCATGTGCCGACGACAGATCTGATCCTCTTTACCAAGCAGTTCCGCTCCATGCTGCATGCCGGGGTTCCCTTGATGAGACTGCTACAGGTTTTAGAGTCCCAGACGAAAAATCCGGCTCTGAAACGGGCGATCACCAGTATGACCCGGAGCATCAAGGAGGGATCCACCCTGCATGCCGCGATGGAAAAAAACAGCCATATCTTCTCTCCCCTCTATTGCAGCCTGGTGAATGCCGGAGAGGTCAGCGGCAGCGTGCCGGAAGTCATGGATCGGCTGATCTATATCATCGAACATGAGGAAAAAATCAAATCCGACATCAAGTCTGCCCTCCAGTATCCGTTGATGGTGACCGTCGCACTGGGTATCGCCTTCTTTGTCCTGTTGACTTTTGTCATTCCGAAGTTTGCGGTCATGTTTTCCCGGGCAGGTGTCGATCTGCCTTTACCGACCCAGATCGCCATGGCCATGTACAAGTTTATTGCGGTATACTGGTATCTGGGTCTGGGAGGGCTGGCCCTCCTGATTTTCGGGCTCAGGTTCTTTCTCAAGACGGAACGGGGCAAATATATAAGAGACGCATTAATCCTCCGCATTCCCCTGGTCGGTTCCCTGTTCATCAAGGCCATCATGTCCCGTTTTGCCAGCATCTTCTCCATCCTGCAGTCCAGCGGCGTACCCATTATGATCTCTATGAAAGTATTGTCCGATACCATCGGCAACCGGGCCATCGCCGCCGAGTTTGATGAAGTCCGTGAGCGGATGCAGGAGGGAAAAGGGATATCCGCTCCTCTCAGCCAGGCAAAATATTTTACCCCCATGGTCATCGACATGATTGCCATCGGGGAGGAAACCGGCAATATGGAGGAAATGCTCCGTCAGGTGTCCATCCATTACGACGATGAAGTTTCCTATGCCGTGAAGGGGATGTCCGACGCCATCGGTCCGATTCTGGTGATCGGGCTGGCCGCCGTCGTCGGTTTTTTTGCCCTGGCCATCTTCCTGCCCATGTGGGATTTAACCAAAGTGGCGACGCATTGATTTATGAAAAAAAAGAAGGTTCAGATCCAGATCAGCCTTTATATCCTGATTCCCTTCACAGCCAGCGGGATCGCCCTGATCTGGGTGCTTCTAACAGAGCGCGTCAGCCTTTATATCCATTCAGGCGGTGCATCGCCCTGGACTTTCTCCTTATGGGTATCCTCTGTTTTCATTGTGACTTTCTTAATAAGTTTAGCGGTCATCCGGCTGATCCTGGAACCGGTCATCCGGTTTATCAGGAAAGCGGAAAGTCTGCCCGTTTATCCCAGGGCCCCCGCGGATGATGAACCGCAACCACGTGACGCCATCGAGCATTTTACCCAGGTCTTTAACCAGATTACATCTATTCTGAGTAAAGTCGAGGCCAAGGAGCTATTCCCCGGCATCGTGGGTCAAAGCACGGTGATGCGCGGCATCTTCACCCAGATCCTGAAGGTTGCCCGGACGGATTCCACCGTGCTGATCTCCGGAGAAAGCGGCACGGGGAAGGAGCTGGTGGCAGCGGGTCTGTTCGAACACAGTTTTCGCAGGGACAAGCCTTTTATCAAATTGAATTGTGTCGCCATTCCGGAAGGTCTCCTGGAAAGTGAACTCTTCGGCCATGAAAAAGGGGCCTTTACGGGTGCAACGGCTCAAAAAATCGGGAAATTCGAACTGGCCCATGAAGGAACGATTTTTCTCGACGAGATCGGGGATATGCCCCTGCCCACCCAGGCGAAGCTGCTGCGTGTTCTTCAGGAAAAGGAATTTGAGCGGGTAGGCGGCAATCAGACCATCCGGGTCGATGTGCGCTTCATCGCCGCCACCAACAAAAATCTCCTGGAAATGGTCAAACAGGGAACCTTCCGGGAGGACCTCTATTACCGCCTCAATGTCTTTTCGATTCATCTGCCCTCCCTGCGGGAACGAAAGGAGGATATCCCTGTCCTGGTACAGCACTTCCTGGAACAGATGGCGAATCCCGTCACGCTGTCTCCCCAGAGCCTCCAGATTCTGACGGCCTATTCCTGGCCGGGAAATGTCCGGGAACTGCAGAACTCCCTGGAAAGGGCAGCCGTTTTGACGGACACGGGCTCCATTGAACCCCCGCAGCTTCCTGATCAGGTTACCGGCGTTATCCCCAATCATGTTCTTCAGAACCCGGAGTCACTCCTCTCGAGACCTATTGATGAACGACTGGACGATGTCGAGAAGGGTCTCATCATCGAGGCCTTGAGC
>Ga0208102_1000072_pt1 | contig 61533 bp, 55 predicted proteins | sample CryBogmetaGMA17M_FD_184549 | JGI IMG/M metagenome (GOLD analysis project Ga0208102, IMG submission 184549) | Freshwater microbial communities from Crystal Bog, Wisconsin, USA - MA17M (SPAdes) | ecosystem: Environmental > Aquatic > Freshwater > Lake | place: Crystal Bog, Wisconsin, USA...
GGTTGGAGGTTGGGGATTGGGAGTTGGAGGTTGGGGATTGGGAGTTGGAGGTTGGGGATTGGGAGTTGGAGGGTTCTTCCTTTTTCTGACCCGGGAAAGGGATCAGGAGTTTCTGATCGGCTTTCAGGCCTTCCCTGACTATGGGATTTTCGGAAATGATATCATTCACCTCAACCCCGTATGATTTTGAGATCATATACAGGGTCTGCCCTTTTTTGACCATATGAACATAGTACGACTTGCCGTCCTTCTGTTCGGTTATTTTTGAATGAATGGCCTTGAGTTGTTCCTGGTAAGTCTGGCTAAGGGAACTCAAGGTTGCAAAAACAAAGAGAAAGAATAAAAATGACCTGTTCACTGTGTTAATCTCTTTGATTTAATAATTACATCCCAAATTGCTATTCATTATTATTCGCTTTAGCATATCTCTCATGGCTCATGGCTTAAGTCTATTCCCATTCTATTGTTGCCGGCGGCTTCGAAGAAATATCGTAAACGACCCTGTTCACTCCTTTAACCTTATTAATGATATCGTTGCTGACCTTCGCCAGAAACTCATGCGGAAGATGGGCCCAGTCAGCAGTCATCCCGTCGGTCGAAGTCACTGCACGTAAAGCTACAACATTTTCGTACGTCCGCTCATCCCCCATCACACCTACCGACTGTACCGGCAGAAGTACGGCAAAAGCCTGCCAGACTTTATGGTACAGGTCTGATTTACGCAGGCCGGTAATATAAATATCATCCACATCCTGCAGCAGTCGTATCTTTTCACGCGTAAGGTCTCCGATAATCCTCACTGCAAGTCCGGGACCCGGGAAAGGGTGACGGTTGATAAATTCGGGATCCAGGCCAAGGGTCAGGCCGACTTTGCGGACCTCGTCCTTGAACAGGAAACTCAAAGGTTCAACGATTTTCAGTTTCAGGTGTTCAGGCAGTCCACCGACATTATGATGTGATTTGATGGTAGCTGAAGGACCTTTCACTGAACGGGATTCGATCACATCGGGATAAATGGTCCCCTGGGCCAGCCAGGAGATACCCTGGATCTTATGAGCTTCCTGATCGAATACATCAATGAAGGTTTTGCCTATGATCTTGCGTTTTCTCTCAGGGTCTGCAACGCCCTTAAGCGCATCCAGGAACTGGCTGGCGGCATCAACCCCGATCACGTTCAGCTTAAGTTTTTTATAGCGTTCGATGACCTTGCTGAATTCGTCTTTCCTCAGCAGGCCGTTATCAACAAATATGCAATACAAATTATCGCTGATGGCCCTGTTGAGAAGCATCGCGGTGACCGAAGAATCGACGCCCCCGCTAAGGCCCAGCACTACTTTATCGTTCCCGAGTTTCGCCCTGAGCTCTTTAACCGTAGATTCGACGAACAACTCGGGGGTCCAGTCCTGCTTACATCCGCAGATATTCACAACAAAATTTTTAAGCAGATGCAGTCCCTCGGGAGTATGGTATACTTCAGGGTGAAACTGTATGCCGTAGGTTTCCTCTCCTTTGACCCTGAAGGCCGCGTATTCAACGTCCGAGGTTGATCCTGTGATCTTAAAGGAGGCAGGAGCCTTCAAAATGGTGTCGGCATGCGACATCCAAACCTGCGTCCCGTTTGACAAACCCTTTACGAGGCGGCATGTCTGGTCAATATATCCCAGGTTGGCCCTCCCGTATTCCCTTATTTTCGAGGGAGCAACCTCGCCGCCGGAAGAATGTACAAGGTACTGGGCCCCGTAGCAAACCCCAAGCACGGGTAACATGCCTTTGATCCCTGAAAGGTCAGGGAAGGGAGCGTTCTGATCCCTTACGGAAAACGGGCTGCCCGAAAGGATGACGCCTTTCAGACCCGGGAGGTCCTTTGGGAAATTATTATAGGGGTGTATATCACAGAACACATTGAGTTCCCTCACCCTGCGCGCAATAAGCTGGGTGTACTGGGAACCGAAATCCAGGATCAGTATGGTTTCTTGCATATTGCAAAAGTAGGAAGAAATCTTATGTTAACAACAGCTTTACCTCACGAGCGACGCATCGTATCTTGCCTGGTTGCCCACGGCATCGCTTACAACCACGTGAAAACTGTTTTTCCCTTTCGCCATATGTTCATCGATAAGGTAAGTGAGCAGGTTGTTCTTCGCATCGTAATCCATCAGTATCCACCTGCCGTTCATCATCCCGCGATACGATTTGATGCCTGACAGGTTATCCGAGATCTTCAGCATGATGCTCACCTGCCTGCTTACATTTTTACCCGGTTTCACATTCACCGGTCTGATCGAGGGAGGTTCGGTATCCACGGCAATGCTGTAATCGCCAAAATCCCTGACCTGGGTTTTCAGGAAACCATTCTCCCATACCCCGCCTTTTGCATAGAATTTCCGGCCGGGCTCTATCGAAACGATCACGGCCTTATCAGCCAGGTCCTTTGGAAGGGACGTTGGTTTGATCGCCAGGCTGCAGTTCACATGCAAGGGAGTATCTTCGTTATGGACCCGGTGAAGCCTTGCGTAAGTCCCGGGCAGTGGTTCCTCCGAAGTATACTCGAATTCAAGGTCCTCGTACAGGGCTTCCTTTGGAATGTCGAGGATCATATCAGGCCTTGCAAAATGATTGTCCTCCGTACAATGCATCATCTGAACTCCGTGCATTATTTTATTTTCAGGACGGCGCCCTGCGGGCGGATGGCTTTTTACCCAAAACACCAGCCTTGATTCATTTCCCCAGAGGTCGGTGACTGTGTACATCACTTTGTGAGCCCTGTTATCGTTGAAATTGATGATGCCGCGGTTCTTTACTTTGCTGTATATATCGTTTTTATTGTTGGGGGCGACATAGGATCTCTGGATTTTACGGTTACTGTGGATCAGCAGGGGGTAATCCAGCAGGCTGTTCACATACCGCGTATTTGCAAATGCAAATTTCTCAAGATGGTGGGAATACACCACTTCATTATCGATCGTCAGGGAAACAGACGGCACACCGTTTTTCATCCCTGAATTGTCAGAGAAATCGGTGGTCTCAACACCAAAATAAATATTTCCCGAAACATGAATGCTGTCAGGAACTTTTACAGAATAGTTACTGCCCCCGCCGGTAACGCCCAACATCAGGGCTTTATCGGTATAATTCACCATCGCCATGGCATCGAAGGGATAGATCTTCAGCGCTGTGATCTTCGGGGGGGTGTTATCCGGAACATCGAAGCCGAACTCCAGTGGATTGATCACCTCCTGGCTGGCAGATTCCCTTACTTCGAAATGCAGGTGGGGGCCTCCGGAGGCTCCTGAATTTCCTGAGAGCGCAATGACGTCGCCTTTCTTCACCTTCAGCAATCCCTGGGGAACCTGGATATCCAGAGCAAAGGTTTCCTGCTGATATTGTTGCCTGGATATCCAGTTGCCGATAGCCGTGTTAAATCTCAGCAAATGTCCGTAAACCGTCGTGTAGCCGTTGGGGTGAGCGATATACAGGGCTTTGCCGAAACCCGCAGGATTGACGAACACCCTTGAAACATAGCCATCGGCAACCGCATACACAGGCTTACCCGTTGCTCCGCCTGTGCGTATATCGATTCCCGAGTGAAAATGGTTTTTTCGCAGCTCCCCGAAAGAACCGGCTAATGATATCGGGAAATCAACCGGCGAACGGAAATAATGCTGAGGATATTTTTCGGCGCCTACCGGCATATTGCCCGGCAGCAGAAGGATACAGGAGAAAATTGCAGAGATGAGGAACCTGGTCATGAATATCGTTATAAATTGATTTAAGCAATTACCTGGGCGGTAATAAAGAAAACTTCCCGGAATAGTCCATCATCTGGGTTGTAAAATCATCGGGATAAGAAACCTTCACATCGGTGATCGAACCGCCTTTTATAACTGCTTTAAAGACGGGGTTGATGAAACCGGTGTAAGGTGCGATATTCAGCTTCTTATAGCGGGCCAGGACTTCTTTATGCAGGTCCTGGTCAACCTTTACGGCATAGGTCTCGATAAGGTCCCCGGCAGCCTTATAATCACCTTCCGAAGTGATCCTCTGGATCTCTTTCAGCAGCTGTCCGAAAAGCATACGAAGGCCCTGGTAATCGTTCACCCTGAAATATGTTTTCCCGTCTCGGGTAAATTTCTCAATGATTTTCTTATCCCTGCCTTTTTCATATACCCAGTGGGCAATCAGTGAACGATCGCGCATATGCGACTCTTCAACATCCTTACCGGGCTTGATGCGGACAAGCTGGGTCATCAGTCCGTTTCGTATATAATTGTCATATTCGGCTTCGCCGGCTTTCTGTGACTTCAGCAATCCGAGCTCCTCCATCATCGGATCCATAATGTAATAAAGGGCAAAAAGGTCGGCACGGGCTTCTTCGATCGACGAATGGTAGTTCTTCAGCATATCATGTGTAACGCCGGGGTTCAGCTTCCCCGAAGCATGCCCCAGGCATTCATGCATATCCGTAGTAAGGCTTGAAGCCGCGTAACCATATTCCCTGACTTTCGCCACTTCTTCCGGAGAAGCAGCAAACTCCTCAATAAAACCGTTTCCCAGGGATGCCTGGTCATTTGCATAGGTGATATTATCCATCGTCACCGATTTCGAGCCGTATTCAGAACGTATCCAGTTTGCATTCGGCAAATTAATACCTATAGGCGTAACGGGGTCATTGTCACCTCCCAGCTGGGCCACTGTGATCACTTTCGCAGTCACCCCTTTCACTTCTTTCTTTTTATACTGAGGGTCAGTAGGCGAATTAGTCTCAAAATACAGTGCATTGCTGCTGATGATCTTCGTTCGCTTCGTAGCTTCAAGATCCTTGAAATTCACAACCGATTCCCAGGTAGCCTTCACCGCTAAAGGGTCGCCATACGATTCAATAAACCCATTCACGAAATCGACCAGTGCATCCACGTCTTTGACCCACAGAACATTGTATTCATCCCATGCGACCAGGCTGCCGGTCCTGTAGAATTCAACCAGCTTCTCCACTGAAGCTTTCTGCTGGGGTGTTTCCGTAACATCTATCGCCAGATTGAGCCAGTAGACGATCTTTTCAATAGCCGGGGAATATAATCCGCCCACCTTCCAGGTTAATTCCCTGATGATCCCGTTTTCCTTCACCAGTTTTGAATTAAGGCCATAAGAGATAAGGGTATCTTTTTTCGCCCTGGCATCCGCTTGTTTCAGCTTCGGATAATATTCCTCGGCTTCTTTCTGGCTCACACCCTCATAAAAATTACAGGATGAAGCAAGGACCAGGTCTTTCGAAGGATCGAGGGAAACCCGTTTTTGGGCGACCGTGGGATCAAAGATGATCCTTGAAACTTCATCAGTGAACTGAGCAACAGTCTGCCCCTTAGCAAGAGGCAGGCTTTCAGGAGCCAATGATTTCAATGCTGCAGTGAAGAAATCCTTTGAAAATTCAGGATGGGTCTTGTCGGTCGAATAATGATTATGCAAACCATTATTGAACCAGAATTCCTTGAGGTAAAGCGTAAAATTCTTAAAGTCGGCGGATGTACGGTCTCCCTTATAGCCTTCGTAAACCGTTTCACAGGTCCTGCGCACGAGGAGGTTGTACCTGCAATTCTGGTCGTAGGCAATATCCCTTCCGCAAAGTGCAGCCTGGCTTAAGAAATAAATCAGTTTCTTCTGTTTCAGGCTAAGGCTTTCGAAACCAGGCACCTGGTATCTGAGGATTTTCGAATCGCCGAATTGTTCGGTGAGATATTTGAATTTGTCATTTCTGGTGTTTTCATCTTTCTTCGGTCCTTTAAAGGACATCACACTGGCTGCAATAGTCATAATAACAAAGATTCTGAAGGTTTGCATATAAAACTGTTTTATGAATCCGGATAAGGAAATGCAAAAATACGGTTTCTGCCGTCCAGAAAAGGATGATCAGTTAAGAAGGTCAATAAAATTTTATTTAATTTTGAGAGATGAAGAAATTCCTGCTGCTGATACTTTTTTTTATCATAGTTCTCGCCGTAGTGATCTTTTCGATACCCGCGTTAAGGACCATTATTTTTAACCGGGAACTGAGAAATGAAGCTATTTCACTGATCCATCTAAACTCATCGGGGGATGGACTTGTTACTTCGGCGGGAAATCAGCATACCTCGCAACCCGGCCGCGAACCCGACATAGGGAGGATCAAGGAAGAACTGGTCGGGAAGCAGATCCCGGGATGGAATTTCGACAAGGTCACTGAATTCAAACAAGCAAAGATCAGCAGCATTGCACGGACCGATCAGCGGATCGATTACCGGATTGACTTGCATATGCTGCCATACGATGCAAAAGACGAGTCGTTTTACGATGCCCAGATAATCGCCACATATGTTCCGGATGAAGACGGTTTCCACCTCGACAAGGTTGAAGAGATATTTCTTTCGTATAGTATACAATTGCCTCCCGGCAAATGGGTCAGTGTTGGTTCGGTGCCGGGTTGCAACCTCCAGCCTGTAGCTGAGACCAGGCTCAGATGGACCAGTAAAACCTGGGATTACGAGATCATCGGCGGACCCGGTGATGATGGTCTGACGTTGCCGCAGGCTTCCGGGTATGAGGTGTTATCGAAAGCAAAACACAGCATCAGTGTAAAGCTCACATTCCGCCCGGGCAGTTGATTTTTCGGTGCAGATCCAGGTCAGTTTGCAACCAATCACGATTTCATTCGTCTCATCCTTTATAAAAACCAATGTTACTGTTATGGAGATCTCAATCAAAGGTGTCTCAAAGAAATATAAAGGCAATAAATACGGCCTGAAGGATTTTAACCTCGAACTGAAAAACGGGATACTGGGGCTTATAGGGCCTAACGGGGCCGGTAAATCGACCCTGATGCGAATCCTGGCAACCATTTCAAGACCGACCGAAGGGCAGATATGCCTCGATGGCACCGATATAGTTAAATTCCCGGATACCGTGAGAAAAGTACTGGGATACCTGCCACAGGATTTTGGAGTCTATCCTAACCTGACGGCCATCGAGTTTCTCGAATATATCGCGGCTTTAAAAGGGTTTACAGGAAAAAGCATAAAACTCAGGATCGAAGCATTGCTGGAGGAACTCAACCTCACCATCGTAAAGAACCGTCCGATAGGGACGTATTCAGGCGGGATGAAACAGAGGATAGGGATTGCCCAGGTGCTGGTAGGCGATCCCAGCCTGATCATCCTCGATGAACCAACCGTGGGACTCGATCCGGAAGAACGTGTCAGGTTTCGTAATTTGCTTACAGATCTGTCGGGTGAGCGTATCGTTATCCTCTCATCACATATTGTATCCGATATTGAAACAATGGCTAGTGAAGTAGCCATCGTATACCAGGGCAGGGTGCTGAAACACGGTTTCCCTGTTGAAAAAGGCAGCCTTGAAGATACCTACCTGCAGGCCATTGCCAGCGCGAAGAACGGAGGGGGAAATGGAGACTAACTACACCATCAACAGCATCTTCCATATCGCAAAAGCCGATTTCCTTCAGAGGATCCGCAGTTATTATTTTCTTATAACCCTGGCTGTCTGTGTGTTTATCATATACTCCTTTGTCCCGGCAATTGATGCAGGTTATAGGATAGTATCGCTGGGCAATTACAGGGGTTTTTACAATTCAGCCTGGATTGGCAGCATGGTGGCTATGTGTGTTCCCTTCTTCACTTTGCTGGGCTTTTACGCGATCAATAACGCAGTTAAAAGAGATATAGATACAGGAGTGGGACAGATCATTGCCACCACACGGATAAACAGGATCCAATATCTCAGCGGAAAACTATTAAGCAACTTCGCTGTACTGCTTCTGATGCTTACCATTATTGCATTCATGACTGTTGTCATGTTCCTGCTGAGAGGAGAAACCAGTAAGCTGGAGCTTGGGAAATTATTATTGCCCCTGTTTATCCTTACTGTTCCTGCTATGTTCATTCTCGCATCCCTGGCGCTGTTTTTCGATTCCATTAAGATCCTTAGCAGAGGGGGAATAAATATCGCATATTTCTTTCTTTGGATATTTATTGTATCTTCTGCTCTGTGGTCGCCCTATACCGATGTTTTTGGTGTCAATACCTGCCTCAATGAAATTACGAAATCTGTCTCGGCCTCTCACCCGGACTGGAATGGTCAGTCGGGCACGGGCATTCTGATCTCGGGTTCCCAGGCCAGCTGCAAAGTTTTTACCTGGGAGGGCATGAAATGGACCCCGGAGATTTTCCTGCAAAGGATTTTTTGGATGTGCGCCGCCTTCTCACTGGTCCTTCTGGCTTCTTTGCAGTTTAACAGTTTCGACACCGTGGAAACGAAAGCGAAGCGGCGGAGAACCTGGTGGTTCATGAAGGGACAAACTGTTCTTCCTGAACATGATATTGCGCCTATGCGGATAAGATACCGCGATCTTCCCGTTGCAAAAGCCAGGTTCAGTTTCATTAAGCTCTCAGTTGCAGAACTTCGGCTGATGTTAAAGGGAAGAGCGATGCTGTGGCTGTTATTAACCGCCGGGCTTTGGATTGCCTCAGTTTTTACTCCCCTTAATATTGCCTATAAGTATTTCCTGCCATTATTGTGGTTCCTGCAAACTTTAATCCTTTCAACCCTGGGTTCCAGGGAACTTGCAAACCGCTGCAACGAATACATTTTTTCAGCTGCTTCACCGCTTCAGAGGCAGCTGCCGGCGACCTTTTCGGCTGCTATCATCCTGATGCTTACACTTGCCATTCCTATATTGCTGAGGGTTTTTTTCTCAGGAAATTTCTATGGGGTTTATGCCATTCTCACAGGAGCTTTATTCATCCCGGCATTTGCCATTGCGAGCGGGATACTGACAGGGGGCAGTAAATTATTCGAAGTGACTTTCACCGTAATTGTTTATGGTATCCTAAACGGGGTCCCTTTCTTTGATTTTACAGGTGCTATTAAAGAATCGCATGAAACAGGGATAGCCCATTATCTTTTAGCAATCACCATTCTGCTGGTTATACTGGCATTCACGGGCAGGAAATACCAGATCCGGAATGCAGCCTGATGCCCTGGTGTTAAAAACATATCAGCGTCCCGGAGCCTGAGGCAGGATGATATAAAAGGTACTCCCCTTTCCTTCTTCACTTGCGGCGTGGATCATTCCTTTATGCCTTTCCACGAATTCTTTGCAGATGATCAGCCCGAGCCCGGTGCTTGGTTCCCCTTCGGTACCCTTTCGCCTGGAATTCAGATTCATTCCGAAAAGGTCATCCAACACTGCCTTGCTCATTCCAATACCTGTATCATTTACAGCTATTTCGACGGTATTACCTGCTGCAGGAACCGCCGATACGGTCACCGTTCCGCCGGCAGGAGTGAATTTCACCGCATTTGACAGGATGTTGCGGATTATAGTTTGAAGCATAATGTTATCCGCCCAGACGTCCAGGCCCTCTGCTGTGTTATTAATGATTTTCAGTTCCTTGAAACGAGCTGTTTCTGAGACATTGCCAATGCATTCATCGACCAGGGGCTTTAGCCTGAGCAATGCAGGATTGAACGTTATCAATCCTCTCTGCATTTGTGACCATTCAAGAAGGTCTTCGAGCATATGGAAAAGACTGGTGGCTGACTTCCGCATACTCCGGGCAATCTCCTGAACCTCTTTTCGGTTCATGTCGAGGATTTCTTCCGACATGATCTCTGTAAAACCCAGAAAGGCGGTAAACGGACTTCGAAGGTCGTGGGCGATGATCGAAAAAATCTTATCTCTCGTTTCATTCATCTCTCTTTCATTGGCCCGGAGCTTTGCCTGAGCATTCAGGAAGACCCAGATAAGGATACAGATAATAAAAGCCATGAAATATAAGATGTATGAAGGATTTTCTGATTTTCTGATATAATCAGGCCAGCCAATCACAGGTGCTGCCGCAAGTATCCAGCTTCCGGTAGGCAGGGAGATTTCAACGGTCTCAGGATTCCTTTCGAACACCGTCGGGTCTCCCCAGAAAAAACCACCCTGTGCTCCCTGCCCGTCGTATCCCTTTAAACCATATATGAAATCAGTATCATGTTTACCTATTTTTGCCTCAGAAAATAATTTATCCCTGCTGATGACTATATCGGTAACGCCCCAGAATCGCGGTTTGTCATTTTCTCCGCCTGTGAAGATCGGTGTGTAACTGATAAAGGCAATCCCCCCCTCCACAAGTTCAACAGGGCCTGCGACAAATGTTTTCCCTGTTTTAATAGTTTCTTCCACTATCTTCCTGCGCCTGGCATGTTCCAGCAAATTAAGGCCCATTGCACCTTCATGTCCTTTTAAAGGGTAAATGGCGCTGATGATGCAATTTTCAGATAAGGACATGCTGCTGATAACTGAATCGTTTTCAGCAAATTCCCGGGCCATCCTGTAAAAGGAACCTACGGTAATACCAGGGTTCATCGACACATAAGCGGCTATGCTCCGGGTGTAAAATATTCTTGAATACAGGGATTTCTCCAGTTGTGATTTCTTCAGGATCAGTAGTTGCTGCAACCCATTCCTGCTTTTGAACTCATTCATCTTCCCATTGAAATGTTCATGAAGACGGATGGCAATAAGCATGAGACAAAGTGAGGCAAATACAATTATAACTGGCCGGAATTGAATGTTCCGGAAGAATCGGTTCATCGAATACTGATTTTTAATGATTTTTATAAATCAAACCATGCCATGGATCTTAAGCTTTTCTAAAAGTGCATCCTTACTGACAGGTTTTGAAAGGTAATCGTTGCATCCTGCATCAAAAGCTTTCTGTTTATCACCGCTTTGGGCATAGGCCGTGATGGCAATAACCGGTAAATCCGGAGCAAAGGCTTTAATTTCCGTCGTTGCAGTATACCCATTCATTACAGGCATTTTAATGTCCATCAGGACAAGGGTGATCAAGGGGTTTTGACGGCAGGCCTCCACAGCTTGCCGGCCATCGGATACAACGAGAAAATCAATACCTTCTTTTTGCAGGATTTTTGCAAGAAACATTTTGTTGGATTCCTCGTCTTCAACAATAAGAACCAAACTTTTTTCTTTTTTCCGGCCAGCCTTAATTACCCGGTCATTCCCGGGTTCATCATTCAAAATTTCAAGCGGAATTGTAAGGATGAAGGAGCTCCCTTTCCCTTTTTCTGAGTCCAGGGTGATGCGGCCCTGAAGCAGTTCCGCCAACCCCTTTGCAATAGACAACCCTAAGCCGCTGCCTTCATGAATGCGGATATTTGAAGAATCGGCCTGTGCAAAATGATCGAATACAAACTGCTGATCCTCCGCTGAAATACCCATACCTGTATCTTTTACGAAAAATTCCAGTTCTGTTCCTTTCAACGCAAAGCCAAAAACAACTGACCCCTGTTCAGTGAATTTAATCGCGTTATCAATCAGATGGTCCAAGGCCTTCGCCAACAGCTCTTCGTCAGAGTTTATATAGAATGGGGCTTTGATTGCGGGTATTTCAAGTGTAAAAGCCAGGTTTTTTGAATTGCAGGCATCGAGGAATTTTTCATACCTTTCATTCAGCAAAGCGACCGGGGAAAGCCGTTTCTTACGCACGTCCATATTCTCCGAAACGATCAGCGAGATATCCATATAATCAGTAATCGTATTCAGCAGCCGCCCCGAACTTCGTTCCAAAACCTCCAAATACCTTTCGCGTTCATCTATTGGGATATCTTTCTCAAGCATCATCTGTCCGAATCCGAGGATCCCGTTCAGGGGAGTGCGGATCTCGTGGGAAATGTTGTGCATAAAGGCAGTCTTCAGGCGATCACCCGATTCAGCCTTTTCCTTTGCAAGCAGATATTCTGAAGTCCTTAATTCAACGCGGTGTTCAAGTTCCTTATTGATTAAATCAAGCTCTTCCCTCGATTGCATCAATTCATTGTTTTGTTTTTCGATCTGCAGGGTTCTCTCATGGACTTTCTTTTCGAGCAGGTTTTTTTCCCTGATAAGCCTTCTCATTCTCCAGTTGATATACAGATAAACTATCAGGATGATAGCGATAAAATACGAACAATAGGCAATAAAACTTTTCCACCAGGGAGGTTGAATAATTATCTTCAGGCTTCTGCCTGCTTCATTCCAGACCCCATCGTTATTGGAAGCTTTCACCTTCAGGGTATATTCCCCCGGAGGTAAATTTGAGAACGGAACGAACCTGCGGTTGCCGATCGGGATCCATTTGTCGGTGATTCCTTCCAGCATATAGGCATACTTATTTTTCTCGGGATGTGTAAATTCAAGGGCTGCGAATTCGATGGTGAAGGAATAATCATTGTAGTGCAAAACTATTTCATTCAGATTTTCAGGATCAATGGTTTCATTTACCCCTTTACTGTTGGTTTTATTGAATGATGTGAAAACAATTTCAGGAATGAACTTATTATCATGCAGGGAATCGGGGTAAAATGAATTAAACCCGTTCATACCCCCGAAAAACACTTCTCCGTCTTTGCTTTTAAAGGCAGCCCGGAGGTTAAATTCGAGGCTTTGTAATCCTTCCTCCACAGTATAAGTCCTGAAACTCCCTGTTAAACTGTCATATCGTGACAATCCACTCCCTGTTGCAAACCACAGATTGCGGCTGTTATCTTCCAGAATCTCAAATACCTGGTCATTCGGCAATCCGTTTTCATGAGAAAAATACCGGAAAGCAGAATCCTTTTTAACAAATTCATTCACACAGGAACCGGTCCCGATCCAGATATTCCCCTTATGATCCTCACATAAGGAAATCACAAAGTTATCGGAGAGGGAGTTCTCAGTACCCTGAACTTTCTGAAAGTGGGTGATTTTTTTCGCAGCAGCATCATACACGTCGAGACCGCTCAGAGTTGCAATCCAGATCTTCCCCTGCCGGTCTTCGAGAATACAATATATAAGGTTCCCGCTTACCCTGTGGGCGTCATCAGACTCTTTAGAAAAACGTTCAAAAGAAGCGGCCGGCAGATTAAGCTTGTACAAGCCATTCTGCGTTGCGATCCAGTAATTCTTTCTATTATCCTGGATGATCTTATTGATCCTGAGACCGCGAAAATCAGGCAGGGCAGGATTCCTGAAGAATTCATTGAACCGTACAAATGAATTGGTTTCTTTTTTATAAATGAGTATTCCATCCCTCGTACCAATCCAAATCCTTTTCTCTGAATCGTAAAAAATAGTATGAACAAAGTCGTTGACCAGGTAATGATTCCCAGGCAGATGCGAGGAGAAATGTTCGACTTCCCCCGATTTCCGGTTAAGGATGTTCAGCCCCTGGCCCCAGTTACCCACCCAGATATTCCCGTCATCATCTTTAAATATCGAAGCAATCACATTGCCAAGCAGGTTTACGGAATTGGGTGAAACGCTTTTGCGGAATAAATTGAATTTTTGTTTTTTCAGGTCTGCCTTACTGATCCCCTTCAAAGTTCCGATCCAGAGGTTCTCAGATTTGTCAACTTTCAATGCGTTGACTATATTATGGCTTAAACCATTTATTTCGCTCGTGAAATTTTCAAAAAACACCTGATCGCCCGCCAGGCTCATCAGTTTGTTCAATCCGCCCCCCTCGGTTCCGATCCAGATATTGCCCGATTTATCCTGAACGATGGCCCTGATAAAATTATTACTTAATGTAAATTTATCTCTTGCACTGCTGAAATAGTGTCTGAACGTACGGGCTGATTTATTGTATATATTTAGTCCGTCGGATGTCCCTATCCAGATATTCTTGGCATTATCCTCAAACAGGGCCGTAATATTATTATTACTTACAGAATTCGGGTTGCTAGGGTCATCGAAAAAGTAAGTGAATTTTTCGGTCCGGGGATCGAAGCATGACAAACCCCTTGTGGATCCTATCCATACCAGTCCGTCTGTATCCTCAATCAATGGGACCTTATTGTCCTTTACAGAGCCATCATATTCTATTTTACTGATATAATTCGTATAATTATTCGCAATTGGGTCATACACGACCAGTACCGGTGCCATATTAATAAGGATCCTGCCTTTTCGGGAGACGATCGCATCATAAGGGTTGCTGCCTAAATTAGTCTTACTGCCGGTATTAAACTGAATTCTCTTAAATGTCTTCGAACTTCGGATAAATTCATTCACCCCCCCTTTGGTCGCTACCCATAAGTTCCCGTTTTTATCTTCATCTATTGAAAATATCCAGTTATTGGAAATCGAAGTAGTATCCAATGGATTAAAAGTATAAGCCTGAAAAGTGAAGCCGTCGAATTTGTTCAGGCCATGCTGGGTCCCTATCCAGATAAATCCTTTCGAATCCTGAATAATACAATTAACAACGCTTTGCGATAAGCCCTGTTCAATAGAATAGGTTAAAAAAGAAAATTGCCGGGAGAACGCAAAACAAAAAATAAAGAAAAAAAAGATTACGAAAATTCCTTTTCTGATTTTAAAAAGAAGCAGAAGTCTACCGGTTCTGTTCATATTCAGGCATATTATTTGAATCAGAGATGATTCAGCCTGACAAATATAACTAAAATCAGAACTTTCCGAACCTCAGGCTGAGTTTAGCCGTAAACTGGTTGATCAGGTTTTCAGGAGCGTGTCTCAGGTCCAGGTCGGGTGCATATCGATAGCTCACAGGCAGATTAAGATGATAAGTTTCGTTTTAATTTTTTTATGATTTGCAAAAAAACTCAGTATACATGAAAAAAGTATTTTGTACTTTTAATCATTATAAAAGCTCAATCCCTTAAGCCATAAAAAAGATTGCATTCATAGCGTTATTGAGCATGTGTTTTATCGTATCGCGGGCACAGCAAAAAGCAAACCCGGGCTTAATTGTCCGGGGCGATGATATGGGTTCATCCCACTCTGCCAATGTAGCCTGCGTTGAATGTTACAAAAGTGGAATAGAAACCTCTGTCGAGGTGATGGTTGTTGCTCCCTGGTTCCCGGAAGCAGCCCGCCTGCTCATCGAAAATCCGGGCCTGGATGTAGGACTGCATCTTACGATCACAAGCGAATGGGACAATGTCAAATGGAGACCTCTCACATTTTGCCCCAGTCTTATCGACAGAAACGGGTATTTTTTTCCAATGATGTGGCCGAATCCCGAATATCCGGGCCTTGCCGTAAAAGAGAATACCTGGAACCTTGAAGAGATAGAAAAGGAATTCCGGGCCCAGATAGAAATGGGGCTGAAAAACATTCCCTGGTTAAGCCATTTATCGGGCCATATGGGAGCTACGGATTTTGATAAAAAGGTTTCGGTCTTAACACGAAGGCTGGCCTCCGAATATGGCCTTGCTGATATCAGCACAGATCCTGAGGGCGACTACGGGATCATTAGCGTTGGGTACCAGGGCGGGCATAAGACAGGGGCAGAAAAAGAATCAGGCTTCCTGAAGATGCTCGACAGCCTGGCTGCAGGAAAGACTTATGTTTTCGTCGATCATCCTGCCCTGGATAATGCAGAAATGCAGGCTGTGCATCATAAAGGCTATGAAGATGTTTCGGCCGACCGCCAGGGTGTGACAGAACTTTTCACCAGTCCACGGGTTAAAGAGTTTATTCTAAATAAAAACATCAGGATGCTTACGTACAACGATGTCACAAGGGCGTTGCCACGCAGGAGTCCGGAAGCAGAAAACGTTACGGGCAAAGGGATCAGTGATTATCTGGATGCTGTAAAAGAAAACGGCCAGGACTTGCACAGCCTGATGATATTGCGCCACGGGAAAGTTGTCGCAGAATACTGGTTTGAAGACAACACACCGGAGAAAATCCATATCATGAACTCGGTGAGCAAAACCTTTACTGCGACGGCTGTTGGTTTTGCCGTCGCCGAAAACCGGCTGAAGGTAAGTGATAAGGTGATCTCCTTCTTCCCAAACGATTTGCCGGAACAGGTTTCTCCCTACCTGGCCGAATTGAAGATCCGTGATTTACTGACGATGAGCGTAGGCCATGATACCGATCCGACCGAGAAAATAAGAAGCAGGACCGGAAGCTGGGAGCGGTTGTTTCTTGCTACACCCATCGAGCATGAACCCGGTACAAAGTTCGTGTATAACAGTATGGCTACATACATGCTTGCAGCTATTGTGCAGAAAGTCACAGGCGAAAAGCTGATCGATTATCTGTATCCCCGGTTGTTTCGCCCGCTTGGTATTGTTGGAGCAGAATGGAAGACGAGTCCGACGGGTGTGAATACAGGGGGCTGGGGTCTTTATATTAAAACTGAAGACATGGCGAAGATGGGGCAGTTTTTATTGCAAAAAGGCAGGTGGAACGGCGGGCAATTGTTACCCGTATCCTGGTTTGATGAGGCCACTTCCGCCAAAATTACCCAGCCTGCCCAGTGGATGCCCGGCGGGACCAAACCTGAAGACAGCGACTGGCTTCAGGGATATTGTTATCAGTTGTGGCGCTGCCGCCATAATGCATATCGTGCCGATGGCGCAAATGGCCAGTTCATAATTATCCTGCCTGATAAGGATGCGGTAGTTGTTACAACTGCAAATATCAGCGACATGCAGTCAGAGATCAACCTGATCTGGAAATTTATACTGCCTGCATTGAAATAATCAGTTTCTCCCAAACGTTTATTCCACGTCATAGTCATAATTCATCCCGCATATCCGCCGGGGTTTTCCTGACATTTAAATCTTTATATTTTGAAAATGTGTTTTCAAAGTGCTGGCGTATATTTTACCTACCTTTGCACCCTTTCTCAAGAGGGTATAAAATTTAAAAGATTTATTCCTTGCCGGCTTGTTATCTCTTTCTTTAATTCTGTTCAAAATGAAATTATCACCGCTTAAAGCATTCATTTTACTTCTGGCATTCGTTGCGACTGCCTGCCATCACAAAGCAGATCTTAGTGTTGCGCCTCCAAAACCTCCCCCTCCGGGCCCTGAGTTCAAATGTTCGCACGACACTATCTATTTCAGGAATTCAGTGCTCCCCATCATCATCTCGGGTTGCGGCAAAACAGGCTGCCATGACGAAGCAACGCATAAATCGAATCATATCCTGGATAATTACGCAAACATCATCACACTGGTCAAGCCGTTCAATCCACAAAACAGTAAACTGTACACAGTTCTGTTCAGCGGTTCTGAACAAAGGATGCCGCCGGGCACCCCGTTCACTATTGAACAGAAAAGCATCATTTACTGGTGGATCGCCCAGGGAGCTTATAACAATAAGTGTGATTCTGCCGGATGTGATTCCACGAATGTGACCTATGCTGCATCCATTGCACCTATTTGTTCTGCGTGGTGTACAGGCTGTCATGGCGGATCCAATCCTGCCAACGGCATGAGCCTTGAAACCTATGACAATGTCGTGGCCTGTGCGAACGGTGGCAGGCTGATGGGTTCCCTCCGCCATGATAACGGATATTCAGCCATGCCGAAAGGCGGAGAGATGCTGTCGCCCTGCGAGATCAATCTCTTCCAAAAATGGATCAACATCGGCAAACCATAATCAACAAGCAAAATAATCACAGATGAAAAAAATTATATATGGCATTTTTGTTATGTCATCCTTACTGTTGTTATTCAGCTCATGTTACAACGACAATGAATATGACCTGTATCCCTTCCCGACGACACCATGCGACAGTTCCAATGTTACCTACTCCGGGACGATTTCCCTTATCATGACGGCTAACTGCAACGTTTGCCACTCCGCTGCAGTTGCGTCAGGCGGGATTATCACCGACAATTATAACGATCTCAGCGGCCTGGCGACCAATGGGATGCTGTGGGGAGGCGTAAATTGGGAGTCAGGGTTTGGACCGATGCCTAAGGGGGGCAGTAAATTATCGTCCTGTGACCTTGGCAAAATAAAAAAATGGATCAATCTGGGAGCTCCTAATAACTAAAACCAAAACCATGAAGATCAGGATATACCTATTCGTTTTTCTTTTCCTGGCCCTGTTTGCTGTTACCGCAAATGCCCAGGAAGCCATGATGAATCTTATAAACAAAGATGCGAAGCCTGTAACCGATTACACCTCAGCCACCTTTAAAACCACCAGGGTCGTCATCGGGCAGTCATGCGAAATTGCTCCCACAGGGAACCTTATCTTAGTATTTTCCCATCATTTCGGAGCCCTCAACTCAGGCTACGAGAACCTCTATGGTTTAAAACAATCCCAGGTACGGCTTGGCCTCGAATATGGAGTAACGAAATGGCTGGGATTGGGAGTAGGGCTGAATACATTACAGAACACCTGGGACGGTTTTGCAAACTTTAAAATCCTCAGGCAGAGCAAGGGTGCTAAGAAAATGCCATTCACCCTTACCATTTTCGGCAGCACTGCAATATATACTACCAAATGGGCCGATCCCACCCGTACGAACTATTTTACTTCGAGGATATCGTATGCCACCCAGGTTATCCTTGCAAGAAAGTTCGGTGAACGTTTTTCTTTTCAGATCGCACCGACCTATGTTCATGTGAACCTTGTGCCATCCTATGATGACCACAATAACATTTTTGCCCTTGGGGCAGGGGGACGTTTCAAAATCAGCCAGCGAGTTTCTGTCAATGCTGAATATTACTACCTCTTTCCGAAACAGATCAGGTCAACACCGGCATACAGTACATTTTCAGCCGGTGTCGACATTGAGACGGGGGGCCATGTGTTTCAGATCTTCCTGACCAATGCCAACGGGGAGAACATGGAAACTATCGTCACGCAAACGACAGGCACCTGGTGGAACGGGAATATTTTTCTTGGATTTAACATTTCGAGGATATTTACAGTTGTAAAGCCTAAGGCATACCGTTAGGCAGTAAACTTTAACAGGGGCTGATACGAGGCATCAGCCAATGGCTGAAACAGAGATTAATAAAAACAGAACTATGGCAACCTGGCTCAAAATCGTTTTCTCATTGTTTATTACCGGTATTATCGCCGCAGTCCTGGTTTATGTCTTTATTTATAATAAGCCCCATCCTGATTATGAAAAACTGGATGCAGCCTATACCTTAGCTGCAGCTGATCTCTATAATGCCTTTACTTTGAACAAAACCGTTAGCGGAAACACATACAACGGAAAAGTAATTGCGCTTACAGGCAAACTCTCGAAAGTCGAGGCCACTGATTCGATCATGGTCTGCGTTTTTGTTTTCAACAAGGGAATGTTCGGAGATGAAGGCGTACGCTGCACGATGCTGCCCAAATACAGGGAGCAAGCCAGGAAACTTCAGCCCGGTTCAGATGTCAAGTTGAAGGGATACTGCACCGGGTTTAACGATACGGATTTAATTCTGGAGAAATGTTCAATTATTAAATTATAACCAATTTTAGTAAATATGAAAAAACTGATTTTTATTCTCAGCTGCCTGGCGGTATTTTCTCTCAGCTCGAATGCACAGAAATTCATCACAAAGACAGGCCATATAAAGTTTTATTCCGATAGTCCGGCAGAAAAGATCGAAGCCAATAACCGGCAGGTAAATGCAGCTCTTGATGCTGCAACAGGGGATTTTGTTTTCAAGGTATTATTAAAATCCTTTGAATTCGAGAAAGCGCTGATGCAGGAACATTTCAATGAAAATTATATTGAATCAGATAAATTCCCCATCGCCACTTTCCTGGGGAAAGTCAATAACATCAAAGATGTTTCTGTTGCCAAAGACGGTAAATACGATGTTGTAGTCGAAGGCAAGCTCACCATTCACGGGGTCACTCAGCAGGTCACTGAAAAAGGCAGCTTTGAGGTCAAACAAGGAAAAATAGCGGTGAATGCGAAGTTCAATATATTGCTGTCGGACTACAATGTAAAAATACCCGGAGCCGTAACCAATAATATTTCCAAGTCTGTCGAGATTACCGTCGATCTGAATCTGGAGAAGTTCGCCTCTTCTGTGAACTAAGAACATGTCTCTTTGCCTCGCCTCGCTTAATTCGGGAAGCAACGGAAACTGCTATTACATTGGCAATGAAACAGAAGCTGTATTCGTCGATGCAGGGATCTCATGCCGTGAGACCCTGCTCAGGATGGACCGGCTCTGCTTGCAGATAAATAATATCAAAGCGATATTCATTACCCATGAGCATACCGACCATACACGGGGGGTGGAAGTTCTTTCGCGGAGGCATAACATACCCGTGTACATAACTGCAGCCACCTATAAAAGAAGCCGGTTAATGCTTAACCCTTCCCTCTTGAAACATTTTACGACCGGGGTCCCGGTGCAGCTTGGTTCACTCAGGATAACACCTTTTACAAAAATGCATGATGCCTGCGAACCCCATAGTTTTACAATAAATTACAATGGAGTCACAGCTGGTGTGTTCACCGATATAGGTTCAATCTGTGAGCAGGTCGCCTATCATTTTTCACAGTGTGACGCAGCTTTTCTTGAAGCAAATTATGATGAGAAAATGCTTGAGAACGGGCGTTACACTGCAGCCCTGAAAAGCCGTATCCGCGGTTTAAAAGGGCATCTTTCGAACAAACAGGCCCTTGAACTCTTTACCACCTGCAGGTCAGACCGCATGAAGCTCCTCTTCCTCTCCCATCTTTCGGCCGAGAACAACCACCCCCAGCTCGCGTATAATGTTTTTAAGCCCCATGCCGGGGATACTAAGATCATTGTGGCATCACGTCATACCGAGACAGATGCATGTACAATCTGACACCACCTGCTCGGCGGTCTCAATGATTTGTTAAGATAACATCCTGGCCTGTATCACAGGGCTTGATAAACCAGAAGGGTTTTCCTTTTAAAAAAAAATTATCAGCATGAAGAAAAAAATCCGTATCTTGTAGAAATACCAGGATTCACTTATTTTAAGGTAAAACGAAAACATGAAAAAAACCACTCTCGAATACAGGATGATGCTTGAACATAACCGGTTGAAAGTCCCAAATGCAAAGCTATTGACGGGCTCTGTATCAGGTTTATATCCCATCATTCTTGATGGCGGCAGAACAACTATATTTATTTCCGATCTCGAAAAAGAAGTTGAAACTAGAGAAAGATATCAGTTACGAAGGGATAGCCGCCTCAATATCTTTACAAAGAAACCTAAAGTCTGATCACATTAATTTTATTTTGGACTGCGGATGATATTCTGCCCTGGATCATCTGAAATCCCGGATTGCGAAATTTTTGTTTTAATTTTATCCGCCTAACGGGTAAACTTTGATACAAACCGCAAACATGGAAAATAAAAAAGGGCATAGTAAAGCCTTGAAGGCTGTATTTCCGGGAAAATATATTCAGGGCGAAAATGCCCTTCACGAATTACCAGGCCTGGTCAGGCTGCTGGGCAGCAAGGGCCTGATCCTCGCATCTCCCACGGTCCGGCGTTACATAATCCCATCTTGTTCTTTTATTACTGCGGATGACAGCCTCAGTGTCGAAGGATTCGGAGGCGAATGCTGTGAGCCGGAGCTGAAACGTATTGGGGATATGATCACCAGCCGGAAGATCGATATAATCATCGGGATGGGGGGAGGCAAGGCCATCGATACAGCGAAAATCGCCGCCGACCGGGCCGGGATCCCGGTGATCATTGTTCCCACCATTGCTTCCACCGATGCACCCTGCAGCGGATGTGCAGTCATTTATTCCGGACAGGGCGTTTTCGAATCGGTATACTACCAGAAGATGAATCCCCAGGTTGTTCTTGTCGATATGAATGTGATGGCAAATGCCCCGGCCCACTTTCTGGTTTCAGGTATGGGCGATGCTTTGGCGACATGGTTCGAAGCCCGGTCCTGCGACCTCACCGGGTCGCCAAATGCATGCGGAGGATACAGCACTATGGCCGGATTAAGCCTTGCCCGGCTGTGTTACGAAACGCTTTTACTCCATGGCCCATCTGCTAAAACGGACAATGAGAATCATCGTATCACCCCGGCCCTGAACCATATTGTTGAAGCCAACATCCTGCTAAGCGGATTAGGCTTTGAAAGTTCCGGCCTTGCTGCAGCCCATTCTATCCATAACGGACTGACTGCCCTGGAAGAAACCCATGCATTCTATCATGGGGAAAAAGTTGCCTTTGGCGTTCTTACAGGGCTTCATCTCACCGGCGCCCCGCCTGATGAGATTGATACAGTATACGCTTTCTGCGAGAAAATTGGTCTGCCCACAACATTTAATGATATCGGCATCAGAAACAGCAGCCGTGACAGCTTAATGAAAGCAGCTCTGAAAGCCTGTGCGCCTGAGGAAGGCATACATCATGAAGCCGGGAAAATTACACCTGAAAAAGTCCTGGATGCGATGATCTCTGCCAACGCCATGGGGAAAAGCAGGAAATCGGGAGTATCAGTCTGAACCGGTAAACACTCATTAGCAAAGGCCGTTCCAATGGGTGCCGGGACCTTTATCTGCTAAATTCGATAAATTAATCGACAAAATACCTAAAAAAATCGTTGTAAAATTAAATAATTAGTTGACAAACTATTTATTTAGTTGTATATTTGCACATGATACAATAACGCTCTCACGTAAAACAAATCAATTAAGATGAATGCTCTTTTTTTATACCTGATCGAGTCGGCCATCTGTATCACTCTGCTGTATGCGGTATACTGGCTGTTTCTGAGAAAAGACACCTTCTTTATGATGAACAGGGTTTACCTGCTGGGAACTGTTAGCATGTCGTTGTTGCTGCCCCTGCTCCCGTTTCACTGGCAGCCCTCGGGAGCAGCCGACACCGTTGTATACATCCTGGATCCAGTGCTGATCACCCCCGACAAAATTGAAAAAGCGGCTGGCAACCATCTGCAATTACTTGAGATCGCAGGGATTGTTTATTTCACGGGCCTTGTCATTTTTGTGTTAAGGTTTATCGGGCAGATGCTCCAGCTATTCTTCATCGTAAGACGCAACGGGACAGGCCGCAGGCAAGGGGTGCGAATCGTTTTTGTCGACCGTGGTTATTCCCCGTTCTCATTCTTCAACCTGGTTTTTATTAACGAAAAGTATATTGCCGGCGAAAAACTGGAGTCCATCCTCACGCATGAACGTATTCATGTACAGCAGTTTCACACCCTTGATGTCATCCTTACCGAAGTCCTTATCATAATCCAGTGGTTCAATCCCTTTGCCTGGCTTATGGGCAGAGAGTTCAGGACCATACACGAATTCCTGGCCGATGAAGGCGTTATAAAAGCCGGCACCAGCCGTTCAGAATACCAGCAGATGATCCTGGATGAAACTTTGGGCATGCAGGTGAATGGTCTGACCAATAATTTCAATGTTTCACTCATTAAAAAACGTATCCTTATGATCTCAAAAGTAAAATCGGGTAAATGGTCGAGGACGAAGCTCATCCTTGCAATCCCTGCCATTTTTGCCTTGGTCTTGTTAATTTCAGCACGCTCATACAGCAGCTCCGCCGGCCAGGATAAGACTACAGTAAAAGCTTCCTCACAGGCTTCTGTGACTCCTCAAAGCCAGTCAACGGCAACAGCCAATGAGAAAGTCAAATTCGTAAAAGTAACCGACCCCAAAGTGTACGACTCGGTTGATGTTCTTCCTGAATTTCCGGGCGGTTGGCCCGGGCTTGGACAGTTCATCCTGAAAAACCTCAAGTACCCCGAGAGCGCTATTAAAAGCCAGACCCAGGGCAAGGTATTCGTTTCCTTCATAGTGTGGAGCGACGGTTCGGTTGGTGAAGTTAAGATCAAGCAGGGAATCGGCCACGGCTGTGATGAAGAAGCCATGCGCGTGGTCAAGATGATGCCCAAATGGAAGCCAGGCGAGAAGGGTGGCAAGGTTGTAAATGTGCATTTTGTGCTGCCCATCAATTTCGCCCTGGGTGACGGCAAAAAAGGAAAGTAAAATCAACTACTAGTCAAGTCGATACGGGTATCAAAAGCTAAAAGCTGCTCCGATCGTCAGCCTTTTATCGTAGGTGCTGGGAATGCTGCTGCCCCATAGCCGCATTCCTCCCAGTATCCAGATACTCCAGTGCCGGCTGATATACCAACCGGGCTCAAATTCCATCACTGCACCTGTGGAGCATGATTGTTCCCAGTCAAGCACAGGCTTCACGGCAAGCTTCAGCCATACCTTCTTATTCCAGGTATACCTGAAGCTGATCTCAAACTTTGTATAATTAATATCTTTTCTGGATGTATCGCCTGCATATGAAAAGACCTGCTGTACCTGAACATCAAAGGTGAACTTGTTTTTCTGTGGAACAGAATCAGGCTTTGACAGCCTGATCGAGGTTCTTAAACCGGGCGAGCACTGGTATTTTCCGGTCCCGAGGTCTGAAGGAGATGCGGTTGGAAATGTCAGTTCAATAAAAGAGGTAATCGGGATGCCCAGCCTGAAGGCCCTGAACCCCACCCTGGTCTTAATATCACCCAGCCCCGGGTTAAAAAGGCTTCCTTCAAAATCTGAGGTCTGGTCGGGAAAAGGAATTTCCAGGCGGATTAGTGTAACGACCCCGTGCAGCAGAAAATCAGTCCTCAGGCTGGTCTTCGTTGTCTCTTCCGGTGTACCGCGATTGGTGAATTCACGTTTAAGTTCAATTTTAACACGGAATTTCCTGTCTTTTTTTTCAATATGGCCCCGGTTTATCAAAGAATCTCCGGAATCAGCAAACAGCTGTCCTGAAAAACAAATAACAAAGACAATAATTGAAAAACAACTTCTTTTTCTGATCACCGCCGAAATTCTATGTTCATATAGCAGAACCTATGCACTCAAAGCATCAGATAGGCATCCCAAACCCGAAAAAAAAGCCGTTTGTACCTATCGAAGTAAAGGCATATTCAAAACGGATCACGAGATCATAGTAAGTCACAAAATCAATCCCCAGTCCCCAGCTTAAAAGAAATTTATTGTCATACGGATTGTTGGTGGTAAACTTATTGACAACATACCCGGCATCTGCAAAGGCATTCAGGTAAAACGCATACTGCAGCGATTTGAATTTGCTCTTTTCCTGGCCCTCCTTCACTTTTTTTACATTTGGCTTGATCAGCTCATATTTAATATTATTCCTGCAGAAATACATCTGGTCGCCCTTCAAGGTGTAAAGGTCAAATCCCCGGATAAAATCCTTATCCTGGGTCATGTTCAGCTGGTAAAAATATGGGGCATTCTCGCCTGCTGAATTTTCCGCCTTGACCATTTCGGCCACATACCATTTACGGCTGATGGTCTGGTAAAAATGGAAGTCAATCCCATAATAAAACAGGTTGACGTCTTTCGAAAAAACCCCCAGGCCCACCTTATTGATGAAGACCCTGAGCAGGTTTCCTTTCAGGGGGTAGTTCTGGCAGTTCCTTGAGTCATAATAGTAATCGGCATAAAGGCTGAGGGAAAGGTTCGTTTTTTTATACCCCGCAAGGTAGTTAGAGTCGAGTTTAAACAGGGAGTCGGAGACCATAATATAATCGCCTGTAAGATGGATTGTCCCATAATGATAGAGGCCGGGCCTTAAAGTGAGCTTCGCTGCCAGCTTGGCTTCCTGGGAGCTGTTCGAACCATAAAGCATCTGCCTTTTGTTGTCGAGAGAAGCATATTCAACCGTGTACATGTTTGAATATGCCGCAATCATCGTGAGGCCTATTTTCTGACCTTTACCGACCCAGGGGATCTTGTAACCGAAAGCGATGGCCCAGGATTTACCGGCAAGAGCAATGATGGAAGTCTGGTGGTTGAGCCCAAAGAGGTTGTTGTCGCTGAAGAACAATCCCATGCTCAGGTCCGACCATTGTATATCGCGCAACCATTCGTTGAAATTGGGGGCGTTCAGCTTGGCTACAGGGAAAAGCCACCAATAGTGCCTTTCATTTACATCAATCAGCAATGTGTATTGTGTTTTACTGATTTTTTTCAGGTACAGGTCAACTGTGAGAAACAGCTTCGTATTGATGAGGTTTTCACGGCTGTAATTCATTCGCAGCCTCAATTCACTCGAATCCCCGGGGTAAAAATTCCGGTCGGAGAAATCCGCCTTTTTCCCTTTCTGGAAAGTCGCAAGGCTGTCTCCTGTTTTAAAATCAAGTTCCCTTATCAGGATTTTAGGTTTGGTGAGTTTGTTACCGATGATCTCGACACCGGTGATCGTAATATAGGGAGCAGCGAGGGTGTCGGGGACGTGGATTGCACCATCTTTGTTCTGGGCATTTAAACTCCCTGAAAAAACAAGCAAGTAAATAAACAGTACTGTTAACAGGTATTTCATCTCTTTTTTGTTCAAAATTTATTACTCCGATGGCGAAAAGCTATTGTTGAAAGAGTGTGCTTTTTCTTAATCTTTTCGCTTTTTATCGGCCTTCTTCATCTCTTTCTGCTCTTTTGAGTTGAAGCCCATCGTCGATTTAAGCCCGGTGAATGCGCTTTTCCAAAGGAAATTAATGATGCCTTTTCCCTTGTCCCGTTTAAAAAAGATCAGGCCGGTCTTCATTTTTCCTGACTTCGCCGGATTTTCTTTATTAACGACGAGGTCATTTGCCACGAAATTAACCACGCCTTTCTTAATTGAGTTCCAGGTCGTCTCTTTTTTCGTCGTCATGGCAATGCGGAGATCACTGTAATAAAATAAAAGCTTGCCTGTTGCAACATCGTCGTTGGCCGTAACAAGGGGTATCACCATCTCATCTATCTTACCGCTCCTGATCTCGGCTGGCTGAAGTTTAGTCAGCATCGGATTGATCTCGCGTAAGTCAACAGGTCCCAGATGAGCCGAGAAAGTAAACGAATTCCTTTTATCCCGGAACCTGAAACTGAACGAAGCATCCAGTTTACCTTTTCCCATAAGCCAGGCAGTTCCTTTTAATTCTGAAACAAGCCCGGCCTGGAGTAGTACTGAATCATTTGTGAGGCCCGTAAAGACCGCTTCCATCTTATCAAAAAAAATGGTTCCCGCTTCTTTGTCAACCTGCTCGGAATAGGTAGCTTTACCCTTATGCAACATCACGGTATCGATTTTAAGATACGTCTTCAGCTTCCTGATCCCGTCCTGTGGCATGGGAGGCTTGAACCCGGGCCTCCGCGGGATCCGTTTGTCCCGGTAATCATCAAGTACCAGGCTGTCAATTTCAAGCAATCCGGCCTGTACTTTTCCTTCCAGTATCAGTTCCCGGAGGTTTAACCTCTGAGCTTTTATCTGCCCGGCAAAGACATCCATGCGGTCGGTCTGGAAGCCCAGTTTGCGTGTATAATCATAACGGTTATACTGGGGCACCAGATGAAATCCATTTACATATAATGAATTCGACCCGGTTGATAACCCGATCTCAGAAAGAGAGATCAGGTTCAATCCGTTCTTTGTTTTTAATGAAATGCCACTGATTTTAATGCTGATATCATCGGCATTGAAAAGCCTTCGTTTCCCCTGGTGAGCCGAATCAACCAGGATATTCCTGATCATGACAGAGCATGATGGAACCGATTGATGGATGAGCGTGTCGGCTGAGAGATCGTAAAAATCAAGCTTCCCGTTTAGGATTTCAATTTCTTTGATACAGATGGAAATCAATCCCTTTGGCAGCGGAATCGACATGAGTTTAGCGGAAGGTTTATCTTCACGTGCTTTTGTTGAAGGCTGCATCCTGTAAACAGTTATCGCAGGCGATAGTATCCTGATGGCAGAGATATCTATTTTCCGTTCATGTATAGCTGACCAAATATTGAAATTTACAACCTTAAAATTATCCACATTCAGCCGGAACAGCAAAGGGGAAAGCGTATCCCGGTTTTGTTGTTTCCGGTAATATACTGTGTCGGGAATTAGTTCCAGGTGTTTTAAGGAGAGATTCCCGTCAATAATATTAAGGTAAAGGCTGCCGATTTCGGCCCTGTATAATCCTTTGCTGCTCCTTTTAACATTTTCGATTAGGATATCCCGAATAATCTTTCCGTAATAGAAATACGCGAAAGTAAAAATACCTCCGGTTAGTATTAAAAGGATGATAAGGATCAAAACAAAATTTTTCAGGATCTTCCCCTTCAATCTAAAAGATCTGGTCATCCGGAAATTGTTATTTGGTTGAGCATATTAAAAGTAAAGGTACAACTGATAAATAATATTATTTTCGAAATGCTATATTTTTTCGATAAAACCCATCGGTAAATCAGATATATTTGCACAAATACCTTATGATGAAGAAAAAATTATGTTATGGATTGCTCTTATTGGGAGCGGTCTTTTTTGTTAGCTACTGTCAAACCCCACTGAACCTCACAACATGGAAGAACCCCGACTTACATGCTCAGGTTTCGAAGGTTGTGGTGATGCCGTTATTCGAAAAGCTTGAGTACCTTAAACCTTTCGAACAGAACGTCGTTGCCATGTTCAGGAACAAGGGATTGAAAGCTATAGGTTCACTCGAGTTCCTCAACCCGGGTAAAAAATACGAGATCAACGAGATCAAAAAGAAATGTGACAGCCTGGGGGCTGATGGAATCCTGGTTTTTATTTATGAAGGAACGGATAAAACCCAGAGTTATGTCGCCCCGACTACCTATTATAACGGGTATTACGGCGGTTACGGCGGATACTGGGGAGGCGGATACTGGGGAGGCGGGTATTACGGCGCAGCTGTGACAACCGGCGGATACTGGGAATCGACTGCAGTTGTAAAGCTTACTGCTAATCTTTATGTTAAGGGCTCAAAAGACCCGCTCTGGACAGGTTATATCAACGTAACCGATCCTAAGTATATAGACCAGGCCGGGCAAATGGTCGGAGGAACGATCTGCGCTGACTGGAAAAAGGAAAACCTGATCAAATTCACGGGCGGGAAATAAATTTTTCTCCTGGAAACCTGGTCTCAAGGGTCCAGGTTTCCAGGTTTACTAATGCCTGTCTCTGTTTTATTTACTTTTCGTTTATTTTTTTAATCCATCCGGAGATTTCTTCGATGGCAGTAGCTGCCTGTTTGAGAATGCCAAGGTAACTCAGGAATCCATGGATCATGTCTTCATATACTGACAAATGTACCCTGACGCCTGCTTCTTTGAGTCGCTCTGCATATAAAATTCCTTCATCACGAAGCGGGTCATACCCCGACACAATAACATATGACGGAGGAAGCCCTGACAGGTCATGAGCCAACAAGGGCGCTGCCCAGGGGTTCGAGGCATCTTCCTCCTTTTCGAGATACTTATCCCAAAACCACCTCAAGTCGTTCATGGTAATTCCATATCCTTCAGAAAATTTTATATGGGATGGCTTTTCAGGCTGTAAATAATCGGTAGCAGGATAGATCAGTACCTGACTTTTAATTACCGGTCCGCCTTCATCACGAATCCGGATGGCCACGACAGTAGCCAGATTCCCCCCTGCACTGTCACCGGCAAGGTTGAGGGAGCCGGGATCTCCATTCCATTCGTTACAATGTTCAGAGATCCATTTGACAGCTTCAAAGCAGTCATCAATTGCTGCCGGAAATTTGAACTCCGGGGAAAGCCTGTAATCGACCGAAGCAACGATGCATCCTGCAGATGAACAAAGATGAGTGCATATAGGGTCATAGGTATCGAGATTGAACAAGACCCAGCCGCCTCCATGAAAAAAGACCATCACGGGGAAAGGTCCCTGGCCGTATGGAGTGTAAATCCTTACCGGGATATCACCGCATTCGCATCTGGCAAGAATATTCCTGGTGGAGCTTACCTGCTTGACCGGGATTTTCATTTTGGTAAACCCCTTGATAACCTGTTCGCGGGCCAGCTCAAGGGGAATGGTATCAATAGAAGGTGCAGCTGCAATGGCCGTTGCTAACGCTTTCGCGCCGGGGTCGAGTTCCATCGGAAATAAAATTTGGTTATGAATGTATTCATCCGTTATGGGTATACTGTCCGCTGCGTGAAGGACTAAGGGAGTTCGTCCCCCTTTCCTGCAATAAAGATCTTATACCATTGTTCGAGGCTCATATCGACAGCCAGTGCCTCAACGGCATGTTTAATTCTATCGATCCGGCCTGAGCCCGCTACCGGTATAACTGAGGCCGGATGTTTGAGCAACCAGCAATAGATAACAGTATCAACGGCAATGTTGTTCAGCTCTTCCGCAACCTCCCGGAGCGCCTTCAGTATCCTTTCTCCCTTTTCGTCACGGGGATTAAGAACCTTCCCGCCTGCCAAAGGAGACCAAGCCATCGGCTTGATTCTTTCCTTTACAAAAAAATTGATGTTCCCGTTCTCAAAATGTTCCAGGCAGTAAGGTGAGATTTCCACCTGGTTGGTCACAAGTTTTTCTTCAGTGAATGAGCTCAGCATTTCAAATTGGGCCGGGGTGAAATTCGAAACACCGAAATGCAATACCTTGCCGTTTTGTTTCAGGACCGAGAATGCTTTTGCAGCTTCTTCCGGATCAAAAAACGGGGCAGGCCGATGTAACAGTAGCAGGTCGACATGATCGGTCCTGAGATTTCTCAGGGAGTTGTCGACTGAAGTGACAATATAGTCGTAACTATAATCGTAATGCTTGATTTTACGGCCGGGAAACTTATCCGATATCAGCTTTATACCGCATTTCGTAATGATCTCTATTTCGTTCCTGAGACTTTTCTTAAGACTTAATACATCGCCCAACAGAGCTTCACAGCTGTAGTTTCCATAGATGTCGGCATGATCAAAAGAGGTTATCCCCATTCCGACCAGTTCCTCGAAAAGTCGTAATAAATCCCGGCTGGATAAATTCCAGTCATTCATCCGCATTTGCCCGTGCACAATCCTGGAAATTGAAAAATCCCCGGTGAGGTTTATTTTATTCATAATCAAAGCAGGGGTTCATTAAGTTTGATGTAAAATTATTGTTTTCCCATTACACAATTCAGTTTATCAGGGTAAAAAAGAAGGTGGCTCCTTTTCCGGGTTCACTTTGCGCCCAGATCTTACCATCATGTTTATGGATGATCCGCATTACTGTTGCGAGGCCTACCCCGGTTCCTGAAAATTGTTCTGCGGTATGCAGCCGCTGGAATGGTCTGAACAATTTTTCATAGAGGTTCATGTTAAAACCGATGCCGTTGTCACGGAGGAAAATGACCGCTTTCCCATCCTGGTCGAGGCAACCAAACTGAATGGATGGATTTGTTGTTTTGCCCGTATATTTCCAGGCATTATCCAGCAGGTTCTGGACGACAATCCGGAGAAGATGGATATCGCCCGACACGATGACCTGGGGTTGAATCATGATCTCCACTTCCCGTTGAGGATCGGTTTCCCTTATTGTTTTAAAAACGTCCCTTACAAGTTCACTTAAATTAAACTCCTCTTTCATTAACTCTTTGCGAGTGATCCTGGATAAATTCAGAATATCCTCAATCAGTTGATTCATCTCCTGTGAAGAGTTTTCAATCCGGGTAATAAAATCTTTCCCGGTCTCATCCAGCAGCGAAGAATAATCTTCAAGCAAAGCCTGGCTCATCCCTTTAATTCTCCGGGCAGGCGCACGTAAATCGTGAGATACAGAATAAGAAAAGGATTCCAGTTCCGAGTAAGCTGCTTCGAGCTGGGCTGTCCTGGAAATTACCTTTTGCTCCAGTTCATCCGCAAATTCTTTTACCTCCTGCTGGGCCTTTTTCCTGATTTGAACTTCCTCAAGGAGCTCTTTGGTCCTTTCCGAAACAAGGACCTCAAGCTCTTTTTCCCTGATCTGCCGGATCCGGTATTTAAACATGAAAACCAGAACGGCCAGGATTAAGATGATTACAATGAGGATGAAATAGTTAATATAGGTTCGTTGCTTTCCAACCTTTAACGATTCTATTACATTCTCCTTTTTGAGTATCTCTATCTGGTTCTCTTTCTTTTCAGTTTCATATTTAGCCTGGAGATCGATCATCTGCCTTTGACTTTCGGAATTGAGGAGGCTGTCTTTGAACCTGCCTGCCTGAAGACTATAATAAAGAGCCATCCGGAAATCCTTTTGTTCTGTGTAAATCATTCTCAGGCTGTCGCAAAGGGCTTTCTTAAGTTCCACGTCAATGCTGATCCCCATGGCTTTTTCTTTATACTGGATGGCTTTCGGGAAATCTCCTGATCTCCTGTAAATCTCCGCGATATTTGCATAAGAATAGGCAATTCCTTCATGGTTATTCAATTCCTCTTCCAGCTTTAGCGATTTCCGTTGATAAATTAAGGCCCTGGAAATATCCCCCTTGTTTAAGTAAATGTTTGCCATGTTACAAAACATGTTCGCTATACCCTTTTTATCATTGAGTTTCTCGTATATGGCGAGTGCCCTTTTATAACAAGCCATGGCCTTAGCCTGACCCTCGGTATCAATATACAAGTATAAGATGCCGATATTATTCAGATTGAGAGCAATCCCATATTGATCTCCGCTGATGCTGTCTATCTCGAAAGAACGCTTATAATACTTAAGAGCTTTTTTGTAATCATGCATATTATGATACAAATGAGCGAGTGAATAAACTGCTGCTGATATCCTCTCCTGGTCCCCTATCTCTTCCGCAACAGAAAGACTTTTCAGGTGAAATATGAGTGCTTCATTATAATTGTTTAAAATCCGGTACGATACTCCGGTCGCATTCAGGCAATATGCCTCGGCCTTACGGTCATGCCGGTACTGATTTAATTTGGTCGCCCGCTTGTACCAGATAATGGCATCCTGGTAATCATTCAGTCCCCAGTAAGCCTCAGCAATATTTTTCATTGCCTCACTTTCATCCTTCTGTAATGCCTTTACCTGAGAAAGCCGGAGAGCTTCTTCAGCCAGTTTTCTGGCCTGGTAATACCGGCTGCTGTTACAATAAAAGAGCGACAGTGCATTCAGGGTATCGGCCTGTTCCTTGTCTGACAGGCCTGAGATAGCGCGCATGATGCTGTCGGTACGATCGGTTTGCCCCGGGGCAATTACAGTATGAAAACAGAAAAGAAAAAGGAGATAATATGAAAGTTTAAATCTCATATTTAACCGGCTTCAGGTAATTTAACCTTGATACCGCTCCGGGATTAATGGATGCTCCGGTAAGATATAACAATACGGTATATTAGTTCAAATATAGGGAAGAAAAGTCCATTCGCAACACAAACTACATTTTTTACGGAATACCGTGTTAATTAAAAGATAAGAAAAAGGGGCTGACTTTGAACTGAACCAGGCCTGCGTATCTATTCAATCTCCTCGATCTTGCCTATGATCTTCGACAGGGCTTCACTCAGCTTTGCTTCAGGTGCGATCGTATTAAAATCCCCCCAGAAGGCATCACTGGCATCGTAAGGCTGATCAGAAAATACAATATCGGGTTTTAGAATCTCCTGCCTTGGGAATTTTATAACTCCGGCAGTATCTATATTACAGGTGGCGAGCTCGAGGAATGTAAAAAAATTATCGGAGGAGAGGTGATTCTTCAGACGGGTTTTTACCTGGATCTCACAACGTACATGATTGAGATAGTACCTGCCGTTTAAAGGCAGATAGCTGACAGAATAATTTATCTTTTCCAGTTTAACGATCAGCCTGCTGCTTTTTTTTAAAACAAGGTCCCTGGCTGCTATATCAAGGTAATCGGGATTTATTTCGAAATCAGCGCCAAGCAAGGCAAAGCCCTCTTTCTCAATATACACGGTGCCTTTATACAACGCTCTGTCAAGTCCCTCCTTTTGAACAAAAGTGATAGCATAAGCATCCCTGGCATTATAAGAAAGCATGTCGGAATACTTATAGGTATATTCGGGAGGCGTTGCCTGGTCAAGGAAGCCCGGGACATTTTTAACAATATCAAGCAGCAAAGCCGACTCGACACCGGCCTTAAGTTTCAGGAATACCGTGTCGCGGGGATTTGTATCCCTCACTTTTCTTGACTTCAGCAGTTTCACCTGGTCGGCATGCTCACCCGCAGTATAAGGTGGTTTATAGATTTTGAAAACCGCCTCAGAATAGCTGATATAATTGGTATTTTTCCGCACGCCTTCACGGTAAAAGGTTGTAAGGTAAGCAGGGTTTACAGCGTTGTTCTTCTTTCGCTGCTCCATTGCATTCCGTATGATCAGTTCCGGATCGATATACCTGATAATAACTTCCTGTATCGAAATAATCCTGCGGTCGAGGTAGAGATCGACATTCTGCTCGTTGAGCAGTCGAAGCGGGATAACCTGGCTCATATACCCCAGGTGGGATACAACCAGGTAGGTCCCGATCAGTGAGGCCGGAATTTTGATCGTAAAAAAACCATCGTTGTTTGTAACGGTCCCTATGTTTTCCTCAACAATCCCTATCGTGGCATAAGGTATCGCCGTTTTATTTTCCCTGTCGTAAATATGCCCTTTGATCAACACATTTTTGATCGTATCCTTTGCCGGGATATCGGGCTGGATCGTAATTGCAGGATTTACTTCTTTACCTGCCCTGTATATCAGGATATGCCTCCCGAGGATTTTGTACTCAAGCCGGGGATCTGACAGCAGGTTATCGAGCACCTTACCCAGCGGCTGGTTTTCGGCATGCAGCTTAACCCTTTTATTGCTTTCAATGGTTTCGCTTTCATAAATAAAAGAACAGTCGGCTTTCTGCGAAATCAGGTTCAAAGCTTCGTAAAGAGTAGTATTTTGTTTAGGTATGCTGATGACTTTATCGAGTAACGACAGCTGCCCGTAAACTGCATTTGCAGGACAAAGTAAAACGAATGCACTTAAAATACAGGCATAGCTGAAGCAATGCCGGAGGTGGTATTTGCAAGACTCAGTCAGGCTTTGCGCCTTCCCTGATTTCAGATAATACAACAGACCCATTAATAGTTTGGCTTTTCAGGTTCAGGGCCACACATATGAGCCCGGTCATTGTTGCGGCAGTTTCGTTTTCAAAAGTAACTGTCAGCTTATGATTCCCGGTTTCATTATTTGCCAGTACAAAGTTAGTATTGAAATTCCGATTCAGCACACTAATGATATTCTGAAGTTTTTCATCCTTAAAACGCATACGCTGCTTATACCATGAACCGGCTGCAGCAGCAACATACTTCGACCTGACCAGGCTGTGGTTTACGGCCGATATCTTTTCACCTGCGATGACCATTTCGCTGTGTGCAGGATCACTTTTTAAAGTAACCTTAACTTTCCCCCGCTCAACGCAGAGCTCAAAGCCATCAGAGTGTTTTGTTTTCACATTAAACGCCGTTCCCAGGACCTGTATGAAGGCTTCGTCAGTTTCAATGATAAAAGGTTTTCCGGGATTTGAAGCAATATCGAAAAAAGCCTCCCCTTTCAGTTCAACATTGCGGGATGCAGCTGCAAATTCCACCGGAAAAGAGAACAGCGAATTCTGTGAGAGATAAATTACCGAGCCATCTGCCAGGGTTTTGACAAGAGTATTTGTCTCATTGCCGGTATTAAGACTGATCATGGCAACTGCCGGCTTCCCGTTCATGCTGATATACACAACAGAACCGATTCCCAGCAGGATCAATGCCACGGCTGCAATCCGCAGACCATAATAAACCAGGTTGTTTTTCGCCCTGGCTTCCCGGGCCGGGACCAGATCATCAGCCTTAAGCCGGGCGTAAAGTTTATCCCAGGCCTGATGAGTGTGAATTTGTCTGTAATCTTTAATCTCTTCCATAAGTATTTTTATTTTTTCACTTTTTCTCTTTTTCGCTTCTCGCTTTTCGCCTTTCGCTTCTCGCTACCTCACTACCTCGCTACCTCGCTACCTCGCTACCTCGCTACCTTCCCCAATATAATCCCTCAGCGATCTCCTGAATATCCGGAGAGCTTTTCCCATATCCGCTTCAACGGTTTTCTCCGAAACGGCTAAGATCTCAGCAATTTCCCGGTATTTTTTCCCTTCGAACCTGTTCATCCGGAATACCTGTGAGCAGCGTTGGGGCATTTGCTCCAGGCTTTCCTGTATTGTTTTGTTAAGCTCGCTCAGATCAAACTCCGTCTGCAAATTTGCCTGCATCATATCCTGAAATTCAGTCATTACTTTTTCAGCATAGTTTTTCCTGACGGCGAGGTGTTCGAGATAATGAAGGGCATTGTTACGGATTGAATGATACAGGTATGCGTTCAATGAAAGCTTCAGTGTGAAAGCCTCACGGTTTTTCCACAGATGATAGAAAAACTCCTGGACCAGGTCTTCCGCGGTATCCATGTCCTTCAGGAGTTTATCAGCATGACGGCATAAAGGTTCATAGTATTTCATAAAGAGCTGTTCAAATTCCCTGATGTCACCAGCCTGGATCTTCTTCTGTATGTACAAATCATTGAAGTTCATAGGGAGCTTACGAGATTTTTGCCCGGGATATTGTCGTTATTTCTTCATGTTTTTCGAAAGCTTTTTGATCGCATTTTCGATGGAATTGTCAGGTTCAATGATATTGTTTTCACCCCAGAAATCAACATCTGTAAAAGCCTCGACCTTATCGGTGAAAACCATATTCGACCTGAACACTTCCTGGTTTGCAAATTTAACGATATTATCTGCCCGCCTGTCAGTTATAGCTAACTCTGACATCAGCGTATAAGAATTTTTAAACAATCTTCTCTTCCAGTCACAACGGAACTTCAGATCGACCCTCACATAGTCGAGGTAGTATTTGCCGTTCTGTTCCTTATATGTGACCAGGTAGCCGGTCGAAGTTGGCATAAACAGCAATCCTGAAGGTTTTTTCTGGACAAAAACCCTGGATGCTTTTTCTTCATCACTTAGATCAATGCTGAATTCAGCCCTCGTGATCGCCATATTATCCTGCTGGATGTAAAGCTTCCCAAAATAAAGCGGTTCTTCTTTTACAACATCAGGTGAAAAGTTGATCACCCAGTTCAGTTTATTATCAATATTTACAATTGTACCATACTCAAACTTGTAATTATCAAGGTTATCCAAAGCAATGCAGATGTCAGTATTTTTAACAATATCGAGCAGCATCGAAACCTGAGGGCCGCCCTGAAGCTGAACCAAAAGGGTGTCGGCTTTTCTTACACTGGACGCCTTGCGGCCTTTGAAAATTTTCACCTTGTCATTCTGCAAACTTAAATAAGGAGCATTATAAATATCGACAACAGCTTCGGAAACTGAAAGATAAGACCGGCGCTGCCTGATGGACTCACGATAGAAACCAGTCATCATGACAGGTACCTGGCTGTAATTCTTTTTAATATTCTGGAGAGCCATTTCCACAATTTCTTTTGCATCTTTATTCACTACGGATATCTCCCTTAGATTGACAGGCTTGATCTCCAGATAAAATGTTTTGTCTTTTCCGGCTGCATCGCTGATCCTGAACCTTGTTGTTGCATAGCCCAGGTGGGATACTTCGAAGAATTCGGCATTGAGCGATGTATTCACTTTTAAAGTGAAGTCCCCGTCAGAGTTTGACACTGTTCCGATACCCGTGTTGGGAACGGTGATTGCGGCATAATTGATTTTTTCATTGGTTTTGGCATCTTTCAACGTTCCGGTGACCGTAACGAATGAATTTTGGGCCGAAGCTGCAGCATATGCAGCAAAAAGCAGGAATAACAAGCCTGAGCGGATCAGGTTCTTTTTTAATGTTGTCATGGCTTATAGTTTTTCAAATTCAGGATTTTGATTGCGTATATCTATAAGATACGTCAAAATGGAAATACCCTATACGATTTTATTACTTTCTGCGGATGAGCATCCTCCGGAAAAACAATCCGGGTATATACCAGCTTAAAAATTTCCTGTAATTTGCATAAAAATATTCCGACTATGAAAAAGATCATTTTTACAATCTCAGCTTTTATCATTGTTGCTTCAGTTTATGCCCAGCAGCCAAAGACCCCGGGGGTCATGAAGGAAAGTAAACCAGGTTATTACCAGAACACTATCATGAAGGATATCAGGGCGGCAGATGAAGTAAGCGAGCCCGCTAAAAAAGAGAAACGATTCCAGGCCGACTTCAGCGGCATGAGTTTCCCGAACAAAGTCAGTTTTTACCAGCAGGAATGGCATCTTCCACCCGTATCCCAGGGAAATACAAGCACCTGCTGGTGCTTTTCAACAACCTCCTTTTTTGAATCCGAAGTCCACCGGCTTACCGGCCAGGAAGTCAGGCTTTCGGAGATGTACACCGTTTACTGGGAATATGTGGAAAGGGCCAGACGCTTTGTAGCGGAGCGCGGGAATTCAGCCTTCGGTGAAGGTTCCGAGGCCAATGCCGTCACCCGTGATTACAAAAAATACGGTATCATTCCCAGGGAAGTATACAGCGGGATGGAAGCCGGACGAAAATTCTACACCCATACGAAGATGTTCAAAGAACTTAAGGGGTACATCGATAATGTAAAGAACACAAACGCCTGGAATGAGGCAGAGGTCATATCCACAGTGAAAAGCATTCTAAATCATTATATGGGCGTACCCCCTGAATCATTCGAATGGAAAGGGACAAAATACACCCCTAAGGAGTTTCTTTCGAACTGCCTGAAGCTGCAGATGGATGATTATGTTGACGTCCTTTCTTATATGCAGCAACCCTTCTGGCAGAAGGCGGAATACGAGGTGGAAGATAACTGGTGGCACAGCCGGGAGTATTATAACGTACCCCTCGAGGATTATATGAAGGCCCTGAAAAATGCGATCAGGAATCATTACACCGTAGTGATCGGGGGAGATGTTTCCGAAGCCGGATTAAACCGCGAGGCGCAGGTGGCCATAATTCCGACGTTTGACATTGCTGTAGCCGACATCGATGACAACGCCAGGCAATTCAGGTTCTCGAATAAAACCACGACCGATGACCATGGGATGCATCTCATAGGCTGGTACGAACAAGACGGGTCCGACTGGTACCTGATCAAGGATTCAAGTTCAGGTTCAAGGAATAATGATGAAGCAGCTCCGGAGTTCGGATACTATTTCTTCAGGGGAGATTACATCAAACTTAAGATGATGGATTTCCTGGTGCATAAAGACGCCGTGAAGGAGCTTTTGGCGAAATTCGGGAAATAGTTTCAAACAAAAGCAGGATATATCAATGATAAAAGCAGAGCTGGAACGGGGCGTCTATGCAGCCCTGGAGACCTATTCGAATGTTCACCGGGGCAGAGGGCATTACTCGATGGCTACCACTCATTTATTCGAGCAGGCCAGGGACATTGTCCTGGAATTCCTGAAGCTCAACAAGCGCAGGTACACCGTCATCTTCTGCACTCCCGCAAGAGCATCTGCAATCAAGTCACAGCTTGAACCGGGAAGTTATATGATTGTTTCCAGCCATGATACAGGCCTTTGTTTAGGCGTTAGCGCAATGGCAGTCAAACGCGATGCCCTGCCCAAAGGCGCTCCTTCCCAGGCCGGCGGAGGGACGGCAAATCTTATCTCACCCGGCTGGGTGATGTGGGCTGATGCACCGGAACGGTTCGAAGCAGGAACGCCGGCCATCATCAATATCATCGCCTTTGCGAAAGCGCTCCGGATGATCACTCATCACGGAAAACTATCTTTCACGGATCAAAACTCCGGAAAACTGTCTTTCACGGATCAAAGCTCCGGAAAATTATCCGCCGAAGAGATACTGTATCATGACGAACTCGAGGGATGCTCAGGCCATGAGCTGATCAACAGGCTCAGGCAGACCATTGTTGGCAGCAATAAGCTGGTGCCCACCACCGAAGGGGAGCGGCCCTTTATCAATCTCGATAATGCTGCCAGCACTCCTGCTTTCGCACCGGTCTGGGATGCGGTATGCAAAACATGGAGCCAGCCATTGCAGGTACAGCGGGAGATCATTGAGGAAGCCAGGTCCGTTTGCTCCAAATTTCTGGGCGCCCCTCAGGACGCGTATGACCTGATCTTCACTTCAAATGCCACCGAAGCCATCAACCTGGCTGCTGATGAGCTGGGCCGTGAAAGTTTCGGGGATACCGAAACTGTTATACTCAACACCTACCTCGAACACTCCTCCAATGACCTGCCCTGGCGGATCCATCCCTGTTTTTCGCTGATCAGGCTTGGGGTTGACGATGAAGGCATTGTGGATATGAACGAACTTGAGTCGCTCATGAGCGCTTATAACCAGGATGGCGAGCATGGGAAAAAGCGCATCAGGCTTGTGGCCGTAAGCGGCGCTTCAAACGTACTTGGAGTCTTTAACAATCTCGGGGAGATCAGCAGCATCGTCCACCGTTACGGGGCACGCCTGCTTGTGGATGCCGCGCAGATGGTGGCCCATCGCAAAGTGAACATGCAGGCCACGGGCATCGATTATCTCGCCTTCTCGGCCCATAAAGTGTATGCGCCATTCGGCAGCGGGGCGCTTGTTGTAAGAAAAGGGCTGCCCGGTTTCAGTTCCCCCGAAACCGAGTTGATCCGGTCTTCAGGTGAGGAAAACGCAGGAGGCATTGCCGCATTGGGAAAGGCGCTGATCCTGTTACAGAGGGTCGGCCTTGACCTGATCAGGGAGGAAGAACAGGACCTTACACGGTATACTTTAAACAGCCTGGCGCAAATACCCGGACTCAAAATATACGGGATCAAAGATCCCGGTTCGGCCCGCTTCGCCCAAAAAGGAGGAGTGATATTATTTAACCTGAAGGGTATCTTACCAACCACACTCGCAAAAGAACTCGCGTTGCAGGGAGGAATTGGCGTGCGCTCGGGTTGCCACTGCGCCCACCTGATGATCAAGCGCCTGCTGCATGTGCCACCTGCCCTCGAAAGATTCCAGCGCATCCTTCTGACCGTGTTCCCCATGATCACTCTGCCCGGACTTTTAAGGATCAGCCTGGGCATTGAAAACACCAGGGAAGATATTGACAAACTGCTCAGGACCCTCTGGAAAATCTCAGGGAAACCCCAAATGACATCCGCAGACAGTGATCCAGATCCTGCTAATAAGGTAAAGCCCCCGCTTCCCAGGTCAAAAGTGAAACAGCAGATGAACGATTTTGTTAAGGCTGCAGCTTTGAGAGTTTATTCTTAACCAAATGATGCATAAGCCTTAAGATCTTACTATCGGGAGAAGTACGCCTCCAGCTCACCCAGTGTGCCCCCGGCCGTATGAAGGTCTTTAAGTATCAGGCCTTCTTCGAGCAGAACGATACGGTTACAGATCTCCGTCACATGAGTGAGGTCATGGCTAGAAATGAGCATCGTGGTACCTCGATCAGCATTGATCTTTTTTAAAAGCCGTTTGAGGATGATCTGGGATGAAGGGTCGAGGTGGGCAAATGGCTCATCGAGAACCAACAGCTGGGGATCTCCGATGAGGGCGGCGATGATCCCGATCTTGTTTTTATTGCCTTGTGACAGGCTGCGGATGGGCTTTTTCCCCTGAAGCATGTCATCCGGGCAGAACCCCTCAAGAGAAAGGTAAAAACGGGAATAGTCATCAGCAGTCCACGAATGTAATCCGCCTACAAAAGAAAAATATTCAGATGGGCTGAGGTAATCGATAAGGAAGCCCTCGTCGAGGTAAGAACCCGTGATCATTTTCCAGTCCTCCTGCCTCTGCACCGGCATCGACCTGATAAGCACCTCCCCTTCCGTGGCTTCGATGAGGTCGAGGATCAGCCTGAACATCGTCGTTTTCCCGGCCCCGTTATTGCCCACTAAGCCGAACATCTCCCCGTTGCCGATTTCGAGCTGAGCGATGGACAGGGCCTGTGTCCTGCCGTATACTTTTTTAAGATCCCTGATAGATATCATGCTTAAGTCGTTCTGAAACCGTTGAGAATTTTATATTTCCGTGAATTGAACTGTTTGACTGTACTGCGGATGAGTACCTCCGAAAACAGCAGTCCGGCAGCGCCTGCAAGACCAATGGCTGCAAATCCCATGTCGGGATGCCCCAGTACCAGGAACAGCATCCAGATGAGGTAAGGAAGGCCTATGAGGGGAATGATCAGCACAAAATGGAGGAATGAAGTCCCTTCGTAGTTGAACATAGCGCCCTTTCCCAGGTCGATGCGCCTGGTATTGTATGTGCCCAGGAAGAGGATGATGAAAATGTTTATCCCCGAATTGTACAGGAATGCCGCCAGGTTGACGAGGGCGATCCGGCTGTCGTAAAATGCGTAAGGAAGGGTGAGCAGGAATGAAATGATGTTGGTTGCGATGAAGAACCAGAATTTCCCCCTGAAATAATCATGCATCCTGAGTCCCGAGGTGCAGATCTGGTCGAACGACCTGCTTTCCCAGCTCATGATCAGCTGTCCGTACTGCATTATGAAAATGCCCGTGAGGAGCAATCCCGCGAACAGGTACATCCCGGTTCCTGCCTGCCGGTGGGGAGGGTAAATCATGAATCCGTAAAACATGAACATCGCGCTCAAGATGAGGAAGCTGCGCGGGCGCTTATTTCGGAGGATCAGCTTGATCTCCATCATCACGAGCCTTCCCGGGATGCCGAACGAATCGAAGGACCTGCTTTCATTGCCCGAGAACAGCAGCTTTTCTTTTTTCATTCCCTGCTCGATATAGCGGTTTTTATAGAGGAAAAACCAGGATGCGAGATATATGACAACAAGCAGTGTGAGCGGTATCAGTAGCAAGTAAACATGCTGTGCGATCCCTGTGATGGCCGAGGCAAAACCACGGGAGATCAAATAGCTTGTTTTCACATCAGCCAGGATAAGCAGGGCTGCTGCAGCCAGGACTGCAAAAAGAATCAGCGGTTTAAGCAAATACACTTTCTTCACAATAAAAGCCAGGAAGTTGTTTGCAAATACCAGCAGTATCACCGTGAGCAGCCACGACAGCGCAAATCCACCCTCAGAACCAGGAAGGACCGACTTCAGCATAAAGGGAAGCAGGATCAGCAGGGGTATGAAATTGAACAGGCTAAGGGCTGATTTGGCCAGCAGGAAATTAAACAGCTTAGTCCTCTTTACCGGCAGGTGCAGGTATGGCATGATAGTTAAAACCGGCAAGGGTTGAACGAAGAACCTGAGCACAAAATCGGCAATGAAATAATAAAACAGTATCCTCGAAAACGCCCAGGTTACATCATCATCAGGAAAAGCTCCCGAGATGATCTTGCCCATGAAAAGCCCAATAACCACGAAGTTTATTACCAGGTAAGTCAACATCAGCCCGATGAAGATCCTGATGAGGATCCCCTTCTCAAAGTAGGCGGAGCGGGTGGTTTGCTTCCACTGATGGGAGATGAGGGAGGAAACAAAGGTTGGATAAGGCATCAGTGAATATTTCAGGTACAAAATTAGTAGAATTTCTCTTTATGATTCGTTAAGGATTTTCGGAAAGAACCGCGGTGTACGTTTCATGTACTCCCGGTATTCATTTCCGAAAATGCGCTCCAGCTGCTCCTCTTCCTCGTGTATCACCAGGCGGAAAACAAGGTATGCTACTATGCTCGTGGTTAACATGATCAAGGAATTGCGATCCGGCCAATCTTCGGGCCTATCCCTAAAAAGGTCAGTTTTCCCATTTCAGACCTGTTGTTTCAAATTGTTTTTCACGATCCATCCGTAATAAGCCATATTCCCCGGCAGCAGGGTGGCGATGAAGGGAAGCAGGGCGTTTTTCATGTGAATTCATCGGGCTGGAATAACGATAAATGCATCGACGAATTTATAAATTTTTTCCAGAATTATTATTAAATTTCCGTTAACATCCATGTACTTTTTGTGAATATGTCATTTTCATTATATCTTAGTCCCAAAAAACAGCAATGAAAAAAGTTCTCATCATCATCGGGCTCCTGGTCGTGGCGGTGATCTGCTTTTTCGAGGCAATAAATATTATCTTCTACCGGAAATTCAGGAAGATGACCGGAAAGGTGCTACAGGAAACCGGGATAACCGATCAGGTGTAAATTTGAGACCAAAATATGGAAAACTACATTTATAAACCCGCTACTGAGCTTGCAAGGCTCATCAGGGAAGGGAAAGCAACGAGTAAAGAGATCGTTGGCCAGCATATCGAAAGGATCAAAAAGCTCGATGGGGAACTTCATGCCATGGTCCTGCTTTTCGAAGAGGAGGCTATGAAACTGGCCGATGAGAGGGACAGGGAAACCAGCCAGGGAAAGATCATGGGGCCGTTGCACGGGGTGCCGGTTACCCTCAAGGAATGCTTCTGGATGAAAGGCGTCCCCAGCACCGTAAATTTTAAATTTTTCAAAGACTTTATCGCTCCACGCGATGCCGTTTTGGTAAGCAGGATCAGGGAGAGCGGGGCCATCATCATTGGGAAGACCAATGTGCCTAGAAGCCTGATGGATTTCCAGGTGAGCGGGGATCTTTATCCCGAAGGTAAGAATCCATATAACACCGATTACACTCCGGGCGGAAGCACGGGCGGAGGCGCTGCAGCACTTGCTGCCGGCTTCACTCCCCTGGAGACCGGTTCCGACATCGGCGGATCGGTTCGCCTGCCGGCTGCGTTCTGCGGGCTTTTCGGGCTCAAGCCCACAGACCGTACCGTTCCCCTCGACGGGAACATGCCCATACCCAGGCAGGCAAAATCTTTTCTTGTGCATATGGCCCAGGCCGGTCCCCTGGCAAGGGATATTGAAGGTTTAGAACTATTGTGGAGGCTGATCGTGGGGCCCCACGAAAGCGACCGGAACATCCCCAGGATAGAATGGAAAGCCCCGACAGAACGGCCTCTTTCAGAATACAGGATCGCCTGGGTTGATGGGTGGCCAGGGTTCCCCACAAGCAAGACAGTGGGTGAAGCCATTCATTCCCTGGTAACCGCATTTACAGCCAAAGGAGGAAAAGCCGGAGAAGGGATCCCCGATAAAGGGCTGCATATGGATTCCCTGAGGCTCGACGCCAGCCTGCTGCCATATGTCATAGCCCAGGGAGTCCCATGGTTCATCCGCTGGTTCATGAGATGGCAGATGAAAGCGACATTCTTCAAAGGCGAGCACCGGTTTAATAAGGAAATCAACAAGGCATTTCAGATGGATGCCAATCATTATGGAGAAGTCATGCTGATGAAGAACCGCATCACCGAACGCTGGGAAAAGATATTCCGTGAGGTTGACTTCCTAGTATGCCCTGTCGCTTACGGACCGGCAATCAAACGCTGCAAGACAGGCAGCAATATCAGGTATGAAGGAAAGACCGTGATTTACCCCCATTATATGTGGCCATTCACCGCCTGTTTCAACGCTTCAGGACATCCCGCCATCACCATCCCCTTCGGTATGAGCCCTGAAAACCTGCCCATCGGCATACAGATCGTCGGCCCCTACTGGAGCGAACCTGAATTGATACGTTTTGCCGGGATGATGGCGTCGCTGGGTCCGGGGTTCACTCCGCCGATTCTGAAATAATCCCCGCAGAACCCTCTCGTGGTAAGTTCCAATGAAGACTGATCAATGTGTGCGATTTTTTCAGCACACCTTCGATGTTGAAAAAGAAAATATTCCTCCTGGGTATATCACTTTCAGAATGATCCCGGATTAAAAAATAGGGACTTTAGTAAAAGTGAAATTTTCATCATGAAAAGCTTCATTAAAATTTGCTTTCAGGTAAATTATTATTTACCTTTGCAGGGATTTTACCAGTGACCGGTATATGAAATGTTCTGAATTATACCGGATCCCGATAAAGGCAGGCTGGTACCCGGTTTCGCAAAAGGGTTCACATATAAAAATGAAACATCTGAGCAAACAAGGGACCATAATATTCCCAAATCATGGCAGCCGTGAAGCAGGTCCGGGACTGGCTAAAAGGATATTGAATGAAGCAGGCATCACCGATGGAAATTGAGATCATGAAATCAAGGAAGAAGAAAATCAAGGTCATCGTTGAAAAGACCAATACAGGGTTTTCGGCATTCGGAAATGACCAGTCTGTGTTCACCAGCGGAGGATCCATTCCTGAATTGATGGCCAATGCCCTGGAAGCGTTTAACTTGTTTTTTGAGGAGGAAGGTGAAATCCTTACAATGGAAGATCTTAAATTCGAGATTGATTTCCAACAGTTCTTCCAGTACTACAGGGTGATTAACGCTAAGTTTCTCGCCAAGAAGATCGGGATGAACCCCACCCTGCTATCACAGTATGTACAAGGACGAAAAAAACCATCCGAAAACCAGACAGAAAAAATTCTTTCAGGCATTCACCAGATTGGAAAGGAACTAATGGAGATTCAGTTCAAATAATTCCGTAAGTTTGATAAAATATAATCCAAATCTGCATTATGGAAAAACTGATCTGCGTTAAAGAGACACCCCTGAAAGGGAAGGGCATCTTTGCAGTCCGCGACATCCGGAAGGGTGAAATAATCTCAACCTTCACAGGACCCCGTATTAAAATTGAAAGGCTGGATGAGTTTCCGCCCGAGGTCGTTGACCACCTCTTCAATGTAGGGACCGATGAGTACCTCCTGACGCGGGAACCGGAAGTAAGGACCAACCATTCCTGCGATCCGAACGCCGGGATCGCCAGGGATGTCTGCCTCATTGCCATGCGCGACATTCAACGGGATGAAGAGATCACCTTCGACTATTCGGTGATCATTAACGACGACTGGGTGATGGAGTGCCAATGCGGTTCGCCGCTATGCAGGAAAACCATCGGGAAATACCGCGACCTGCCCCTGGAAATAAAACTCAAATACAAGGATTATACACCGGAGTGGATTAAAAATACGTGAGGGTTCCTGTGTAAAAATTTCGGATCATTTTCACGACATCAGGAAAATGATCGACCTGGCATAACATTTTGTTTAACGCAAATTGTATATTTTGTTTATGATGTCTTCTTTTCACGATGGCTGGAAACACAGGATATTTAAAAATACTGTTGAGAATAATTTTTCAGGACCTGGTACGAAGATGAGCGAAAATTATAACCGAAGCAGGTTTTTACAGTTACTGTTCCTGATCATCGTGGTTGCAGCCGGACTGGCATTCCTCACCTCCTTTCTCGACGAACTCAGCTAGCTATATCATGCTCCCTGGATCGATGCCATCAGAAATACCACGCCGGGCCATATCATCCTGGGATATTCTTTTTCGTGGTATGATATCCTGGCATACGCATTAGGGATTTTGGCAGGAATAATCATGGAATACCTGATAAGATTTTTCACAAAACCTTGATTTAATTTTCGGCGAAGACTGATCAATGTGGTTGATTTTTCCAGAAACACCCGCCAATGCCTGAATTTTCATTATTCCAGAAAAACTATATCGTTGAGGTTAGCTGCTTAAATTTTCACCGGAGTATTATTAACGAATACATTATATTTGTATTCCTACACCTGAAGAAATTAACCGGAATTCCTATGAAAAAAATCACTCTCCTCATGGCAATCCTGATTACTGCCCTTATCTCAATTTCTTCTGAAGCCCAGAACCCATTAGTCTTTAAATGCCCATTCAAAATCAATGGGATCCAGCAAGCCGATTCAATGCTGGTTACCCAGGAGAACGGAAACTATTCGGCTGAGGTTAAACACCTGGTGAGAGCAGCGGGCGGAAAATTTTACCCGTTTAAAGACGTCTTTGATATTCACGGTTTTGCCACCCAGTATGGCAAGATCATCGCCTTTGCGAGGGACAGCTATGATACGGGATTTTATAAATCAATCGTAGTAAAGATGTTACCACCCGCTCAAAAGATTGAATATTCAGGATCTCTCGTACAATTTGCACCGCTTAATTTCCTGTCGAAAGCCCTGGGCGATACGGTGTACTTCGATAACGCTTCAGGCTTCCTCCAGCTTCAGACCCATCCTCCCGATACCATCGGAAGCGTTTACCCGCCCACTGCTGCCGTTGCAAAAAGCCTGGCCCAAAACGGCTATCTCGTAAACCAGGGCAGCATCAACCTCACCAGCGCGATCAATATCTGCAATGCAGGTTACTCGATTAACTGCCAGGGAAACAATGCAGGTTTCCCCTATCTTGTGATGAATACGCCTCCCTCGCCTGCCTTCGACACCCTGAATAATATGACCATCGTATTTAACCTGCAGAGCGATGAGGCCATCCTCCTGATAGGAAAAACTCCTCCAAAATGTAAATATTTCAGCTACAGGAGCTACCTGGCCGGCAGGGTGTACACTCTTCCCGATTACACGCTGAAGAAAATTTATGCAAGTCTGGGCGATACCAAAAATCTCTACTCCATGAATAAGAATGTCCCCTTTTCGGGGATGTTTGAGCGTAATTTCGCCCTGGTTTGCGCTGCCGACAGCAACATTGCCGCCAAAACCAAACAGCTGATTCTTCAAAATACATCGATTCCCGAAAGTGATATTTATTTTGACATCATTCCGGGTGATATATTCAAATTCGGTAATGCGCCTAAGGATGACTGGGGGAGTTTTTTACATCGTGCCTCCGTCTTTGAAAACGACAGCGCCGGGAAAGCTTACGTGGACAATCCGACCCTGGAAGTTTTGCGTATCACCCCGGCTACGCCCGCAGCACCATCGTTCTTTCACACGCCCAAGCTCACCTCCAGAAACTCGGGGATTGATGAGTTTTTCCTGAACGAGGACTTCGAATACCTGGAAAAAACGCTGTTCAACGGATACGACAGCACTTATTCTGTTTCTCTGCTTCATCCCAGTATGTGGCTGGTTGAAGGGTATGAGGCGATCCAGGAGGAAAAAGATGTGCTTGGTGAAGTCAGGGATGCTCTGTACATGCGCACCGAATCGTTTAACTTCAACAAGGACGACATTGTTGTTGCCTATGGAGTGAACCATACCAAAACCGGGAAAGCCGTATACACCGACGTGAGCTGTTACAGGGATTCCCTGTTTGCCGGATTCGGAGGGATAGAGGATTACCAGTACGCAAAAACCGCAAGGAAATACTTCAGCGATACAACGACTGCGGATTACTTTTTCACTTACAAATTTGCCCGCTCCCCTCTGCCGGGCGATACCAATGTATTTGTTGTTCCCCAGGATACAGCTCACAATATGATGGGGATAAATTACGGCGACAAATCCTTCCTGGGTTTCCGTGCTTACATCGATACCCTGACCCGTGTAGGGCCTTCGCCCGATGAGCTCATTTATGACCGTGCCATGCTGCTCCGTCCGAAAGGAAGCGGGTTTGCCGATCTCGGGACATCCGCCGAAATAGATTGGTCAGTAAATCCTAATCCTGCTCATGATGTTGCCTCATTTGATATCCGAGTTAAAAATCCAACGAATATCACCATCATTGTCAGCAATTTATCAGGACAGGCGGTGGATCGCCCGGTAAAAAACAGCCTGCTCAGCGGCAACGGTAACCTTACCTGGAATATTCCCCAGGGTCTGCCAAAAGGGGTGTATACCGTTAGGTTGTACGCACTTGAGCAAGGCCGGCAACAGCTTTTCTGCACGACAAAAAAGGTCATTGTAGAGTAAACCGGGCAAACCGCTTGATTAAATTGTCTGCGGATGAGTTCTGTCGAAGAAGGCCGGCAGGAAGGTCTGGTTGTCAATGAATCTTGTACAGGCGGTGCCGGGCCAGCACGATAGCTGAATCAGGCTTCTGAACTATGTTCCTTGCGCACAGCGGTTGGGAAAGAAAGAAAATTCGATAAATTAGCGGGATGAAATCCTGCACATGAATGATGTAATTACGGTTGTTATTTATGCCGGCATTGTGCAGGGTGTTTACATGGCTTTTTTGCTGAGCCGGAACAAAAAACGCAACCCTGCCAATAACTACCTGGCTGTATTGCTGATCACACTGAGTGTGAGTATTGCCCACTCTGTTTTCGTTATTCCCGCCATACAAAATTCAGTTAACAGCTTCTTTCCTGTAAGGGAACCCTTCTTAATGCTGGTCATACCGCTAATCTGGCTTTATGTAAAAAAAATGGACCAGCCTTTATTCAGGTTCAGGGCGAAATTATGTTTGCACTTTTTACCGTTTATCGTATTTATGGCGGTGAACATCCCTGTCTTTTTCCAGGGACCCGGTTCAGTGATGGCTCAATTCCTTGATACCTATTCAAGGTTGTTTAACGGTACGATCTGGGCGGTGCTGCTGGTGCAATATTCATCGTATTTGTTCCGGATAGTGAAAATTACACATAATTACCGGTTTAAAGCCGAACAGGAATTTTCAGACATGGAACAGCTTGATATATCATGGCTGAATTTCTTCCTGTACTCGTTTATCCTGGTTTTTGTCATACTGTTTGTCATGTTTGCCGGGGCTTTGCATCATTTCGATACAGCCTGGATGTCCCGGCTGGTTTGCCTTGTCTTTTCAATTGCAATTTTTGTACTGGGTTACAAGGGTTTAATTCAGAAAAGCATTTTTTCGAATACCGAAGACCTGAAGCAGGTCCAATCCGCACAGCTAAAGTCCAAAACAGCCGGCAGAGAGCTTTCTTCATTTGTTTTAAGATATATGGAGGAACAGAAGCCCTACCGGGAGCCTGAGTTAACACTTACATCGCTTGCAAAACAGGTGAAAATAAGCCGGAATCAGCTTTCGGAGCTAATAAACAATGACATAGGTTCCAATTTCTATGATTTCGTCAACAAATACCGTGTTGACGAGGTGAAGTTGTTAATGAACGATCCAAAATGTAAAGATTTCACCATACTTGCCATTGCCTACGATGCAGGCTTCCCTTCCAAATCAACCTTTAACAGCGTTTTCAAGAAATTTACAGGTCTGACTCCGTCCGCGTACCGGGCCGGACTTTCGTAATCCCCTCTTCTTCTGTCGTTTAAATATTTGTTTGTCCGAACGGGTACCTTCGGACGACTTCCGCTTTTTGCCTCAGTAAGTTTGCCTCGTAAATCTTAAAACTAAAATTATGAGCGCATTTATTGAAGTGAAAAATCTCACCAAAGTATTTAATGGAAGCGAAAAACGCTTTACTGCCCTCAACGGAGTTTCATTCTCGGTCGGGAAGGGCGAACTGGTAATTATTTCAGGAAAATCAGGCAGCGGGAAATCAACCTTGCTGAATATGCTATCGGGAATCGATTATCCAACCGAAGGGGAAGTATTCATCGAACAGGTTCCCATCCATAAGTTTAAAGGAAACCAGCTTGCGGCATGGAGGGGAAGGAATTTAGGCATCGTATTCCAGTTCTTTCAGTTAATGCCAACGCTGACTGTTCTCGAAAACATCATGTTGCCCATGGAGTTCGCCGGTTTAATTGCCCGTGGACATCAGAAGCAAAGGGCAATGGAACTTCTTGACCGGGTCGGCATATCTTCCCTGGCAAATAAATTTCCCGCATCCATATCAGGAGGCGAAAAACAGCGTGTGGCAATTGTGCGGGCCCTGGCAAACAACCCCGGCTTTATCGTAGCTGACGAACCTACAGGAAACCTCGACAGCATGAACACCAGGAGCATTCACGGCTTGTTCAACTCACTTATTGACGAAGGCAAAACCGTGGTTTATGTTACCCATGAAAAGGAAACTTCGCTCAATTATACAAGAAAAATAGAAATGGTTGATGGTAAAATCCTTAATAATTAATCCGATGAACCCAAGTTTAAAAAAAGTATTACGCGACCTTTTAAATAACAAAAGCCGTTCGCTGATCGTATTGCTGGCCATTGTGCTTGGCGCTTTCGGAGTGTCGATGTTATCTGTGGCTTATAACATGCTGGGTAAAAACCTCAGCAGTAATTATCTGAAAACCAACCCGGCATCGTTTACCATTGTTGCCGACAGCATTTCCGGCGAAGTGTTGCAGAAGCTCAGGCTTTTGCCTGGCATAGAAAATGTCGAAACCCGCAATAAAATCACGGCAAGGCTAAAAACCGGCATGAACGAATACGTCCCCATTTGGCTGTTTGTCGTGGATGATTTCAGGAACATCAAAATCAACACCTTTCGTTTGATCCGGGGCTCCATCCCGCAATCGGGCAGCGAAATACTTATCGAACGCACAGGAAACAGGGTCATCGATATTTCGGTGAATAAGATGTATTCAATCACAGTGCCTTCATTTGGCAGCACCGACCTCAGAATATCAGGGATCACGCACGATCCCGGCATGGCTCCATCCTGGATGGAAGGTGTTTTGTATGGCTACATACGGACGGATGTTGTTAAGAAAATGAACATTACCGGCATACATCCCGAAATAAAATTCACCATACGAAACAACAAATACAGCATGCCTGCAATAGAATCGCAGCTCACCAAAACCCTTGTGTTTTTAAAGAAAAACGGCATTAAAGTAAACCGTACCGAAATCCTGAAGCCCGGGCAGCATGTGCACCAGTCGCAAATGGATTCGCTGATGTTCCTTCTCCAGATGTTCGGTGTTCTGGCCCTGGTATTAAGCTGTTTTCTTATCATCAACATGATCATGGCTATCATGGCGAAAGAAACGAGGCAAATCGGGGTGATGAAAGCCCTGGGCGCCGGAACGGGTAAAATCACAGCCATTTATCTTGCCATCGTTCTTGTCTTCGGAATTGCTGCAACGCTGATTGCTCTTCCCGCGGGGTACTTCACCGGGAAGGCGTACGCGAACTTTGTTGCAGCCATGCTTAATTTCGAGTTGTTTGATTTAAGCATACCCCACGGAGCCTGGTTCTTTATGGCTGCGATAGGAACCCTGCTTCCTGTCATTGTTGCATTTTATCCCGTTTACCGCGCCGGCAGGATTTCGGTGCGCGAGGCATTGAATGATTACGGTGTAAAAGACAATGTTTCCCTTTCATCGGCCCACAGCAATCGCCTCACCGAAATGCTGAGACTGTCGAATTCAACGCTGTTTGCCATTCGTAACACATTTCGCCGCAAGGGCCGACTGGTGTTAACGCTGATTACCCTTGTCATGGGTGGCGCGGTATTTATTTCGGCCTTCAACATCCGCACATCACTTACAAACACTGTAAACAGCAAGTACACAAACCAGCATTACGATATCCAGTCAATTTTTGCAAAGGGGGTAAATGAAGACTCATTCCGTGCGGCTATCGACAGTCTGCCCTTTGTTTCGGCTTACGAAACCTGGGGAGCCGGACAGGCAACACAGCTTATTACAGGAAAACCTGAAAGTGAACTTATGAACGTGCGGCTTGCACCCCTTCAAACCAGGCTCTTTGTACCCGAGATGATGACAGGCCGCTGGCTTTCGGGCAGTGCCGGCGAGGTTGTAGTAAACCATATGTTTCTCTCGAAATATCCCATGGTCAAAGTGGGCGACAGTATAAGGCTCAAAATGAACGGCAGGATAAAAACGTTCAAGCTGGTCGGCAGCATTCGCGAATTGTTTGCGCCGGTAACCGTATATCTGAGCAAATCGCTTCTCACCCAGGTACCCGGTATGGCTGGTAAAACCAATAGTGCACTCATTGCCTTTGATCTGAAGAACTACCCTGATATGATCAAAAACACCTCCATGCTGGAGCAATGGTTTCATTCCAAAAAGTATCCCGTCAGCCTCGTTTTCCGCAAGGACCTATACAAAGAGCGGGTGGTTGACCACCTGGTGATCATTACAACCATGCTGATCATGGTAACCATACTGCTTATTATTGTGGGCGGATTAGGACTGGTAACGACCATGGGGATCAACATTGTGGAACGCCTGCGTGAACTGGCGATCTTACGGGCTATCGGGGTTACCGACAGCAAGCTTTACAGTTTGACAATCACTGAAGGGTTTATTATCGGACTGATGAGCTGGGTACTTGCCGTCATTGTATCGCTCCCGCTGAGCTGGTACCTGGGTAACAAGTTCTTCATGATATTCTTCGAAACCACGCTCAATTTCAACATATCGCATACCGGTATCATTCTCTGGCTCGCGATAATCGCGGTATTCAGCGCTGTAGCAGTCATGGTTCCCGCCCGCAACGCAAGTAAACAAAGCGTGGCCGAGGGTTTAAGTTATGAATAATAATGTGGGAATAGCAGGATCCGGATTGAACTGCCTGATCCCGAAGAAATGCCGATATTATTATCTTTGACGGTGATTTTAGTAATTTTATTTCCCCATCAAAACCTATTCACACAATGAGCACATTTCAGCATTACTTAGTGCCCTGGTCCATCTCCCAGGTTGTCAGTATCATCCTGCTGATCCTGGCCTGGAAAAAGCCTGTATGGACACGGTATATTTTTGCAGTTACATTTTTCGCTGCCGGTATTTTCAACTGGATCTCTTCCATGAAGAATCCTGAAGCTTATCTCATGTATTCGGAGACCGCGGCAGGGTTTTACAAATACTTCATTGACGGATGGTTCAGCGGGCATATAAAGTTGTTTGTACCTGCAGTTGCCACTGGGCAGATAATGATCGGTATTATGATGTTGGCGGGCAGACGCTGGCTGGCCCTGGGATGTCTCGGTATTATCATATTCCTTATAGCCATTGCACCTCTCGGCCTTGGCTCGGCTTTCCCTTTTTCTATCACTGTCTCTATAGCCGCCTACCTTGTTTACAGGCACTGGCAGACCCGGTGGGGATCGACCCCGGCTGAATTCGACATGCAGCTTCCCGGGGACGAGCTTGTCAGCAGGCCCGATTTCCTTGCCACCCGCGGCATTACAATCAAGGCAGGACCCGAAGACATTTTTCCGTGGATAGTACAGATAGGGTCGAAACGTGCTGGATGGTACAGTATTGACTGGATAGACAATAGCAATATCAGAAGCGCTGATAACATCCTTCCGCAGTACCAGTTTATTGAAAAAGGGCAGTTCATCCCCTTTACGCCTGACCAGAAGAACGGGATGTGGGTGCATGAATTTGAGCAGGGAAAATTCATCCTCTGGAGCGATAATAAAGGGAGGGCAAGCTGGTGCTGGTACCTTGTGCCTGGAAGTGGCGGTACAACCCGCCTGCTCACAAGGCTCAGGACCAGGTATGATTGGAAGAGCCTTTGGATTCTTTATTATTTAATTTATGATTTCGGTGACATCGTAATAATGAGCAAATGCATGAAAGGGATAAAACTTAGGTCCGAGGCCTTTCACAGGATAACCTTATAAATGGGAAACCCTTCTATCATCTCCAGATCTTCTCAACGATAAGATCAATGAAATCGGGTTTTGGGTGCTGGTCGGCGATAAGGAATATTTTGTTTCCTTTGCTATTTAAAAAGCAGGATACCGGGACTTCAAGATTAAAAAACCTAAGCAAAAATCCAACCATATGAAATCATTATCTGTATTTATTGCGGTCACGGCCATATGTCTTTCATTTGCCGGATGTAAGCAGAAAAAGGAATCCGCAGTCCTCTTACCGGGGTATGATAAAGCCGAGCTTACTGCGTTGATCCCTGTCATGGAACGCGCCTATGACTCAGCCGATATAGGTGGTTTTAAAACTCCCGAACCGGAAGGGATCAAACGGGTTTTCCGCTCAAAGGTTTCACCGCTGATGAACCGCTTTGATGTGTGGAATACCGCTGACAACAAGGCAGTGATTGCCATCAGGGGTTCTATCGTTGACCCGGGAGGACTGAGTTTTACGGCTGCATTTTACAGTCCGATGGTCCCTGCAGTTGGTAAGATCAAATTATCAGACACGAAAACCTTTGAGTATAAATTAGCCGAACAGGAAGGCGCTGCAGTACATCTTGGCATGCTGCTAGGTCTTGCGCACATCTCTGATGAACTCCTGAGCCAGATCAAAGAGCAGTACGCTAAAGGCATCCGCGATTTTATTCTTCTCGGGCACAGCCAGGGAAGCGGCATAGGATTTCTCGCCACATCGTATATCCGTTATCTGCAAAAAGACGGCAAACTGCCATCCGACTTTCGTTTAAAATCATATTTAATTGCGGCGCCAAAGACAGGAAACCTCCTGTATGCTTACGATTATCAGAAGATCAATACTGGCGGATGGGCGATGTCGGTAAACAACGTGCTGGACTGGGTTCCTTGCATCGGTCTTACATTTCAGACTGCGATTGATTTCCCCAAAATCAGCCCGTTTTTTGACATGAAAGGATTCCTGGCCAGCATCAATTACCCGGCCGGACCGAAATTTGATGCCACCTATAAGCAGTTTTTAGCTGCAGGACCGGAGATCATCAAACAAGTACTGGCCATCATCCATGAAAATGTGTATCCCAGGGTAATTAAGGCAATGCCCGGATACGTAGAACCCGCTTTACTGCAAACGTTCGATTTCGAGCGTTGCGGCGACCTCGTTCCCCTGTTCCCCGATGCTGAATACTACAAAGTCTTCCCCCAGGACACCCTCCATTTCCAGGCCTGGGAAAACCACTCGGTATACCCGTATTACCTGCTGGTGAAGAGCAATCAGTAGCCGGGGAATGAATTCAATGACGGATAAAAAGACCGGGATGAGCAGGGAAACGAGAAAGGCACCCTTAATGATGGTTATCCTGGCATTCGCAATAGTTTACATCGTGTGGGGCTCCACCTACTTCTTCATTCAAGTGGCCGTGCAGCAGATCCCTCCCATGATGATAGGGGCTTTTCGTTTTATAATTGCAGGGGCTTTGCTGCTGGGATGGTGCATCATCACAAAAGAAGGGATTGGCAGCCCGCAACAGATCAGGATAGCTGCAGTGACCGGAATGCTTATGTTGCTTGGGGGCACTGGAGCGGTGATCTGGGCCGAGAAATGGCTGCCCAGTTCCCTGGTCGCCATTCTGCTGGGCGTCGTTTTTGCCGGCGAGCATATGAGCCTACTTCAGGTCTTCGGCTTCGTCATCATCCTCGGAAGCGTGCTCCTGATCAATACAGCCCGCTGAGCAATGGGTGATTTTACCTTATTTTGTGGTTTTAAACGGATAAGGATCTGCGTTAACAACACTGGAGATGACAACAAGAAATACTATCCAACGGAACAGAGCACTGCAAATCCTGATCCTGCTTCTCGTGATCGCGGCAGGAATTGTTTCGCGTAAATATCCCTGGATTCTTCCCTCCTCTCTTGGAAAATATCCCGGCGATGCCTTATGGGCTCTGGCAGCATTCGTTTTATGGGGACTGATCCTGCCCAGGGCAACAACCATGAAAATAGCCGGTTTGGCATTTCTCACCTCCGTTCTGGACGAAATCAGCCAGCTTTATCACGCCCCCTGGATCGATGCCATCAGAAGCACCTCTATCGGCCATCTCCTTCTTGGATTTTCATTTTCCTGGATGGATATCCTGGCATATGCCACAGGTGTTCTGGCAGGAATTATTATAGAATCCATGGTCAGATTCTCACATAAGCATTGATTAAATAAGGCTACGTTGCTCTCCACCGATGATCCTCTTTCTTAATTCAATTATTCCTCGTAGTAATAGGAGTAATCAATCCCTTTCATAAACATTTCCCGGCTGTTTATTTGGGTTGTTAAAGCACTCTTCATGAGTTTTTTCAGAGTAGTACTGTCGGTAGGGCTTTTCATCATTGCATTCAGGTAATCTTTTTTACTTATCCTGCTCCAGTCAATGCATTTTTTTAGTTTTTTCTTCAGGATCAGATCCAGCCAGATTCTGGTACTTCTTCCGTTACCTTCCATGAACGGGTGGGCAATGTTCATTTCGATGTATTTATCAACAATTTCGTCGAAGGTGTTTTCGGGCATTCGTTCAATCTTCATCAGGGTATTCCCGAGGAAGTGCGATACTGCAAACTGAAATCCGCCTTTAGAAATATTTTTTTGTCTTATTTGTCCGGCAAACTTATACAGTCCGCCAAACAGGTAGGCATGAATTTGCTGCAATCCTTTGGCTGTCCCCACTTCTATGTGGTCAATAAACGAACTGTCAAACAGGGCATATGCTTTTGTTTTACTTTTTCCGTCTATGCTTTCGTCGCTGAATGTAAACCATTCAATAAACCGGTTTGCTTTTTTCCCGGGAAATTGTTTGCCGAGCTCAATAATGCCGTTATAATCAAGCAGATTTGAAAGCCTCATTTTTCCATCGGGCGATTTCAATTTCATCTGGGTAGTGACACTACCCAGTTCATTTCCTTCTTTTTTTAATTTGGATTTCAGGTATTTCCAATAGTTGCGGACTTTATTATAATCTTCGTGGCCGGTAAGCACTGCTACTATATCGAGAACAGAAAACCACCATTTGGAATTTTCATCATCCCAAACAGCCCGGACTTCCTTATCGTCAAAAAAACGGATTGATATTTTTATGCCAGATCCCATATCCGGGAGTATCTTTTTCACTTATGCAAGCAGTAATACAAAGATACAGAATTTTCACGGTCAGGGCCTTAAACCCGGATTACTAAAGTAAAAAACCTATTTGGAAATTCTCATAACGCAGGATTAAAAACGGCATCCATCATATCACTTTTCGAACGTGGCGGATTAAATTGTAAGCCAGTCAAAGTTTGATGATTTTGCAAACACGGGTGTCATTGCATGATGAAATCTTCATAAGATATATACCACCGGGCAGCTTACCAATATCAAGCATGGTTTTGGAAGTCGTGATGATGTTATCGATAATCATTTTGCCATTGATATCCTGGAGCTGCATTGAATGAACAGGCGCCCCATCGTTTATCTCAATATGGATCAGGTCATTCGCAGGCAGCGGGTATACCCTGAACTTTGTCAAATCGGGGATGTCATTTGTGTTCACATTGCAGTTAGTTTTTATTTCATCCGTTGTGTTACATCCTGTACAGTTATTCCCTATATCGATTGTTCCACCCGGATTTAACAAATAACTACAAATGCTGTTCACTGCGCAGTTCGTCAGCTTAGGGTTGTTCGTAATTGTGAGAGAATTAATTGAAGCTGATACGATATGATCAATCCCCTGAAGGCTTTTAAGAGAATCATTGCCATTGAGATACAGATGGCCATTTAGAGCCGGCCTCCGATTTTCTTAATATTCGACAGTCCTGAAATGTTCATCAGTACACTATTTGATTCGATATCCAGGTCATATTCTATTGAAACCAGAACACTTAAACCATCGAGATTAGTAATATCGGTACCGCTGATATTCAAATTGCCGTTAATCATGGTACACCCCGGATAATTACTTTGGAACTGATCAATTTCGGCCTGGGTTGAAAGTGTGAGATTGTACGGGCAGGATATTCCAAAGCCGGCGGGTATCATAAACAAGCTGAACAATACGATTTTCAAATACTTCATAATATCATTTTTAACGTTTAAGTATGCAATTTGAGTTGGCAGGAAATTATCGCTTTTCCTGTGTTAAGTTATGGTCAAAGACGGATCAGTGGTAAGTACAACCTGATAAGTGATGCGACCCGTTCGGCAAAACTGAAAGGACTGAATATCATTTGATCCATGCATATAGGAAAATCAGGGTGCTGATGGAATTACAGGACTATCGAGCGGCCATTCGGGATTCGAAACAAGGATAAATGACCTGTATAGCGGTATCCCCTGTGTGTAGGTATATTTAAGATCGGTGACCACACCGTTTGCACTGGAAGAAGGAGTAATGATCTCCTCTGAGATATTCCCGTCGCCATTATATGTATAGGTTGTTGTATATATCTGCTCCCAGCTATGTGATCGCCCCTCGTAAAAAGTATACGAACCGACTCTGTTGTTCTCATATACGTAGGCGTACTTTCGATAATTTGTCGAATCGGAGTTGTTTACATAGGTTTTTACATTGCCGGCCAGCTCATTCCCTGACCAGGTGTAATCGTCTCTCATTATTCCACCCGTTGGATTTGGTATTGAGTATGTACGCAGCTGTTTCCGCAGATTAACATCATAAGTGATATCGGTCTGCGAGAAAGGTGTTTCACTCGATCCTTCCAGGTAAGACTTGCTGAACCCCGTAATAAGTCCCTGGGAATTATACGTATATCTGAAAATAATTCTTACAACAACCGTATCCTGATTGTTGTAATTCTCAAGTTCCAGCTTGACAGGAACCCCATTTGCATATTCAAGCACAATAAAATGAGCCAGAGGTTTGAATTTCTGGTCAGCCAGCTGATATAAACTTACTTTCTTTAACGAACCACCGGCATACGAATTACGCCATACATAATAGGAATGATCAAGATTACCCTGGTAGGTAATACTATCGAGCATATCACCCGAGTAATGAAATTGCCTGATGGTGTTTATTGTTCCGTTCCAGACATTTGCGATGGAAGTCACCCTGTTTCCCTGACTGATGTTCGTATTTCCCTGATCTGAATCGCTTTTTTTACAGGCAGTGAGAGCGACAAGCAGTATACCGGTCAGGAGAAGGCAGAAATGCCTTAAAGTTTTCATGGTACGCTTTTATTGAATGCAGATTTGCTTCTTATAAATATCTTCCATACAAATATATGAAAATTTTTATTTTAAAGAACTCACATATTACTGCCGCCCGCGGTTGCGGATCTCCTTCCTGATGATATCTTTATAATCGGACAGCTCCTCATCCTCATCCTCCTTCTCGACGCGTTCACCTTTGTAAATCGTCTTTTTCAGGTGTTTCGACCGCCGCCGATCTCGTACGATTTCCCCGAGCCCGTGGTCACAGCTGGTTTTTCAGTTCCATCGTCAGCAGCGGGATTCAGTTCAGGAACAGCGCCATATCGATGGAATTCTCGTTTTTTAATGAATATTTTAACCGGCGGATGAGGGGGCGGCGGTTTTTCAGGTAGAGTTCCCTGTGTTCAAGGTTCAAGCCGGAATTTGATTCAAAATAAATCATGGGAAAAATGCATTCCCGGATTTTCACTTTTTGAAAAAAATGATTTAGGAATTATTTTCTACATCAAACCTGATCCGGTCTCGCTCAATCAATTGTTTCAATTCTTCTTCATTTGGCAAATACAAGCGGTACTTGCTGGCAAACAGCTTTTTGTTTTCAGCCAGTACACTGTACCTGACAATGGTTTCGTCTTTTTCGGTGCAAAGAATCAGTCCGATTGCAGGATTATCGCCATCCGTCTTTTTCAGATCGTTATACATCCTCACATACATATCCATCTGCCCAATATCTGCATGGCCAAGTTTATCGGTTTTTAAGTCTATCAGTACAAAGCACTTCAGGAAAAAAGTATAAAAAACCAGGTCGATATAAGAATCTGAAGTATCGGTTACAATGTGCTGCTGTCGTGCTACGAATGCAAAGCCTTTACCCAATTCCATTATAAATTGCTGCAGGTGATTTATTAGAGCAATTTCAGTTGAATTCTCAGATTGTTTGTTTTCATTGGATAAACCCAGAAATTCAAAAATATATGGATCCTTTATCAGGTTTTGAGGTTTCGTTTTATTGTTTTTCGGTACTTCAAGAATTCTACCAAGATACATGGTATTGGTGTTTCTTTGTAAAGTCCGTGTGTCCCAATTCCCATCAATGGCATGCTGCATGTATTGAAGCCTGAGCTCCTTAACTTCTATGCGGCTTATTATCCGGTAATGAGTCCAGCTCAATTCAGGACGCAGCGCGTCACGAATTGGAAAAGCTTTCCCCTGTTGTTCTTCATTCACGATCAGTTTGCCGATGTCCCAGTACATATTAAGCAGGATGGAATTGTTGCTGCGAAAGGCATTCTGCTTTGCGTTAACAATAATTTCCTTAACCGAGTTAAACAGTGTAGAGGATTTTCTGGTATCCATAATCATATATAGTCTTTTCCCTTAATCCGCCAAACCCCGAAAAGTGATACAAAAAAATTTAAAAACCTCGAATTCGATGGGTTTAAAGACTCATAAAATGAAAAATGATTAATCCAACTCAGAAGCAACGGGTCTAAGGTCTTATGTACTCCTCCTCACCACTTTCCCCTTGGAGATCGTCTTTTTCAGGTGTTTCGACGTCTCGCCGGTTTGGGAGCTGTGAACC